>Ga0207874_1002187_pt1 | contig 19284 bp, 16 predicted proteins | sample HigsolmetaAR201D_FD_184833 | JGI IMG/M metagenome (GOLD analysis project Ga0207874, IMG submission 184833) | Ionic liquid and high solid enriched microbial communities from the Joint BioEnergy Institute, USA - AR20-1-D (SPAdes) (version 2) ...
GCCGTGCCGCCGCGGAGATCCAGCGCCGTGAAGGCGAGGAGAGCGAGGTCGATCAGCGGCAGGGAGAGCAGCAGAAAGCGGCTGAGCGTGCTGCGCTGAAGGAGGTAGCGCGCCGCGAGGCCCAGGACCAGCACGACCCAGAAAGCGGCCTCACAGCCGACGATGAGCAGGTACAGGATGGACGACTGCATTCCCCGGTATGGCTTCTGTGCTCGAATGACCTGCGGTGCCGTGCGGTGCGTCTGGCGGCAGAGACTGCGCCCACCCGCGCAACCGTGCGAATCGTAGAGCCGGAGCGGCGTTTCGAGAAACCGTATCGAAGACACCCGTCGAATGCAGTGGGCGGTTCCTCGAGTGCCGGCCGCGTCAGGCTTCCGACGGCGACTGCAACATGCCGATCAGCACACCCGCACCGTCCATGAGGGCGTGGGCGATCGCAAACGGAAGCAGCCGGCGGATCCGAAGATAGAGGAGCACCTGGAACACGGAATTCGGCACGGACGACAAGAGCCGAAAGAACATGAATTCGGTATCAAAGGTCAGCGGCATGAACGAGTGCTGCAGCGACCAGGCGAACGCGACGAACACGACCGCCAGGGCCGTGCTGCGGCAGAGAACCTGAAAGCGGGGCGCCAGATAGCCGTTGTAGGTCATCTGCTCGGTGAGACCCCAGAGGAACGGCCACACCAGCAGGCCGTACAGCGCGGCCGGGAAGGGCAGGGACCCGAAGAGCAACGGCGGCGTGAGCGTTCCGTACACGAGCCGGCCGGCCACATAGACGCCACCGAAGATGAACACGAGGCTCACGGGGACGAGCACCAGGCCGAGCAGCACGTCGCGGGCGAGGCGCGCCCGCGAGAACCCGACCAGGTCGAACAGGCCGATGCCTTCGCGGCGCGTGAGCCGCCAGAGCAGCGCCAGACAGCCCGCGTCGATCAGCGTCCCGTACACCGGCAGCCACGGCCCGGCGTCGCGCCAAGGCGTCGGAGACCCCTGCAGGGCAAAGATGACTGCGACGACGGTCTGCGCGCCAACGGCCAAGGCCGCCCGCGCGAAGAGCATCAGCGCTGGGCCGCGCCACATCAGCGTGCCCGCCTCCTGTCGCCGGAGGAGGGCCTCGCGAGAGTTCACTTCGGCGGATGGAGGGCTCGCGTCCTCCGGGGAGGTCTGCATCCTGGATCGTCCTTGATCCTCGTGGGGAATCGCCTGAAGTGCCGATACCTCGACGCGCCAGGGGTACCAGCGAAGAAACGAAGAACCGGGAGGGGCCTATCCAGGGCTTGCGACCGCATCCGTGCGGTCCACCGTCTGCGGGCTACTCCTCGTGGCGGCTCGTCGATTCTCGGTTCCGCTCGTAGAGCCGCATCTGCGGAAACGGCGGCAGCCACGATTCGCGCCGGATGGTCCAGAGCTCATAGGTCGGCTTCAGCTGATCCGGAGCATCCGGGGCACCCAGGTTCACTTCGACTTCGTCGCCACTGCGTCCGAAGACAGAAGAGCCGCAGCGAGGACAGAAGTGGCGCCCGACATACTCGCGCGTTTCGCCTTCGACGGTCACGGCCTCCTGCGGAAATATCGCCGACGTGTGAAACAGCGCCCCGTGATGCTTGCGGCAGTCTAGGCAGTGGCAGATCCCCACCCGGTAGGGACGTCCCACTGCAACGATGCGAACGTTGCCACACAGGCAGCTGCCGGTGAACCGACCCATGAATATGCCTCCGTGGGAGCTGAGATACCCTGCTCATTAGTCTTCCGGTCTTTACGTTGAACCGAGATCACGTGAAGCGCATGTTTCTGCTTGCGTCATTAGCTGCGAAGTCTCAGCTCGCTTTGGTGAACATCCAGTTAGGGAAGAAGCTACGTCACGTGACTGTTGTGAACTCCGTATTAGGGCAAGCGTAAAGCTACCGACGTCCCCCCGCTTTCAGTAGCGGGGCGATTTAGAGTCCGGGGTGGATGGTAGCCGATGCCAGTTGCTTCGCGTAGGCGCTCGGTGTCAGCCCGCCCAATGCCTTCTTTGGCCGCTCCTCGTTGTATTCCCGGCGCCAGGTTTCGATGACGGTCCGGGCGTGCAGCAGGTGGGTGAACCAGTGTTCGTTGAGGCACTCGTCGCGCAGGCGGCCGTTGAACGACTCGACGTAGGCGTTCTGGTTCGGCTTGCCCGGTTGGATCAGGCGCAACTGCACGCCACGCGCGTGCGCCCAGGCGACCATCGCCTTGCCGCAGAACTCCTTGCCGTTGTCGGTGCGGATCACCTGCGGCAGCCCGCGCGAGCGCGCCAGACGGTCGAGCACGCGCGTCACGCCAAGTCCTGAGATCGCACGCTCCACCTCGATCGCGACCGCTTCGTGGGTGGCGTCATCGACGATCGTCAGGCACTTGATGGCGCGCCCGTCGGCGGTGCGGTCGAACACGAAGTCCATCGACCACACCTGATTGGCCGCACTCGGCCGCACCAGCGGCTGGCGCTCGCCCGGCAATATCTTCTTGCGCTTGCGCCGCCGCACCTGCAGCCTCGCTTCCTGATACAGCCGTTCAACGCGCTTGCAGTTCACGAGCAGCCCCGCTTGCCTGAGTTTGAGGTGGATCATCCCGACGCCGTAGCGTTTGTGCCGCTGCGCCAGCGCCAGGATCCGCGCCCGCAGTTCGACATTGCGGTCCGGACGCGGCGCCTAGCGGTAGGCGCTGGCGCTCATGCGCACCACCGCCAGCGATCGTCGCTCGCTCAGTCCCTTGCCCACCAGATGCCGCACCAGCTCGCGCCTGGCCGGTGCGGTCACCACTTTTTTCGCAGGGCGTCCTTGATCACGTCGTTCTCGAACATCTGCTCGGCCAGCAGCTTCTTCAGCCGGGTGTTCTCCGCCTCCAGCTCCTTGAGCCGCTTGGCGTCGGGCACGCTCATGCCGCCGAACTTGCTGCGCCACAGGTAGTACGAGGCTTCGCTGAAGCCGTGCCGGCGGCACAGGTCCTTGACCGCCACGCCAGCCTCGGCCTCACGCAGGAAGCCGATGATCTGTTCCTCGGTAAAACGCTTCTTCACGTCCAATCTCCTTGTCGTTGGGGATTGGACTCTAGATCGCCGTGCTACTCAAATACGGGGGGACGTCGCCGGGAAAGTCCGCACGGAGTCGAGCGCTGCCTGCAGTTATTGGTATACGATATACAGACAGCAGATGATGTCAATGAGAGAGGCGGCGAACGACCGACCGGCTTCCTGTCGCAGCCCGCCCTCTTGTCGCATCCCGACCTCTGATCCGACGGACCGGGCGCTCATTCTCTCCTATCCCGTGCAGCGCTGCCACGCTCCATGGCGCAGGTTCACCCACACTCCACACTCGATTATCCGCCCCGACTGATCGTACGATCTGATTCTCAGAACGGGCTGGCCTCTCTCCCGCGACAACGGCAGCGACATCTCACCCGTGAAGCACCAGATGCGCCAGTCGTCAGTCCAGGCGCTCCAGGCCTGACCCGTTCGCTCGGCGTTCCGTATGCCCCGCTGCAGGCCGCTCGGCAGCTCGCTGCGATCGCGTATCCGTCGGACGCCTTCCGGCATGTCGATCGTGCTCAGCACGTAGGAATCCAGCAGGCGCTCCACGCGCGAGGGCTGCTGCGCGCTGCGCAATCTGACGGTATCCATCTCTAGTTGCCCTCCGTCTCCGCGTCGAAGCCCTCGGGCGCGGCGGCGCCGACCGGAGCCGCGGATCGTGGCGTAACTGCATCGTATAACCGCCACTTGCCGCCAGGGCCGAGCGTCCACACTCCCGCCGCGGCGCATTTGCCATCCGTATCGTAGAACCATGCTTGAAGGGCTGGACGTTGCAACTTGCGCGCTACGTGCGTGCAGCGTTGCGCCCGCACGAAGCGCGTGTGATTTCCCACTTGCCACGCACGCCAGGCGCTCTCCCTGATCGTCTCTCGCGCTATTGCCTGGAGCCTCGGCGGTAGCAGGGACGGCTCGCGCAGCGGCTGAGCATTCGCCGGGACGTACCCGATCGAGGAGATGAGGGAATCGATGAGCCACTCGATGTCCTGGATGTTCTCCGTACCGGCGGGCCGATCGGCTGCCGACGACTCCCGCGCGCCGCGATCTCGCAGGAGTTGCTCGAGCCCGATCCCGGCGAGCGGTCTGTAGTGCAGGAATCCCTGGGAGTAGTCGCATCCGACCTGCCTGAGCCATTCGAACTGCTCCGGTGTCTCCACGCCTTCCGCGATGGTCGTCAGTTTCAAGCTCCGTGCGAGACTGACGATCATCGACACCACGGCCGCCGTGCGCGAATTGCCCGGCAGTCTGGCGGTGAACGACCGGTCGATCTTGAGCGTATCCACGGGCAGGTTGGCGAGCCGTTCGAGTGACGAATAACCGGTACCGAAGTCGTCGAGGGCGATGCGCACATCCGCGCTTCGCAATCTCTGGAGGCTGCTCAACGCCTCGGACGCATCGCCCTGAAAGGCGTCTTCGGTGATCTCGATGTCGAGCCCGTAGCTCTCATCGGTCCACGCGGCGGTGGTCTCCAGGCAGGCTTCGATGAACTCAGGGCAGTGCAGCTGGGACGGCGAAGCATTGACTGCGATGCGAATCGGCCCGCAGCCTGCCTCGCGCCAGTGGCAGCAGTCGGCCGCCACCTGGTGCAGCACCCATTGGCCCAGCGGAATCATCAGCTTCGGCGAATCGAAATGGGGCAGGATTTCGGCCGGCGTCATCAGGCCACGCTCCGGATCATGCCATCGCAGGAGCGCCTCCGCCCTCGCGATCTGCCCGGTGACCGTGTCGACGATGGGCTGGTAGTGAAGCACGAGCGAGCGAAGCTCGCGAGGCAGGCAGAGCTCGGGAGTGCGACGGAGCTTGCCCTTCGGTCCGACTCCTGTCGTCGCGCCGGGACTCGCGTACCCTCGGTGTCCCGGGTTCGTATCGAGCACATGGGTGCGTTGTGAGCGCATGATCGGATCCGGTCTTCCCCGAGAACACTCGGGGTGTGCGCAATCCTGCTCGCTGCAACGAGGTGCAGCAGGCGCACGGACATGCAGGGCGGGAATGGGGCCCCGGAGATCGGCCGCAGGTTTCAGGCGGTGGAGCGCCGCTTTGGCGGCGCGTGGGCACCGGAACGGAGGCGGGGTTCCGGGCCGCAGGTGCGGCATTGTATAAGGAGCGTCAGGCTGGCTGGCGTGAGGCTGATCACGAATCGCAACATATCGTCCCGAGGCGGCCCCGCCTCGCGGAAGCTGCAGCGAGCGATTTCCCGTCCGGAGCCGACCTCCGTCTCATCTTGCGCCCGGTATCTCGCCCGCGGCAATCTTGCCGAAAGACCGAGGCGATGAGCGCATCGAGGCCCTTCAAAGGCTTGCGCCCCGAATACTCGATGGACCAGACAGCGCCAACGCGCCTGCTCATTCTCGAGGATGAGGTGACGGATGCCGAGCTGGCCGTACACCGGCTCGAACGAAGCGGCATCCGCTGCCTGTGGAAACGCGTAGAGACCCGGGCGGACTTCTCCCGGGCGCTGCACGAGTTCAGGCCCGACATCATCCTCTCCGATTACACGCTTCCCGGCTTCGATGGACTCGGCGCCCTCGAGATCGCCCAGCGCGAGGTCCCCGAGACGCCGTTCGTCTTCCTCTCCGGCACCATGGGCGAAGAGCTTGCGATCGAGGCGCTCAAGCGTGGCGCGATGGATTATGTTCTGAAGACGAATCCCGCGAGACTCCCGCCGGCGGTCCGGCGTGCGCTGGAGCAGGCCGAAGAGCGGCGCGCCCGGCGCGCCGCCGAGGAGCGAGTGCAGCGACTGACCCGCGTGCTGCAGCTCCTCTCGGGCGTGAACGCTGTCGTGGCACGCACGCGCGAGCGCATGGACTTGCTGCAGGAGGTGTGTCGGCTCGCCATCGAGGTTGGCGGCTACAACACCGCCGTCGTGGCCATGATCGAGCCGGGAACGCGGACTGCGCGTCCGGTGGCCTGGAGCGGCGTGGCAAACGAGGCGATGGATCGGCTCCAGTTCACCATCGCCGAACGTCCCGAGCACGACACGAGTGCGATCGGTGCCGTCCTGCGCAGCGGCGAAGTCTTCGTGTACAGCCCGACCTCTCATGCGTGCCCCGCGACGGATACACCTGCCGGTCCCATGCAATCGTCGAGCCGCGCGACGGTCGTGCTTCCACTCCTGGTGGACGGTACGCCCGTCGGAGCATTCGAGCTCACTTCGGGGCATTCGGCGCTCCTCGGCGACGAGGAGCTGCGCATGCTGCGCGAGATCGCCGCGAACGTCTCCTTCGCCCTGCAGTACCTGCACAAGGAGGATGCGGTTCGCTTCCTGTCCTACTTCGATCCGATGACGGGGCTCGCGAAGCGTTCGCTTCTGTGCGAGCGGCTGGCACAGCTGCTCGCCCGCCAGGTTACCCCTCTGCCCGCCCCGGCAGTGGCAGTGTTCGATATCAAGGGGCTGAGCGCGGTCAACGATTCGTTCGGGCGACACGTCGGCGACGCGTTGCTGCAGCTCGTCGCGGATCGCCTCAGGCGTCGCGCAGAGCGCCCGGAGCTGATCGGTCATCTCGGCGGCGGCACGTTCGCGATCGTCCTCAATCAGTACAGCGCGGATCCGGACGCCCTGCACCACCTCAAGGACTACTTTGCGCAACTCTTCGAGCGGCCGTTCACGGTCGAGGGACGGCAGATTCCGGTTTCGGTCCAGTCGGGGTTGGCGCGCTATCCCGAGGATGGCCAGGAGGCGAACGTGCTCGTGCAGAATGCCGAGGCTGCATTGCGCCACGCACGCGAGTCGGGCGAGCAGTACCTGCGATACCGGACGGGCCTCAGCTCGGAGCTCGCACAGCGCCTGGCGCTCGAGCATCGGCTGCGCAGGGCGCTCGATGCCGGACAGTTCGTGCTGTACTACCAGCCGAAGGTCAACATCGTCACGGGAACGATCGATGGGCTCGAAGCGCTGCTCAGATGGCGCGACCCCGAGCGCGGGTTGATTTCACCTGCGCAGTTCCTGTCGGTGCTCGAATCGACGGGACTCGTCGTGCCCGCCGGCGACTGGGTGCTGCAGCAGGCAATCGCCGATGGACGTCGCTGGCGTGCCCTGGGACTGCGCGAGGTGCGCATCGCCGTCAATGTCTCGCCGATCCAGCTGCGAGAGCGCGGGTTCATGGAGCGCCTCCTGGAGCTGCTCGGTGACGCCAGCGGGTCCGGCTGCGGAATCGACCTCGAGGTTACCGAGAGCACGCTGATGGAGGAGTCGGGACTGCTCGTGCAGAGGCTGCGCGAGCTGCGCACTCTCGGCGTACGCATCGCGCTCGACGACTTCGGCACGGGGTATTCGTCGCTGGGCCGCCTCGCGCGGCTGCCCGTCGATACCTTGAAAATCGACCGCTCCTTCACCAGCCGCCTGCCGGATGATGCGTCCGCCGCCACCCTCGTCTCGACGATCATCGGGCTCGCGCGTGCTTTCGACCTTGCGACCGTGGCCGAGGGCGTCGAGACGGCCGCACAGCTCGATTGGCTGAAGGAAGCCGGATGCCATCTCGTTCAGGGCTACCTGGTCGGCCCGCCGCGCCCGAGGGAGGACATCGAGACGATGCTCGCGAGCGAAGACCAGGCGCTCATGGGGCGACATCGCGCATCTTCGCCTTCAACGTGAAATAGAAGGTTGCGCCCTTCCCCGGCGCGGCCTCCGCCCATACCCGTCCGCCATGGCGCTCGACGATCCGATGCACGGTCGCCAGGCCGATGCCCGTGCCGGAGAATTCTGCTTCGCTGTGAAGCCGCTGGAAGGGCACGAACAGCCGGTTGGCATACGCCATCTCGAAGCCGACCCCGTTGTCGCGCACGAAGTACACCGGCCCGTCCGGCTCATCCAGAGTGGCAAGCTCGATGACGGGTTGCGCAGTTCTCGATGTGAACTTCCATGCGTTACCGAGCAGATTCTCGAGCAGGATACGCACCAGGCGCGGGTCGGCATCCGCGACGAGGCCATCCTGGATGACGATCTTCACCTGTCTGTCGGGAACCGTCTTGCGCAGCCCGTTTGCGATTTCCCGCGCAATGGACGAAAGGTCCATCCTTTCCCGCCTGAGCTCCATGCGGCCGAGACGTGAGAGTTTCAGCAGGTCCTCGATGATCTCATCCATGCGCTGGGCCGTGGAGCATATGCGCTCCAGATAGCCGCGTCCGCGCTCATCCAGCCGGTCGACATAGTCATCGAGCAGCAGTTGGCTGAAGCCGGCAATGGCGCGCAGCGGCGCCCGCAGGTCGTGGGACACCGAGTAGCTGAAAGCTTCGAGCTCGCGGTTCTTGTGCTCGAGCTCGCGCACCAGTGCCGCACGCGTCTCGGCCAGCTCGCGCGCGGCCTGCGCTGCCGCCCTTTCCATCTGCACGCGCAGGGCCTGCTCGCGGATTCTCTGATTCTCCTCCTCGAACTGGCGCCGCCGAAGCTGTGCCCGCACTCTCGCGCGCAAGGCTTCGTAGTCGCTCGACTTGACGATGTAGTCATCGGCTCCGCAGGCGAAGCTGCGGAGCATTGCGCTGCGCTCCTCCAGCGCCGAGACAATGATGACCGGCAGATTTCGCAGCCGCGGCTCCGACTTGATCCGCCTGCAGCTCTCCTCGCCACCGAGACCGGGCATCGTGAGATCCAGCAGGACGCAGTCGAACCGCTCGACGGCCAGGAGCTCCAGCGCATCCTCACCGGAGCGCGCCACGACCACTTCGCAGCCGTCCGAGCGCAGCACTTCACTGACCTGGTCGCGATAGGTCGGGCTGTCGTCCACCGCCAGGATCTTCTTCGGACCCAGCACGCTTTCCGGCACCTCCGCACCGGCGCCGTCTGTCGGGCGCAGCAGCGCCCGAAGGCGCGCAAGCACGACGGCAACGTCCTCGGTCTTGCGAACGAAGGTGTCGGCTCCCGCCTCCAGAGCCTGGAGCTCCGCGTTGCGGTCCATGGAGGCCGTCAGGAGCAGGCAGGGAATGCGGCGCAGCGCGGCGTCGAGGCGCAGCCGCCGGATGACCGTTGCGCCATCGATTCCGGGCAGTGCACCGTCCACGATGATCGCCGCCGGGCGCATGTCGGCGGCCATGCGCAGCCCTTCCTCGCCCGTGGCGGCAGACGCCACCAGGTACCCGTCGCTTTCCAGGGCTCGATGCAGCTCCTCGCGAAACGTCGGGCTGTCCTCGATGACGAGAACCAGGGCACGCCCGGAACTTGCAGGCCGGCGCTTGCGCAGGAGCTCGCGGGCGCGGAAGACGACGTAACCGCGCTCATAAGGCTTGCCCACGTACTCGTCTGCGCCGGTCGACAATCCCCGGATCCGGTCGCTCACCTCGGTTTCGGCCGACAGCAGCATGAGCGCAGGGTCCGTTGCAGGCGAGGCGCGGATCTCGCGGAGCAGCTCGATGCCATCGCCATCGGGCAGTCGCACATCGAGGATGACGAGAGCGAAGCGCTCGCGGTCCAGATGGGCCCGCGCCTCGGCCAGAGTTCCGCAGGTGACGGATTCGAATCCCGCGTCCTCGAAGGCCTCCGCGAGATCCATGCGGACCGTGAGGCTATCATCCACGATGAGCACGCGCTGGCTCATCCGCCGCACTCTCACCTGGCTGACTGCAGGCGCACCGCAGACGCCAGCATGGCGCCTATTTCCCGCGGAGACAGCACATGAACGGCAGCGTCCAGGCGAATCGCCTCGCGCGGCATGCCGTATACGACGGAGCTGGCCTCGTCCTGGGCCATGGTGAGGCCGCCGGCCTGGCGGATTCCGAACAATCCCGCGGCGCCGTCACGCCCCATGCCGGTGAGCAGGCAGGCGATGCACGAAGCACCGTACTCCGTGGCCAGAGACTCAAACAGCACGTCGATCGAAGGACGGCATGAGGCGCGCTCGGGGTCATCCGTCAATCGCAGGCGGCCGGCCCGCACCACGAGATGTCGATCGGGCGGCGCCAAGACGATTCTGCCGGCGAAGCTGGTGACAGGTTCCCCGTCGGGCGCAAGCACGACACGATGCTCGGTCTGTGCGTCCAGCCATTCGGCAAATGCCGTACCGAACGGCTTTCCGATATGCAGCACCAGGAGAATCGGCAGCGGGAATGGCGCAGGGAGGCTGTGCAGGAGCTTCACGACAGCGCCAGGTCCCCCGGTGGAAGCGCCGATCGCCACGATCCGATATCCCGCCTCACCCGCAGGGCGGGCGGCCGGCAGCTCGCGACTCCTGCGGGAGGATGCGATCGCGGATGCGAGCCGCGCGCGCGGATGCATGATCACGGAGATGCGCGCGACGAGCTTGATGGTCGCGCGATACATTCGCTCCCACTCACCATCGGGCTCGTCGCCCCGAGGCTTCTCGAGCACGTCCACGGCGCCGGCCGCCAGCGCATCGTAGGTATGGAAGAGCTCGCCCCGATTGGCCGAAGAGGAGACGATGAGAATCGGCGTGGGACAATACGCCATGATGTACTCGGTGGCGGCGAGACCGCTCATCACCGGCAGCACCATGTCCATGCTGACGACGTCCGGCCGAAGCGTCTGGCACAGCTCGATGGCGCGCTGGCCGTCGTCTGCCTCGCCGACGACCTCGATCTCAGGGTCGGACGCCAGCACCTCGCACAGGTGACGGCGGACCGTGAGCGAGTCTTCGACGACCAGGGCTCGTATGCGGCTCATGTGAGTCCGATGAATCGGCGGATAGTGGCCAGCAGCTGCTCCTGGTCGAACTCGCTCTTGACGATGTACGCCGCCGCCCCGGCGCTCAGACCGCGCTGACGCTCCTCCGCAGCGCCACGGGAAGTCACCAGGATCACGGGAATCTCCCGCAAGGCGGGATCGGCGCGCACGTGCTCGATGAACGCATACCCGTCCATGCCCGGCATCTCGACATCGACCAGGAACGCGCCGTAGCGGCGCGCCCGGGCCATTTCGAGACCCTGTTCTCCGGATGCCGCCAGATCGACCTCGAAGCCCGCGGACTCGAGGATACTCTGTTCCAGCATCCGCGTCGTGAGCGAGTCGTCGATCACGAGAAGGGGCGGTGCCTTCGGTGCCGGCTGCGGGGCCACGCGCGGCATGTTACGGGCTGCTGCGACCAGCTCGTCGGGATCCAGGACCAGTTGCGCATTGCCGCGCGAGTCGAGCCACGCGCCTGCAACGAAAGGGAAAGCAGGCGCAAGCTCTGGCAGCGGCCGGACGACGATGTGACGTTCGCCTACGATGCGATCCACTGCGAGGGATGCGGTACCTGCCGGACACTGCACGATAACTGCCGTCACCGCGCGCAAGTCCTGTGCAGGAGCATCGAACCCGAGCGCTTGCGAAAGCGGTACGAGCGGCAGGACCTGTCCGTCGTTCGCCACGGCATCCTCCGTTGCACTCCGAAGAACGTCGCTCTCGCGATGGCGCACGACCCGGCGTATCGCCTCCAGGGGAACAGCCGTCGTGATGCCCGCAGATTCGACGACGAGTGCGTCCACGGAGGCCATCGATACCGGAACCAGAATTTCCACGCTCGTACCGCGCAAGCGCTCGGTATGCACCTCGATGCTGCCCCCGAGCCTCTCGACCGCCTCGCGCACCACGTCGAGTCCGACGCCCCGTCCGGCTACTTCGGTAACGTCTGCAGCCGTTGAAATGCCCCCGTGCAGGAGCAACCGGATGAGCTGCGCCGCATCCGGGGCAGTCGCATCCTGTGGCAGAAGCCCGCGACGCTGCGCGATCCGGGCGACCGCATCGAGATCGATCCCCTGGCCGTCGTCCCGACAGACGAATCTCGCGGTGCGGCCCAGCCGGGTCACCTCCAGCGCGACCGTTCCCTCGGCGGCTTTCCCCGCGCGCCGCCGTTCGGAGGCCGGCTCGATGCCATGTGCGACGGCGTTGCGCACCAGCTGCACGAGCGCCGGAAGGATGACGCCGAGCACCCTGGCATCGAGGCGCACCTCACCGCCCTGCGCGCTGAAGCGGATCTCTCGCTGCGCGGCCAGGGCTGCATCCCGCGCGACGCGCTCGAGGCGACCCATCACCGCCTTCACTGGCACGAGCTGCAATCGTTCCGCCGACTCGCGCATTCCTGCGAGCTCGCGGTCGAGCTGGTCGACGTCCGCACGCAGTGAGTGTGCAATCTGCTCCACGGCCGCTCGCAGTTCCTGAGCGGTGCCGCGAGCCTTCACCCGTACATCCCCGGCTGCAGCGGCATCCGCACGCCGGGCATCGAGCTGCTGCAGGAGCAGTGTCGCGAGGTGTCCCGCCCGCTCTGCCGCCTCGAGCGAGCGGCGCAGTCCGGCGGTCCGCGCGCTCGCTTCGGTAATGCTCCCGAGAAGCGAGTCGACACCGGAGATGTCCGCGCCCAGCAGTCCGAGCTCCTCATCGGAGCGCCTTGCGGCTGCCGGAGCCCCTTGCGCCGGGGTCCCTTCGCCGTCGACGGGTGCAGGAGGGAGCGCTGCGACGCGCGCCGCGATTGCATCCACCATCGCGAGGAGCGCTGTCGCCTCATCGTGACTGAGTGGCGCCCGCAGCTCGCGATGACGCGCAAGCGCATCCTCGAGGCCGTGCGCCATCTCGGCGATCTCGATCTCCTTGACGACGCGCGCCGCCCCTTTGAGAGTGTGGGCGAGGCGCAGCAGACCCAGCACCGCATCCTTTGCCGGCGCACTCCGTTCGAGTGCGAGCACTCCTTGGTTGAGGCGCGCGATCAGATCCCGCGCCTCGATCCGGAAGTACCTGTAGGGATCGCGGATCATGCGCCCGTCGCGGCCGGCGGTCGAATGAGCCGCATGAGGACCTGCGAGAGGCTCGCGAGCTCGCTCGCCGTCTGATGGGTCTGGGCGGTGCTTGCCTCGGTCTCCCGCGTCGCCTGCGCAACGCTCGCGATCGCCACGTTGACCTGCTCGACCGCAGTCGCCTGCTGCTGCGTCGACAGCTCGATTTCGCGTGCCGCATCCGCGGTGGTGCGTACCTGCTCGGCGATCTGCTTGAACGCGGCGGCCACGTCGCTGAAGTGTCGCAATCCGCTGTCGACGGCCTTCGAGCCGCTCTCCGTGGCCATGATGCTCGTATTCACGGCCGAGCGGATGTCCTCGATCAGGCCGCGAATCTCCTTGGCGGAGCCTCCTACCCGGTCGGCGAGCTTGCGAATCTCATCCGCCACGACGGCGAAGCGGGTTCCCGCCTCGCCCGCTCCCGCGGCTTCGATGGTGGCATTGATCGCGAGAATGTTGGTCTGCTCGGCCAGCTCCGACACGATGTCGACGACGGCGCCGATCTGCTGCGACTTGTTGCCGAGGTCGAGCATGTAACCGACGAGCTGGTCCATCTGCTGGCGGATGGCGGCGATCGATTCGTGCGCCTTGCCGACCGTTCCCTCCCCGGAGGAGGCCGCGTTCGCGACATCCACCGCTATGTGGGCGACGCGCTGCGCGCTGCCGGCGATCTGCCGCGAAGTGGCGAGCAACTCGGTGATGGTGGTCGTGATCTCGCTCATCGCGGTCGCCTGCTCCCGGGCTCCGGTGGCCTGCTGGTTCGCGGCGGTCTGAAGCTCGGCCGAGGAGCTGCGCACCTGGCTGACGATGGTGCCGATCTGCGCCGTGAGCCCACGAGTGAGCGCCACCGCGAGCGCCGCCGCGAACACCACCGCCAGGGCGGCAATCCCTGCGACCAGCCCGGTGGCCAGCGATGCCATGGTGCTCGCTTGCGCCCGCCCCTCTTCGAGGACCACCCGCGCGTACTCCTTGAAGGCATCGATGCTGGCTCGCAGGACCTCGGCCTGCGGAGCGAGCCGGTCCTCGAAGGCCCGCGCGATGACTTCTTCCCCGGCATCCGAGCGCCGCAGGTCGATCATCTGCCCGGTTGTGGCTGCGTAGCGTGCCTGGGCCTCCTCGACCGCCGCGACCAGGTGTCGCCCTTCTTCCGACCGGATCGCCCCTCTCACCCGAGTGATCAGCTCGGCAAACTCCGCTCCCGTCGCGGAGATCACACTCAGGAAGCGCTCATCCGGCGCGAGAAGGTAGCCGCGGACGGCCGAAATGCTGCGATCGATGGTGGCGCGCAGTGTTTCGGCGTTCACCAGGAGCTCGGACGTCCGCCTGATGACGTCGTCCTTGGCGTCGACGACCCGCGTGAGCGCAACGCTCGCGACCACACCGGACACGATGGCGAGTGCCACGATCGCCGCGAAGCCGGCGCCGATTTTCTGTCCGACGGTCCAGTTTCCTGTCATGTACCTGAGCTCCTTGTCTGTGGCGTGCCCGCACGGACACGCCGTTCGATGTCCGCCACGAGCGCAGGAATATCCAGAAGAGGCACGAGCCGATCATCGACCCGGACTGCGGCCCGGACGCAGGGCAGGCCCGGAGCCGGCGCAGGGCAGATCTGCTCCGCCGCAATGCGTGCCTGACGTACGAAGCACTCGAAAGCCAGGGCGAGCAGCCCATCTCGACCTGCCCGTGTCGTCACGAACCAGCGCGGCGTGCGCAGCACCGCGTGACCGAGAAGGCCACCCAGGCTGTACACGGGAACTATGGCCCCACGAAGCGCGGCAATCCCGAGAAGCTCGGGAACCGGAGTTGGCAAGGGGGTGATCGCGCAATCCGCATGCAGCCCGAGCACGCACGCGAGCCGAATGGCATACGGCACTTCCGCAACGTGGATCACCAGCATGTCCTCGGCTGCAGGCACGTCGCGCCGTGCGGGCGCGGTGAAGCTCATATCGAAACTGCGGCGCAACTCCGCAGCACGATCGGAGATTTCAGCGGCTCGACTCACGCGGTTCCTCCGCAGGTCCGAAGCTCCATCCGGCAGAGGGCGAGCAAGGCGTCCCGCTTGAAGCCTCCACCGAAGAGGATCAGGCGTAATGCGTCCTCGCGCTGCAGGAGCACCAGCGCCCGGGACAGCTCACGGCGCGCGGCCTCGCGGTTGCCGCGCTTGCGCGCCAGCAGACCGAGGTGCAGATGCGGCATCGAAAAGCCGGGATCGAGATGTACCGCGAGCAGGTCCCGCTCGACTGCGCCGTCCGCATCACCGAGCCCCTCGCGACACAGAGCCAGCACATAGTGGGCGCCGGCATTCGACTCATCGATTCCCAGCAGATCGAATGAGACGCTCTCGGCCTCCTCGAACCGGCCGCTGTGTGCCAACAACACCGCGCGCAGCAGGAGCACTTCGGGGCTGCGTGCCAGTCCGGCCGGTAAGTCGTGCAGGACTTCGAGCGCCTCTGCGAAGCGCTCACGCTCGAGCAGCGCCATGACGTCGCCGAGAGTCGTGAGTGACATGGACGACGTGTCGACGCTCGACTGCGGCGTCACGCGACGTACGAGCGCCTCGACTCGCTCCGCGGCGTGGCGGATGCTCTCGAACCAGGAAAGGTTGCCGACCCGGGAGGGGAAAGCGGCCGCGAAAGGTTCGATCGCCTCACGCGACCCGATGCACGTTGGATGCGGTTGCTCCAGAGTCGGGGCATCGGATCCCTGCTTGAGCTGATAGTAGAAGGCCCCTCGCGTGTGCCGCAGGTCGAAGTCCTGCGAGAGCCCTCTGAGGGTCTCCGCGTAGCCCAGGAACAGGTATCCGCCGGGCCGCAATGCCCTGCCGATGCGCTGAACGACCGCTGCCGCCTGCTCTTGCGTCAAGTACATGAGCACATTCCGGCAGAACACGGCATCGTAAGCGGCTGGCGGCCACAGGGCGGGATCGTTCTCTACGAGGTTGCCCTCGCTGAACGACACCATGGAGCGGATCTCCTCTGCCAGAACAAACTCGCGGCCGGCACGCCGGAACCATCGCGCAACGACATCGGGAGGAGTCTCCCGCAGCGACCATGGTGAAAACCGTGCGCGTCGCGCGCGGGCGATCGACGAAGGCGCGACGTCGATGGCACGAATCTCGAACCACGACGGATCGCAATCGGGCAGCCGTTCGCGCAGGGCGATGGCAATGGAATAGGCCTCCTCGCCCGTGGCGCAGCCCGCCGACAGGATGCGGAACGGCCGCTGTCCCGCCCAGCGATGCATCCACTCGCATGCGGCGATCCGGGCCAGCACCGAGACCTGCTCGGAATTGCGGAAGAAGTGAGTCTCCGGAACCGTGAACGCATCGGCGAGAAGGCCAAGCTCGGAGCGGTCCACGCCTGGCCACCTGAGTCGCTCCAGGTACGTCTCGGCGGTGAGACCCCTGGCGTTGAGGCGCGCCTGCAGCACGGCCGCAACGGAGCCAGGCTCGGCATCAGACAGGTGCAGCCCCAGGCGCTCGGTGAGGAGCGCACGAAAGCAATCGATCTGCGCGGAGGCCGGAGCCCGTCTCACACCTGCCTTGCCGTTCACCCGACCACGCCCTCAAGACCCTCCCACACCCTCTCCGGAACCACCCGGGCGGCCTGCAGGACGAGAAGCAGATCTTCATCGAGCACGCCGACCGCTTCCACGAAGCTCGATACGGCTGCATTCACCAACGGCGGCAGCGTCGTCAGCGTGGCGCCGGGCAGTTCCCGTGTACCGACCACTGCATCGAACGCCATCGCAACGGACCGCTCACCTGCATGCAGCGTCACGAACCGGGTGGGGCTGCCCTGCTTTCCCAGCAGGCGCTGCGCATCGACCACGGGAGTTGGGGCGCCGCGTATCACCGCAATTCCGAGTACGAAGGGCGGCACGTCGGGCAGAGCCGCAAGAGGCAGGGGACGCATGGTCTCGCGTACCTGATCCGCCCTGATGGCGATGACCACGTCACTTGCGCGGCAGAGCAAATGGAGAGCCCCCCGTGGTGATCTGGTGGCCGGCGCCGGTCTTCTCGCCATATCTGCCGGCATTGCTTCTGAGCCCTTCGTAGCTGTCGACCCCGGCCGCTGCATGCCGGAAATTAGTCGAGAGCCTGTCGCTTTTGCAAGCCATTCGCGAGCCGCAGGCTCTATTTGCGGTTACCTTGTGATGGATCTCGAAGCGGACTATTTTTCGGTGACGTACACGGACCTCGATGCATGACGAGAGGAGAAACTCGCCATGGTGGAGGGCGTTCCCGTGCGGCGGGTTCTGGTAGTAGACGACGATCGAACCTTCACGACATTGCTCGCGGAGGCCCTCCAGCGGGCGGGATATGAGGTATCGAGCGCCGAGAGCGCCGAAGAGGCCCTCGCTGCCGTCGCCACCGCATCGCCGGATCTGGCGGTGCTCGACATCCGCATGCCAGGTCCGTCGGGCCTAGAGCTCGGTACGCTGTTGCGCGACCAGTTCGGCGTGCCCTTCGTCTTCCTGACGCTGGTGGATGACGAGGACACGGTACGTCACGCAACCGCTATGGGCGCACTCGCCTACCTGGTCAAGCCGGTCGACGTGCGGCGATGCATTCCCACGATCGACGCAGCGGCGGCACGCGCGTCGGAGCTGCGTCGCCTGCGCCAGAGTGAGGCACATTTGTCGAACGCCTTGCAGCAAAGCCGTGAAGTCAGCATGGCCATCGGCCTGCTCATGGAGCGGTTGAGACTGACTCGTGATGCGGCTTTTGAAAGGCTGCGGAGCGAGGCGCGCGCGCGGCGACAGCGCATCAGCGAGCTTGCCGCCGAGCTGCTGGACAGTGCCGAGCGGCTCAACACGGTAGGCGCGACACCGTCCCGCTCCGGAACGCGGGACAGCCGGTCCTGATTCCGGAAAACTCCTTCTGCAGCCCGTTGGTCAGCCTGGGAAGCTCCTGACAGAACCCCTCGACGAAGCGGCGCGTGATAACTGCAGCCGCCAACGAGCATACGCGCCGAGCACGTCCGGGGCACCGCTCCTGGTGCGCGAGCACCCAGCGGAACCGATCAAACCGATCCAGGGCGCCACTCCCCGATCACGTTGTTATGTTATGACCGAGATATAACCACGGAGGCTGCAGACATTCTCGCGTTTTGCGACTCTGAAGTCGGAGAATGGGTCCGAAGCGTCTACCAGTTACTGCGGAAACGTGGCGAGCCGCAACAGTGACACAGGCCGAGATAGACAGTACTCCAGTGGCAGGTTGACTCTGCAGGGGGATTGTCAGTGGTGGTGGTTCGATGAACGGTGAGGTCGAGGGCTCCTCGACGAGCTCGCCGGAAATGCGGTTCGCTGATCTACCAGTCCAGGTTCGGGTGCTGTGGGCAAAGAGCGGCGACCCGCAAGGCCACGGGCTACTGGCGCATATCCTTGACGTGGCGGCAGTTGCCGAGACGCTGGTGCGCCGGGAGTCCGCACAAACACTGCGTTGGGTAGCGGACGCCTTCGGGCTACCGCAGGACGCTGCGCCTCGCTGGCTCGCGGCCCTAGTGGGGCTTCACGATTTCGGGAAAGCGATCCCGGGTTTCCAGTGCAAGTGGCCAACGGGACAGGCTGCGGACGAACGGGCGGGGCTCTCCTTCAACGCCGCCGCGCTGTCGGTGAGTCGACATGATCTCGCCAGTGCAGCCCTGCTGCGTCAGTTGCTCACCGCGAAGTTTCCAGGCGCAGGATGGGTGCTGCCCATTATCCAGGCGCTCGCTGCACATCACGGCTACGTGCCGTTGCTGCGTGAAATTCGAGAGGCCGTGCCGCGTAATGAAGACGCGGCGTGGAAGGAGGCGCGTACGAGGCTATTCGAAGCTTACTGGCGCACCCTTGCGCCCGACGGCGAACTCATTGCGCAAGATATCCACCTCGCCGCCGTCGCCTGGCTTGCCGGGCTGGTCAGTGTTTCCGACTGGATAGGCTCCAATCGAGCCTGGTTTCCGCCAGGTGAGCGCGACACGACGCTGAAGGGACACTTCGAGCACGCGTTGGCATTGGCCGAAGCGGCTCTCGATGAGATCGGCTGGCCACGCTTCGCGGCTCTGCTACGTGAGCCTGCGGACACCGACACCCTTGTCCGTCGAGCGCTGGCGGAACCCGTTGCACACGCACGCCCTCTGCAGCGAGCTGCCGACCGGCTTCTTGCGGATCCCCGCGGACCGGTCTTGATGATCGTCGAGGCTCCGATGGGGGAAGGGAAGACGGAACTGGCGTTTCTCGCGTACTTGCGGCTGCAAGCAGCTACGTGAGGAAGCTACAATCTGATCTGACATTTGCGTAATCTGCTCCAGTGTCGGTCGTTTGACCACCGGAGAGGAGAACCGACAATGACGCAGATGGAGAAGATCATTCGACGGAAGCTGGGCCTGCTGGAGCTGGCGAAGCAGCTGGGGAACGTGAGCCAAGCCTGCAAGATCATGGGTTACTCGCGCGACAGCTTCTACCGGTTCAAGGAGCTGTACGAGAAAGGCGGAGAGCTCGCGCTGCAGGAGATGTCGCGCCGGCAGCCGAACCTGAAGAATCGGGTGGCGCCGGAGATC
>Ga0207874_1002200_pt1 | contig 19225 bp, 20 predicted proteins | sample HigsolmetaAR201D_FD_184833 | JGI IMG/M metagenome (GOLD analysis project Ga0207874, IMG submission 184833) | Ionic liquid and high solid enriched microbial communities from the Joint BioEnergy Institute, USA - AR20-1-D (SPAdes) (version 2) ...
CACGAGCCGGCGCAGGCGCTGTTCGCCGGCCCGGACGGCCTCGACGTCTACCGCCGGCTCGTGCCGGCGGCAGCGGCGCGGGCGCCGTTCGTCGCGCTCGAGGTCGGGGCCGGCCAGGCGGCGGCGGTCGGCGCGCTGCTGCGCGACGCCGGCATGGGGGAGGTGCGCGCCCACCGCGACCTCGCCGGGATCGAGCGGGTCGTCGTCGGGAGGCGGGCGTGAGCCCGGCGCTGGCCGCCGCCGACGCGGACGCCTTCAGCGCCTGCCTGGCGCGCGGCGGCGTCGCCGTCTTCCCGGCCGACACCGTCTACGGGCTGGCGGCGCGCGCCGGCGACGCGGCCGCGCTCGCGCGCCTGTACGCGCTCAAGGGCCGCCCGCCGGGCAAGCCGGCGGCGCTCATGTGCTTCACGCTGGCGCGCGCGCACGCGCTGCTGGGCCCGCTCGGGCCGCGCACGCGCGCGGCGGTCGCGGCGCTGCTGCCCGGGCCGGTCACGCTCCTGCTGCCGGACCCGGCGGCGCCCGGCGACGCGGCGCGGGCGCTCGGCATCCGCGTGCCGCGCCTGACGCCGGCGCTCGCCGCGCTCGCGCGCGTCGAGCACGTGATCGTCCAGTCGAGCGCGAACCTCGCCGGCGGCCCCGACCCGCGCACCGTCGCGGAGGTGCCGGCGGCGATCCGCGCCGGCGCCGACCTCGTGCTCGACGCCGGGCCGCTGCCGGGCACGCCGTCGACGGTCGTCGACCTGCGGCCGCTGGAGGCGACCGGCAGGTGGCGGGTCGTGCGCGAGGGGGCCGTCCCGCGCGCGGGGATCGCGCGGGCGCTTGGTATCGTCGGCCGCCGATGAAGATCGCCCTCGCCTCCGACCATGCGGGCTTCGCGCTCAAGTCGCACCTGCGCGCGACGCTCACCGCGCAGGGGCACGAGGTCGTCGACTTCGGCACCGACGGGGAGGCGTCGGTCGACTACCCGCAGTACGCGCTGCCGGCCGCGCGGCTCGTCGCCAGCGGCGGGGCGGAGCGCGGCGTGCTCGTCTGCGGCTCGGGCAACGGGGTCGCGATCGTCGCCAACAAGGTCCCCGGCGTGCGGGCGGTCAACGCCCACGACGTCGAGGAGGCGGCGCTGTGCCGCCGCCACAACGACGCGAACGTCGTGACGCTGTCGGGGGCCCGCCTGGCGCCCGCGGACGCCGAGGCGATCGTCGCGACCTTCCTCGACACCGACTTCGACGGCGGCCGCCACGCGCGCCGCGTGAACCAGATCACCGCGATGGAGACGCCCGCATGACCGACCTCACGCCCGACTTCTTCACCAAGCCGCTCGCCGAGGTCGACCCCGAGATCGCGGACGCGGTCGCGCGCGAGCTCGACCGCCAGCAGCGGACGCTCGAGATGATCGCGTCGGAGAACTTCGTGCCCCAGGCGGTGCTCGAGGCGCAGGGGAGCGTGCTGACGAACAAGTACGCCGAGGGCTACCCGGGCCGCCGCTACTACGGCGGCTGCGAGTTCGTCGACATCGCCGAGCAGCTCGCGATCGACCGCGCGAAGGCGCTCTTCGGCGCCGAGCACGCGAACGTCCAGCCGCACTCGGGCGCCCAGGCGAACACGGCCGTCTACCACGCGCTGCTGAGGCCGGGCGACACGATCATGGGCCTCGAGCTCGCCCACGGCGGCCACCTGTCGCACGGCATGAGGCTCAACGTCTCCGGCCGCCTCTACGACATCGCCGCCTACCAGGTCGACCGCGAGACGAGCCGGATCGACATGGACGAGGTCGCGCGGATCGCGCGCGAGCGGCGGCCGAAGCTGCTGCTCGCCGGCTGGTCGGCGTACCCGCGCCAGCTCGACTTCGCCCGCTTCCGCGAGATCGCCGACGAGGTCGGCGCCTACCTGATGGTCGACATGGCCCACTTCGCCGGCCTCGTCGCGGCCGGGCTGCACCCGAGCCCGGTGCCGTACGCCGACGTCGTCACCTCCACGACGCACAAGACGATCGGCGGCGGCCGCGGCGGCCTCATCCTCTGCAGGGCCGAGCATGCGAGGAGGATCGACTCGGCGATCTTCCCCGGTCAGCAGGGCGGGCCGCTCGAGCACGTCATCGCCGGCAAGGCGGTCGCGTTCAAGATCGCGATGAGCGAGGCCTTCAAGGAGCGCCAGCAGCGCACGATCGCCGGCGCGAAGGCGCTCGCGCAGGAGCTGCTGGCCGGCGGCGCCGACGCCGGCATCAGCGTGCTGACCGGCGGCACCGACGTCCACCTCGTGCTCGTCGACCTGCGCGACTCCGAGCTGGACGGCAAGCAGGCGGAGGACCGCCTCCACGAGGTCGGCATCACCGTCAACCGCAACGCCGTCCCGTTCGACCCGCGCCCGCCGATGATCTCCAGCGGCCTGCGGGTCGGCTCGCCGGCGCTGGCGACGCGCGGCTTCTCGGTCGAGGACTTCCACGAGGTCGGCAAGCTGCTGACGATCGCGCTCACGCCCGAGTTCGAGGGGCGCAAGGCGGAGCTGATCGAGCGCGTCCAGGCGCTCGTCGAGGCCCACCCGCTCTACGCCCACCTGAACGCGCCGGCCGCCGCCTGACGCCGCGCGGGGCGCGCCGCCCGAGGTCGCGGCCCGACCGCTGCCCGCGCCGCGGTCCACCCGCTCTGCGACACTTCCTCCCCGGCATGAGCGTGCTCGACGCCGTCCTCGCCTTCCTCGTCGCCCTCGGGGTGGCGGCGGCGCTGACGCCGCTCGCGGCGCGGCTGGCGGTGCGCATCGGCGCCGTCGACGAGCCGCGCGAGCGCGGCCTGGCGGCCCGCGCGACGCCGCTGCTCGGCGGCCTGGCGATCCTCGCCGGGACGCTCGTCGCGGCCGCGCTGTGGCTGCCGATGACCGACGAGCTGCGCGGCATCATGCTCGGCGCGGCGCTGATCGCGCTCGTCGGCGCGCTCGACGACGTCGTCGACCTCGCGCCGCAGTGGAAGCTGCTCGGGCAGGTGGCGGCGGCGGTGATCGCGGTCGCCAGCGGCGTGCGCGTCGACAACGTGACGCTGCCGTTCCTCGGCGCGCTCGACCTCAGCGAGGTCGGCGGCGCGCTGACCGTCCTCGGCCTCGTCGCGCTCATGAACGTCGTCAACTTCTCCGACGGCGTCGACGGGCTGGCCGCCGGCGTCTGCGCGATCAGCGCGGTCGCGTTCGCGATCATCGCCTTCGACCTCGGCCGCACCGGCGCGGCGGTGCTCGCCGCGATCGTCGCCGGCGCCTCGGTCGGCTTCCTGATCCACAACTTCCACCCGGCGTCGGTCTTCATGGGCGACTGCGGCGCGCTGCTGCTCGGCTTCCTGCTCGGCTGCGTCGCCGTGCAGGGGTCGCTGAAGACGAACGCCCTGATCGCGCTCGTCGGGCCGCTCGCGATCCTCGCCGTGCCGTTCCTCGACACGAGCTTCGTGATCGCCCGCCGCCTCAAGCACCGCCGCGCGCCGTGGTCGGCCGACGCCCAGCACTTCCACCACCGGCTCGCGCGGATCGGCTTCAGCCAGCGGCGGACGGTCCTCTACCTCTACGCGTGGACGGTCCTGCTCGCCGGCCTGGCGGTCGCGATGCGGTTCATCCCGTACAGCGACAACCACGGCAACCTCAACCTCGGCTGGTCGCTGCTGCTCGGGGCGCTGTTCGCGCTCGTGCTGGCGGCGAGCGTCTACCTCGTGATCGTGCTCGAGATCCTCAAGCTCAAGCGGCTGCGCGCCTGGCAGATGCGGCGCGCCGACCCGACCACGAGCGAGCACGAGATCGAGGCGCGCGTCGAGCACGAGCTCGAGACGGGCGAGTTCGCCGCGCTGGCGCCGCCCGGCGACGGCCCCGCCGACCCCGGCGCGCCGCCGCGCCCGGCGCCGCACGGGGGCGTCGGGCCGCACCGGGGCCGCCCCTGACGCGCCGCGCGCGGGGACCGCGACGGGCGCGCGCCCGTCGCGGCCCGGGCCGAGGCGAGCGCGCCGCAGCCGGCCGCGACGAAAGCGGGCGCGCCGGCGTCGTGACGTGCGTCACGTTGCCTCGCGGCGCCTGTCACGAAGTTGTTACAAGCGCGTGAGAGTCGATAAGCTGTCCATAACCTGAAGGCGCGCGCTCACCGTCATGCCCGCGGCGAGCCCGTCGCCTGCACTCAGGGTTCGTGCCTCATCCGGCGGTCCCCCGCCTCCCATGCTTGCTCCGACGCCCCCAGATCAGCCTGATGACGAACGACCGCCCGCCAGCCCGCGGGGCGGTCGCCGGCTCGATCCTGATCGCGGCCGTCCTGCTGTGCGCGGGCATCGGGCTCGGGCTCGGCGCGCTCGTGGGGGCGCCTGTGCCGCTCCTCATCGTCGGCTTGGGCGTAGGCTTCGCCGCCGGCATCGCGCTCGTCCGTGCGCACTTTCGTGACCTCTGACCTCGCCTGGCCCATGCCCCTCGTCCGTCAACTCGACGTGCTGCTGCTGCTCCTGGCGCTGCCGGTCTTCATCGCCGCCGACGCGCCGCTGCTGGGCTGGGCCGCGGCGTCGATCGCGTGGATCGCGCAGAAGTGGCTGCAGATCACGCTCGCGCGCAAGGCGGCGACCGAGGCCGACGCGAGGCGCTTCTTCGGCTTCATGGCCGGCTCGCTGATCGGACGTTCCTGGCTGCTTGCCCTTACGATCTTCGCCGTCGGCATCGTCGACCGGGCCGCGGGCCTCGCGGCCGCGCTGCTCGCGTTCGCCACCTTCACCTGTTACCTCGTGCTGTCACTCATCATGCGCCCCGCGCAGAACCACTCGGAGCGTTCCCTTTGACCCTGCGCCTTCACCGACTGCTCGCCCCGCTGTCGCTCGCGCTCGGCCTCGTGCTGCTCGGCCCCGCCGCGGCACGCGCCGCCGACGGCGAGGCGACGCTCAACCCGTCCGAGGAGTTCGCGCTTCCCGACTGGGTCTCGATCAAGATCGGCGGGCTCGACCTCTCGATCAACAAGGCCGTCTTCTACGTCCTGCTCGCGACGGCGCTGACCACCGGCGTCATGATCTGGGCGGCGCGCCGCATGGCCGCGCGCCCGACCGGGCGGGTGCAGACGGTCGTCGAGATGGCCTTCGGGCTCATGCGCGACAACATCACCCGCGGCAACATGGACGCGAGGATGGCGGCGAAGTGGTTCCCGTTCATCGCCACCCTCTTCCTGTTCATCTGGTTCTCGAACATGATCGGGTACCTGCCGCTGCCGACGAACACGACGCACACGTTCGACGTGTTCGGCCTGGAGATCCCGTCGTTCGCGCTCTACGCGGCCACGGCCAACATCTCGGTGCCGCTCGTGCTCGCGCTCGTGGTGTGGATCAGCTACCACGTCGAGGGCATCCGCGCGAAGGGCTTCCTCCCCTACATCCGCAGCTGGGTCCCGGCCGGCGTCGAGGGCTTCATGGTCGGCCCGATCCTCGCGATCGAGGCGCTCTCCCACTTCGTCCGCCTCATCTCGCTGTCGCTGCGACTGTTCGCCAACATCCTGGCGGGCCACCTGCTGATCCTCTTCATGGCCGGCGGCCTCGTCATCCTGCTCGGGATGGGCCTCTTCGGCTCGCTCGTCCTGGGCATCGCGACCGGCACGCTGGCCGTGGCCTTCTTCCTGTTCGAGATCGGCCTCGTGGCGACGCTGCAGGCCTTCATCTTCAGCACCCTGACCGCGATCTATCTCGGCGGCGCCGTCGCCGAGGAACACTAAGGAGAACCCGCAAGTGGACCTGATCCTGATCACCGCACAGGTCGCCGCTGAGACCGGCGAGACCGCCGGCCGCGCGATCGGCCTCGGCCTTGGCACCGGCCTCGCTGCGCTTGGTACGGGCATCGGCCTCGGCTTCATCTTCGGCAAGACGATCGAGGCGGTCTCGCGTCAGCCCGAGCTGAGGGGCGACATCCAGTCGATCCAGTGGCTCGGCTTCGCACTGACCGAGGCGACCGTCTTCTACGGGTTCATCGCCGGCCTCATCGCGTTCTTCGTCTGAGACCATGCTCGCCGCAATCGACACCATCGCGGCGCCGCTGGTGCTGGCGGCGACGGAGAGCGAGGAGGGGCTCAACCCCCTCGTCAGGGTCGTCCCCGGCCTGATGATCTGGACGATCCTCGCTTTCCTGGTCGCCATGTTCGTGCTGCGCAAGTACGCGTGGCCCCAGATCACGAGGATCCTCGACCAGCGCCAGCGTCAGATCGAGGAGTCGATCGACGCCGCCGAGCGCACGCGCGAGGAGGCCGACCGGCTGCTGGCCGAGTACCGCCAGCGCCTGGCCGACGCGCGCGCGCAGGCCGACGAGATCGTCGCCAAGGCGGAGCGTGCCGGCGAGGTGGCCGAGCGCGAAGCGCTCGAGGCGGCGAAGACCAAGCGCGAGGAGCTGCTGGAGCAGACGAAGCGCGACATCGAGGCCGAGACGCAGCGGGCGCTGCAGGAGCTCCGCCGCGAGGTCGCCGACCTGACCGTCGCCGCGACCGAGAAGGTCACGCGCAAGACGCTGGCGCCGGAGGACCAGCAGCGCCTCGTCGAGGAGGCGCTGCGCGAGCTGGACTTCAGCGCCCTCTCCGGCGACCGGCGGAAGAACTGAGCGGTCATGGAAGAGATCGCCCAGGTCTACTCGCGCGCGCTCTTCGAAGTCGCGCAGGAGCAGGGCAAGCTCGACCTCGTGCGCGAGCAGCTCCGGCAGTTCGCGGATGCGCTCGACGACCACCGCGACCTCGCCGTCTTCCTCTTCTCGCCGTACTTCTCGACGGAGGAGAAGAAGGCGGGCCTGCGGCGCGCGGTGGTCGACGCCGACCCGACGATCGTGAACTTCCTCGACACGCTGCTGGAGCGCCACCGCATGCCGGCCATCTTCCGCATCCGCGCGGCGTTCGAGCGGCTGTGGGACGAGGAGAACAGGCTGCTGCCCGTGGAGGTCACGAGCGCCATCGAGCTCGACGAGGCGACGGTGCGCAGCATCGGCGACCGGATCGGCGAGCAGACCGGCCAGAGGGTCGAGCTCAGGAGCACCGTCGACCCCGACATCCTCGGCGGGATCGTGCTGCGGGTCGGCAACTCGATCCTGGACGCCTCGATCAAGCACCGTTTGGACCAACTTCGCAAGCACGTCGCGCAGGCGTAGCCGCGCCTGTCAAGGAGCCACTGAGACACCACCATGCAGATCAAGCCCGACGAGATCACCTCCATCCTCAAGAGCCGCATCGAGGGCCTCGACAGCGGCGCGGCCGACTTGACCGAGGTCGGCACCGTGCTGTCGGTCGCGGACGGCATCGCCCGCGTCCACGGGCTCGAGAACTGCATGTCGTTCGAGATGCTCGAGCTGCCGCACGACGTCACCGGCCTCGCGCTCAACCTCGAGTCCGACAACGTCGGCGTCGTGCTGTTCGGCGACTGGCAGAAGATCGTCGAGGGGGACACGGTCAGGCGCACGGGCCGCCTCCTGCAGATCCCGGTCGGCGAGGGCCTGCTCGGCCGCATCGTCGACCCGCTCGGCAACCCGCTCGACGGCAAGGGCGAGGTGAGGACGACCGAGTTCCGCCCCGCCGAGTTCAAGGCTCCGGGCGTCGTGCAGCGCCAGCCGGTCACCGAGCCGCTGCAGACCGGCCTGAAGGCGATCGACGCGATGATCCCGATCGGCCGCGGCCAGCGCGAGCTGATCATCGGCGACCGCCAGACCGGCAAGACGGCGATCGCGATCGACACGATCATCAACAACAAGGACTCGGGCGTCGTGTCGGTCTACGTCGCGATCGGCCAGCGCATGTCGACCGTCGTCGGCATCGCCGAGACGCTCGCCGAGAACGGCGCGCTCGACCGGACGATCATCGTCGCCGCACCGGCCGACGAGGCCGCGCCGATCAAGTTCATGGCGCCGTACGCCGGCGCCGCGATGGGCGAGTACTTCCTCTACAAGGGCGGCCACGCGCTCGCGATCTACGACGACCTCACCAAGCACGCGTACGCGTACCGCCAGATGTCGCTGCTGCTGCGGCGCCCGCCGGGCCGCGAGGCCTACCCGGGCGACGTCTTCTACCTGCACTCCCGCCTGCTCGAGCGCTCCGTCAAGCTCAGCGACGAGCTCGGCGGCGGCTCGATGACGGCGCTGCCGGTCATCGAGACGCAGGGCGGCGACGTCTCCGCCTACATCCCGACGAACGTCATCTCGATCACCGACGGCCAGATCTTCCTCGAGCCGAAGCTGTTCTACTCCGGCGTGCGCCCGGCGATCAACGTCGGCATCTCGGTCTCCCGCGTCGGCGGCAACGCCCAGATCACGCCGATGAAGAAGGTCGCCGGCCGCATCAAGCTCGAGCTGTCGCAGTACCGCGAGCTGGAGGCGTTCGCCCAGTTCGGCTCCGACCTCGACGCCGACACGCAGCGGACGCTCGCCCGCGGCGAGCGCCTCGTCAGGACGCTCAACCAGAACGAGCGCTCCCCGCTGGCGGTCGAGGACCAGGTGATCCAGATCTACGCCGCGACGAACGGCTTCCTCGACCGCATCGAGGTCGACAGGGTCGAGCGGTTCCTCGAGGGCCTCACGCGCCGCGCCCACAGCGAGGCGGCCGACCTGCGCGCCAGGATCGCCGGCGGCGACTGGTCCGACGAGACCCAGCAGGCCGTCCACGACCTCGTCGCCCGCTACGCCGAGGACTTCGGCTACGACCTCGACGAGGAGGGCCAGCCGCTCGGCGACGACGCCGCGCCGGAGGTCCGCTCCGCGGGCGCGAGCGCGGACGGCGCCGCGGCCGAGGCGCGCGAGCAGGAGGCGGCGGCGGTCTAGCGCCTCGCGCGGCCCGTCCACCCACATCCAGCCATGGCTCAGCGAGACGTCAGAAACCGCATCGCGTCGGTCAGGAACATCCAGAAGATCACGCGCGCGATGGAGATGGTCGCCGCGGCGCGCCTGCGCCGCGCCGAGATGCGCATCGCCGCGCTGCGCCCGTACGCCGGCGCGATCCGGCGCATGACGCGCCAGGCGGCCGAGGCCGCCGGCAACGTGCCGGCGCTGCCGATCCTCGCCGAGCACGACGAGGAGAAGCGGGTCGCGCTCCTGCTCATGACCGCCGACCGCGGCCTCGCCGGCGCGTTCAACTCGCAGATCATCCGCGCCGGCATCCGCGCCGGCGACGCGTACGTCGCCGACGGGCGGGAGGTCGTCTACTACGCCACCGGCCGCCGCGGCGTCTCGTCGCTGACGTTCCGCAGGCGGTCGCCCGAGCAGGGCTTCACCGGCTTCACCGAGCGGCCGTCGTACGCGAACGCGCGCGAGATCGCCGGCGTCCTGATGTCCGCCTACGTCGACGGCAAGGTCGACCGCGTCGAGATCCTCTACAACGGCTACATCTCGCCGATGTCGCAGGAGGTCCGCCGCGAGACGCTGCTGCCGCTGCAGCAGGCGACGGTGATGGGCGCCGACGACGCGCAGGGCGGCGCCGAGGGGCCGCACCCGCTCGTCGACTACGAGCCCGAGCCCGAGGCGATCCTCGAGCGGCTCGTGCCCGACTACGTCGAGATCTCGGTCTTCCGCGCGCTGCTGGAGTCGACCGCCTCCGAGCTCGGCGCGCGCATGACCGCGATGCGCAGCGCGTCCGACAACGCCGCCGAGATCATCGAGGACCTCACCCTCGAGATGAACCGCGCCCGCCAGGCCGAGATCACCCAGGAGATCATGGAAGTCGTCGCGGGCGCGGAGGCGCTCGGCTAGGCCCGCAGGACGAAACCCTTAATCCGGAGACCCGAAACCCATGTCAGCCACCGCAGAGATCAGAACCGACAACGTCGGGCGCATCGAGGAGATCCAGGGCGTCGTCATCGAGGCCGTCTTCCCCGAGAAGCTCCCGGAGATCAACCACGCGATCGCGATCAGGCGCGTCAACCCGAACCTGCTCGCGCAGGGCAGGGCCGACGGCGCCGAGGAGGAGCTGCTCGTCTGCGAGGTCCAGCAGCACCTCGGCGACGACCGCGTCCGCGCGGTCGCGATGGACACGACCGACGGCATCGCCCGCGGCGCCGAGGTGATCGATCTCGGCGGCCCGATCACGGTCCCGGTCGGCAGGGCGACGCTCGGCCGCATCTTCAACGTGCTCGGCGAGCCGATCGACATGGGCCCGAGGGTCGAGGCGACCGAGCGCCGGCCGATCCACAACCCGGCCCCGTCGGTCGAGGAGCTGACGCCGACGACCGAGATGTTCGAGACCGGCATCAAGGTCATCGATCTGCTCGCGCCCTACGCGAAGGGCGGCAAGGTCGGCCTGTTCGGCGGCGCCGGCGTCGGCAAGACGGTCCTGATCCAGGAGCTGATCGACAACCTCGCCCGCGAGCACGGCGGCCTGTCGGCCTTCTGCGGCGTCGGCGAGCGCTCCCGCGAGGGCAACGACCTCTGGCTGGAGATGAAGGAGTCGGGCACGATCGACAAGACGATGCTCGTCTTCGGCCAGATGAACGAGCCGCCCGGCGCGCGCATGCGCGTCGCGCTCACCGGCCTGACGATGGCGGAGTACTTCCGCGACCAGGGCCAGGACGTGCTCCTGTTCATCGACAACATCTTCCGCTTCGTCCAGGCGGGCTCCGAGGTGTCGGCGCTGCTGGGCCGCATGCCGTCGCAGGTCGGCTACCAGCCGACGCTCGAGTCCGAGATGGGCCAGCTGCAGGAGCGCATCACCTCGACGCGCACCGGCTCGGTCACCTCGGTGCAGGCCGTCTACGTCCCCGCCGACGACCTCACCGACCCGGCGCCGGCGTCGGTGTTCGCCCACCTCAACGCGACGACGGTGCTCTCGCGCTCGATCGCCGAGAAGGGCATCTACCCGGCCGTCGACCCGCTCGACTCGACCTCGACGATCCTCAAGCCGGACATCCTCGGCGAGGAGCACTACACGGTCGCCAACCAGGTCAAGGAGATCCTGCAGCGCTACAAGGAGCTGCAGGACATCATCGCCATCCTCGGCATCGACGAGCTCTCCGACGAGGACAAGCTGATCGTCCAGCGGGCGCGCAAGGTCGAGCGCTTCCTGTCGCAGCCGTTCCACGTCGCCGAGCAGTTCACCGGCACCCCGGGCGCGTACGTCCCGATCGAGGAGACGATCCGCGGCTTCAGGGAGATCCTCGAGGGCAAGCACGACGACCTGCCCGAGCGCGTCTTCCTGCTGCAGGGCACGATCGACGACGTCGTCGAGGCCGCCAAGAAGGCCTGAGGACGGGACCGTGGCGCGCACGAAGTTCCCGGTCGAGGTCCTCACCCCCGAAGGCGAGGTCTTCAACGACGAGGTCGAGATGATCGCGACCAAGACGGTCGACGGCTCGATCGGCATCCTCGCCAGGCACCAGCCGCTGCTGGCGATGCTCGATCCGGCCGAGCTGCGCCTCCACCGCGGCGAGGGCGACGTCGTGCGCCTCGCCCAGGGCGAGGGCTACCTGCAGGTCGCCGAGGACGGCGGCGTGCTGATCCTCGTCGAGGAGGCGCACCCGCCGGCCGAGCTCGACTCGGCCGACCTGGCCGAGCGCCTGCGCGCCGCCGAGGACGCGATCGCGAAGGCCGAGCCCGGCTCCGAGCAGCGGCGCGTCGCCGAGCGCGACAAGCGCCGCTGGGAGGCGTTCCAGCGCATTGCCGCGGCCGGCTGAGCCGGCCGCGGGTCGGGAGTCCGGCTGACGCCGGACTCCCAGCTCGTGATCCAAGGCTCCGCCTGGCGCGGACTTCCGGCTGGCGGCGCGTGCTGATCCGCTGCGGGGCGCGGTCTGCGGGCCGCGCCCGTCGCGTGCTCCGGCGCCAGAGCGCCGCCTGGCGCTTCTCTATCCTCTCTCCCCACCGTGGTCGACGAACGCGCGCTCGCCGAACGGCTCATCACGTACGACACCTCGCGCGCCGAGCAGCTCGCCGCCGCGGCCGCGTTCGTGCGCGGCTGGCTGGAGGCGCGCGACATCGCCGTGCGCGAGCACACCCACAACGGGCTGCCGGTGCTCGTCGCCGACGTCGGCCCGGCCGACGGCGCCACCGTCGTCCTCCACGGCCACCTCGACGTCGTCCCCGGCCGGCCCGACCAGTACCGGCCGCGCGTCGAGGGCGACCGGCTCTACGGGCGCGGCGCCTACGACATGAAGGGCGCGCTGGCGGCGATGATGTGCGCGCTCAAGGACTGCGCCGCGCAGGACCGCGTCCGCGTCCGCCTCCTCTGCGTCCCCGACGAGGAGGCCGAGGACGTCGACACGCGCTCGACCGACGCGCTCGTCGCCGCCGGCCTGTCGGCCGACTTCGCGATCACCGGCGAGCCGACCGACCTCCACATCGGCGTGCAGGCCAAGGGCGTGCTCGCGATGCGGATCGAGGTCGCCGGCCGCGCCGCCCACGGCTCGACGCCGTGGCGCGGCGACAGCGCCGTGCTGAAGGCGTTCGACGTCTTCCGCCGGATCGAGTCGATGCCGTTCGCGCGCGCCTCCAGCGAGCTGTTCGACCGGCCCTCGATCAACCTCGGCCGGATCGAGGGCGGCGACGCCTTCAACAAGGTGCCGGACCGCTGCACGATGGTCGTCGACGTCCGCTACCTGCCCGGCCAGGACCCGGAGGCGATCCTCGCCGACGTGCGCGCGCTCGAGGACGTCACCGTCACGCGCACGCTCACGCGCGCGCCCGCGTACGTCTCGCGCGCGAACCCGTACGTGCGGGCGCTGCGCGACGCGGTCGCGCGCACCGTCGACGACGAGGTGCTCAGCGTCGGCCGCGACGGCGCCTCCGACGCGATCTCGTTCCTGGAGGCCGGCATCCCGGCGGTCGAGTTCGGCCCCGCCGGCGCCGGCCACCACGGCCCCGAGGAGTGGGTCTCGATCTCCTCGCTGCAGCGCTACCGCCGCGCGCTGGCGACGTTCGTCCGCACGCTGCCCGAGCGGCTCGGCCGCCCGTCGGCCGTGCCGCGCCTGGAGGCCGTCCGTGAACGGTGAGTTCCCGCGCCGCGGCGGCCTCTGGTGGCGGTTCCTGCTCGCCGCCGTCGTCGTGGTCGCCTGCACCGCCGGCGCGACCGCGACCGCCGGCCTGCTCGAGGTGCAGACGTTCGTCGACGACCTCAAGGCCGGCGGCACGATCCGCAACACCGAGCGGGCGATCACCCGCGCCGAGGCGGGCGAGCCGCGGACGCTGCTGCTGATCGGCTCCGACCGGCGCGCCGGCACCGCCCGCACCGACCGCCGCTCGGACACGATGATGCTCGTGCGGCTCGACCCGGACGCGCCGGCGACGACCGTCCTGTCGATCCCGCGCGACCTGAGGGTGACGTTCAGGGACGCCGACGGCGGCCTCCACGTCGACCGCAAGATCAACGAGACCTACACGATCGGCGGCGAGGTGCTGACGGCCGAGGTGATCAGGAGGACCTTCGGCATCCCGATCAACCACATCATCAACGTCGACTTCAGGGGCTTCCGCGAGGCGATCGACGCGATCGGCTGCGCCTACGTCGACGTCGACCAGCGCTACTACCACTCCAACGCCGGCCTGCCCGCCTCCCAGCACTACGCCGAGATCGACATCATGCCCGGCTACCAGAGGCTGTGCGGGCAGAAGGCGCTCGACTACGTCCGCTACCGCCACACCGACTCGGACTTCGTGCGCGGCGCGCGCCAGCAGGACTTCCTGCGCCAGCTGCGCGCCCAGTACGACGCGCGCGACTTCATCGACGACCCGCACAAGCTCACGCGCGTGATCGGCAGGCGCATGAAGACCGACCCGGGGCTGCAGTCGGTCGACGCGCTGATCGAGCTCGGCAAGCTGATCGCGTTCTCGTCCGGCAACCCGATCGTGCAGGTGTCGCTGCCGCCCGTCTACTCCTACGGCGCCGACGGGGCCAGCTACGTGGAGGCCAGCGAGGAGGCGATCCGCCAGGCGCGGCGCGCGTTCCTGCACCCGGAGGGGACGCCGCGGCCGGCTGGCGGCAGGCGGCGCGGCGGCGGCCGCGGCAGGCGCGCCCGGCGCGCGGCGCCCGACGCGAGCCGGCTCGGCCTCGTCGACGCCGCTCAGACCGGCAAGGACTACGCGATCCAGCTCGGCGCGATGCGGATCCCGATCTACTACCCGCGGCTGCTGCCGGCCAACGGCCAGTACATGTCGCCCGTCGCCGAGGGCGGCTACCCGCGCAGGTACCGGATCAAGGCGCCGAACGGGAAGATGAAGCAGGCCTACCGGCTCGTCGTCAAGGTCGGCGACCCGGGCAACTACGTCGGCATCCAGGGCACCGCCTGGACCGACCCGCCGATCCTCAACAACCCGTCGGCCGACACGCGCACGGTCAACGGCAAGAAGCTCGACCTCTACTACGACGGCACGAGGCTGCGGCTGGTCGCGTGGAGGACCCCGCGCGCCGTCTACTGGATCTCCAACACGCTCGAGAAGAGGCTCTCCAACGAGCAGATGATCGCGATGGCCGGCTCGCTCACGCGCGTCGGCCGCTGAGGGGGCGCGCCGGCGCCGCTCCGGCGGACGTCCCTAGTAGGCTTCCCCGCCGCATGAGTCCCTCCGAACGCGAACCGATCGCCGTCATCGGCACCGGCTACGTCGGCCTCGTCACGGCCGCCGGCTTCGCCGAGCTCGGCAGCGAGGTGTGGTGCGTCGACATCGACGCCGACAAGATCGCGCGCCTCAACCGCGGCGAGGTCCCGATCTACGAGCCCGGCCTGGCGGAGTCGATCGCGGCCAACCGGCAGCGGCTCCACTTCGGCACCGAGCTGGGGCCGGCGCTCGAGCACGCGCGGCTGCTGTTCGTCGCCGTCGGCACGCCGCCGACGTACTCGGGCGACGCGGACCTGTCGGCCGTCCACGCCGTCGTCGACGCGATGCCGGCCTCGGACCGCCACGCGCTCGTGATGAAGTCGACGGTCCCGGTCGGCACCGGCGACGCGATCAAGCGGATCTTCGCGCAGCGGGGCAAGGACGGCTTCCGCTACGTCTCCTGCCCGGAGTTCCTCAAGGAGGGGTCGGCGCTGGAGGACTTCCGCCACCCGGACCGGGTCGTCGTCGGCGACGAGGGCGACTGGGCCGGCGATGCGGTCGTCGAGCTGTACCGGCCGCTCGACGCGCCGCTCGTGCGCACCGACGTGCGCAGCGCGGAGATGATCAAGCTCGCCTCCAACGCGTTCCTGGCGACGAAGATCTCGTTCATCAACGAGATCGCCAACGTCTGCGACGAGACCGGCGCCGACGTGCTGGAGGTCGCGCGGGGGATGGGCCTCGACGCGCGCATCGGCCCGCAGTTCCTGCGGCCGGGGATCGGCTACGGCGGCTCCTGCTTCCCGAAGGACGTCAGCGCGCTCAAGCAGCTCGCCGGCAACAGCGGCTACCACTTCCAGCTGCTCAACGCCGTGATCGAGGTCAACGAGCTGCAGAAGCGGCGCGTGATCGGCAAGCTGCACAAGCACCTCGGCACGCTCGTCGGCAAGACGGTCGCCCTGCTCGGCGTCGCCTTCAAGCCCAACACCGACGACATGCGCGAGGCGTCGTCGCTCGTGCTCGCCGCGCGCCTGCAGGCCGACGGCGCCATCGTCCGCGCCTACGACCCGATCGCCGAGGCCGAGGCGCGCCGGCTGATGCCGGGCGTCGACTTCGCCGACTCGGCGCTCGATGCGCTCGCCGGGGCCGACGCGGCCGTGCTCGTGACCGAGTGGCCCGAGTTCGCCGCGCTCGACTGGGAGGCGGCGGCGCGGCTGATGCGGGGCCGGCTCGTGATCGACGGCCGCAACTTCCTCGACCCGGCTGAGCTCGCGCGCGCGGGCTTCGGCTACGAAGGCATCGGCCGCGCCGCGCGATGACCTGCACGCGAGGGCAGTCGTGCAGGCGCTGATCCTCGCGGGCGGCGAGGGGACGCGACTGCGTCCGCTGACGGCGACGGTGCCCAAGCCGGTCGTGCCGCTCGTCGACCGGCCGTTCATCGCCTTCATGCTCGACTGGCTGCGCGGCCACGGGATCGACGACATCGTCATCTCGTGCGGCTTCCTCGCCGACGGCGTGCGCGCCGTGCTCGGCGACGGCGCCGCCTGGGGCGTGCGGCTGCGCTACGTCGAGGAGCCGCGGCCGCTCGGCACCGGCGGCGCCGTCAAGTACGCGGCCGGGCAGCTCGACGAGCGGTTCCTCGTGCTCAACGGCGACGTGCTCACCGACCTCGACCTGACCGCCCAGCTCGCCCGCCACGCCGAGGCGGGGGCGCGGGCGACGCTCGCGCTCGTCGCGGTCGCGGACCCGTCCGCCTACGGCCTCGTCCGCCTCGACGGCGACGGCCGGGTGCTCGCGTTCCTGGAGAAGCCGAGCGCCGACCAGCTCGCTCGCATCGACACGAACCTCGTCAACGCCGGCGCCTACGTGCTCGAGCGCGACGTGCTCGAGCTGCTGCCCGCCGACCAGCCGGCCTCGATCGAGCGCGACCTGTTCCCGCGCCTGGTCGGCGACGGCCTCCACGGCGTCCCGTCGACCGCCTACTGGCTCGACATCGGCACGCCGGCCCGCTACCTGCAGGCGACCGCCGACATCCTCGACGGCGCGGTGCGGACCGCGGTCGCCGACGCGCTCGACGGCGCCCGCCTCGCCGTCGCGCCGGACGCCGAGGTCGCCGGGCGGCTCGTCGGCCCGGCGCTCGTCGGCGCGCGCGCGCGGATCGCCGCCGGCGCCGTCGTGACCGGGCGGACCGTGCTCGGCCGCGACGTCGAGATCGCCGCCGGCGCGCGGGTCGACGGCGCCGTCGTGCTCGACGGCGCGGTCGTCGGCCCCGACGCGACGGTGACCGACGCGATCATCGGCCCCGGCGCGCGCATCGGCCGCCACTGCAGGATCAGCGGGCACGCGGTCGTCGGCGAGGGCGCCGTGCTGGGCGCCGACAACCAGCTGGCCGCCGGCGCGCGCCTGTTCCCGAACGTGACCCTTCCCGACGGAGCGATCAAGTTTTGAGCGACCTCACCCGCGCGACGATCGAGACGGTCGACGCCTCCCGCCAGCTCGACGACATCCTCGGCATGCCGGAGCACCTGCGCGACGCGCTCTGGCGCGTCGAGTCGGCGAGCCTGCAGCGCCAGGACGCGCCGGGCGGCTTCATCGTCGCCGGCATGGGCGGGTCGGCGATCGGCGGCGCGCTCGCCGCGGCCGTGCTCGGCGACCGCGCCTCGCGGCCGATCGCGCTCGCGCGCGACTACGGGCTGCCGGCGTGGACGACGCACGAGTCGACGGTCCTGTGCGCAAGCTACTCCGGCAACACCGAGGAGACGCTCGCCGCCTACGACGCCGCCGGCGTGATCGGCGCCCGCCGGATCGTCACGACGACGGGCGGCCGGCTCGCCGAGGCGGCCCGCGCCGACGGCGTCCCGGTGATCCCGCTGCCGGGCGGCTTCCAGCCGCGCGCGGCGGTCGGCTACATGGTCGTCATCGCGCTCGAGGTCGCGGCCCTGTGCGGCGCCGGCCCGTCGCTGCACGCCGAGATCGACGTCGCGGCGGCCCACCTCGAGCCGCTCGTGCGCGAGTGGGGGCCCGACGGCGCCGACGACGCGCTTCCCAAGCAGCTCGCGCGCGGGCTCGCCGGGACGGTGCCGCAGATCGCCGGCGCGGGCCTGACCGCGCCGGTCGCCTACCGCTGGAAGACGCAGTTCAACGAGAACGCGAAGATCCCCGCGTTCGCGGCCGAGCTGCCGGAGCTCGACCACAACGAGATCGTCGGCTGGCAGCGGGCCGCCGAGCTGGCCCGCTTCAGCGCCGTCTTCCTCGACGACACCGACCTCCATCCCCGCGTGCGCCAGCGGATCGCGCTCACGCGCGAGCTGATCGGCGGCCAGGCGGCGGCGACCTTCCAGGTGCAGGGGCGCGGCGAGACGCGCGCCGAGCGGCTCATGTCGCTCGTGCTGCTCGGCGACCTCGTCTCCTTCTACGTCGCCGTCCTCAACGGCACCGACCCGGCGCCGGTCGACACGATCGAGCAGCTCAAGACCGCGCTCGCCGGCAGCTGAGCGCGCGGGCCGCCGGCCGCCGCTCCGCCAGGCCGGGGAACCTTGACAACCCCGTGGTAACGTTGCCGGCGCATGGCAACCGACGCGTTGACGATCCACGAGGCTGCGGAGACGACGGGGTGGTCGCCCCGGATGCTGCGCTACATCGAGCGCACGGGGCTGATGGCCCCGCCGCGCTCGCCCGCCGGGTACCGGCTCTACGGCGCGGCGGAGCTGCAGCGGCTGCGGACGTTGCGCGAGCTGCTCGAGCGCTTCGAGCTCGGGCTCTCGGACCTCGCCTTCGCCCGCCGGCTCAGGCGCGAGCCGGCGCTGCGCGAGGCCGTCGAGGCCTGGTTCGACGCCCAGCCCCACCGCCCGGAGGGCGTCGCGGCCGCCGACTGGCTGCGGTGGGAGCAGGCCAAGCACGAGCGGCTGCTCGCGGACGCCGCGACGGCGCCGCCGACCCACGTCACGGAACTCACCGGAGGAAGCACGGGATGACCGCCACATCGACCACCCTCGACTTCAAGGTCGCCGATCTGTCGCTGGCCGAGTTCGGCCGCAAGGAGATCCAGCTCGCCGAGCACGAGATGCCCGGCCTGATGGCGATCCGCAGGGAGTTCGCCGCCGCGCAGCCGCTCAGGGGCGCGCGCATCATGGGCTCGCTGCACATGACGATCCAGACCGCGGTCCTGATCGAGACGCTGACCGCGCTCGGCGCCGAGGTCCGCTGGGTCTCGTGCAACATCTTCTCGACCCAGGACCACGCCGCGGCCGCGGTCGTCGTCGGCCCCGACGGCACCCCGGACGACCCGAGGGGCGTGCCGGTCTTCGCCTGGAAGGGCGAGACGCTCGAGGAGTACTGGTGGTGCACCGAGCGGGCGCTCACCTGGCCCGGCCACGGCGGCCCGAACATGATCCTCGACGACGGCGGCGACGCGACGCTGCTCGTCCACAAGGGCGTCGAGTACGAGAAGGCCGGCGCGGTGCCGGACCCGGCGCAGGCCGAGTCGGAGGAGTTCCGCGTCTTCCTGACGCTGCTGCAGCGGTCGCTGGCCGAGGATCCGCAGAAGTGGACGAGGATCGCCGCCGGCATCAAGGGCGTCACCGAGGAGACGACGACCGGCGTCCACCGGCTCTACGAGATGGAGCAGAAGGGGACGCTCCTGTTCCCAGCGATCAACGTCAACGACTCGGTCACCAAGAGCAAGTTCGACAACCTCTACGGCTGCCGCCACTCGCTCATCGACGGCATCAACCGCGCGACCGACGTGATGATCGGCGGCAAGGTCGCCGTCGTC
>Ga0207874_1002203_pt1 | contig 19214 bp, 17 predicted proteins | sample HigsolmetaAR201D_FD_184833 | JGI IMG/M metagenome (GOLD analysis project Ga0207874, IMG submission 184833) | Ionic liquid and high solid enriched microbial communities from the Joint BioEnergy Institute, USA - AR20-1-D (SPAdes) (version 2) ...
GCAAACAGCACGTAGGACCTCGCCTCGGGGTCGTAGTGGTAGCACCACAACAGCACCCGCTCCACCGTGAAACCCAGCTTTCCTTCCGCGGCCTCTGTCAAGCCAAGGCGCAAGTCCATCGGGCTGAATTTAATCCCATACAAGTACCTCGACACCCTACCATCCGGAGTCAGCAGCATGATCGCAGCCGCGTGTGCATACTGCTCCTGCCGCTCGTCGTACTTGTACCTAAAACCCACCTCGTCGGCGAGCTTCTTAACATTCCCTTCGTGATCCACCAGAAAGTGCCAGCCGGGCGCCGGCCTTTCGTAATTCGTTAAGTACACCGCCTTCTTCGACCTCGCCAAGTCGAAGGTTTCGGTCGGATCGATGCTGATGGTCACTACTTCAAACTCTTTACCCGGTGTCCACGGAATCTCGCGCAGCGCCGCTGTCTGACCGTTCAGCACCAGATTGCACAGCATCGGGCACGAATAGTAAATCAGGTTCAGGATCACCGGACGTCCCTGCTCGAAGTACTTCCTCAGCGGGACCGGATACCCGTTTTCGGCGATGAAGGTCAGATCCAGATCCACCTTCTGGCCGAGCTTCTCATCGATTCCAACGCCCTCAAGCTGCGCGGGCGCCGCCGGGCCATCGGCCCAGGCAGTCGCGCAGGCCAACGCGAGGAATCCGAGAAGGCAGCTAATCCGCTTTCGAAGCGGCAGGTGTTGCATTTGTCGTTCCTTGTGGCGCCCCCGGCGTTTCGGGCGCGAGCGGGTCAACCTTCTTTACAGGAGCCGGCTTAGTCGGGTATTTCAACCTTCCTTCCGCCGCCTCTTTCACCAGCAAATCCATCGCTCGCTCAATCGGCAGTCCTACGGTTCCAGCGGCGCGGTCGATATAACGATACTGATACAGGGCCGCGTCTTCCTTCGCCCGCAGCTCCAGCAGATCGCTCGCAACAGGCAACTCCTGCTTCTGAGCTACCTGATCCTGCAAAGATCGCTGGTAGACGAACTGAATCCCGAGGATCACGATGATCACGATCAGGACAATGGCGCCGCCGATGAAGCCGATAATAGGTGTATTCGGCTCACCCCGGTCGTATCCGCCTTCCGCGGCATGAGCGTGTCCGGCGTGCGGATCCAGATGCTCTTTTGTCTCCGGTTTCTCCATCGTCGACTCCCTACACGTTATGGAACTTCAAGCCCTGTTCGAACCGCGGGTCGCCCACGGGCATCAGCGCATTCTTCCGCAGCCGGGACCAGAAGACCAACGCGGCAAGGCTCCCAACAGCCGCCCAGCACGCAGCGTCGAGCCAGTGCAGACGGAACCCTTCCTTCTGGAGGTTAGGCATCACCAGCCAGTACACATCGATGAAGTGGATGAACAGGCACCACGCCCCGGCAAACGCGAGCACCGTAAGGTTTCGCTTCATCGCTCGCGGCAGCAGCAGCAGGAACGGCACGAAGAAGTGCCCGATCAGCAGCAGGGCGCTCATGTATGCCCAATTCCCCTCAAAACGCTGCTTGAAGAAGATTGTCTCTTCCGGCATGTTCGCGTACCAGATCAGCAGGTATTGCGAGAACGCGATGTAGGTCCAAAACACCGTAAGAGCGAACATCCACTTGCCGAGGTCGTGGTAGTGCTCGACGTTGATTGAATACTTGAGGATCCCGGCTCTACGCAGTCCGAGGCAGATCAGCACCAACGCCGCGAAGAACGCCCACGCGCCTCCCGCGAGCACGTAGATTCCGAAAATGGTCGAGAACCAGTGTGGATTCAGCGACATCACCCAGTCGAACGATGCCAGCGTACCCGTCAGCATCAACAGAAGCAGGCCAGGCGCGCTCCAACGCGAGGCCGTGTGCATGTTTTCCAGCGAACCCGTGGAATCCTGAGCTACCGAGTTCCGGAACAAGCGCCAACCCCAGAGGCTCCAGATGGCGAAGTAGATGCACGCACGGATCAGGAAGAAATTCTCGTTCAGATACGGGGCCTTCAATTGAAGGACGTGGTCGCGGGCCACGACGTCAGCATGGCTCCACTCATAGAGGTCATGAATGCCGAGAGCGACGGGAATGAATGTCAGGGCCAATCCCGGCAGCGTGCTCCCGATCGCCTCCATGAACCGCCGGACGGTCACGCTCCACGCCGACCCGGTCAGATACTGCACCATCGTAAAGAACAGTGCGCCAAGAGCGAGCGACGTGAAATACACCTCTCCGACCAGCCAGGACCAGTGGAACTGCGGACGGTCTACAGCAAAGCCGACGCCCGCGGCAATCCACGAGGCAAGCATGACGAAGACAATCGAGTTTCGCACCCGCGTCCACTGGCGCTCGTCCAGATGGCGGCTCTCCATCGATTGTTCTAGGCGAATGTGGTCGACTTTAACTTGCATGAAGATCCCCTATCTGAGCTCGCTGCGCAGTTCTGCAGGTACATCCTCCAGGCTGCCGCTTGTCGCACGCTGCAACGCGCGTACGTAGGCCACAATGGCCCAACGGTCGTGATCCGACACCTGATACTTGTACCCGTGCATGCTCCGTCGCCCGTTCGTGGCCACGGAATAGATTTCGCCGTCGGTCATCTCCTTCACGCGAGGTTCCTGCAGATTGGTGGGCAGCCACACAAGCCCGGCCTCGATCGACTTCCTTCCGACGATGCCAACCTCGCCGCCCGTCCGGGAGTGACACGGCGAACAGTACGTCTCATACTTCTGACGGCCCCGCTCCAGTGTCGCCCGGGTAATCGGCAGCGGATTCTTCCCAACGTACATGCCGTCTACGATGCCGGTCGTAAAGGCTTCATCCTCGTTGAGCTGTCCCTGAGCAACGGTTCCTGCAGGAGGCCTGCGGCTCGCCCGCCCGTCCGTGAAGAATGCCGAAGCAGCCTGAGGCTTGTACTTCGCCTGGTTCTTCATATCAGGGAACACCTGGAGGGGCGTATTTCGCGTCTTCATGTCGGCGCAGCCCGTCAATGCCAGTGCAGCGATCGATACAACGCCGGCGTAAATCGAGATTTTCATCACGCCTCCACGACCTCCGTATGCCGACTGCCGCACTCCCGAAGCATCTCCGCCGCAGTGGCCACGTCAAACATCGGATCGCTCTTCTCAATGACCAGAAGGAACCGGTCGTCCGTCGCCCCGCGGAACCGCGAGTATTTGAAAGTCGGGTGGTAGAAGGTCGGAATCCGGTTCAGGTGAAACATGCCGAGCACCGTGGCGAACGCCGAAAACAGCACCGTCAGCTCGAACGTCACCGGAATGGAGAACTCAAAGGCAAAGAGAGGCTTTCCAGCGATTACCAGGGGATAGTCCACAGCGCCGGTCCACCACTGCAGGAGCAGGGCTGTCGTCGCGCCGAGCAAGGCAGCACAGAGGACGATATAACCAAGCGGCGAGCGCTTCTCACCCAAAGCCTCGTCAATCCCGTGAATGGGAAACGGCGTCAGGGCGTCCATCTTCGTATACCCCCGGCTCCGCGCCGTCCGAATCGCGTCAAGGAGCTGCTCGGGGGAATCGAAGTCGCCGATGATTCCGTAAAGCTCAGATCTCTTCTCGACCGTAGTGCCCATATCGGAAACTCCTAGTGCGCCGCGGCGCTGCCCTTGCTCGTAGCCATCACACCCTTCACTTCCGAGATGGCGATCATCGGCAGGAAGCGCACGAACAGCAGGAACAGCGTCAGGAACAGGCCGAAGCTGCCTACGAACGTCAGAATGTCCACAATCGTCGGGCGGAAGTAGCCCCAGCTCGACGGCAGAAAGTCGCGGTGCAGCGACGTCACGATAATCACGAACCGCTCGAACCACATGCCGACATTAATCAGCAGCGAGCAGACGAACATCACCGGAATATTGGTCCGCAGCTTCTTGAACCAGAACAGCTGCGGCACAAGCACGTTGCAGGAGACCATCGTCCAGTAGGCCCAGGCATACGGCCCTAACGCGCGGTTGGCGAAGGCAAAGCGCTCATAGGGGTTGCCGCCGTACCAGGCGATGAACATTTCCGTCGCGTACGCATAGCCGACGATCAGCCCCGTGGCGAGCATGACCTTATTCATGTTCTCCAGGTGCTTCATCGTCACCAGGTGCTCCAGATTCAGGGCCCAGCGCGCGATGATCATCAGAGTCATCACCATCGCAAAGCCCGAGAAGATGGCGCCCGCGACGAAGTAAGGCGGAAAGATCGTTGTGTGCCACCCGGGAATGATCGAGACAGCGAAGTCGAAACTAACGATCGTATGGACCGACAGCACGAGCGGCGTCGAAAGGCCAGCCAGAATGAGATAGGCCATTTCGTAATGCTTCCAGTGCTTTGCCGATCCACGCCATCCCAGACTCAGCACCCCGAACACGTACTTACGGATCTTGTCACCTCTCGCGGCAGCGCGGTCGCGGATCGTCGCCAGGTCCGGCACAAGTCCTACGTACCAGAACAGCGCCGAAACGGTAGCGTACGTCGAAACTGCAAAGACGTCCCAGAGCAGCGGGCTACGGAAGTTCTGCCACATGCTCAACTCGGGATTCGGCACGGGGAACAGCCAGTAGGCCCTCCACGGCCGCCCGACGTGGAACAGAGGGAAGATGCCGGCGCAAGCCACCGCGAAGAGGGTCATCGCCTCGGCCGCGCGGTTGATCGAGGTGCGCCACTTCTGCCGGAACAGGAACAGGATCGCCGAGATCAGCGTTCCCGCGTGACCAATGCCGATCCAGAAGACGAAGTTTGTAATATCCCACGCCCAGCCAACCGGACTGTTGTTACCCCAGACGCCGATGCCGTTGAGCACCAAGTAGCCCAGCATCGCGCCGAGAAGCAGCGTGAGCGAGGCGCTGATGCCGAAAGCGATGAACCACTTCTTCGGCGTCTTCCGCTCAACGATGTCGCTGACCGTGTTGGTAACATCTCCGTAGGTCGGGTTCCCGAGTACCAGTGGTGGATTGACGGGATCGTGTTGAGGCTCAATCGCCACGTCGGCCATATTAAGCAAGCTCCGGATTTGGGTTGCGCAACTTCGCCGTGAAGGTGGTGCGCGGCTTCGTGTTCAGCTCTTCCAGAATGCCGTAGTTAGTCTCAAGCTTTTTCAGCTTCGCCACCCGGCTCTCCGGATCGTTGATATTTCCAAAGACGATCGCATCGGCGGGACAGGTCTGCTGGCAGGCCGTCTTGACCTCACCATCCCGAATCGGACGCCGGCCATCCGCCTTCGCAGCGATCTTCGCTTCCTGGATACGCTGCACACAGTAGTTGCATTTCTCCATGACGCCGCGCATGCGAACGCTGACGTCCGGATTGTGAACCATCTTGCGGATCTCTTCCAGGCCCTTGTGGTAGTCCAGGAAGTTGAAGCGGCGAACTTTGTAAGGACAATTGTTCAGGCAGTAACGAGTACCGATGCACCGGTTGTAGGCCATGTCGTTCAGGCCTTCCGGACTGTGTACTGTCGCCGCAACCGGGCAGACCGCCTCGCAAGGCGCGTTCTCGCACTGCTGGCAGTTGATCGGCTGGCTGACAACCTGCGGATCGTTGATATCGCCCGTGTAGTAGCGGTCCAGCCGGATCCAGTGCATCTCGCGTCCGCGGATCACCTGCTCCTTGCCGACAACCGGAATATTGTTCTCGGCCTGGCAGGCAACAATGCAGGCATTGCACCCGATGCAGGTGTTCAGGTCGATGACCATGCCCCATTGGTTGCCCTTGCTGTAATCCTGTTCCTGAAACAGGGAGAAGAGCGGGGGATGCTCGACCGCGTGCTTGGCGAACTCAGGATGATGCTTGTAATGCTCCAGGGTCGCCTCCCGCACGAGCGGGCGGCCTTCCATGCTGAAGTGTTCCTGCGTCGTCGCCAGTTGATACTTTCCACCCTGCTTTCGGACGTTTGCGGTCGTGTACCAAAACCCGCCGGTCGTGCGGATCAAGCCGGCGTTATGCCCCACGCCCTCGCCAATCCGGCCGCAGCGCGTCCGCCCATAGCCCAAGCTCAGGGTGATGCAGTTATCGGCGTGACCCGGCTGTATCAGAGCAGGCATCGGTACTTCCCTGCCTTGCGCCTGTATGATCAGCAGGTCGCCCGTTTCGATGTTCATCGATTTCGCCGTCGCTGGGCTCAGCAGGGCCGCGTTGTCCCAAACCAGCTTCGTAATCGGTTCCGGCGCTTCCTGCATCCACGCGTTGTTGGAGAAGCGCCCGTCGTAGGCGCCCGCACTCGGGCGGAAGACAACCTCCAGCCCTTGCTCCGGCGCCTTCACGTTGTTCAGCTCGGCCAGAACCGCGGCGGCATTCACCGAAGGCTTCGCCTCCGCGGAACGCGTTCCTTCCACGAAGCCTTCATGAAGCGCGTACCGCCACTTCTTCTCGCGGTCCGCTCCCCACTGCCTCTGCCAGTAGTTGCGGACGATGTCGTAGGCTCGCTGATCCTTGTAGCCGCTGATGACCGCAACCACTTCCGCCGCCGACTTCCCGCCGAACAAGGGCTCAATCATCGGCTGCTGCACCGTGGCGGTGCCGTCCAGCGCCCTGGCGTCGCTCCAGGTTTCGAGGTAATGCGCCTCCGGCAATGCCCACTTTACGGCCGCCACCGTCTCATCGTTCTGCTGAGACAGATAAATGGATACTCCAACCTTCTTCAGATTGGCTGCAAAGTCCAGGTCAGCCGGGGCACTGTAGACCGGGTTGCCGCCGAGGATGACCAGCGTGGACACCTTGCCCGCGGCCATCTCCGACGTCAGCTCCTTGAGGCTTGCCACCTGCGGCTGGAAGGGCTTCACAGGCTGCGTATAGGTAACCGTTTCGCCGACGCCGCCGAGAGCCTGGTTGATCAGGTGCACCAGCGCGTGGACGGCGGCAGGCTGCCGCGGACCGGCCACTACTACCGCCCGGCCCTTGTGCTTCTGCAAGTCCCGGGCCGCGGCGGCAATCCATTTCTTGTGGGGAACCGGCGTGCCTTGCAAAACGTTCAATCCGGCTGCGGCGATGCCAAGTTCGCGCGCAAGCTCGACAGCGAGTTCCTTCACATCGGCCGTGCGCGCCCGGAGCCGGTGATCAGCCATCGCCCCGGTGATGGTATACGAGCTCTCGACAACGTAGAGCCGGTTCATCTCCGCCGATGTCGATTCCACGCGGCGGCGCTTCGAGAACTGCTTAATTGGGAGAATTGTCGGCGAGTCGAGTCCGAGGAAATCTGCGTCAAGCGACAGGACGACGTCCGCTTTGTCGAAGTGATAGTGCGTGTCGTAGGCCTGCCCGAAAGCGATCTGCGCTCCCTGGCGCTGGTTGTCGTCGTTTACCGGCTCATATTCGATCCACTTCGCTTGCGGGAACTTTGCCAGCGCGTGCTTCTTTACGGCCTCAAGCGAAGGAGATGTCGAAGGCTGAGCCAGGAACCGGAGCCCGGCTCCCTGCCCAAGGCTCGCAAAATGGCTGCCGGCAAAGCGAGTAAAGGCCTCCCAGTCGGTCTTCTTTCCATCCTGGTAGACCGCCTGCATGCGGTCCGGATCGTACAAGTCCAGCAGCGACGCCTGAGCAAAAGCGGAAGCGGCTCCCAGACTATAGGGATGCTTCGGATTGCCCTCGATCTTGGTCGGGCGTCCATCGTGACATTCCACTAGCAAGCCCGAAGCAACGCCGTTCATAACGAAGGCGCTGGCATAGTACATCGGCTTGCCCGGGATATAGCCCTCGACCCCATGAGAAGCCGGCAGGATCTTCTCCACCGGACGGCGGCAAGATGTCAGGCCTGCCAGACCGAACGAAGCCGCCATCAGCTTCAACAGCGTCCGGCGGGACTTCGAGTCCAGCAATTCCGAGGCGTTCTCCGGAAATTCGCGATGAAGCCACTTCCTAAAACTCGGCGAGTCCGCCAGCTCGTCGAGGCTGCGCCAGTACTTCTTTCCTGTCAGATTGGAATTCATCGGTGACACCCCGAGCAGTTCACGGGTGGAGCAATATTCTTCGCGGCGATGATTTCGCGGCCGATCTCCGCCGGGTCGCGATCCGGCTTCCAACTCAGCTTGGTAACCAGCTCCGCCGGCCGTACATTCGGCGCTGGGTTGCGATGGCAGTCCAAACACCAGGTCATCGTCAGGGGCTGGACCTGCCGGACCTCAATCATCTGATCGACGCGGCCGTGGCAGCTCACGCAGCTCACGCCAGCCGTAACGTGCGCCTGGTGGTTAAAATAGACGTAATCGGGCAGCCTGTGAACCTTCACCCACTCAATGGGTTTGCCTGTCGCATAGCTCTCTCGGATTTTGACGATTTCAGGGCTCTGCGGCTTGATTCGCTCGTGACAGTTCATGCACACTTCGGTAGCCGGAATCGCCGCGAAACCCGCCTTGTCGACGGTCGAGTGGCAGTACAGGCAGTCCATTCCCAGATTGCCGGCGTGAAGCTTGTGACTGTAGTCGATCGGCTGCTTTGGTGTGTAGCCCGTCTTCGCCACTTCCGGATGCAGGAGATAGCCGAGCAGCCCAACGCCGCCGGCAACGAGTAGGGCGAGGACGCCTACGCCGATGCGTAGAAACTTGTCGGTAGATTTAGGAAAGATCAGACTCATCCCAGTTTTCCAGCAGACCGCGGCTGCACAGCGGCTCGGAGCTTTCTATTCTCAGCATTCGTTCGGTGATAGCCCATCGCAAAGGCCGCTCATCCGGAACTATTTCTATCATAGCCGCAATTTTTGCGCAACAGGAGCAAAAATTCTTGTCTCACAGCAATCCCAATAGCCAGGCCCGGAACCGCCAAGCTTCCGGAATGCGCAGATATTTCGGCGATTTGAAGATCCGGCCTAAGCTGATCGTCCTCCATAACTTGTTCTTTCTCGTCCTGTCTTGCGCCATTTACTTCTCGTTAATGCCGATCTTCGAGCACCGCGTCGGAGCAGCCAGGGACCGCGAGATCAGCCTTGTTACGCAGATGTTTGCGGAGGAGCGCCCGCTGCCGCTCGTCCCCGGCATGGAGATTTACGAATATGCCCAGGGAACCTCGACAGAACTCGGGATGCCGCGCGAAGCCATTGAATGGCTTGACCTTCACCCATCCAGCACCTGGCAGGACACCTCCAGATCCCATTACCTTTATAGAAAAGAGAGGGCTTCCGGCTTCTACCGCCGTCTGAAGCTCCCGCTCGAGTTTTACGGGAACATCGTCACGCTGGCGCGCTGGACGCTGTTCGTGGTTCTCGGCCTCACCTACGTGCTGGCTGTGCTCCTGTTGGAGCTGCTCATCATGCCTCAATACGTCTATCGGCCGATTCGGCTCATGCTTGACGCCGAAGCCGCCACTCAGCGCGGCGACCGGAAGAATGAGCTGATTGACGAGTCTTTGATTCTCGGCGACGAAATCGGGCAGATCATGCGCTCGCGCAATGCCACGATCACCGAGTTACGCAAACAGGAGCAGAAGCTCGAACGCGCAATGCAGGCTCTCGAAGCGACGGTTGAAGATCTCAGACGTAAGAACGAGCAGCTCGAAATGGCCAAGCGCAACCTGGAGCAGCAGGACCGGCTTGCAAGCCTGGGCTTGATGAGCGCGAGCGTTGCACATGAACTCAACACGCCGCTTGCGGTACTGCAGGGCTCGATCGAGAAGCTGATGGAAACCGCCCAGGACCCGCAAACGCGGGAGAGGGTTTCCCGCATGATGCGCGGCGTTCAGCGCATCCGGAAGATCAGCGAAGGCCTGCTCGACTTTGCCCGTGTCCGCAAGCACGAGAGCGAGCCGGTGCAGATGCGGCCGCTGATCGATGAGGCATGGAGTCTTGTAAATATCGAGGCGTCCGGTGTGGCATTCTCGAATCTTGTTGACGAGGAAGCAGTTGTCATCGGTAACCCCGATCGCCTCATTCAGGTGTTTGTTAATCTGCTGAGAAATGCTGCACATGCGGTACAATCGGGCGGAAGCATTGTCGTCCGATCACGCGTAGCCACTGCCGGAGACCGGAAGTTGATCGCAATCAGCGTCGACGATGATGGCCCCGGCATCCCGCCGGATGTACTCCCGGACATATTTGATGCGTTCGTGAGTTCAAGGCTGGATGCGCGTGGCACGGGTCTGGGGCTGACAGTGGCGGAAGGCATTGTGCAGCAGCACGGCGGCACGATTACGGCGAGCAACCGCCCGGAGGGCGGGGCTCGTCTGGAGGTCTGCCTGCCAGCCGGATGCCCGGGAGGGACAACAAATGGCGCTTGAAGGCACGATGGAAGCTCAATCGCAAGGAGACGCTCTCATCGACATCGCCGTCCTCGACGACGATCCCGACTTCCGAAACTACATGGAGGACTTCCTCAAAGACGAGGGGAAGTATATCGTCCGAACGTTCGGACATCCGAAAGACCTGTTCACCGCTGCGGAGCAAGAGCGCGTGCCCGATGTTGTTCTGCTCGATATGAAGATGGGCGAGTTCACGGGCGATAAGGTGCTCGAGCAGTTGCTATCCCGGTGGCCGAACCTGTGCGTCATTGTCGTTACGGGTTACCCCTCACTCGAGGATATGCGAGCCACCTTCAAGATGAAGGTGTTCGACTACCTGCCCAAGCCTTTTTCTCTGGCACAGCTGCGGCAGGTCCTTGCAAATGCGATAGAAACCTTCGGCTTGGGCAAGAGCCCCCAGGATCGCCTGCGGGAGCGCCTGGGCCACAAGATCAAGATGCTTCGCGTCGAGAGAGACTGGTCTCTGAAGGATCTGGCCGGTCCGACCAAACTGAGCGTTTCGCAAATCAGCTCCATTGAACGCGGCGCGCACTTGCCGAGCATCGAGAGTTTCCTGGCCATTTGCCGGGCTTTCAACAAAAAGCCCTCCGAAATCCTTTCCTCGATCGACTTCTAGACCCGCGGCCTGCGAATTGCCGGTACTCGGCAGGCGCTCCTCGCGCGTCTCCTGCCTTGCAGCCCTATTATGCGATCTGTCAAACTCTTTGATTCATGGTTCTGAAGCGGTTGAAACTGTGGGGGATCCTGCTCGCCTTCGGGATGCTGTCAGGCGCGCAGCAAACTTCCACGGAAGCGTCTCCCAGAACTGATTCATCCCCGGAGGTCACCCTGCATTATGGAATTGAGTGGCGGCTTATCCGGGCGGGTAATGCAAGGCTGACGTGGAATCCGCGGCCGGCTCCACTTGAGAGAGCCCAAATTCAGTTGGAATCCGCCGGACTTGTGTCAAAGCTGTACCGGGTCGACGATCGGTACTTCGTTAACTTTAACGACGGAGGCTGTCCCACCGATGTACTGCTTAAGTCCGAGGAGGGCAGCCGCAAACGGGAAACACGGATTGTCTTCGACCACGAGCTGAGGAAGGTGTCATACCTCGAAAAGGACATGGTGAAAGACACCGTGATTCTCCGGAAGGAGCTGACGATCCCCGAATGCGCCTACGACATCGTCGGAGCACTGTATAATCTGCGGCTGAAGCGGCTTCAACCGGGACAGTCGACGCATATACCGATTACGGACGGGAAGAAGCTGGTATCGGCGAGGGTTGAGGCCCAGGAACGCGAAACGGTCGTCACGCCCGCCGGAACCTTCAACACCGTGCGGTACGAGGCTTTTCTGTTTAACAACGCGCTGTACCAGAAGAGGGGCCGCTTGTTCATCTGGCTGACTGACGACGAGCGGCGGCTGCCGGTACAGATTCGCGTCCGCATGCAGTTCCATGTCGGAACTATCACACTCCAGCTTGAGAAGGAGGAGCGATCTTGAGAGCGATCTGCGTGGCGGTGCTGGCCGCCGCCGTAGTCTGGGGCCAGGCAAACCCGGTTCTGCCGGTGCGCGAGGCGTTGAACCTGTACGAACGCGGAATCCAGCTGATGGAGTCTGGCGGGTTTGCGATTCCGGAACTGGCCCGGGCCGGGGCACCGATCATTGAAAACGCAAGGCAGGTTGTCAAAACCTTGAACAGCGTCGGCGTTAGCCAAACCGATGCGGCGTTGACGCATACCTACCTCACCGCTCTGCGCGCCTACCTTGCCCTTGCCGACGCCGTGCCCAAGCCATATCCCTTCCCCGCCGAGGCGCGGAAACAGCTCGTGGAACTGCGGGAGATGGAGGAACGCCTCCAAGCCCATTTTCAGGCGCTCCTGAGGCAGAAGGAAGAACAACTGCGCGGTTCCGATCGTGATCAGCTCGCACGCTACGAGAAGGCAAACGCGACGGTCGGACAGCCGGTGGAAGGCCGGCCTCGAGTCGTGTTCCTCGGCGACTCCATCACGGATGGGTGGCGTTTGAATGAGTATTTCCCCGACCGCGACTTCATCAATCGCGGCATCAGCGGCCAGATTACGGGTCAGATGCTCGGGCGCATGAAGGCGGACGTGCTCGATCTCAAGCCCGCCGCTGTGCTGATCCTTGCCGGAACGAATGACATCGCCCGTGGAGTTCCGCTGACCACCATCCGGAACAACCTGACGATGATTGCCGATCTGGCGGACCACCACAAGATTAAGGTGATTCTCGCTTCGATCCTCCCCGTCAGCGACTATCACAAGGCTACAAATCCGCGGTTCGAAATGACGAAGGTTCGCCCTCCCTCGGCGATCAGGAGCATGAATGAGTGGATTCAGGCCTTCTGCCGCGAGCGAGGCTACACCTATCTCGACTACTACTCGGCGATGGTCGACAGCTCTGGCATGCTTCGTGCCGAACTGGCCGATGACGGGCTGCATCCGAACGCGGCAGGCTACCGGGTCATGGCCCCGCTCGCACTGGCGGCGATCGAGAAGACAGTGTCGAGCGCGCCGGTTTCCCGTACAGGCAAAAGGCGATAGACAATAGAAGATATGACGCGGTTGTTGAGTCTGCTCGCACTCGCCGCCAGCCTGGGGCTGGCTCAGATGCAGATGAGTGTAGAGCAGCTCATCTCATTTGTACGGTCGTCCATCGAGCTAAAGCATGATGACAAACAGGTAGCGAATTACCTGCGCAAAATTAAGCTGACGCAAAAGCTGGACGCCCGGGTGATCGAGGACCTTCGGGCTCTGGGCGCAGGCCCTAAGACGTATGAAGCGTTAAACGACCTTCGAGAGGCGACAGCATCTCTGACGCCTCCCCCAAAGCAAGAACCGAAAGCTCCTCGCCCACAGATTCCCCCTCCTTCCTCAGCCGAGCAAGCGAGGATTCTCGACGAGGTACGCGAGTACGCTTTGAGCTATTCGAAGCGGCTCCCCGACTTCATTTGCACGCAAGTCACGCGACGCTATCTTGACCCCACGGGCCTCGAGTTCTGGCAGCGGCAGGACACGATCACGGCGAAGCTCAGCTACTTCGACCAGCGTGAGGACTACCAGGTTGTGATGGTGAACAACCAGTACATGGATGTTCCTTACGAGAAAGTCGGCGGAGCGACATCGAGCGGCGAGTTCGGCACCTTGCTGAAGGAACTCTTTGAGCCGGAGACAGAGGCGGAGTTTCAATGGGAGCGCTGGGCGACCCTGCGCGGAAGGCGGGTCCACGTCTTCGCCTATCGGGTGAAGCAGTCGAAATCCAAATGGCGTATCAGCTGGCAGCGGCAGCAAGAGATTATCGCCGGATACCGCGGACTGGTTTACGTAGACCGCGATACTCCTATCGTTCATCGCGTTACGATGCAGGCGGTCGACATCCCTCCGTCTTTTCCGATCCAGCAGGCCTCTACGGTCCTGGATTACGACTTCACAAAGATCAGCGGAAACGAGTATGTTCTGCCGCTTCGGGCAGAAGTTCGCATGCGAGAGGGAAAGCTGCTGGTCCGGAATGAGGTGGAATTCCGGATGTACCGCAAGTTCGGCGCGGAGGCCACAATCACCTTCACGCCCGATCCCCTTCCCGAGGACCAGGTCCAGGAAACGCCGGAGAAGCAGCCGTAAACTTACGGCTGCTTCTTCAGCAGGTCGTACTTGATCCGCAACCTCTCATCGTCTTTGAGCGACCGGTTGTTGTCGAACAGGGCATCCTCCCATCCCCCGTATATCGGATTTGGCAGCATGAACCATCGGACGCCCCAGTTTCCTTTCGTGCTTTCAGCCAAAGCTGCCCGCTCGGCCACCGATCCTCGCGCAGGAATGAAATCGTTCAGATCGTCCCCCAGAAGCAGCAGCACGCGGAAGCTGGCCGCGACATAGTCCCGGCGGCTCTGCTTGTTGCTTGTCCATTCCGGGCGCTCGTTCAGCATCAGCACGGTATCGATATCATTGCGGACCGGGAAACCGGCCTCCGTCAGATTACGTCGCGTCGCCTCTTCCAGTCGATGGTCGCGGTTCGTCACATAAAAGATCGTCACTCCACGAGAGGCGGCATATTGGAGGAATTCAACCGCGCCGGGAACCGGCGTGGCGCGCGCCTCCTTTACCCACGCGTTCCAATCGCCGATTTGAAAAATCCCCCGGCCGGCCAGGATACCCCTCGCCTCAGCATAGGAGTTGTCAAGGATTGTTTCGTCGATGTCGGTGATGATGGCGCGGCAAAGCTTCTGGTAGTTCCCTTTCTGCGGAACGGCGCTCCAGTTTGGGTCATCGAAAGCGGTGTCGAGCGCGGCGCGGGCGGCCAGGAAAATCTGCCGTGAGATGACGCCGTACTCCGCAGACCGCTGAACCCACAGCGTGGAATTCAGGTTCTCGTGAGTGCGCCGCGGCTCCTCCGCCTGACAAGTCCAAGCGATCAGTCCAATCAGCAAGGAGAACCGGAGCATAGAAACTTCAGGATATCAAGGGCAGCCGGCACATCGTCTGCGCGTGATATAGTCACGGTTTGAGAGTGAAACGATTCGTCCCTTATTTCCTCCTGTTCTTGCTACAAAGTCACGGTCCGGCGCAAGAGACGCCATTTCATCGGGCAGAACTCATCTTCCCGTTCGAAACCTGGCACAATCATTCCTCTTCGATCATTGAGGCCCCGAACGGCGACCTCTTCGTCTGCTGGTTCCATGGCTCCGGAGAGAGGACTGCCGACGACGTCATCATTCAGGCTGCGCGGCGCGTTAAGGGGCGCGAAACATGGAGCCCTCGGTTTACGCTCGCAGACACGCCCGGATTCCCGGACACAAATCCCACTCTCTTTGTTGACAGGCGTCAGCGGCTGTGGCTCTTTTGGCCCGCAATCCTGGCGAACCAGTGGGAGACGGCTTTGATGAAGTACCGTGTATCGGAGGATTGGATGCAACCGGAGGGCCCGCCCAAATGGTCGCACGCCGACAATCTCCTCCTCATTCCGAAGCGTCTGAGCGAGAGGATCGCCGAAGTGCTCGGCAAAGACGCTCGCCCCGGTCCTTCCAGCCGCCGGTACGCTCATCTGCAAATGATGGCTTCCGACAAGCTCTACTCTCGCCTTGGCTGGTTCACGCGAACCCATCCGGTAACGCTTCCGAGCGGGCGCATCCTCGTCCCCCTCTACTCCGATGGCTTCTCGATGTCGCTGATAGCGATCAGTGACGATGAAGGAGCCACATGGACAGCCAGCGAACCAATCGTCGGCCACGGCAATATCCAGCCTTCCATCCTGCGCCGTCGCGACGGAACGCTGGTTGCGTTTATGCGCGACAACGGCCCTGCTCCAAAGCGCATTCACCGCTCCGAGTCGAAGGATGAAGGAATGACGTGGTCCCCCGCTGAAGACACCGACCTTCCCAATCCTGGCAGCAGCGTCGAAGGCATTGTGCTAAGGGATGGATCGTGGCTGTTGGTCTACAACGATACGGAGAAGGGCCGCCACTCTTTGGCAGTGTCGATTTCCGAAGACGAGGGCCGCACGTGGCGCTGGACTCGTCATCTGGAACACGATCCCAAAGGAGCCGGACGCTTCCACTACCCCTCCGTAATTCAGGCGAAGGATGGTAGCATCCACGTCACTTACAGCATCTTTGTTCCGAGCGGCGGAACTGAGCGAAAATCCATCAAGCACGCTCAGTTCAACACAGCCTGGGTGAAGCAGGGAGATCCGGCGCGGTAAACGGCTTACTTGATGCCGATCACCATTGAGTCCGGTCCGACGAGATGTTCCTGGCGTGTCTCTCGGAAGCCGGCCTCGCGTAGCCAGCGCTGGCAGTCGGCGCCGGTGTAATCGAAGCCGCCCGGCGTCTCGACCAGCATGTTAAGGCTCATAAGCAGGCCGAAGACGTTCTTCCGGCGCTCATCGTCGATGATGCTGTCATAGACGATGAACGCACCGCCCTCCGGCAGCGCATCATAGGCCCTTGCAATCAGCATCCGCTTCTCCTCGAGACTCCAATCGTGGAGAATGTGGCCCATCATTACGACGTCGGCCTTTGGCAGCGGCCTTTCAAAGAAGCTGCCTGCCTCAAAGCGGACGCGTCCGGCGAGTCCGAAAGTCTTTACGTACTCGTCGAAGATTGGAGCAACAGGAGGAAGGTCGAAGCCAACACCCGTCATATGCGGATTCGCCAGCGCCACCTGCACGGCGAGATCCCCCTGCGCAGTTCCAACATCGACGAAGCTTTTGTAATCCTTCCACGGGAATCTGGCCGCGATCGCCTGGTTTGCGCCATGACTGATGCCCGTCATCGCGGCGAGAAACTCTTTCAGACGGCCTGGATCCGAGTAGAGCTCCTCAAAGAGCGGCTTGTCCCCACCGCGCATCTCATTTTGAGGCTTTCCCGTGCGAAGCGCATGGCCCAGCCGGCCCCAGAACGGGTACAGCCGGTGGTTCGCCATCTCCAGAATTCCGCCAATATAGGATGGCTTCTGCTTGTCCAAATAGAAATCGGTAGCCGCGGTGTTCCGGTAGACGCTGTCCTCTCTTTCGAGGAATCCCAAAGCGACGAGAGCGTCAAAGAAGTCCCGTGCGCCACGCTGGTGCAGCCCGGTGCGAGACTGAAGGGCTTCCAGATCAAGCGGCTGTTTCGCCAGCTCCGTAAAGACACCCAGCTCAACGGCAGTCAGAAGCACCTTGGATGCCCAGAATCCGAGTCCGACCTGCAATATCGGCTCGGGGGAAGGTAGGGAGGTTGGTTGCATCTGCACTGAGCATAGTAACGCAAGTTCGGCGTCCTTGTCTTCGCAATATGAAGTCCAGTGTGATATGCTGTTGAAGTACTTCGACTTGAAGCCCTCTAACGAGGGGCGCGTAGCTCAGTTGGTTAGAGCGCCTGCTTCACACGCAGGAGGTCACAGGTTCGAGTCCTGTCGCGCCCACCACGCGCAAATCACTGAAAAATCAGCGGCTTAGACTCCCCGGCACCTTCGGCGGTTTCAGGCCCGGAATGGCCCACTTTGGGGGATTCTTTGGCATGGCTGTTTGACTTTGCCGCGAAGGCCTTCTGGATGGCCTCTTGTTTCGCCGTCCGACCCATGTGCGTATACCGCTGAATCACCTGCCTGTCCACATGGCCCATCAGCTCGCGCACGACGGCTTCCGACGCCCCGGCTTCCAGCAATCGAGTCGCGAAGGTGTGCCGCAGGTCATGCAGCCGACAGGAGACGCCCGCCGCGTCGCGGACGGCCCACCACGAAGATGCGATGTTGGTGCACGGCCGCTCCGGGTCAACAGGCATGCCCCGGCTCGAAAACGGGAAGACGTAATGGTCCGGTTCCGGTGGGCGGCGCAGCTTCTTCTCAATCCAAGCGCGATGCGCCGCCAAAATCTGTTTCAGCTTCGGAAGCAATGGCACCTCGCGAAACGCCCCCGCTGGCGTCTTGCTCTGCTCGGACCGTACCCAGCCGGCCAAGAAGTCAATCTGCCTCCATCGCAGCGTCCTTACCTCTCCGGCCCGGAAACCCGTATAGAGCGCCGTAGCAATAAACGGCAAGGCGTACTTGCTCCGGGCCTCCGCGGCCGCCGCGAGCAGCCTTTCCGCTTCGGCCTCGGTCAGCGCTTTACCCACAGGTTCTTTGGTCTGCTTGGATCGTCCCAGTTCCGGCCATGCCGTCTTACGATCAACCCGCAGCGCTTTGGATAGCAGGAATACTTCGCGATTGATCGAGTTGGCCGCGGCTCCCTCCTCCTCGCGCTTGCCCACGTACTGTGCAACCACAGCCTCGGTCACGTCGCACGCGAGGTAAGAGCCCAGGTGCTTCATCAGGTGGGCGCATCGCTCGCGAATATAAGCTCGCGTCTTCGCCTTCTTTCCCGCCGTTCGTACCTCAATCCACTCCTCAAGAATGGATTTCAGGTCACGGATGCGGTCTTCCGCTTTCGACTCAGTCCAGCCCGCGACGGCGGTTTCTAGTTCCCGCCGCCGTCGGGCCTCGTAGGCGACAGCCAGCGTCTTCTTCCTTTGTCGCGTTGACTCGCGGATGCGCCGGCCGCAATAGGTGAAATCGCACCACCAGACCGACGATTGTTTCAGTTCGCCGGTCTTTGGATTACGGTATGTCGGTCTGAAGACTGCCATGCGCTGATGTCCTGCTAGGCGTTCTGCAATTCCGTCTTGAGAATGTCCGGGTACCGTTGCACGACGTATTGGGTGCTCTCGATCAAGGTCTCAAACTCCTCATGAAATTGTTCCAAATCTATCTCGGCATCTCTCGGCCGCATCTTGCCGCCCAGCGAGACATACATCCTCAGAATTCCCACGATGAAGTTCTCCGCCGGGGTAGTGCATCCCTGATTGGTCCTGATCGCATTCCGTACGGCTTGGACAAGTTTCAAGTCGTCGTCATTTTGCTTGCGGAGCCATTCAAGATACTCTTTCAGCTCGGCATATTCGTCTTCGGTCAGCTCGATTCTGGTTGAGCGGTTTGAGAGATAGAACACGATTTGTCTCCTTTCCTCGGATGCGGGACCAGGCAGGCGTGGAGTTTCGCTGAGGAAGTCCCGAAGGACACGAACGGGTAGGTACAATAGCGAAAGACCATGTCGCGCTCTCCCGCGATGTGGTTTAGGGTCAGGATGAAGCTGCAACTTCATTCTGACCCGTTCCCCAAGATCATACGCTACCCCCCTCTTTGAAACAAGCCCAAAAAAATGCGCCATAACTGCCAGGGAACGCCCGGCTTTGCGGCGCATTAGGAGAAGTATGCGTAAAAAACCTGACCGCGTGCGTCACGGTCAGCTTGCCGGTAGCGGCTGACACCCGGCAAGACCTTAGCCCGCTGTCGCCGTACTCGCCGGATACGCGGGGGCAACGACGGGCGAAACCTCAATCAGCGTTACGTCCACCAGATCTCGACGCCATTCGCCGGACTGGCGGTACCAGCGGTCCTCGACCGCCTCAAACGCAAAGCTGGCTCCGGAAACTGTACCGGAAGCGACAGAATGGACGGCATCCTCAGACCAGCTCGCGGCGTCCGGCTCAATGACTGCC
>Ga0207874_1002212_pt1 | contig 19139 bp, 12 predicted proteins | sample HigsolmetaAR201D_FD_184833 | JGI IMG/M metagenome (GOLD analysis project Ga0207874, IMG submission 184833) | Ionic liquid and high solid enriched microbial communities from the Joint BioEnergy Institute, USA - AR20-1-D (SPAdes) (version 2) ...
AGATTTCTCCAGCCGCCCGATTTATATATCAGGACCGTGATCGTTAGTCGACGCGGTAGTCGCCCTCGACCACGTTCTCGTCGCCATCGGACTTGCCTCCGCTCGTCTGCGTCTGCTCGCTGGCGTAGGCGCTCTGGCTGATCTGCGCCATCACCTGCTGCAACTGGGTGCTCAGCGAGCGCATGCGGCTCTCGTCCTCCTGGCTCAAGGCGTCGCGCAGATCCTTGATCAGCGATTCAGCCTGAGTACGTAACACGCTATCGACCTTATCGCCAAGCTCGTTCAACGACTTCTCGCTCTGGTAGGCCAAGCTATCCGACTGGTTCTTCAGCTCGACCAACTCGCGTCGGCGCTTGTCCTCTGCGGCGTGAGCTTCGGCATCGCGCACCATGCGGTCGATGTCCTCCTTGCTCAGGTTGGTCGAAGCCGTGATCGTAATGCGCTGCTCCTTGCCCGTCGCCTTGTCCTTCGCCGACACGCTCAGGATACCGTTCGCGTCGATATCGAACGTCACCTCGATCTGCGGCACACCACGGGGCGCAGGCGGGATACCCTCCAAGCGGAACTTACCGAGCGTCATGTTGTCGGCGGCCATATCGCGCTCGCCCTGCAACACGTGGATGTCCACCGCTGTCTGACCATCAGCAGCCGTCGAGAAGATCTCGCTCTTGCGGCTGGGGATGGTGGTGTTGCGCTCAATCAGCTTGGTCATCACGCCACCAAGCGTCTCCACACCCAGCGAGAGCGGCGTCACGTCGAGCAGCAGCACGTCCTTGATCTCGCCGCCGAGCACACCGGCCTGGATAGCCGCACCGATCGCCACAACCTCATCGGGGTTGACGCTCTTGTTCGGCTCCTTGCCCGTCAGCTTGCGGACCAGCTCCTGCACCACTGGCATACGAGTCGAGCCACCGACCAGGACCACCTCATCGATCTGGCTGGCCGACAAGTCGGCATCCTTGAGAGCCTGGAGGAAGGGACCCTTCAAGCGCTCCGTCAAGTCCTGCGTCAGTTGCTCGAACTTGCTGCGGGAGAGCTTCATCTGCAAGTGCTTCGGGCCGCTGCTATCAGCCGTGATGAACGGCAAGTTCACCTCGGTCTCCATCACGCTCGAAAGCTCGATCTTCGCCTTCTCTGCGGCCTCTTTGAGGCGCTGCAGCGCCTGACGATCCTTGCCCAGGTCGATACCCTGGTCCTTCTTGAACTCCTCGATCAACCAGTTGACAATGCGCTGGTCGTAGTCATCGCCACCCAGGTGCGTATCGCCATTGGTGGCCTTCACTTCCACCACGCCATCGCCGACCTCGAGTACCGACACGTCGAACGTACCACCACCCAAGTCGAAGACGACGATCGTCTCATCCTTCTTCTTGTCGAGGCCATAGGCCAAAGCAGCGGCGGTCGGCTCGTTGATGATACGCAGCACTTCGAGACCAGCAATTTTACCTGCGTCCTTCGTGGCTTGACGCTGGCTGTCGTTGAAGTAGGCGGGCACCGTGATCACGGCCTGCGTAACACTCTCACCTAGGTACGCCTCGGCATCGGCCTTGAGCTTCTGGAGCACCATTGCCGAGATCTCCTGCGGCGCATACTCCTTGCCCGTCTGCGTAGAGGTGACGCGCACATCGTTGCGAGGGCCGCGGGAGACCTTAAACGGCACCATGGAGCGCTCAAGATCGACTTCATCGTAGTTGCGCCCGATGAAGCGCTTGATCGAGAAAAATGTATTTTCAGGATTGATGGTTGCCTGCCGCTTGGCAGTCTGACCAACCAATCGTTCGTTATTCTTAGTAAAGGCGACCTCGGATGGGGTTGTGCGATTACCTTCGGCATTTGGGATCACAATCGGGTCGCCGCCCTCCATCACCGCGACAACTGAGTTGGTTGTACCTAGGTCGATGCCCACAATTTTAGCCATAGTGTCTTACCTCTCATTCACTTTTGTATTGGGGTTTTACCCCGACCACGACACAGGCCGTAGTTGATATCTGAGCTTATTTTACTCAGTTTATGCTAATAGGCTATAAGATTGACATTAGAGCTATATTAGAAATGTGGCATTTTTGCTTCCACAGCACCGATTGTGGGATAAATGGATGAGGCATTCGAGGCTCACACATCGGCAAATACTGCCTTTAGTACTACTTTCCTACATCACAACAGGTGCGACTGTGCTAGAATGAACTTACGTATCTTTATTCTTTTGCCCGCACTTGTATTAACACGCGATGATAGAGAGGAAGACTCCCATGTCGCGCACCCGCCGATTACTCCATGGTTTGCTGTTCATTGCACTGCTAACGGCATCATTTGTTAGCGTTGCAACGCCCCCGATCGCCGCAGCGGCAGATCATACGTATTGGGTTGATACTGCACGAGATGATGCGGGTGGCACGGTCGAAGGTTGTACCGATAATCTGCCGAACAAAGGCTGTACGTTGCGCCAAGCGTTAGCGTTCGCCGCGAGCGATGGCGGAACCTCCGAAATTCGCTTCCGCATCCCCGCCAACTCTAGCGACCCCGATTACGGCTATAGCAACAACGTTTGGACCATCAAGCTCGAATCGCCATTACCCCCGCTCGCCGAGGGCGACCTGACGATTATCGGCGCCAGCAGCTTCTTTGTGCCCCATCGGATCGTCATCGACGGGAGCGCCCTGAGCGGTGCGAGCGCGATCGGTTTGCGCATCACCTCACCGAGGAACCGCATTCAGCAAATGGCATTCGTCAACTTCGATAGCAGTGGTACGAACGGTATCGGCATCCAGATCAGCGGTGCCGCCGCGCAAGAGAACGAAATCATCGATTCGATGGTGAGCGGCAACACCCAGGCTGGCATCAAGATCGATACTGGTGCGAGCAAGAATGTGATCAAATCGGAAGGCGGCTTGAGCATTATCAGCGGCAACGGCACTGGTATCCTGCTCGAAGGCGCGAACGAGAATACGATCCAGGGCAACCTGATCGGCTTGACGCTCGGCACCAACAGCTTTGTCGCGCTACCGAACACGGGCGATGGCATTTGGCTGAACTCCAGCAACAACAACACGATCGGTGGTGAGTTCGAGGAGCGCAATATCATCTCGGGCAACACCAAATCGGGTGTGCTGTTGAGCAACGGCTCAGCGAACAACACCTTGTTCGGCAACCTGATCGGCACCGACGATCTCGGTACGACGGCGATCCCGAACGGGCAGGGTGGCGTCCAAATCATCAATGGCGCGAACAACAACACCATCACTGGCAGCACCTTCACCCAATCGATTATCAGCGGCAATACTGGGTATGGTGTGCTGATCAGCGATGCGACCACCTCGAACAATAAAATCTTCAAGTCGTTGATTGGAGTTGGCGATGATGGCACGACCGCCGTACCGAACACGCAAGGCGGTATCCTCATCCGCAACGACGCCAACCAGAACGTGATTGGTGAAGCGAACCAAGGCAATGTGATCAGTGGCAATACCGGTTATGGCGTGCGCGTCGGTGGCTCAAGCGGCTTCACGCAGACCAATCAAAACAAGATCATCGGTAATGTGATTGGTCTGAGCAGCGATGGCACCGAGAAGGTCGCCAACACTCAGGGCGGCGTGCTGATCGATCTTGGTTCCACCAACTCACTCATCGGTGGCTCCACCACCGCCGAGGCCAACCTGATCGCGCATAACGGCGGTCCTGGTGTGGTGATCAGCGGCACGACAACGCTGGACACGGTGCTGTCAGGTAATGTGATCGGCCTGCAGCGCGATAGCAACAGCGGCAAGTTGACAGTGGCCGCACCAAACGGTGGCGGTGGTATCGTGATCAGCGGCGCGCGGCGCACCACTATTGGCGGCGTGACGGCAGCCGAGGGCAATATCATCGCGGGCAATACGGGCAACGGCGTGCGCATCGGCGGCACCGATACCATGACTGTCACGCTGCGCAATAACCTGATCGGCGCTACGGAAGATAACGGGCTGGTATATCGCGGCAACAGCGCGAACGGCGTCTTGGTCGAGGGTAATACCAAGAATGTGCTGATTGAGAGCAACACCATCGTGGCGAACGGCGCGAACGGTGTGCTCGTCACCGATACGGCCCAACAGGTCAAACTCGCCACCACACGCTTCTCGCGCAACGCCAACAAAGCGTTCGAGTTGGACCCCGAGACGAGCGGCATCCCTGGCGTGGCCACCAACCCGAATCACGATATTGACCCGCCGTTTGCACTCACATTGAGCGATTCTGGCGTATTGACGGGTAAAGTGCTTACAAGCTCCGACCCAGCCGCTTGTAACGGCTGTACCTTCCAGATCTTCACTTCTGATCCAGCCGTCGTGGATGGCCAACCCTATATCCGCTACGATGTGCCGGTGACGTTTAACGCTGGAGAAGGCACATTTAGCGCAACGCTGCCGGATGTGCCTCAGCAGGTGTTGGTCGCGGCCACCGATGCGCAGGGCAACACCTCCGAGTTCGCAGTCAAAGAACGATTGTATCGTGTTGAGATTATGCCAACACGACCGCAGCAGGAGGCGATCCCTGGGCAAACCGTCGTCTTTACGCATATTGTATCGAATACTGGCACGATCGACTTCAACGCGGGTATTCTTAAACTTGAAGTGCACTCGAAGTTCAATTGGCCATACACCATTCAGCCTACAACACTGCCAGCACTCCCCGCAGGAGAATCAGTGCCGATCACGCTGACGCTGACGCTGCCAACCGGCTCGGACCCGCGCGTCTACGCAGGCCTAATCGAGGAGACACGCATCCGCGTGTACTCGGAGCAGATCGTTACCGCAACGCATAGCCTGACCGATACCACACTCGTCAAGCCGCAGTTCTTGTTGAGTGTTGATCCGCTGAGCCACAATGTGATCGCCAAGAAGAATCAGGTGGTGCAGTTCGGTCACAAGCTGACCAACAATGGCAATATCACCACAACGGTGGTACTGAGCGCCACCACCGATACCACCTGGCCAACACAGATCACTCAACCAACGGGTGGAACCTACGAGTTAGCGCCCGGTAAGTCGGTCGATCTGTTGGCGCGCGTGGATGTACCATCAACAGTGTTCGCACCATCAGAGGCGAAGACGGTGATCTCTATCACATCGCCAGGCCAGCCGGATCGCACGCAGGACAAGATCCTGACCGATACCATCACCATCACTAGCACGGCGATGGCATCAATGACGCCCAACTATGATCGCGATGCAGCAGCAGGGCAGACGCTCTCGCTCCAGCACGTAGTGACGAACCTGAGCAACGGCCCAATGACCTTTAAGCTGGTCGTGATCTCGACGAGCCGCGGGAGCACGGTGACATTCCGCTCGAATAGCAGCAATATCCCATTGGGTGCCGATAACAGCTTTACGCTGGGCACGGATCCAAGCAACAACCGCTTGAACTTCTTCGCCGACATCACAGTTAATCCCGAAGCGCTGCCAGGCACAACCGATACCATCCTTATTGGGCTAGCCGATATGGATGGGACCATTATTGCCGAGGCAACGGTCGAGGATTTGATACGTATCAACCAAGGGCAAGAGTTACCGCGTATGTGGTTGCCGCTTATCCTTGCCGAACAAGCACAAGAATAAGCCTTGTACGGGCGATGTAGGCTACAACCTACATCGCCCCTTACCGACCCCAAGTAGCCGAACGGACATCGCCCTTGAAGCTATATGTGTCTAACAACGCATATAGGGTTGATTGTTGTTCGCTAGGGAGAAGGATGCTATGTCACTACGCTACCAACGCTTCACCTTCTTGGTACTGCTCGTCCTGTTGGGGGCGTTCGTACCAATTGCACGTCCAGTTTTTGCAGCAACGAGACTTGTCACCAACACCAACGATAGCGGCTCAGGCTCACTTCGCCAAGCTATGTTGGATGCGCAGCCCGGCGATACCATCGAATTCAACAATAATTTTGGTATATGGCGTATTCAACCGCTCACCCCTTTGCCGCCTTTAGATAAAGGTAATGTGACGATCGATGGTACCAAAAACGGAGGTCGCATTGAGATTGATGGCAGTTTAATCACTTCGGTCCCCGCCGATGGCTTCTTAATCACTTCCTCAAATAATGTGATCAAAGGCTTATGGATCGGTAATTTCAAGATTAATGGTGGCCTTACTGCAACGGGTGGCGCAGGTATCCATATTGTTGGCACTTCTCCAACAGGCTCCGATTACCCAATCGTTAGTGGCAACCAAATCCTCGATAACCACATTGGTACGCTTGATGGTGGTACACCTGCCCCGAATAGTAATTACGGCATCCTCGTCGATGCACGCACCAAAGACACTATCATTAGTGGTAATCAGGTATCTTGGAACGGCACAACTCAGCTTCTAGCCAATATCTCAATTGCTTCATTACGCGCTGCAACCGTTGATACAGAGATCGAAAATACACGAGTTACCAATAATATTATCGGAGCGGCCACAGATGGCTCTGTGATCACGAATGGAAATAAAGGTCATGGGATCATCGTTGGTGCGTTAGCGAAAAATACGGTGATCGGTGGCACTGGCGCAAACGATGGCAACCTGATCGTGGGCCATACTGAGAGCGATGCCGCTGGTGTGTATATTTCCGGCTCCTCGGCAGAACCCAACACCGGTACGGTGGTGGCAGGCAATACGATTGGCCATGCCAAGGGAACCACCGCACCACGGGCCAATTACTACGGCGTGCGTATTGTTAATGCGAACAGCGCGACAGTTGGCGGCCCCACCAGTGCCTACCGAAACTATATCGCTGGCAATAACTATCGCAATGTCGATATCAGCGGCGTAGTTGCCTCAAATAACACCGTTGCCAATAACTGGATCGGCCTAAATAGCACGGGCAACGTAGTTACCACCCCAAATGTGGGTGTACGTGTATGGAACAATGCCAACAACACTACGATCGGCCCAGGCAACGTTATCTCCGGCATGAGCAGCGCTGGCATCTGGGTGTCGGCGGCGAATGGTGTCACGATTAAAGGCAATTATGTTGGCACAAACACCGCTGGCAGCCAGAGTAATGCCACTTTTGATACAGGCCAATCCAGCATTCTGATCGATAATGGCACAAACATTGTGGTCGGCGGCACCACCGCAGCCGATCGTAATGTGATCGCAACTGGTGGAAGTTCTCGTATCGGCCTTGATATCCAAGGTTCCGCCAGTGGTGTGGTTGTTCAGGGCAACTATTTCGGCGTCGCTGCCTCGGGCACAGCTTTGCTGCGCACCGACGATTCTCTGAATAGTAGTGGTATCTACATCGGAGGAAGTTCCACCGGGACGATTGTTGGCGGTGCAGCCAGTGGGGCGGGCAACCTGTTCGGTGGTGTCGCCTACGGCATCCAGATCTCAGGCAGCAGTAACAACCAGATCAAGGGTAACACTATCGGCAGTAGCGCCACCATTAAAAACGGTATCTACGGCATTTGGCTGCTCGATGGCGCGACGAATAACCAGATCGGTGGCACAGCCGCTGGCGAGGGCAACCAGATCGGTTACAATGGAGTCAGCGGTATTAAGGTCGAAGCGGCCTCCAATAACCGTATCATCGGCAATCATGTCCATAACAATACCATGAATGGTATCGATGTGGACAACTCACAGGGCATTCTGATCTCACGAACCACAACGACTAGTAACACTGGTAGTGATGGTATTGTCCTCAAGAATAACGGCAACAACAATCTAGCAGCGCCAACCAATGTGCAATTCGTTGGGGTCGGGCAGCGGCTCACTGGCAATACCTGCGCCAATTGTACGGTTGAGGTGTTTGTGCACACCTCCCGTGAGGATGGCGAGGGTCCCCGCTACCTCACCTCGGGTACCGCCGATGCCAGCGGAGCGTTCAACATCAGTGTGGCAGGCTGCGATCGCTACCTCACCGTAACGACCCGCAACGCCAGCAACAACACGTCGCCGTTCTATAAGCCGATGGTCGACGCTGGTGTCAATGGTTGTACGGCTCCGGCGCCCGCTATTCAACTCAGCGAAGGCACCCCCACCTCGTCGAGCGGCTCGCCGCAAGTGGTGGCACCCGGCTCCAGCGTGACGTACTCTCACACGCTGACGAATATCGGCTCGGCTGAGGGCACCTTCACCTTAAGCCGCACATCCAGCCAGGGTTGGGCCTCCACCCCGAATCCCTCCAGCGTCACGTTGGGGGCTGGCTTGAGCACGACCATCCAGGTGACGGTGAATGTGCCCGCTGGTGCGGCTGGTAATACGCTAGAGACGACGACGCTCACAGCCGCAGTTGCTGGCCAAACGTCTGTCTCGCGAACCGACTATACCCGCGCGCAGCAGATCGCTGGTGTGGCGATTTCGCCGCTCGGCGCCACCAGCAAGACGGTCAACCCAGGCAACTTTGTTGAGTATACGTTTGTGGTGACCAACACGGGCAACGCAAGCGATACGTTCAATTTCAGCGCGGTGTCCACTGCGGGCAGTGCGACGGCCACCTTCCCCGGTGGCACGAGTTGTAGCTTGGCCGCTGGCGCAAGCTGCACCCGTACGGTGCGCGTGGCCGTGGCATCGGGGAGCGGCGACCTGAGCGATACGACAACGGTGACTGCAACGTCGCAGTTCAACACCAATGTGAAGCAGAGCACCTCGTTTATCACGCAGATCCAGCAGGTGCCGGTGCCGCAGATCAGCGCTGGCAGTACGCAAACCGCTTCACCACCTGCGACGGAACAGTTTGTCCATACCATTAGCAATGTGGGCTTGGCGACGGGAGATTTCAACGTTTCGGTGACGCCTTCGCCCTCCCGCGCGGGTTGGAATTTCACGCTCTCATCGACCGGGCCATTCACGCTCGCGCCGAACGCCACCCAAACAGTCACGCTGACGGTGACAGTGCCAGCGGGGGCTTCGGTCGGCGAGGATGTCGATGCGGTGGTCAAAGTCACCACGGCGGGCGGCCTTGAGGCTACGGCAACCGATACCGTGCAGGTGGCGCTGGTACCGAACCTGAGCTTCAGCGCGGCCACGCAAACGCCGATCAACGGTCAACCGGGCCAGACGGTGGTGTTCACCCATACGTTGACCAACAACGGTAATGGCCCCGATAGCTTCACGGTGGCGATGACCTCTACGGCAGGGTTGATCAACCTCTCGCGCACGCCAACCGGGCAGATCAATCTCGCCAAGGGCCAGAGCGTGCAGGTTGTGGTTCAGGCGCAAGTGGCAAACGGCGTCTCTGCTGGGGATCAGACGATCGGCGTGACGGCGCAGCGCACGAGCGCACCGCTCCAAGCCGTGACACGGGTGGATACAGTGCAGGTGAGCGGTGCTGCGGTGCCGCAGCTTTCGAGCACGCAGACGCAAACCGCCACGTTGCCGCTACCCTCGACGGTGAGTTTCGTTCATACGTTGACGAATATCGGCAATATGGCCGGCACGTTTACGGTGAACGCGACTGGCCCAGCAGGTTGGACGATTACACCGGATTCGCCCGCATGTTTGTCGAATTTGACGCCTAGCAGCACGTGCCAGATCACGGTGCAGGCGCAAGTGCCCGCAGGCACCTTGTCGGGTTACTACAATGTGACCATCTCGGCCTCGGCGGATAACACCGCGAGCGTGACAGATCGTGTGTATGTGCCGCCAGCGCCCGGGCTGGTGTTGGCACCGAACCACAATGGCAACGCCGACCCTGGAGAGGTGTTCACGTACACGCACACGCTGACGAACACGGGCAACATCACCGATAGCTTCGAGATCTCGTTGTCGCTCGATAGCGGTTGGGGTGCGCAGGCCTCCCCCGCGATTGTGACGAATGTGCCACCCGGTGAAACGCGTCAGGTCGATATCCAGGTGAATACGCCTGTCGGTTTGGTGGCGGGTAGCACTGGCACCATCACGGTGACAGCGCGGTCGATGGTTATTCCGTTCCCCACTGCGCAGGTGGTGGATGTCACGACGATCAATGCGAAGCCAGGCGCGACGCTCGACCCTGAAACCCAACTCTTGAGCGCGAACCCGACGCAGACGCTTTCGGATACAGTGACGTTTATGCACACGCTGCGCAACTCGGGTAGTATGCCGCTCAGCTACACGCTGCTGGTGGACACGCCACCCGCAGGTTGGGTCGCTACGCTCTTACCAACTGAGGTTGGGCCGCTTGATCCAGGCGATGAGACGACGGTGCAACTGCAGGTGTCGGTGCCGCCTGGTACGCCGAACGGCACTGAGATCACCTCGACGCTGCGGGTGCAGCAGTTTGGTGGGCCTGCCACCGACCTGGCTGTAGCGTACGACCGAACATTGGTTGGCCCGCAGTACGGCGCAATGCTTACACCGCAGATCAACCAACGAGACGGTCTGCCGGGCGAGACGATGGTTTACACGCATACGCTGCGCAATACGGGCATCGCCGATGACACCTTTGTCGTGCGGGCGATCGCGCCCAATGGTTGGGAGACGTTTGTCTCGCCACCCAGCATCAGCCTGCCGCGCAACGCAACAACGACGATTACGGTGACGATCAATATCCCCACCTCGGCGATCTCGACCACGAAGGAGTTGGAGGTGGATAAGGCCACGGTGATCGTGCGTTCGGTGCGCGACAGCTCCACCGCACCTGCGATTGGACAGGAGTGGACTTCGGTGCTGCAGGTCGCTGGTGTGGAGATCTCGCCGCCGCGTGTGCAGTTGGCCGTGCCGGGCAGGAATATCGAGTTCCTGCATCGGTTGGATAACACTGGCAATGGATTGGATACCTTCACGATTACGGCGACGCCCAGCGGGGATGCTGCGGGATGGACCGTCACGGTCAATCCACCCAGTATCACCCTTGGCCATGGGCAGAGTTACCCGGTGGTGCAGGTGTTGGTGAGTGTGCCAGCCAATGCGCCGCCCGATGCCTCGGGCTTCGTGCAGGTGAGGGCAACATCGCAGAGTAACCCGAACGTGTCGCACGAACTGACGGATATTATTCGTTCACCTGACCTTGCTGGCGATATCGATCACTTCATCTTTATGCCAGCTATTGTAGTAGACAACTAAAAAACGTTCGATTCAGGCAGAGGGATGGCGCTATCGTTCGATAGTGCCATCCCTTTTGTTATGCAACCGTTTATACTTTTCCTCCTTTTGGTATACGCCTTGGGGTATAATACGGGTGTTTTGATCGGAGTAAAAATTATTAACCAATTTCTGCATAGTAATTTCTCTCCGTGAAAGTAGGTCACGATTAAACTCATGTCGAGCGAACAAGAGCTAGAGGCGTTGCGCAAACGAGTTGCTGAACTTGAACAACTCGTTCAACAGCAGCAGCTGATGCTAACCCAAAACCAACACCTCAATCCAACACCACAACAGACGATGGCCCAATTACAAGCTTGGCTTGAGGTATTACCAGATCCTACGCTGATTACTGATTTCCAAGGCACGATTGTGCTGGTGAATAATCAGATTGAGACGCTGTTCGGGTTTACGCAAGACGAGTTGTTAGGTCAAAAGATCGAAGTGCTTGTACCAAGCAATGTACGAGAGGCGCATGTCCATATGCGCAATTCGTATGCTGCTGAGCCGCATCGGCGTGCGATGGCGAGTGGGCTTGATCTGCGTGCGCAGCATAAGGATGGACGCTCTATTTCGGTGGAGATCAGCCTGAGTCCGATCGATACGGCGCTTGGTAAGATGGTGATTAGTTCGATCCGCGACATTACGGAGCGCCGTAGAATCGAGGCGGAACATTCGCAATTGCAGGCGGATATTATCCGTATGCAGAAGATGGCGCTCGATGAGCTATCAACGCCGCTGCTGCCGATCAGCGATGATATTTTGGTGATGCCGCTGATCGGGAGTATCGATTCGCGCCGCGCTCAGCAGATGATCGAGACGTTGTTGCATGGGATTATCGAGCATCGGGCGGCGATCGCGCTGATCGATATTACTGGTGTGACGGTCTGCGATACGCATGTGGCGGGGATTCTGGTGCGTTGTACGCAGGCCGCTAAGATGCTCGGTACACAGACGGTTATCACTGGTATCCGCCCTGAGGTTGCACAAACGCTGGTGGGACTTGGGATGGACCTGAGCGGCGTGATGACGCTATCGACGCTGCAGAGCGGGGTGGCGTATGCGATGGAGCAATTGAAGCATCGTTCAGTTCGGTAGGTTAACGAGATGGCCGTTTCTGCCTTTGGCAGTGCGGTATGTTGCTTTTGTGATGTCGGGGTTTTGCTGGCGCAGAACCTCGACATTTCGTTTTTTTGGCGATGGGTGTGGACGGTGATGATTGTAAGGCTGTTTTAGCCTGCGGCAGCAAGGTACTATCTGTTTTTTGTGGTATCAAAGCGCTGCTACGCGCAGCGCTTTGATACCACCTGACAAGGAAGAGTGGGTATCAATTTCAACGCCGAAGAGATGCTTTGCTCAGACATTTCGATGGTGTATGTGAACACTCGGGATTTGGGATGCGGCGGCGGTTTTTGGGCGCTGCTGCGTTTGGGATGCGGGGCGTTTGGCGCGCTGGCGCGTAGCGCCATCGTTCGCGCCGGTGGACGGGCGCGCATGCTGCGGGCCGTTTGCCGTAGCGACGGGTGTGCATGTCGCGGTTGCTGTTTTTTTCCCAACATACTACAAGTGCGTTGTGGTTGCAATCGGGTGCGAATATCTATCTACCGATGACGCCGATGTGGAGGCGTGAGCGATTTTGCGCTGAAGTGCCGCAGAGCGCGTGTATTTTAGGCACTAGGGTAGTATCCGTGGTATACTGGCATTGTACCTTCCACACACTGTATCCCTACCTCACTATTCCGAGCGATGCGCTCGATCAGATCGCCCAGCGCCTGATTAGCACCCATGCGGTTCGCGATAGAAGGGCTGCCGTGCAATGCAGGGCACATTCTACAATGTTTATGGCTGTGGTTTTCCTACATAAGAACCACGCAAGCCAGAACAGTCCATCTTCACCCATATCTATTATCGTTTGAAGCGGTCGAACGCGACCTATGGCTTTGCGCTCCCTGCAAACGGTGGCGTAGGCCATTTGGCGCTGCGCTAAGGTTGCTGAGCCTGCCTCTATCGGGGCGTGGCGAGCTACGGCAATTGTCGGTGCGCGGGCACCCGCGTTTGGATCTGTGCGCGGCTTGTAGTTGGCGATCAGCTCCAACATCAACCGCTTGACGCAAGCTAGGCTGCGCAAGTCGAGCGGGTTACGTGGGGTAGCGTTATGAGTGTTCAGACAATGAATCTTCAGTTCGATTATACCAAGTATGGTTTTCACGATGAAGAGCATTATGTCTTTAAGTCGGGCAAGGGCCTGAACGAGGGTGTGGTTCGGGAGTTGTCGGCGATGAAGGGCGAGCCAGAGTGGATGCTCAAGCGCCGCCTGCACGCGCTGAAGATCTTTCAGAAGAAGCCCGTGCCGCTCCACGGCCCGTGGGCGAACACGAAGTTGGCCGAGCTCGACTACGATAAGATCCACTATTTTGTGCGGGCTGGCGAGAAGCCGCAAACCGATTGGGATGCAGTGCCTGCCGAGATCAAGAATACGTTTGAGCGGTTGGGCATTCCCGAGGCCGAGCGCAAGTTTTTGGCTGGCGTGGGCGCGCAGTACGAGTCCGAGGTGGTGTATCACTCGTTGCGCGAGGAGTGGTCGAAGCTTGGCGTGATTTTTCTCGATACTGATACGGCGCTCAAAGAGTATCCCGAGATGTTCAAGCAGTATTTTGGCATGGTTGTTCCGGCTGCCGATAATAAGTACGCAGCGCTGAATACGGCGGTGTGGTCGGGCGGGTCGTTTGTGTATGTGCCGAAGGGCGTGCACGTCGATATCCCGCTCCAGGCTTACTTCCGCATCAACACCGAGAATATGGGCCAGTTCGAGCGCACGTTGATCATCGTCGAGGAAGGCGCTTCGATGCATTACATCGAAGGATGCACGGCGCCGGTTTACTCGACCAATTCGCTGCACTCGGCGGTCGTCGAGATCATCGTCAAGCAGGGCGGCAAGTGTCGCTACACCACTATCCAAAATTGGTCGAACAATATCTTCAACCTAGTGACGAAGCGTGCGATCGCTCACGAGGAGGCCAGCATGGAGTGGGTCGATGGCAATATCGGCTCGCGGCTGACCATGAAGTACCCGTCGGTCTATCTGATGGGGCGCAAGGCCAAGGGCGAGGTGCTTTCGGTGGCGTATGCGGGCAAGGGCCAGCATCAGGACGCCGGGGCGAAGATGGTGCACGTCGCGCCCGAAACCACGAGTCGCATCACGAACAAGTCGGTCTCGAAGGATGGCGGCAGGACGACGTACCGTGGCTTGGTCAAGGTGGTGGAGGGTGCGGTCGGTGCCAGGATCAATGTGAACTGCGATGCGCTGATTCTGGATGAGCGCTCGTCGTCGGACACGTTCCCGTACATCGAGGTGGAGGAGGAGCAGACGACGCTGGCGCACGAGGCGAATGTGGGGCGGATCGGCGCGGAGCAGGTTTTTTACTTGATGAGCCGTGGCCTGAAAGAGTCAGATGCGATGTCGATGATTGTGCTTGGCTTTATGGAGCCGTTCACCCGCGAATTGCCGATGGAGTACGCCGTCGAACTGAACCGTTTGATCCAGCTTGAAATGGAAGGCTCGGTTGGCTAGCTTGTTGGCATGTAGGGAGTGCATGCAATGCCGAACATTCACACACAACGCTATCGCGACATTCGGGGCGTATTGACACGGGTGATGCGGAGTATGCCTGAGCTGCCAGAGCGAACCCGACCAAGCATCACCATTCAGATGGCCCGCCATTACCTTCAGGGCCACTGCGCGGAGTGCGGTTCACCATTGGATCAGTGTGGGTATGCGATCGTCCATGCACAGGAGATGCTACGAATTGGCACATCTGTCGCTTCCGATGTGGCGCAAATACCAATCTGCCCAGATTGCTACACGGCGCGCTGCCTGATCCGGCAAGGTTTCGCGCCGCAGCAGGGCGAGTAGTAGCGGACAGCAGTGGATAAAAGGGGCTATCTGATGCGTGATCAAACATCACAGCGATTAAAACAAGCGGGCGATGCGAATCGGGTCTCTATTCAAAAGGGGCCTAGGCCGATGCTTGTGGACTTGATAGGCCGCACAGGGACAGTCGTCGAGACCTTCCGAGTGCCCCGCGATAGCTGCCTCGTCCGTATCGACGGCGACCGGTATCTGCAACGCGAATGGTTTTTTTATCGCGACGAAGTTGTATTCAGCGATAGCTAAGTGGCGATCGTAAACGCTCTTTGCGGCGTGTACGAGCCTTTGGCAGAACATCACGTTTTGTATGGATGCTTTCTCTTGTAGCGAGAAGGCCCGTACAAGGGAATGGAGGATTCTTTTGAACGATCACACACTTACTCAAAACCTGGAACCGCCGTGGATCTGGTGCGATACCTGTAAACGTGTGTACACCATCGGCGATGCGCATGTGATCAAATTTGCCTCCGATGCATTGCACACGCACCCTGCCACCTTGACGCTGTGTCCTTATCCCGACTGTGGCGCGGGTACGACCCGACACGGTTGGCGGTGGGCGACCATCCTGGCTGAGCATCCCACGTATCCCCGTTTGCCAAAGCGGGATACCGTCTACGCCCGCTAGCGTGTGGTTCATATCACATTCAGTCGGACAACGCTTGTATCAAACCAGTTTTCGCCTGCGGCAGCAAGGTACGTTCTATTTTATGTGATGTCGATGCGCTGCTACGCGCAGCGCATCGACATCACTTCCCTGAAGATGCTGGTATCAATTGCAACGTTGAGGGGCATTCTTCGCAGGGTTTATCTTCTGTTCCACGGTAAGTGGTTCAGAGCCGCCAAACATCACGATACATTGAACAGCCACCGTTTGTGTGTGGTTGTTTCCTCACGGATAAGCAAAGGATTACTACATCGTGCCTAAGCAACTAAAATTCCATGAAGACGCCCGACGATCACTCAAGCGCGGCGTGGACATCGTGGCCGAGGCGGTCAAGACTACGCTCGGCCCGCGCGGTCGCAATGTGGCGATCGGCGCGCACTTCGGTGCCCCGACCATCACCCACGACGGTGTAACGGTCGCGAAGGAAATCGAACTGAAGGACCCGTTCGAGAATATGGGTGCGCGCTTGCTGGTGGAGGTCGCTAGCAAGACGAACGATATCGTCGGCGATGGCACCACGACGGCGACTGTACTGGCTCAGGCGATCTTTAGCGAGGGCTTGAAGATGGTCACCGCTGGCGCGAATCCGCTGTTGCTCAAGCGCGGCCTCGATAAAGGTGCCGAGGCGCTGATCGCAGAACTCAAGCACCAAGCCAAGCCGATTCTCGACCGCGCCGACATCGCGCATGTGGCCAGCATTTCGGCTGCCGATGCCGAGATCGGCGATCTGATCGCTGAGGTAATGGAGCAGGTTGGTAAGGATGGCGTGATCACCGTCGAGGAGAGCAAGGGCACGATTTTCGAGACAGAGTACACCGAGGGAATGCAGTTCGAGCGGGGCTACATTTCGGCCTACTTCGTCACCAATCAGGAGCGGATGGAAGCTGATTTCACTGAGCCGTATATCCTGATCACCGATAAGAAGATTTCGGCAGTGGATGATGTGTTGCCCGTGCTTGAAAAAATGCTGCAAGTCACCAAGGAGTTCGTGATCATCGCCGAGGATGTGGATGGCGAGGCGCTCGGCACGCTGGTGGTCAACACGTTGCGCGGCACGATGAACGCGCTGGCGATCAAGGCGCCCGGCTTCGGCGACCGCCGCAAGGAGATCTTGCAGGATATCGCGATCTTGACGGGCGGCACGGTGATCTCCGAGGAGATTGGCCGCAAGCTCGAAAGCGTCACCGTCGCGGATCTAGGCCGCGCTCGCCGCGTGGTCTGCACCAAGGACACGACCACGTTTATCGAGGGCCACGGCGACGAGCAGGCTATCCGCGCCCGTACCGAGCAGATCCGCGTGCAGATCGAGAATAGCAACAGCGACTACGACCGCGAGAAGCTTCAGGAACGCCTCGCGAAGTTGTCGGGTGGCGTGGCGGTGCTCAAGGTCGGCGCGGCCACCGAGCCGGAGTTGAAGGAGAAGAAGCACCGCGTCGAGGATGCGCTCTCGACCGCACGGGCGGCTGTCGAGGAGGGCGTGGTACCCGGCGGCGGCGTCGCGCTGATCAATGCCATTCCAGCGCTCGACCGCGTGCAAACGTGCAACGACGACGAGCAGTTTGGTGTGCAGATTCTGCGGCGAGCGCTTGAGGAGCCGATGCGCATTCTGGCGCGCAACGCAGGCGAGGATGGCGCGGTGATCATCGCCACGGTCCGGCGCAACCAGGCATCGAGCGGCGATACGACCTATGGCTACAATGTGCTGACAGGCTCGTTCGGCTCGATGCTGGAGCAGGGCGTGATCGACCCGGTCAAGGTGACGCGCAGCGCCGTGCAGAATGCGATCTCGATCGCAGGCTTGCTGCTCACCACTGAGGCGCTGATCACCGATATCCCCGAAAAGGGCGGCAACGGCATGTCGGGTGGCGATGGGATGGACTTCTAATTGCATCACTGATGACTGGTGGTACGAACATGACTCAATCCTACACAATTTTCGATAGCTTGATGCTGACGGCGCAGGAACTGGAAATGACGGTGGTCACAGGGCAACTGTGGCCACCCATCGGCGGACGCATGTGGATCGGCAAGCACAGTGTTGATGAGATTCTGTGCCCCGATCAGACTGAGCGACAAGTCGCCTTTCTGATCGCGCCTGGCGGGCCTGGCAGCACGTTTATACGGACTGGTAAGCGTATCCTGAACGCCGCCGATCTCAAGCGATTGGCACTGGAGGCGGTGGCGGCGGGCGGCAGTCTCACCGAGGGGCGGCTGGCGGTGCTGACTCCCGCCGCCTGGCTGAAACGACATCGCCCTGGCATATACGATCACAGACCCACCACGCTCGAAACGGCGAACGCGGTTGGCTGGCCGCATAACTGCGGTGACGAAGCGGTGTTATTCCTCAATGATCAGTCGATCTTCTCGTTGATGACACAGGTCAGCGTTGGCCGAACCGTGACGATGTTGGTGGGGGCGCTCATCGAGCCAGAGCCGTTACCCGATCAGCCTGGGATGACCGTGCACCCTTCCTTGATGAATCTTGTTCAGGGCAACAATCACCAACAACCGGCTGTTCTCTTGCCGTGATCGGTTGATGCGCTCATTGGGCTTGAAGGCATTGCGAGGCGCGATGCAGCAGAACGTCCCGTAATATGATGTAGAGATCGCCTTTACTTTTTGTCGATTAGGATGTGTTCTGCTATAATAAACAGAGTTTATCGGCATACCACGCGCCGCTCTGTATTTGGGCGGCGCTTTCTATGGGAGTAAGCGATGGCGACGACTTCAGATCTGCGCACAAATATCATTATTCGTTATAATGGCCAACTTCACCGCGTTGTTGAATTTCATCACCATGCACCCGGCAACTGGCGCGCTATGGTGATTATGAAGTTGAAAAATCTTCAAACTGGCAAAACGATTGAGGATCGCGTGCGCGCTGGTTCGGAAATTGAGATTGTGCGTGTGGACAAGCGCCCAATGCAGTTCCTCTACCGCGACGGCGACACGTTCCACTTTATGGACACTGAGACGTTCGAGCAGATTGAAGTGAATGAGGATACGATCGGCGAACCCGCCAAGTTCTTGAAGGACGGCGAGATGGCCGATATTTTATTCTACGACGATAATCAGATCTTGGGCGTTGAGGTGCCGTTCTTTGTGAATTTGGTGGTGACTGAGGCGAGCGTTGCGGTGCGCGGTGATACGGCCACAAACGTGACGAAGCCGGTGACGCTGGAGACGGGCGCGATGATCCAGGTGCCGGCCTTTATCAACGAGGGCGATGTGATCCGAGTCGATACCCGCACTGGCGAATATTTGGAGCGCGCGAAGTAGTTACTCCGCGTTTTGTTTTGATGATGAGAGGGGTTTGGCGATTGTCAAGCCTCTCTTTTTGTTGTTGGGGTGCGCTATTCGGCGGGTGTGCGCGTTCTGGCGAGTGCGTGGGTTGATTTTGTGACTACTCCCCCGCCGAAAGGCTGGGGGCTTCTTGGAGCCGTAGCCCCTGAGACTGTAGTCCCAGTCTCAAAATGTTGTATGCGGCATTGAGATCGCGGTCTATCTCAAGACCGCAATGAG
>Ga0207874_1002214_pt1 | contig 19132 bp, 17 predicted proteins | sample HigsolmetaAR201D_FD_184833 | JGI IMG/M metagenome (GOLD analysis project Ga0207874, IMG submission 184833) | Ionic liquid and high solid enriched microbial communities from the Joint BioEnergy Institute, USA - AR20-1-D (SPAdes) (version 2) ...
CCGGGCAAACCGGTGCGCCCGCTGACGACCGGTTTGCCCCCCCCCGCGGGAAGGTGAAGCCGGTCACAATCCGCGGCAATGCAGCATCGTTGCCCGATGCCCGGTCCGCTTCACCCCGCATCCAGTCCCAGATCCAGGATGGGGGCGCTGTGCGTGATCCAGCCTACCGAAATCAGGTCTACGCCTGCGGCTGCGATCTGGGGCGCCGTGTCGGGCGTTATCCGGCCGGAAGCTTCCGTGATCGCGCGCCCGCTTACCTGCCGCACCGCCTCCGCGAGGGTTTCGGGGCTCATATTGTCGAGAAGGATCGCGTCGGCGCCAACTTCCAGCACCTCGTTGAGCTGCTCCAGCGTATCCACCTCGATCTCGATCTTCACGAGATGACCCACGCTGGCTCGCGCCCGCTCCAATGCTTGCTTCACGCCACCGGCTATGGCGATGTGGTTGTCCTTGATGAGAACGGCATCGTCGAGTCCGAAACGGTGGTTGGCTCCTCCGCCCGCGCGAACGGCATGCTTCTCAAGTAAGCGCAACCCCGGCGTGGTCTTGCGCGTGCAGACGATCCGGGCGTGCCCATGCGGCCGCACAGCGTCGACAAGCCTCGCCGTTGCCGTCGCGATGCCCGACATGCGGCAGATGAGGTTCAGCGCCACGCGCTCGGCCGCAAGAATGCTGCGGGCAGGGCCCTCCACCCGCAACACGGCCTGCCCGCGTTCAATACGGCTGCCGTCCGGCCGCTCGACGTTGACTTTCACGGCAGGGTCGATCAGGGCGAAGGTCACAACCGCCGCGTCCACGCCTGCAACCACTCCAGGCTCCCGGCTCACGACGGCTCCCTTAAGCCTGGCATCCGCAGGGATGACGGCGTTGCTCGTGATATCGCCCGCCCGGCCCAAATCCTCCATCAGCGCCGCGCGCACGACCGGCTCCACCAGAAGGCGCGGCAGCGGGGGAAGCGTGTTTTCCGGATAGACGGTGGCCGTCATGCAACTCTCCTGGCGGGTTCCGTTTCGCTGCCGAGCTCGGCGGCGATACGCAGGGCTTTATCCAAGGTGATCGTGGTATGCCGTTCAGGCATCCGTTCGGGGTGATCGAGCCGCTGGTGAGCGCCCCGGCTTTCCTCCCTGCCGAACGCCGAAACTGCGATCATCAAACAAACTAGGGCGGCATCGCGCTCAATACCGGAAGCGGCTTCGTGGAGAAGCGTGCGCAGATGGCAGATCGCCTCCGTCAGTCCCGCCCCGTCCCGCAGCACGCCGACCTGCCGGTCCATGAGCGAGCGCAGTTCAGCGAGGCGCGGGAATGGCCGGTTGCCGGTGCCGTAGGAGCGCGGAGCGGCATCAGGCGCCACAGGCTCGATCGCCAATGGGCGCAAAGCCTCCCCCTTGATGTCCTCGGCAATCCAGGCGGCTGAGGCCAGCGCCTCCAGAAGCGAGTTGCTTGCCAGCCGGTTTGCGCCGTGCAGCCCGGTTGATGCGACCTCGCCGCAGGCCCACAGGCCTTCGAGCGAGCTGCGGCCCCGCTCGTCAACCTTGATCCCGCCCATGTGGTAGTGGGCGGCCGGGCGCACGGGGATAGGATCGCGAACCGGATCGAGCCCGGCTTTCTGACACAGAGCTGCCACACCGGGAAACCTACTGCCGATCCGCTCTCCCAGGGCCTGGCGCGTATCGAGAAACACGCGCTCGCCCGCGCTGATCTGCGCAAAGATCGCCCTTGCCACCACATCGCGCGGCGCAAGTTCCGCGCCCGGAACGTCCTGCATGAAGCGCTCGCCGCGGCTGTTGACGAGCCACGCCCCTTCGCCGCGCAGCGCCTCGGTTGCAAGCGGCATCGGATCGAGCCCGGCCAAAATAGCCGTCGGGTGGAACTGCACGAACTCGAGATCGCGCAGCACCGCTCCGGCGCGGGCAGCCATCGCCAGCCCCGCCCCAATCGCGCCCAGGGGATTGGTGGTATGTGCATAGAGCCCGCCAACCCCTCCTGTCGCCAGCACGACTGCGCGGCAGGGGATCAGGATGGGCTCGTCTTCGCCCTCGCCGCCGCGAACGGCGCAGAAAACGCCGGTCACCTGGCCATTCGCATCGAGCGCCAGATCGCTTGCCCGGTAGCCCTCGCGGATTTCGATCCACGGAGCGGCTCGGGCGGCGCGGATAAGAGCGTCCAGCACGGATTTGCCGGTTCTGTCACCCGCCGCGTGAACGATCCTTCGGCGCGAGTGGGCGGCTTCCAGACCCAGAAGCAGCTTGGCGCCGGAGGCGGTTCGGTCAAAGGACACGCCTTGATCAATCAGCCACTCGATGCAGGAGGGCGCCGCCGCCGCAATCCTTTCAGCAACAGCAGGGTCGCTGAGGCCGGCACCCGCATTCACCGTGTCGGCCGCATGAAGAGCGGGATTGTCATCGGGACCGATCGCCGCCGCGATGCCCCCTTGCGCCAAGGGCGTGGAAGCCTCCCGCCCCAGCGGAGAGGCTACAAGCAGAGTGACGGGCAATGGCGTCAGGCGCAGGGCCGTTGCAAGCCCTGCAATGCCACCACCCACGACTATGACGCGGTCCTGGACCGTGGCGTACTGTGGATGGGCTGTTCCCACGAGACGTGCCTCAGCCCACGGCGAGCATGCGCTCGACGGCAAGCCGCGCCTTCTCGGCCACGGCCGGATCGATGGTCACCTCATGCCGCCGCTGTTCGAGGGCCTGCCGGATCTTGGGCAAGGTAATGCGTTTCATGTGCGGGCAAAGATTGCAGGGCCGCACGAATTCGATTTCAGGGTAGAGCGCGGCCACATTGTCGCTCATCGAACATTCGGTGATCAGGGCGACCCGGGAGGGCCGCTTCTCGCCGACGAATTCAGCCATACGTGCGGTTGAACCGGCAAAATCGGCTTCCGCCACCACCTCCGGCGGCGCTTCCGGATGGGCCAGCACCACCACGTCCGGATAGCTCTCGCGCACATCGCGGATATCCTGGGGCGTGAAACGCTCATGCACCTCGCAATGGCCTTTCCAGGTGATGATCTCTATATCGGGCATCTGCGCGGCGGTGTTCTGCGCCAGGAACTCGTCCGGCAGCATGATCACCCGGTCAACGCCCAGCGAGGCGATCACCTTTTTCGCATTGCCCGATGTGCAGCAGATGTCCGACTCCGCTTTTACGGCGGCCGACGTGTTCACATAGGTGACGACCGGCACGCCCGGATGGCGCTTTCGCAATTCGCGCACATCCTCAGCGGTGATCGACTCGGCCAGCGAGCAGCCCGCCTCCATGTCCGGGATGAGTACGGTCTTTTCCGGATTGAGCAGCTTGGCGGTTTCCGCCATGAAGTGCACGCCTGCAAGCACGATCACATCAGCATTTGTCTTCGCCGCCTCGCGGGCAAGTGCCAGGCTGTCGCCCACGATGTCGGCGACCGTGTGGAAGATCTCGGGCGTCTGATAATTGTGCGCCAGGATCACCGCGTTGCGCTCGCGTTTGAGCGCCAGGATGGCTTCGATATCGCTGGCGAATGAAGGCCATTCCATGGATGGAACATGATGCTGCACTCGGGCGTAAAGATCGGGCAGCGGCAGGGACGCGGGCGGAGCAGCATTGGCCATGGCAGCCTCCTGTACTCATTATGAGCATTAGCAAATCATAGAAATGCTCGATTTGAGCATTTCTTGCACATGAGAAAACCGGCTGCATAGCCGGTACGAAATTATGCTAAACGCGAGTATAAGTCTTCGTCAACCCGGAATTTTCAGGGCGCGACGCATCACCTCAGGCGCGGCAGGCGCACGCCGGGCGCCGGCCGTTCCAGCAGCACCTCGCGCCGGAAACGCACCAGCCGGGCGGGGCGCCCGCCGGTCTTGGTGGTCACCTCTCCGGTCTCCTCCACCAGACCCTGCATCTCCACGAGGCGGCGGAAGTTCTGCTTGTGCAGGCGTATGCCTGACAGCGCTTCCACGGTTCTTTGAAGATCAAGCAAGGTGAAGGCGGCGGGCATCAGCTCGAAGATTACGGGCCGGTACTTGATCTTGCCGCGCAGGCGGCCGATCGCCGTGGCGAGGATGCGCCGGTGGTCCAGGGCCATGGGCTTTCCGGGCGCGATCCGCGCCTTTGCCGCGGTCGCGCCGTCACGCAGCGCCTCGGGCACGAGGCCGGCTTCGTAGAGCAGCTCATAGCGCTCAAGAACGCGCTCGTCGGTCCACGTCCTGGCCTCGAAGCCGAAGGTGAGCTCGATGCGTTCCTCGCGGAACTGCCGCAGGGGTTTGCCGCCCGCACGCGCCCATGCCTTCAGCGCGGGCTCGATGACATCAAGCGCCTTGGGTCTGCCGTCGCGCCAATCCTCCCATGGAAGATAATCGTACCAGTTTTGCCAAGCGGCATGGGCAAGGCCGGCGGGGCGCGCCTCCTGCACGAGGGCGAGGTAGGCGATCGAGAGCGCATGCCCCGCATTCGGGTCATGGGCTTCGGCCCGGTCTCTGTCGCCGAAGGTGTAAAGCTGCTCCACGTAACCCAGGGTGAGCTGCGTCTGCTCGGTAACCCAGCTGCGCAGCCCCATCTCAAGCGTGCGATGCTGAGATTGCAAAGGGCCTGAGGGCAACCCCTCCGGCTGCTGCGGATCTGACCGCACCGTAAGCACCCGCGGCTCATCGGGCGTCGCCGCCATGATGACGGCGCTCAGATCAATAGTCGGCGCCGCATGGGGCTCAATGCTGGTCTTGGATCGCCGGGCGGAAAAGGACGAGGCCATGGACACCTGAAAGCGAACAAGTTCGGAAAGCACAGGATACCGGAGCCGAGTGACCTCAGTCGAGAGCCACTTTGAACGGCCGTGCTCCCCGCTAACGGCAAGTGTTTAAAGCGGGGTATGAAATGCGCGGCACGCAGATATTCTCGCGCGCTCGACTGGCTTCACTCGCACTGCCGCCTTGGCCCGCCTCCGTAGGGCTGATAGGTGTTGTCTTCCGGCCGGTACGAGCGGTAGCGGCTGAGGCAGTCCCGGATATGGTCGGCTGAAAGCGTCGGACTTTCGTTAGTGACGTGAAGTTGCTCTTCGGCGTAGTAAGGTGCCGGTTCTCCGGTAGCGGTGAACGGCGATACGCACGGACGGACTTCTCCGCTATGGGCCATGTAGCTGTTCGTTTCCGGCCGGTAGGAGCGGTAACGGGCGGAGCACCATTTCACATGTGCCGCGACATCGGCTTCCAGGGCATTTGACGGCTGGCCATCGCCTATTTCTCCTGTCGGGGCGACGCCTGCGGTTGGGGTCGCATCGATCTCTCCGGCAACCGCTGTGGAAGGGCCCGCCGCCGCTTTAGTCAAGCCGCCGCTGCGGGTGGCAGCCCCGTGAATGGGGATGCGCCGAACGTCCTGCGTTACGGCTTCGGCGTCGCCTGCTAGCCTGCGATCTGCTCCGTCCGCGCTGGCATCCAGCTCCCGCGCCGGTTCGGCAACAATCAGGTAGGTGGCAATTGCCGCTCCGCTGATGAAGACTGCGGACGAGGCCAGGAACCCGCAAATCAAGGCCAGCAACGGTTTCATACCTAATCCTCCTTTCACGAGGGCAAACTTTTCACCGACGGGATGGGTTCCTGAAATGAGTGAGATGCGAGGTGCCTATTCGTGCACCCAGACCCCTAATCCGGCTTCTGAACTCGGCTGCACCGGGAGGCCAAGCGGTTGAAGGCGCTGGAAGAGGAGAATGCACGCCTGAAGAAGCTTCTGGCGGAGTCGATGATGGACGTGTCGACGCTGCGCGAGATGCTGGCAAAAACTTCTGACGCCCGGTTCAAGGAGGACGGCCGTGGACTGGGCCATTGAAGAGAGGGGATATTCCCAACGCCGCGCCTGCGATTTGATGGGCAGGCTTCCGCGGCGCGGAAAAAGGCGTTGGAGCTCCTGAAGCTGGTCCACATTCCGGATCCGGAGCGGCGGCTCAAATCCTATCCGCACGAGCTCTCGGGAGGACAGCGCCAGCGCGTGATGATCGCCATGGCGCTCGCCAACGACCCGGACCTTCTGATCGCTGACGAGCCGACGACCGCACTCGACGTGACGATCCAGGCAGAAATCCTGCGGCTGCTGGCCGAGCTGCAGAAGAAGCTCGGCATGGCAATTCTCTACATCACCCACGATCTCAGGATCGTGGAGGCTTTTGCGAGCCGCGTTTACGTGATGCAGAAGGGCAGGGTGGTCGAGGAAGGTACGACAGATGACATCTTCCACCGCCCGGGGGAGCCGTATACGAAAATGCTGCTTGCCGCTGAGCCGGAAGGCTCGAAGCCGCCGGTGCCGGCCGCTGCACCCATTCTGCTTGACGCCAAGAAGGTGTCAGTGACGTTCCGCTCGGGCGGCGGTTTCTTTGCCCGACCAGCTTTCGAATTGAAAGCGGTGTGCAGGACGTCACGCTCACGCTTCGCGCCGGGCAGACGATCGGCATCGTGGGCGAATCCGGCTCCGGAAAATCCACCCTCGCGGCAGCCTCAGCCCGTGCATGACGGTGGGCGAGATCATCACCGAGGGGCTTCTGGTGCACGAACCGCAGCTTGCGGCCCGCGAGCGCGAGGAAGCGGCGATCAAGGCGCTGGAGGAGGTCGGGATCGATCCCGTTATGCGCAACCGCTTCCCGCACGAGTTTTCCGGCAGCCAGCGCCAGCGCATCGCGATCGCAAGGGCAACGGTGCTGAAGCCTACGGTCATCGTGCTTGACGAGCCGACCTCCGCGCTTGACCGCTCGGTGCAGAAGCAGATCATCAATCTGCTGCGGCGTATCCAGGAGAGCCATGGGCTCTCCTACATTTTCATCAGCCACGATCTCGCGGTGGTGAAGGTGCTTGCCGATCACACGATCGTGATGAAGACCGGCCGGGTGGTCGAGGAAGGGCCGACGGAGGTGTTCCGCGATCCGAAGAGCGACTACACCCGCGCCTCATGCGCGCGGCCTTCAATCTTAAGGACGTGTTGAGGCAGCAGGTTGAGATGCGAGCCTGATGGGTGGCATACGTGCGAGGAGGCCGTAGTCGTCGAGACCATCGATATCCGGCTCAGTGCTCAGGCGCGGTCCGCCCCCTCGGCAACACGGATGGCGGTAAGCAGGCTGAGGCCGGTGTGATAGCCAGGGTCTAGGTCGGGCGTCGCCGGCACGTAGTCGACCGGGCCTTCGGCAGTCAGCGTCTGATAGGCGATCGGCGGTTCGCCTCGCCAGTATTGGCGGAAGAAGGCCTCGTCCGCCCGCCGCCAGGCGGCGAGCGTGTCGGGGTTGCCGGTCCGTGACCAGGCGAGCGCCGCCGTACGGATCGCTTCCGGCAGAGACCACCAGGGCTGGTAACGGCTGAGCTTCTCGCCTGTGGAGATCGATATGGTGAGCGAGAGTCCGGCTTCCGCAAAGCCGAAGTCGATCGAGGAGAGTAGAACGCGCTCGAGTGTGCACACCAGCTCCGCGTCGCTGGCGGCCGGGGAATAGTCCAGCGCGAAGCCGGCGAACTCGATCCCGTGGCCGACATTGCAATGGTCGTCACCGGGCACGTTTCGCAGGAGAAAAGTGTTCGGGTCGAGGTGCCGCTCGATCACATGGGCGATGAAGTGTCCGGCGAAGTCCGCGTGTTCGGCCAGTCCTAGCCGCTCCAGCATGCCGGCGGCCCCCAGCAGGATCATGCGGGGCCCGAAATCGTCCGCCTGGGCGGCAAGGGCCGCTTCGCCGAGCTCCGCCTGCTCGTCCATCTGGAAACGGCCATCCTCGATCGCTGCGATAACGCGGCCGAGATAGGCGAGATGATTGGGCAGGTCCTCCGGCTGGTAGCGGTGCGCCGCCGCGATCAGCCCCTTGGCCGCGAAGGCATCCGAATAGGTGTAGATCTCGCCTGCCGGGCTTTGGGGGACGACGCGCCCGTCCTTTTCGGCGCGGATCGGCTGCATGGACGCGTTATAGCGGAAATAGACGTGACCGTCCGTGCTCTGCAGTTCCTTCAGAAGCGCGTAGAGGCGGCAGCCGGCTTCATCGAGCTTTCGCGAAAGATCAGGCTGCCGCTCGGCAAAGAAGGCGGCATGGGTAGCGATTGCCTCGAGGCCGCGGCCCTGGATCCAGCCATAGGTATAATCCGGTCCGCGCAGGCCGTCGGCGGCCGTGTAGTCGGCGAGTGTCAGGCTGTTGAGCTTCGTGTTCAGGAAGCCGCGCCCGAGCGGCGGCCGGGAGAGCATCCATCGAAGCGTGCCGGCATTGGCGCGCGTGTAGCGCTCCGCCGCCTCCTGCAGGAACGTGCCGCTCATTCCTTGAGGCCCGTGGCTGCCACGCTCTGCACAAAGTTGCGGCGCAGGATGACGAAGAGGGTGATGGAAGGGATAAGCACGGTGGCGGATGCCGCGCTCAGGCGGCCGAGATCCACCGTGAAGCCCGTCTGGAAAAGCGCCAGCCCCACCTCGATCGTATAGGTCTCGCGCGTAGTGGTGACGATCATCGGCCAGGCGAAGGCGGTCCATGCCTGAAAGAAGGCGAGGACGGCAAGCGCGCCGAGTGCGCCGCGCAGAAGCGGCAGGACGATCGCCCAGAAAATCCAGAACTCGCCGGCGCCGTCGATGCGCGCCGCCTCAAGAAGCTCGTCGGGTATGGAGTGCATGACGTTCTGGCGGATCAGGAAAATGCCGAAGCTCATCACCAGGTAGCCGAGCAGGAGGCCCCAGGTGGAATTGAGAATGCCCAAGGCCTGCGCCTGGAAATAGAGCGGGATCATGTAAACCTCGAACGGCACGATGGCCGTAGCGAGGATGATCACGAAGATGACGCTCAACGTACGGAAGCGGAATTTCGCCAGCACATAGCCGGAGATCGCCGAAGTGGCGACGATCGACAGGGTCGAGAGCACTGCAAAGGTAAGGCTGTTGAAGATCCAGCGCGCCAGCGGCGTGTCCGCGAGCACTGCGCGGAAATTCTCCACAGTGGGCTCGGCAGGGATGATGGTGGGTGGCCAGGCCAGAAGTTCCTGCGGCGTCTTGAACGCGTTCGAGACGAGGAAGACGAGCGGCAGGATCATGAGAAGGGAGAAGGCGAAGAGAAAGACGTCGATCGCCAGATTGATGAGCCTTTCCCGTGCGGGAATCTCTTCTGCTGCGCTCACGCTGACCTTGCCGGTTGCGTCCACCGCCGTCATGCCCGTCCCTTCTCACGCAGCAGGCCGAACTGGATGAGGGTCAACACCAGAACGATCGCCAGAAGAACCACGGCTTCCGAAGCTGCATAGCCGACACGATAATTGCGGAAGCTGTTTTCCAGCATGTCGAGGACGAGCACCCGCACCAGCCGGCCAGGCGCCCCTTGCGAGTCGGAAGCAAGCACGAAAGCCTGCGCATAGACATTGAAGCCGGAAATCAGCGTCACGACGGAAACATACAGCGTGATCGGCTTCAGGAGCGGAATAGACACGTACCAGAAGCGCTGGATGCCGCCCGCGCCGTCGAGCTTGGCGGCCTCGAAAAGCGAGACCGGCAGGCTCTTGAAGCCGACGAGATAGATGAGCACCGCATAGCCGAGCGCCTGCCAGGAGCAGAGCACGATGATGCAGATCACCGACAGCACCGGATCGAAAAGCCAGGGCTGCGCCGGGACGCCGAAATACTGCAAAAGCGCGTTCAGCGGTCCGAGTTTGGCGTCGAAGATCCATTTCCAGGCCATGGCCGCGGGAACGAGCGAAACGACATGGGGGATGAAGACCGCCGTCTCGTAGAAGCCTGAGAAGCGCGAGGCGGTGCGGTGATGGATGAGCGCGGCGATCGTTATGGCCAGCGGGATGGTAACCGCCAGAACGCCGAAAGCGATGATCGAGGTGTTCACCAGCGCATCGAGGAACAGCCGGTCATGGAAAAGCTCGCGGAAATTGTCGAGCCCGATGAAAGGCTTGTTCTTTGACAGGATGTCCCACTTGTGAAGGCTGAGCCGCAGCGTCTCGGTGATCGGATAGATGCGCACCCATGCGAAGATCGCGAGCGTCGGCAGGAACGCCAGCATCGCGAACCGCCATAGTCTTCGCTGCAGCATATGCTTTCCCGTCGGAACTGCCTTTATAGCCAGAGCGGCCGGTGGCCGCCCTGGAGCTTATAGCGAGGGCACTTATTCGGCCAGCAAGCCCTCGCGGCTGAGGATATTGTTCGTCTCCTCGGCGGCCGATGCAAGGAAGGCGTCGATCGCCGCATCATCCTGCGCCAGGTCCGCATTGGCGTAAGCGGCGGTCAGCTGGCCGGCAAGCCGCGTCAGCACCTCCTCGATGGGGCCGATCGCCGGAAGCGTGAAGAATTCGTAATCCTCCGGATAGTCCACGAAGGCGGCGAAAGCAGGAACACGGTCGGTGACGACGGAGTAATCGACGCCGGAGCGGTTCGGCAGCCAACCCACATTGTCCAGAAGCCAGATGAGGTTTTCGGGCTCATTGGTGGCAAGCGCGAAGGCCCAGGCGGCCTCGGCATCTTCGCCCTCGACCGAATTCACATAGAGATTGGTCGGCAGTGCGATCGAGCCGCGGGGCAGGGGAGCCGTCGCGTAGTTGAGGTCCGGAGCCTTGGCGGCGATGTCGCCGATCACCCAGGATTCGCGGATGAACATAGCTGTCTGGCCGCGCTCGAAGGCCTCGGCATCCGCCGGCATCTCGGGCGTCACTGTCTTCAGAACGTGCACGTTCTCCAAATACTGCTTCAGCGCCTTGCGGCCCGCCTCGTTGGCGTAGTTGGCGCGCCACTTGCCGTTGCCGTCAGGCTCGATCACCGAGCCGCCGTACTGGAATAGGTTGATCCAGAACTTCTCAGCAATGCCCTGGCCGCCGCCGGTGAGCCGCAAGCTCCAGCCTGAGACGGTCGGATTGCCATTCTCGTTCCGCTGGGTGAGCTTTTCGGCATATTCGGTGTACTCTTCCATGGTCCGCGGCGGCTCGGTCAGACCGGCTGCCTCGAACATGTCGACGTTGTAGAAAAGAGCGCCCTGGCCGCGGAACAGCGGCACGCCGTAGACGGTGCCGTCCTTACTCGCGGTCTCGACAAAGAAGGAGCCGAAATTGGCCGGATCCTTCACGAAGGCGGCGACATTTTCAGGTGCGGCGGGGATAAGGTCGTTCTCGATGTAGCGGCTGGCTGTGGAGCCTGCTAGTTCGATCACCGTGACGCCGGCGGAGCCCGATGTGAGCCCGAGCGCGATGCGCTTCTCATGCTCGCGCAGCGCGATCGCCTCAACGTTCACCTGCAGGTCCGGATATTCGTCCTTCATGGACTCTGCCACGTGCTCGTAGAACGGCGCCATTTCCGGATAGCCGCTCCAGACGGTGATGGTCTGGGCCGACACCGTGGTGGTCGTCATGGAAAGGCCCGCCGCCACCGCGAGCGCCAAAGGCGTTCCTGCGATCTTGGCCTTGATGGATCGAGACTTGCGTGCCCTGTGCGCTCTCATCTGTGCTCTCCCCTTGATCATGAGCGGAAGTGTTCCCTGTAGAAAAACCTGCCATGCAACCGGTTGCGCGTCAAGTGAAGCAAGGTGCTTGCCGGCAGCATCTGTCAGCCCCCGGTGCGCAAGGAAATGGCGGCGGCCGCCAGCGCCTCGGCGGAGCCTGGCGCAAAAGCGGCCGGCTGTCCGTAATAGCGGTGCGCCTCCTCGACCTCGTATCCGCCGAAGGCATATTCCTCCTGCGGCGGGATGTAGCCCGGATTGTCCTCGGCAAAGCCGGCGATGAAGAGTGGATCGGGCCCAAAAGCCTTTCTGATGGAAAGCGCCGTCGAAGCAAAGATCTCGCCGGGAAGGCCGATGACCGGCAATCCGCCCCAGTCGAGCAGTGTCACCCGGGCGGTGAGCGGGCGCATGTCGCGCCCTGCAACCCTCTCGGCCCAGGCAACCCAGTGGTTGAGGAGCGTTGCTTCCACGGGATCAGCCTCGGCCGCTTCCCGCCGCCACTTCTCTGCCAGGGCGTCCGGCGCCTCCTGCTCGCGGAGCTCGAAATGCAGCTGTACCGCGGCATTGCTGGCTGCGATCTTTTCGCCAAGCAGCTGGGACGGGGCCCGCATCGCCGCTTCGGCAATGGCGCGGCCGATGCGCTCGGCTGCGGCAAAGGTGCGCTCCGGGTTCGCTGCAAGGGACAGGGAGGCGTGCGCGGAATGGCCGGTATTGGCGTCGCCCACGCAACCGGTCATGAAGATGGCGATCGCTCCTGGATACTCCGCCTCCAGCGTGGCGCGCACGTAGTGCGGATAGTCCGCGGTCCAGAGTGTGTTGTCGGCTCCGAGCACGACGGGATGGCAGGCATAGTTGGTCATCAGCGCGATTGTGGCGCCGTCTTCCCCGACCACCCGCAGGAGAGGCAGCGAGCGGTCGAGGGGCCCGTCGGGCCGGCGGCGGTTGCGGGCGATGTCCGGGTCGGCGCCGAGACCAACCTCCAGCCGCGCCGGGCGCTGGCGGGCCACCGCCTCGTCGATGGCTTTCACGCAGGCATCTTCGAGCACGCCTAGATAGGCCAGGTCCGCTTCCGCCCCGAGCCGCCGCACCATCGAAACCGGACCGCCGTGATTATGAAGCGCGGCGACGATGACGCCCTCGTCCGGCAGCACGCAGCGGCGGCGGATGCGCGCGCTCATCTCGTGGTGCAGCCCGATAACATCGGCGACAGCAACAGCCGTGTCGTTCACGGCCAGCGCCCTTACGGTCAGCGGATCATGCGTGCCGCTTGCAGGCAGCGTTCGCGCCGCGAATCCAGACATCGCAAGCCCGGCGGGCGGGGTGATGTCGACGATGGCGGCTCCGGCCCGGATCATCCGCGGAACACCTCTTCTCCGACCTTCCAGACCGCCTCGATTTTCAGCGGCTCGCCCGGCGCGCCGGTGGTGAACCGTATGAGGTCGGCATTCTGTCCAGGAGCAAGGCGGCCGATCCCACCGGCGAACCGTCCGGGATTTGCCGTCGCAAGCTGCAGGCCTTCGGCAAGCGAAAGCCCGGCCATGCACGTGGCGATCGGGACATTGGCAATGAGCGGCAGGCCGGCGCCGGCGAGATAGGGAGTGCCGGCAACGCCGATCCGGCCATCCGCGCGCACCTCGACCTCGCCACCGATCGCCTGCGAATAGATCCCTGGCGGCATGCCCGCCAGCGCCACGCTGTCCGAGACGAGCAGCGCGCGTTCGAGGCCCTTCGCGCGCAGCATGGCTTTGAACGTTTCGGCGGGAAGGTGATGGCCGTCGGCGATGAAGCTCGCCGAAAGACGGTCGTCCGCAAGCTGCGCCCAGATGAGATTGGGATGGCGCGGCAACGTCGCGGCAACGCCGTTGCCGAGATGCGTGGAAAGGGTGGCGCCCGCTTCCGCGGCGGCTGCTATCTGCTCCGGGCTCGCGGCCGTATGGCCAAGCGCCACATGGACGCCCTCGGCCACGACGGCGCGGATATAATCGACAGCGCCCTTGTGCTCGGGCGCGAGCGTGATGAGGCGGACGAGCCCTCCGCTCGCTTTCTGCCAGGCTGCGAACTCCTCCAGCGACGGCGGCCGCACATGAGCGGCAGGATGGGCGCCGCGCGGCCCGTCCGCCGGCGAAACGCTCGGCCCCTCCATGTGCACGCCGGGAATGACCTGCCTTGTCAGCCCGTCGATGCGCCGGGCTTCGGCAATCGCCGCCAGCCCGTCGAGCAGCGCCTCTCGGGACGCGGTGATCAGCGTCGGCAGATAGGTCGTGGCCCCCAGGCTGAGCATCGTTCGGGTAAGCTCAATGACCCGCTCCGGATTGAGCTTTCCGTCATTGAGGTCGATACCGCCAAAACCATTAACCTGCAGGTCGATCAGTCCCGGCGAGAGCCAGACGTCCTCTACATCTTCGGTGGCGGAAATGCCTTCGATTATCCCGTCGCGCACGGAAACGGCGATGCCATTCCCGGTGGCGGGATCACGGCCGGAGATTACGGCCGCACTGGTCATAGGGCGCGCACCCGGTCGCGGAAGCGGGAGATGAAGCGCGCGTTCGCCTCGTCGCCGCCTGGCGCGTTGCCGCTGCGCCAGACCGGCGGCTCGATGCCGCGCTCCACAAGCTTGGCCACGGTGCGGATCACCAGGCAGTTCAGCGCATAGGCGTTGGCGAAGGTGGAGATCGCCGCGATGTCCTGGCTCATGCCCGGCACGCGCACCACCGCGTCGCCGATCGGCACCTTCGTGTCGATGGCAATGTCGACGATATCGTGCAGGTTCTGCTTGGTGGGATGGCGGGCCGGATGTTCGGGCGCCGTATTTGCGGCATGCTCGCGCGAACTCACGCCGATAAGAAAGGTGCCGCGCGAGCGCGCTTCGAGGGCGGCGTCGATCAGGGCGGCGTTGATGCCATAGGCGTTGGCGAGGATCAGCACATCCGTTTCGCCGAGCCCGGCATTGGAAATGACCACGCGGCCATAGCCCGGCGTCCGCTCGATGGCCATGGACCGCAGCGCCCCGTTGGAAAGAAGCGTGCCTTCATCGAGGATGGCGCTGATGTGCATCAGCCCGCCGGCGCGGAAGAACACCTCCTGCGCGGCGAGGTTCGAATGGCCGCCGGGGCCAAAGATGTGCACCAGCCGATCTGCCTCGATCTGGTCGGCGAGCTTCGCGGCGGCGGCCTCCATCGGACCGCGCTCCTCTTCGAGGATGCGCTGCATCAGCGTGTGGACGGTTGCGAGATAGCCCGCGCAGAGCGCGTCCGCGTCCATGATCTCAGGCATCGGGATCGGCCTCCCTGTCGAGGAAGAGGGTGCAGTCGGCATGCCGCCGCAGGATGCTTGCGGGGCAGGCGGTGGTTACCGGCCCGTGCAGGCTGCCGCGCACCGCATCCTTCTTGTGCGCTCCCGGAACGATGCAGAACAGCCGGTCCGCGCGCAAGAGGCGGGGGATGGTGAGCGTGATCGCCCGCCGCGGCACCTCGTCCATGCTGGCAAAACCCTGGTCGTCTAGCTGCTGCCTGCGGCAGATCTCGTCGAGGTCGATCACCTTCACGTCATTGGGATCGTCGAAGTCGGCGACCGGCGGATCGTTGAAGGCGATATGGCCGTTGACGCCGATGCCGAGGCAGACGAAGTCGATAGGCGCCTCATTCAGAAGGCCGGCATAGCGCTCGCATTCCTGTTCCGGGTCGGGCTCGGGCCTGATCTTGTGAACCGCGCCAAACGGAATCCTATCGAAAAGATGCCGGTCCAGCCAATGGGCGAAGCGCTGCGGCGCCTCCGCCGGAAGGCCGATGAACTCGTCCATGTGAAAAGCGGTGACGCGCCTCCAGTCTATGTCCTCGGCAATGCTGAGTCTCTTAAGCATGGAGGATTGGCTAGGCGCCGCGGCGAAGACCATGCGCAGGTGGTCCTGGCGGCGCAGGCGCTCCTTCAGCGCGGCGATCACTGCCGCTGCAGCCGCTGCCCCCATTTCCTCCTCATCCCGGAACGTCTGGACGACAAGCTGCTCCACCCTGCGGGTCGAAACGGGGGATGGCGACAGGTCTGAGAAAGAAGAACGCAAAGCGAAACTCCAGAGGCTGCAGCTACCGACGATAAACATCCATACCGGCAGCGCACTATTATGTGCAACCGGTTGCATGTCAACGCTTGCGTTGTGGCTCCGCTCCCTGCATTCTCCTAGCGGGGCAAACAGACCGGAGAAGAGCGTTGCCGGCCGAACGGAAGGGCGGCGTTACGATCAGCCAGGTGGCGGAGGCTGCGGGCGTGGCGCGTTCGAGCGTCTCTCGCGCCTATACGAAGCCGCATATGCTGAGCCCGGAGACGGTGGATCACATCAAGGCTGTGGCCAAGCGCCTCGGCTATGTGCCCAACCATACGGCGCGCGCGCTGAGCACCGGTCGCAACGGCAACATCGCCCTCATCGTGCCGGATGTCGCAAATCCATTCTTCCCGCCCCTGATCCGCGCGGCACAGGCCGAGGCGGAGCGGTCCGATCTCTGCGTGTTCCTCGGCAATTCGGAGGAAGATGCCGAGAAGGAGGACAAGCTGCTCGGTCGGCTTTCCAGCCAGGTGGAGGGGGTGATCCTGGCATCCCCGCGCCTGTCTGACGAGCGGATCCTGGCGCACGCCTCGCGGAAGCCGATGGTGCTGATCAACCGCAATGTGGAGGGAATTCCGAGGGTGCTGATCGACAGCGGCACCGGCGTGGCGGAGGCGACAAGACATCTCGCGGAGCTTGGGCACAAGCGGATCGTCTATGTGAGCGGTCCTTCGGCCTCCTGGTCGAACAAGCAGCGCCGCGCCGCCGCACGCAAGACGGCCACTGCACTCGGCCTGGAACTCAGCGTGATTTCGGCCTCGGTGCCGAGCTTCGAGGCGGGGCTCCAGGCCGTCCCCTCTATTCTTTCCCGGAAAGCGACGGCGGCGATTGCGTTCGACGATGTGATGGCGCAGGGCATCCTCGCTGGGCTAGCCGCGCGCGGCGTGTCCGTTCCGGCGGATTTTTCCGTGGTTGGCTGCGACGACGCGCTGGGGGCCTTGATGGTACCGGTGCTTACGACGGTCTCAGGCCAGTCCGCCGAGGCCGGCAAGGTTTCCGTCTCGCTGCTGATGCAGCTGCTTCAGTCGGACGCTCTTGGCGACGCCTGCTATATGCTGGAAACACACCTCATCGCACGATCGACCACGAGTGCGGCACCCTGAGCTGAACTGATTCGCGAGGGCCGCTGAGGCTCGAACTCTCTCAACCTGACATCGGCCGGCTCACTCCATTGCCCACAGCGCTCGGCTCATTTTGACTTGCAGGATATCCTACAAGTGGATATAGACTAGTCCATCTTGTGGAGGCTGAACGTGGATCAACCGCTCAAACCCCTGGAACGAGCTCCGCTGTTGCACGAGAGCGTGCAGGAGAGCCTGCGCAAATACATTGAGGACAACCGGCTGGAGGCGGGCGCGGCTCTCCCGCCGGAGGGTTACCTCGCCCAACAGCTCGGCGTGAGCCGGAATTCGGTGCGCGAGGCGATCAAGGCTCTCGCATCATTGGGCATTCTGGAAACGCGCCGCGGAATCGGGGTGTTCGTGAAGGAGTTTTCCTTCAAGCCGCTCCTGGACAATCTCGCTTACGGGCTTCAGACGTCCCTGCGCAATATCGAGGAGCTTCGCCAGATCCGGCAGGTTCTGGAGGTCGGCCTGATCGACAAGACCATAGAGATGATCAACGACGAGGATCTCGCCGAGCTGCGCGCGGTCACCGAACGGATGCGCATCCGGGCGGAGAGGAACGAGAGCTTCGCCGAGGAGGACCAGCAGTTCCACCAACTACTCTTCCGCTGCCAGAACAATCAGATGCTGAGCGCGCTCATCGATATCTTCTGGACCGCTTACTACAAGGTGTCCGGATTTGCCGATCTCGAAAATCCGACGCCGCTCGCAACCTGGCGCGATCACCACGAAATCGTCGAGGCCATCGCCGCCAAGGATGTCGATGCGGCGCGCTCGCGCCTTGCCGCGCACTATGCCGGGCTTCAGCGGGTGGTCGCCCAAAACCGTTCCGCACTGTCTCCGGACAATTCTGACACCTAACCACAAATCTGACACCTAACCGCAAAGGGAGGAACCCATGATGAGGAGAACTTTGGGCTGGCGGCTTGCTTTTGCCGGCCTTATGCTGGCGGGCACGGCGCTCGTTTCGCTGCCGGCGCTGGCGCAGGATGCGGAGAAGACCATCATTGGCGGCTTCGACGTTGGGCCGGGCGGCTATCAGGGCAACTTCAATCCGCTCATGGCCACGGCCGGGTTCACCTGGCTCAACACCTATTACGAGCCGCTGGTGACCTATACCGCCGACCTGTCGCAGCTGAAGGGCGAGCTCGCCGAGGAATATACGGTGAGCGATGATCTGACGACCTTCACCTTCAAGCTTGCTGACGCGACGTGGCATGACGGCGAGCCGTTCACCTCGGCTGACGTTAAGTTCACCTTCGACCTGGCGATGAACCCGGAAAGCGGCTCCATTTTTGCCGCGCGATTGGGCGATGTCGTTTCGGTTGAAACACCCGACGAGAAAACTGCCGTGGTGAAGCTGAGCGGCCCCAACGGCGCGTTCCTGTCCACCATCACCCAGCTCATGATGCTGCCGGAGCATCTGCTGTCTTCAAAGCCCGTCGCCGAACTGGGGCAAAGCGACTGGTGGTGGACCGCTCCCGTGGGCACGGGACCCTTCAAGTTCATTCGCTACGTCAGCGACCAGTATGTGGAGCTCGAGGCCTTCGACGGATACCGCGACGGCCGTCCGAAAGTGGACAAGCTTATCAATCGCTATTTCGCCAACCCGGCGGCCGCCGTGGCCGCGCTGCGGGCGGGCGAAATCCATTTCACCTATGCCGAACCGGATGATGCCCTGACGCTTGAGAAAGAGGAAGGCTTTACCGTCATCCCCGGCGACTCCTACGTGCTGAACTACATCGGCTTCAATCACAGAACCGATCTCTGGAAGGACGTACGCGTGCGGCAGGCGGTGATGTACGCGATCGACCGTGATACGATCATCGAAACGCTCTACAACGGCGCTGCCAAGAAGGCCCAATGCAACTACGTTGCGCCGCAATATGTGCCCGATGACCTAATCGACTATACCTACGATCCGGAAAAGGCGCGCAGCCTTCTTGCCGAAGCCGGTTGGGAGGAGATCAACGGCAGCCGGGAGCTGCCCTGGCTCACCTATTACAACAGCCCGCAGGTCGCCAACATCATGGCGGCTATCCAGTCCATGCTCGCCCAGGTCGGCATCAATGTCGTGCCACGTGTCGTGGACGTGCCAACCTATAACGGCATCGTACGCGGCGACGATGTAAGCCAGTTCCCGCTGGTCTATGCGGGCGCCGGAAACGGACCCAATCCTGCCCAGCACAACATCACCCTGCACTCCGAACAGGTGCCGCCGAACGGCAATAACATCATGCACGTCAACCTGCCGGAGCTCGATGCTGCACTGGAGGCGGCGATGAGCGAAGCCGACCAGTCCAAGGTGGACGCGAGGTGGCAGGAGGTCTGCAGGATCGTGAACGCGCAGGCGCTCTGGGGGACGATGTGGGTGGCGAGCCGCTACGGGATCGCTTCGGACGCGCTGCAGAATTTCGTCTGGACGCCTGCGCCGGGTGGCGGGCCGTTCGAGATGAACCCCGAAGACTGGGATATCGTTGAACCCTAAACCTTCCGGTACGGCGGGGA
>Ga0207874_1002225_pt1 | contig 19064 bp, 14 predicted proteins | sample HigsolmetaAR201D_FD_184833 | JGI IMG/M metagenome (GOLD analysis project Ga0207874, IMG submission 184833) | Ionic liquid and high solid enriched microbial communities from the Joint BioEnergy Institute, USA - AR20-1-D (SPAdes) (version 2) ...
GCGGGGCGTGGGCTCGCCGGCCAAACGCGCTGGTCGTCGCGCTCGCGGTCGGGACGCTCGCCGCGATCGCGGCGACGCTGCCGTTCACGGCGCACGAGCTGTACAACGAGCAGCGAGCGTTCCGCGACGTCGGCCTCGACCGCTCGCTCTCGCGCGAGGCGTTCCACGCACGCGCGCGCGAAGTCATGCGCCGCCACCCCGCCGAGCCGTATTTCCCCTTCGTCGGCGCCGTGCGCGCCACGGTCGCGCGCGACGAGAGCCTCCTGCCGTGGGCCGGTCGCGCGCTCGAGCGCAGCCCGGTGCACGGGCGCGTCCACCTCTTGCTCGCGCGGTCGCTCTTCGTGCGAAACCCGTCGCAGGCGCGCCTCGAGTACCGGATCGCGTGCGAGCAGGACGAGCACCTCTGCGTCGTCCAGGAGGCGTTACCGCTCGTGAACGGCTACTACGACGCGATGGAGCTCGTGCCCGAAGGCGAGCGCGGTGTCGCCGTCCTCGAGAGCCTCGCCGATCGTCTGGAGAGCCGCCTTCCGGCGACGGTCGTTCGCCTCGATCGCGAGCTGGCCGCGCGCGACCCGGCCCATCTCGATCCGGTTCGGCGCGCCGCCACCGGCGCGCTCCGCGACATCTCGAACGACGAGCCGTGGTGCTCGGGGCCGGCCCGTCAGGGATGCCTCGAGGAGGGGCTCGCCGCCGCCAGGCGCCTTCGCCTCGCCGCGCCCGAGAAATGCGACGGCCACGCGCTCGTCGCCGAGCTCCGCATCGCGACCGGTGACGTCGACGCCGGCTTCTCGGAGCTCGACGAGACGCTCGATCGCGTGACGGAGCGCTCGGCTTGCGCCCGCCGCCTCGTCTCGCTCGCCGAGAAGACGCGCAACGCGGCGCGCCTGGACGCTGCGCTCGATCGGCTGCTGAAGCTCGGATGCGAGGCGCCGCCGGAGTGCGTCACGAACCTCGTGTTCGCCGCCGACGTCGAGAGCCGCCGCGGGAGCCATCGCCGCGCGCTGGCGTTGATGAGGAAGGCATGGGAGCGGGCGCCCGAGCGCGACGAGCTCCTCGTCGAGGTCGCCAAGAGGGCCGAGGCGCAAGGGCTGCACGGCGAAGCGCTCGACGCGTACACGAAGCTGCTCGAGCGGCATCCCGAGGATCCGCAGTGGGCCGAGGCCGTGGCGCGCGAGCGCGCGGCCGTCGCGCGAGGCGTGTTCGAGCGGCGTTGAGCGCGGCGCGCAGCGCGCGCTCCTCGCGCTCTTCTTCTGCGCGTTCAGTTCGGCGGCGGGGATGCCTCGGGCGAGCGGTCGTCGCCGCCCTGGGCGACCGGCGCGTAGCCTTCGCGGCGGTAGTAGTAGTACCGCTGGTAGTAGTACTCGTGGCGGTCGAGGTTGACCGCGTTGAGGACGGCGCCCGCGATCGGCGCGTCGACGTCGCGCAGCGAGCGGAGGCCCGACTTCGCGAAGCCGAACGTCGTCTTGAACGCGCGGATGACCATGATGACGCCGTCGCAGAGCGTCGAGAGGATCGCCGAGTCGGTGACGGCGACCACGGGCGGGCTGTCGAGCACGATCCGATCGAAGTGCTCGCTGAGCTCGTCGAGCATGCGGCGGAACTTGTCCGACGCGACGACGTCGGCGGAGTTCGGCGGGATCGGCCCGCAGGGGATGCAGTAGAGGTTCGGCACGATCGTCGGCTTGGCGACCTCCTCGAGCGTGGCCTCGCCGACGATGACGTTCATGAGGCCGATGTCGCCGGCGCGATCGAAGATGCGGTGCAAGCGCGGCCTGCGGAGGTCGCAGTCGACGATGCAGACGCGCTGCCCGCCCTGCGCGAGCGAGATCGCGATGCTGACGGCCACCGTCGTCTTTCCCTCGGACGGCGCGGCGCTCGTGACGAGGATGCGCCGGTAAGGCCGGTCCGGGTTCATGAACATCAGGTTCGTGCGCAGAGAGCGCGCGGCCTCCGCGACACCGGACGCCGGGCGCTCGTGCACCAAGAGCTCGGGCGGAAGCTCCGCCGTGATGCGGCGCGCCTTGCGCCGCCGGCCCTTCCTGCGGCCGGGCGTTCCTTTGAGGTCCTCTTCCGCGATCTCGGGGAGCAGGCCGAGGAACGTGACGTTGAGCCGCTTCTCCACGTCCTCCGGCGTCTTGAGCGTGTTGTCGAGCGCCTCGCGGAGCAGGGCGAGCGCGATCCCCAAGAGGAGCGACGCGGCGAAGCCGATGGTGACGTTCGTGCCCGTGCGCGGGTAGATCGGCACCTTCGGCTCGTTCGGCGTGTCGATGAGCCGGATGTTGTTCGTGTTCATCATCCGGCGAAGGTCCGCCTCCTTGAGCTGCTCGAGGAGGACGGCGTAGAGCTTCTCGTTCTGCGCGCGCAGGCGATCGAGGCGGTGGAACTCGAGCTCCTTGAGGTTGAGCTCGACGGCCTTCTTGCGGGACGCCTCGTACAGGGCCGCCTCGCCGGCCTCCTGCTGCTGGATGATGGCGAGGTCGCGCGCGACGGCGCCTTGGATCGTCTTGATCTCGGAGACGAGGGCGTCCTTCGCGAGGGCGATCTTCTCGTCTGCCTTCTTCACCGCCGGGTGGTTCTCGCCCTTGCCCTCGGCGACGAGCTCGGCGCGCTCGCGTTTCGCCTCCAGGTACTCCTTGCGGAGCTGGCCGAGGAAGGCGTTCGAGAGGAGCTCGGACGCGGGGATCTGATCGGGGTTGTCCGGCGAGATCTTGGAGAGCTCGGAGTGCCGGGCCGCGAGCTCCTGGCGCCGGAGCCGCGTGCGCGTGAGCGCGATGTCGTACTCCTGCATCTCCATGCGGATCATCTTGGAGAGATCCTCGAGGGTGCTGGAGGGCAGGTCGTTCTGCTTCTTGAACTCGTGCAGCGCGTCCTCGGTCTGCTCGAGCTCGTGCTTGAAGTGATCGAGCTGGCCCGAGAGCCACACCACCGTGTCGCCCGTCGCGCTCACCATCTTCTCGAGGTTCTGCGCGATGTACGCCTTGGCGACGGCCTCGGAGAGGCGGCGGGCGAGCGAAGGCTTCGTGTCCTGGACGCGGATGTAGACGAGGCGGCTGCCCTTCGCGGGCTCGACGATCAGCTTGCCGCGCAGCTTCTCGACCGCGTTCTCGATCGGCACGGGCGCCGAGGGCTTGAAGCCGAGGAACTCGGGATCGTTCTGGAGCCCGAGGTCGCGGACGACGGTCGACAGGACGCGGTCGCTCTGGATGATCCGGTACTGGGTCTCGTAGTACTCCTTCGTGTCCCAGATCGCGCTCCAACCGATCATCGGATCGGTCTTGTTGCCGAGCGGCTTGATGACGTCCGGGTCGAACTCGATGAGGGTCGAGGCCTCGTAGATCTTCGGCTGGCTCTTCGAGAAGGCGAGGGCCGCGCCCGAGCCGAGGAGCACGCAGGCGAGGATGATCGCCCAGTGCTTGAGGATGGCGCGCAGGGCCCAGAGGATGGCCTCGAGGGCGCTCCCGTCCGCCGACCCTCCGATGGGCTCGCTCTGCCCCGTCTCCTCGCCCATCACGTCGTGATTCCTCGTCTTTCGTTCCCCCGAACGAATCGCTGGGTTGGATGCCACTTGGTTGCCGGCGACGCAAGCCGTGTTCGCGGGACCGGCCGAGCCTCACCGGACGAGCGCGAGCGCTCCCGGAGCGGGGGTAGGGGAGGGTCGCACCATCGCGCGATTCACGCAAGTCGGGCGGAAACCGGGGCCCGGGCCGCGAAATCGGGCCGTCCGTGGCCCTCGGGGCCGACCCTCGCGGACCCGAGGGGGGTGGACCTGGACGCGTCCACGGGGGACCATCGGACGTCCGTTTTCGCGAGGTCACGCGTTCACGAGGAACTCCATTCACACGGCGTCGTGATGCCCGTCGATCAAGGGCATTTCCGAGTGGCAGAGCTCCTGCATCACGGGGCGGCGAGGCGAGCCGAGGGGCGCTCGCCGGAACCCCAACGAGCCGAGGAATCGAGGAACATGCGCCCGACCACCTTTGGAACCCTTGTCGCCGCGACCGCCTTCACCGCCTTCTTGACCGGGTGCCCTCGCGAGAAAGCCGACGGGCCGATGACGCGAGACGAGGCCCGCGAAGCGCTCGAGGAGTCGGCGATCGAATCGCAGGCGGCCGCCCTGACGACGAGCGCCGTCGAGATCTCCACGAACTTCACGATCGGCAAGGCGGTGAAGGAGGCCGCGGCCGAGCTCAAGACGTTCATCGAGACGCAGCTGCCGTGCGCCGAGATCACGCTCGTCGACGCGACGCTCACGGTCACGTACGGCGCGAAGCCCGGCCAGTGCCTCTATCGGGGGCAGTCGTTCTCCGGCCAACACATCGTGAAGGTCGAGCGGAACGACGACGAGATCGTCGTCGATCACGAGTGGAAGGACCTCTCGAACGGCAAGGTGAAGGTGAGCGGCACCGCGCACGTCACGTGGGACTTCGGCGATCGGACGCGGCGCGTGGAGCACGACCTCACCTGGACGCGCCTCTCCGACGGCCGCACGGGCCGCGGAACGGGCGACATCCTCATGGGCGTGCTCGAGGGCGGCCTCTCCGAAGGCATCCAGATCGACGGCAGCCGCTCCTGGACCGGCCAGAACGGCAAATGGGATCTCGCCATCGAGGGCGTGCAGATGCGCTGGGTCGATCCGGTCCCGCAGGCGGGCACCTACCGCCTCGCGTCGCCGAAGGGCCGCTCGCTCTCGCTCTCCTTCGCGCGCGTCGACGAGGACACGATTCGGGTGACGATCAAGAACGACACGAAGGAGTTCCGGTTCGACGTGAACACGATCGGTGCGGTCGCGGACGAGTCGTGAGGCGGGACGGCCGGCGCCAATCGGCCGTGGCGCTCGGCCTGGTGCCTGACTGCGTTGCGTATGCGACCTGGCGCCTCGCCAAACCGTCGCCGCGCCCCCGCGCAACTTCTGCGTACGCCCATCGAAACTGGTGGACTCGAGAGTCCGTCTTCCATCGAGCTCGCGTCGACTATAAAGTTCGATCTTTGTGTTGCGCCCTCGTACGGGCGTGGGGGAGGAAGATCGATGACGAAGACCGTCGTATGTTCCGTCGGAACGAGCGCGGCGAAGGGCATCTGTGCGCCGGCGCAGCTTCTTGCGTGGGTCGCCGAGAACGGTGGCCCGGAGCAGGCCGCCGAACGCATCTACGAGCGCTTCCGGGACGTGAAACCGGAAGGGGCGGCTCTTCTCGACAAGCTGTCGGCCGAGATCCACTCGCTCGTGCGCATCGGCCTCGAGGAATGCTGTCGAGTCATCCTGCTCGCCTCGGCGACCGACGACGGCCTGGCCTGCGCGCTGGCGATTCGCCGTTACCTCTTGGATCGTTGGCCGTCGCTGCAGGTCGAGGTTTCGTCCGTTCCCGGCCTTCAGGTCTCGGACCCGAGCCTGTTCAGGAAGCAGGGCGCGGTGGAGTACTGCAGGCGCTGCCTGGAGGCGGTCGCGAAGTACGGCCGAGAGAACGTCATTCTCAACCCCACGGGCGGGTACAAGGCACTGGTCCCTTACGCCGTCCTGGTGGGCATGCTCAAGCGAGTGCCGTGCCGGTACATCTTCGAGCAATCGACCGTGCTCCTCGACCTGCCGCCGCTGCCGGTCGAGTTTCAGCGAGGGCTGTTCGAGGCTCATCGCAGCGTCTTCGAACGGATCGAGCAGGAGACGGCGATTCCCGCAAGTTGCCGAAATGCGATCCCTTCCGCTTCTTGGAGAGGGTCGCCCACTCCCAGGAAGCGTTCAGGCGCTTCGAGCACGCCAACGTAGGCAACGGCCTGCGGTGGCTCAAGCCTGGTGACACGACGGACCGATACCTCGTCTCGGTCGAGGGGTGGCGCTTGCTCGTGTGGCGGGCGGTGCGAGAGGACGAGGTCGGGAAGGATTATCCCACGCGAGTGACGGTCGACCCTGAGCGGGATAGGGATCGCTTTGCCCCCTTCACTCGCATGGAGATGCATCGCTGATCGACGGCGTCGCGGCGGCAGGGCGGCGTAGTCGGAGCTGGCGACCGAGATTGCAAGCGCCCCGCTGGGTGCCTGCGAGGCGACGAAGCGCTTTCTCTTTAGGAGCCGACTGGTTGCGGCTCCTGAAGGCCGGTCTCCGAGTGTCGATGAACCGTGTTGCGACACCGTATGTCGCGTCCGAAACGATTTCCCCCGGCGAACGTCGTTTTCACTCTTCCATCGCGAAAACACGTTCGTAAGATGTGCGATCCGGTAGACGTGTTCGACTCACCCGGAGCGGCTGATCCCCTGCGTGGCGAGCGCGCAAGAAAGGCCGCGCCCTGAAATGCCCGTGACATGACCACTGTGCTCCTCGCCTCGATAGGGCCCATTCAGGATTTCATTGCGACTGCGCGACGGTGCCGTGACCTCTGGTTCGGCTCAACGTTGCTGAGCGAGCTGAGTAAGGCTGCAGCGCTAGGCATCGTCGAAGTGGCCGGTGCCGGGTCAGGCTACGACGCACTCGCCTTTCCCACTGCGAATCGCCGGGCGGACCTCGAAAGGATGCGGGGGGTGTCGAACCTCATTCTCGCCCGTATTCCCGGCGACTTGGATGTGGCACGCCGTGCCGCGCAAGAGGGGGAGCGGTCCATGCGCGCGCGACTCGAAGAGATCACCGATCGAGCCTTCAAGGAGGTGGGACGTGGCGATCCGGATCGCGCGCGCCATTTCAAGGAAGACATCGCACGTGCCCAAGTAGCCGACTTGATCGAGTACGTGTGGGTAGCGGTGCCCGAGCCGGCGGGGGAGGACGGCTACGCGATCGCGCGCCGACGCGCTCAGCACCTGTTGGCCGCGCGTAAGAACACGCGCATGTGGACCCAACCATCATGGGCCGCTGCTGGTGTCGTGAAATCTTCGCTCGATGGTGCGCGCGAGTCGGTGCTCGACGAGCGCTTGTTCGACAGGCCACGAGGGTCCGAAGCCCTTCCGGCAGAGGTGCGGCGGAGGCGCTTCGACTGGTACCGTGTCCACGGCGCGGAGCGCCTCTGCGGCGTTGGCCTTCTGAAGCGTTTCGGACGCTTCGAACACGAGGGCCAGTTCCGTGTCTTCAGCACCTCGCACGTGGCGGCATTGCCGTTCCTGGAGGGCCTCGAACGACAGATGCCTGCGACCGTCGAGCCGTACAATCGGCTCTGCGACGAGCTCGACGCTGTCGACCAGCGCATCATCGACGAGCTCGACGTCACGCCGCGTCGATCCGATCTCATCGGGAACATCGACGCTGGGATCTTCTTCCCCGGGCGACTCGACGAGCTTCTCGACGAGCTCGCCATCGACGGCTCGAAACGCGAGCGAGCGCGGTCGGCCTTGGCGTCCTTCCTTCGTGGTCGGCCGGAGCCGATACCGTACTACGCGATCCTGATGGCGGACGGTGACGGCATGGGCGCCGTCATCGACGCACAACGTTCATTCGAACAACACCGCACGCTCTCGGCGGCTTTGAACGCCTTCGCGGACCGAGCTCGCGCGATCGTTGAAGAACATCGCGGGCACGCCATCTATGCCGGGGGCGACGACGTGCTCGCGCTCTTGCCGATTCACACCGTTCTCGCGTGTGCGGCGGAGCTCGAAGCTGCGTTCACGACCGCCTTGGCGCCGTGGCGAAGCGGCGATGGAGGCGGAACGCTTTCGATTGGTGTCGCGCTGTCACACCACGTGGCCCCTCTCGACGGCGCGTTGGATATGGCGCGACACGCGGAGAAGGTCGCGAAGCAGCGTCCGGGGAAGAACGGCCTCGCGATCGTCGTGCACAAGCGTGGAGGAGCGCCGGTCACCGTGGCTGGAAGCTTTAGACGAGACGGCGGCGTCGTCGATGACCTCGAGCGCTTGATCTGGTTCTGCGCTTCCGACGCCGTTTCCGCCAAGGCAGGATACGAGCTGGGCGAGCTCGCTCGTCTCGGCGATCCCGACGTCGTCGCTGCAGAAGTGACGCGCGTATTGTTCCGCAAGAAGGCGGAGCGTGGTGCCTTCGATCTTGCCGAGGAAGTACGGGACGCACTCCAGCAACTCGTCAAGAAGCGCGGGGTTCAGTGGCTTGGAGACGCGCTCTATGTGGCGAAGCTCTTTGCCCAAGCCCGAGCGCTTGCAGCCCCGGCGCCCGAGAAAGGAGCTCAGTGATGACGACCTGGCTCATCGTGCCGAGGGATCCACTCGTCGTGCGGGACGGTCGTATCAACGACGGCCGAAGCGAGAGTGCGACGTTGAGGTTTCCCGTGCCGTCGATGGTTGCGGGATGGGTGAGGACGCGCGTGGGCTCGTCCGAGCGTGGCTACTTCGCGTGTGACGATCTCGAGGATCTGAAGCGCTCGGCGATTAGAGGCCCTCTCCTCGTCCGGGTCGACGACGACGCGTCGACGTTTTTCGCACCGGCGCCGCGCGATGCCGTTTGGGGAGTGGATTCCGAGGGCCGCTCGGTCGTACACGCAATGCAAGACATCTCCACGGAGGACGCCGCAACTGACCAGGATCCCTTCGAGGGGCACTGGGTCGGCATGCCCCCGGGGTTCCGAGGCAAGCCACCGGCGAAGGTCCCGGCGTTGTGGTCGTGGTCCGCCTTCGAGCGGTGGCTCGTTGCGCCGCGTGAAGTCGAAGCAGGAGCGATCGAGGCGGAGGCCGTTGACATCGGGCACGACGAACGGATGCACGTTCGCATCGGTGAGACGGAAACGGCTGTCGAAGGAATGCTCTTCGGAACCACGGGCTTGGTCTTCGCGGACAAGGGAGGGGGTAACGGTCTGACTCCGCGACAGCTGGGGCTTGCGGTCGACGTCAGCACGGACGCGATGCGCTCCCCGATTTCGATCAAGCCGGGAATCTTTCCGGCGGGGGGAGAGCGTCGCCTGGTGCGTTGGCAGCCATCGAAGACACCATGGCCAGGGCCCCCGGACGCCGTCGTGGCGCGTGTCCGGACGGGTGCTCGGTGCCGTATACGCGTCATTCTCCTCACGCCTGCGATCTTCGCCGAAGGATGGCGCCCGCGATGGCTCCTCGAGCAGCGCGATGGCGTGTCGGTTCGTCTTGTCGGCGCTGTCGTACCTCGGCCGGAAACAATCTCGGGATGGGACTTTGCCCGAAACGAGCCCAAGCCGACGCGGCGCCTCGTTCCAGCCGGCAGTGTCTTCTTGCTCGAGCTCGACGGCGAACCTGAGGCGCGTTCGAGGTGGGTCAAGCGTATCTGGCTCCAGAACGTGAGCGACGACGAACAGGACCGACGCGACGGATTCGGTCTCGCATCCGTGGGAGTAGCCGATGGCTGAGAAGGTCTGGGCGGTAAGGAAGCCTGCTGAGAAGGTCGAGACTCGAACCTATCGCTTCTTGACGCCGGTGTTTGGCGGCGGTGTGGAGGGGCGGGGCGCAGGGAAACGTTACGACGAGCGCACGCCCGTCCGCGTGCCGAGCATCCGCGGACAGCTCCGTTTTTGGTGGAGAGCGTGTAACCCGCGCCGGATCACCGACTGGAAAGAGCTGCGCGAGGTGGAAGCATCGATCTTCGGTTCGGCGAGCCAGCCGGGGAACGTCTCGCTGACAGTCAAGAGCTCCACGAGCTACAAGAAGGTTGACATACGTAAAGCAAAGATTGCGTATGGTGCCTTCCCGCTTCTGAACGAGGGGGCTGATACCCTGGAGACCTTCGACGGCACCTTCGAGCTTCACCTTCGATATCCGACCGACCAAAGGGCAAAGGACGTCGAGGCAGCGCTCTGGGGTTGGGCACATTTCGGTGGCTACGGTGGCCGGACCCGGCGAGGCTTTGGAGCGATTGAGCAGATCGAGCGGGGTGGCCTCCTGTCCATCGAAGACGGGTGGGATCAGTACGTTGGCGGAGAGCGTGTAAGCTGGCCGCATCTCGACCGCCAGCGCTCTGCCGTACTCGCGTCGTGCCCGGCATCTTCAGCCAAGACGGGACTCGACGCGCTCGGCGAGTTGCTCGAGCTCTACAAGGGCATTCGCCAAAAGCGATCGGGCCGACCCTACCGGCCAGAGCCCGACACCATTCGGCGCATCTTTCAGTTCATAAACCACAACAATCCGCCGAAGATGACGCTCGTTGCGGCGTCGGCGAAGCGCTTTGCCTCACCGCTCATCCTCCGACCGCATCGACACCGTGACGGCGGTTTGGAGTTGCTCGCGCTGGCCTTGCGCCCTGGTGTCGTCGGTGAAGTGAGGCGGTGAAGTGAGGCTCGAAGGGGCTCGAGGAGGTCCGACGGTGAGAACCAAGCTCACAGAGCAGGAGGCTCAAAGTCTCCAAGGGCTGGGCCTTGTTCGGAACGGCAATGTGATCACGGACCCTCTCGAACTCGTTCTCGAAGCAGTTCGCGCCAAGCGCTGATTAGAACCGGTAAGTCGCTCACTCCTCCGATTCGACCATCCGAAGGAGCTCTCTCATGTCCAACGCTCGCCTCGTTCTCATCCACGCTCTGTCGCCGCTCCACTGCGGGACCGGTCAGGCCGTGAGCGGGATTGATCTTCCCATCGCCCGCGAAAAGCCGACAGGAATACCGCTCGTGCCGGGGTCGAGCATCAAAGGGGTGCTCCGAGCCCGCTCGGCCAGCGCCAAGCTCGGCGCGATGCACACGGCCGTTTTTGGTCCAGAGACGCAGAACGCCTCTGATCACGCGGGTTCCGTCCAGTTCTCGGACGCGAATCTGGTCTTCCTGCCTGTGCGTAGCGTACGGGGAACGTTCGCGTGGGTCACGTCGACGTACATGCTCAAGCGTCTGGCTCGCGACGCACGAGAAGCAGGCATCGAGCTAGCGTTGCCCGCGGGGGCGCCCGTCGACGAACGTGCCTGGGTGACGAGCGACGTCCTGCAAGCGGATAAGCGTGTCGTCCTGGAGGACTTCGACTTCCAGGCGGAGAAGGTCGACCAGCTTCGCAAGACGGCGGAGACCGTTGCATCGTGGCTCTTCGATGACCAAGCCGACCGCGCCTTCTTCGCCGACCGCGTTTGTGTTCTCAGCGAGAACGTCGTGCGCATCCTGCTCGACACGGCGATGGAGGTGTCCGCACGCATCCGGCTCGACGTGAACACGAAGACGGTCGACAAAGGCGCACTTTGGACGGAGGAGGCGCTTCCGATCGAGAGCATTCTTGCTGGTCTCGTGGTCGCCACGCCGGTGAAACCGCGCACGGGAGAGGCGCCGCAGCCGGCGGCGCTTCTCGATCACGTAACAGCGCTCACGGATGGCGTGCTTCAGATTGGTGGGAACGCCACCGTCGGTTGCGGGATGTGCCGCGTTCGCGTCAAGGGAGGGGCGTGATGCAGACGCTCGAACAACGTCGTGCCAAGCTCGCCTTCGAGCACGTTCAGGAAATCGCGAAGAGCGCGAGCACCGAGGACAAAAAAAAGTACGGGGCCATCGTTCACGCGCTCGTGCCCCTGCTTCGCTCTGCGGGGCTAGCGCAGTCGCTCGCGTTCGTGCAGTCGCGTTCGGACGCCCAGAAGAAGCTCATGTCGCATCTCGCGAGCCAGTTGCAGCGTGTCGACGGCGAGATCACGGACCCGCGCTCGTTGCTGGACCGCACGCTGAACGCTGATCTTCAGAGGTACATGCGCCTCACGAACGAGGCAATTGCATGTGCGACCTGGTACCGGCGGTTCGTGCAGGGGATCCTCGGAGTCGACGCAGCGGAGCGCGGTGAGTGATGCCCGTATACAGCGGTCTTCGAAACGCGCTTTCCTTCGTCGAGAGGCTAGACAATCCCGGTCTACTTCTCGACAAGTGGTGCCCGGCACTCGGCGACCGAAAGGACGCTGACAACGAGCGGTACCGGAAGTGGCTTCGCGATGCGCAAGCGTCCGTGCCGGCGGGGTATGAGCGAGCATTCGCACGTCGCACGCAGGCGCTGCTCGGGTCGGGAAGTTGCTCGGGCGGGCTAGTGGTATCCGCAGAAGCGAGGGTGCAGGGCCGCATGATCGTGGGCATTGGCGCGGCGTCGGTTTGGGAGAACAACGTCGCGCTCCTGCGTCCTTGGGGGGTCCCATACATTCCAGGCAGCTCGCTCAAGGGCTTGGCAGCGGCAACGGCTCACCATGATGGGGAGGATGCTCGCTGGCGTCGTGGGGCCGTCGGACGCGCCGGGGAGCCGAGTGGTGAATGGCACCGAGCGCTCTTCGGCGACAATGACAAGGCCGGCTCGGTGACGTTCCACGACGCCTGGTGGAAGCCGGAAGGGAAGAAGGTTCCGCTCGAGCTCGATACGATCACCGTCCATCATCCGGACTATTACGCCGGCAAGCGTCCGCCTTCGGATGCGGATTCCCCGAATCCCGTGGCCTTCCTCAGCGCTCACGGGACGTATCTCGTCATCCTGAGCGGACCCGCCGAGGACGTCGAAATTGCGATGCAGATCCTGAAGCACGGTCTGCACGAGCACGGTATCGGCGCGAAGACGAATGCCGGGTACGGCCGCCTGTCGCTCGACTACTTGTCTCCGGACGAACGCGCCGAGCGGGAAAGACAGCAGGCCAGGGAGCGGAGCGAAGAGCTCAGGCGCCGTGTGGAGGACGTGAAGGCGAACAATGCCGCGGACCGCGTTCCGGAGCTGCTAGGTAAAGCAGACGCTTCGGATGTCCAACCGCTCGCGCAGGCAATCGTCGATCGTCTGGGAAAGAAGTGGCTACGCGAGCGGCGGGACAAGGCCTGGGTGGTGCGTCTCCTCGAGGCAGCAGGGGTGGAGCTGTGAGCGACGACGCTGCAGGCAAGGCGAGACGTCGTCTCGTTTCGTTCCTCGGGCTCGGACGGCTGAATGCACCTCCTCCGTATTACGAGGAGGTCTGTTACGAGCTCGAGGGACGCGTCTCGACGTGCACGCCGCTCGTGCAGGTCGCTCTCGAGGAGCTCATCGGATTCGACGAAATCGTCCTCCTCGGAACCGAGGACGTCGAAGGCAGGTGGCTGACCGGAGGCGTCCTGGAGTCGTTGGCGCCCAACGTCCACCGCAAGGTCCGGTTCGAACGGGTCCCGGCGGGGCAGGACCAGACCGAGCGCTGGCGACTCTTCAAAAGGGTGGCGGAGGCGATCGGTGCGGGCGGCGATGTCACGTTCGACGAGCTCGTGCTCGACGTCACTCACGGCTTGCGCATCCAGCCGCTTCTGGGCGCCGCGGCGGTCTCCTTCGCCCTGTCAGAGTGGCAGCGCTTGAGGCTGGAGAAGCCTCCCAAGCTTCGTGTGGTGTATGGAGCCTTCGACGCGCGGGTGAACGGCGTGGCGCCCGTCTGGGACGTCACGGAGCTCGTGACGGCTGCCCAGTGGAATGCCGCCCTCGATGCATTGACACGGTACGGACGGGCGGACGACCTCGAGAGCCTCGCCAAAGTGACCGCGAAGGCCGCCGTGAGCGCCGTCGGGCAAGGAGGCGACAGAGAGGCGTTCGGCCTCGAGAGCCACATCCGGAAGATAGGCGAGAAGGCACGGCTCTTCGCTGATGATCTCGCGTTCGGACGCCTTCTGTCTCTCACTCGGAGGAGCAGTCGCGAGCTCGAGGCAACCTTGAGAGACGAGCGGACGCGTACGTGGACGACGCGAATCCCTGTCCTGAAAGCTCCGGTCGAGCGACTCATGAGCCAAGCCGGGGCTCTCAAGAGCGATGACCCCCTGCGAGCCGAAGGAATCGCGACGTTCGGCGCGATCGCCGAGTACTACGAAAAGACGCAGCGCTTCCTCGAGTTGGCTGCGACGATCCGGGAGGGCCTCGTGGCGCATCATGCGCTCGTTACCGGCAAGTCGGTGACGTATACGAACAGAGGCGTCTCCGGATGGGGCGATGCTGATGAGGCGTGGAAAGCCTTTCAGAAGAGCACCGCGCGGGACCCTTCTTCTGCACCGCGCGAGCTGTTCGGAAATGCGAAGCTCTCGAGCGCCGCAGCGCCTCTGCGGAACGATCTCGAGCATCTTGGTCTCCGAGAAGATCCGCGGTCAGCGAGCGAGGCGCGGAGGCAGCTACACGAGCTTCGTATCGAGCTCTCGAAGCTTCTGAAGGGAGAGTCTGACGCCAGCGCGAAAGCGGAGGCACCGCCGGCTCGGCGTAGCGTGTTCCTGAATCTCTCGAATCACCCCGTATCGACCTGGTCGACCGATCAGGTCGAGGCGGCGCGAGCGCTTGGTTTCGGAGAGCCGGTCGACTTGCCTGGTGGTTTTCCTCTCGTTCCTCCGAACGCATCCACGGCGGACGTCGTGAGGATGGCCGAGGAGGTCTCGGCGCGTGCCGTCGCGGAGGGCGCTGCCGCTGCGCATGTCTCGGGTGAGCACACGTTCACCTTCGCGCTCGTGCGCAGGCTCGAGGCGAACGGGATCCGGTGCTTCGCGGCAACCAGCGAGCGCGAAGTGTCCGAGACCGTCTCGGCGGATGGAAGCGTGATTCGAACGAGCAGGTACCGGTTCGTAAAGTGGAGAGAGTATGGCGACCTCTGACCTCGCTTCGAGGCTTCCGGTCGTCGCGACGTACAGGGTTCGGTTGACGGCACGGGCCAAGCAGACGCTGCCGCCGCTCCCCACGACAGCGCTTCACGGTGCGTTCGGTCGCGCACTGAAGCGCTTGGTTTGCACCGAGCCCCAGCGTACGCCATGCGAAGGGTGTCCACACCTCGCGCGGTGTTCCTATCCGATGCTCTACGAGCCGCCAGCGTCCTCGCACGACGGCGCTCTCGCGGGGCTCACGACACGTGCGCCGAGCCCCATCGTCTTCGCTCCGGAAGAACCGACTCGCGACGGTCGGCCGTTCGAGCTGGAGGAAGGAGCCTCCATCGTCATCCGCCTGACACTGATTGGTTCACGCGCAGTCGAAAGCTTCTCTCTCGTCATCGCGGCGCTCCGCGCCGCGGTTGCCGCGGGAATCGACCGCCGTGACGTCGACGGCACTCGTAAGGGGATGGAGGTATCGGATGTGGCACTCGATTGTGACGAAGCTCCCATGCCGACCTCACGCTGCCGCATCGAGTTCCTCACTCCATTGCGCCTGAAGGATGGGGGCAAGGTTCGAGGGAACATCGACGGGCCCATGCTGCTGCGTGCTCTGGAACGACGCGCAGATATCCTCGTTCGTTTGTACGGGGCTGGGCTGCCGGACACGGAGGAGGCGTCCGGATCCGCAGATGCGGTCGCCCTGAGGCTCTCGGACGTGCAAACACGCGTTGTTCACGTGCGACGCTATTCGTCGCGTCAGCGTGCGACGATGACCTGGCCGGGTGTTTTGGGCCATGCGGTCATCGAAGGCGATCTCGAGAGACTCGGAACGCTTCTCGCGTTCGGCCAACGCGTACAAATCGGCAAGGCCACGAGCTTTGGCTTTGGCCGGTACCTCGTCCGACCCTGCGAACCCTCGTAGCCACCTCGGCAGAAGGCTGGGATTGCCCCGGTTTTGTGGACACCACGCGTAACCCGCAATGGGCTACGAAGAGAGTGAGTACGCGCTGTTTCAACCCCGTACTCGACGGGTGCCGGAGGGTGACGCAAGCTCGCGAGCGTGGAGACGCGGTCAGTTCGCAGCCGGCTGTTGTTCCGCAGCAAGAGGCGGCGGGACCGTCAGGCGCCCGAGGGGCAGCTTGAGCTCCTCGGGATCGAGCCGCTCGCGAGTGCGGAGCCAGTACTTCGGGGCGAGCTCGAGGTACCGGTCGCGGGGCCAGTGCGGCAGGACGCGGATCATGGCCGCGAGGTAGGCCTCGGCATCGACGTTGTGGAGCAGGCACGACGCGATGAGGGAGAAGAGGTTGGCGGCGGCAGTCGCGTGGATGTCGGAGCCGAAGAAGAACCAGCTCCGACGCCCTGTCGCGATGTGCCTGAGCGCCCGCTCGGAGTGGTTGTTCGTCATCCGGAGGCGACCGTCGTCGAGGAATCGACGGAGCGCCTGCTCCTGCCGGACCGCGTAACCGAAAGCGGAGGCGACGAGACCGCGAGTGCCCTTCACGCGCTCGAACTGGACCTTCGCCCAGGCGAAGAAGTCGTCGACGAGCGGACGCAGAATGCGCTGCCGCCTCGCGTGCCGCTGTTGGGGCGGCAGATCCGCCCACTGCTCTTCGAGCTCGAACAGCTTGTGCATACGGAGCAGTGCTTCACGGGCGGCAGGATCTTTCGCCGCTGTCGCCGCCTCCCACGCGCGCCTCCGGCAATGGCTCCAGCAACCGACCTCGTCGGGCGCCTTGTCGTCGGGCGAGGCACGAGCGGCGCCGCGATAGATCGCGTCGTAGACGCAGTGCGCGTCGGCCTGGAGGTAGCCCTTGAAGCCGCGGAACATCTCGCAGACCGCTGCGCTCGTGTGCTTCGGCTGGTACTCGAAGAACACGTGGTCCTGGTCGGCGAGGACGACGAAGAAGTGTCCCTTCCGACAGGGCTGACGGCGCCCGTCGCCGGTCGGCTCCGGCTGGATGCAGACGCCCGTCGCGTCCGTCGAGAGGCAGAACGCCGTCTCCTTCGCTTCCTTCGCGCACGCATCGACGATGCACGCGAGCGTGTTGCCCGCGTCCTCGGCGTACCGGCACATCAGGCTGTCGTCGACGCGGACGCCTTCGGTGCGGAGCATGAGCGCGAGCCGATGAAACGGCAGCCCGAACCGGAACTTCGCGACCAGAATGTGGGCGATGAGCGATGGGGCGAGCAGGCCGCGCTCGAAGAGCTCGCGGGGCTTCTTCGCGGTCACGATGTCGAACGTCGGCTTGCCCTCTGCGTCCGGCTCCGGTTGCGGGACCTTGTACTTCACGCGCGCGACGACGTATCGAACAGGCCCGCCACGTCGATAGCCGTACCGGCAGCTCTCCTCGAAACCGATACGCTCGGCCTTTCCTTCGAGCGCCGGGTCTTCGATGACGATTCGCTCCTCCGGCATGTCCTCGTCGCGTAGGTTGCGACGTCCACGCTTGCGTGGCTGCTTCGTCGTCTCGGGCGGCTGACCGGTGGGCGTCGCGCCCGCCGGTGCGTTGCCCGCGGCGCCGGTGTCGTCCTCGTCGTCGTGCTCGACGCCCCCGAGTTGGCGCGCCATCTCGTCGAGCTTCGCCTTCGTTTGGGCGAACTCGAGCTCCAGCTGCGAGACGTCGATCCTCTCCGCCTTCGCCTGGAAAATGCGTCGGCGGAGGAGCTCGAGCTGCTCCTTCAGCTTCTCGTAGGCGCGACGAAGCTTGTCGCGCTCCTCGATCACCTGCGCGAGCTCCGTCTCCTTCCGCGCGATCTCGGCATCCTTCGCCGCCAGCTGCGCACGCAGCTCCTCGAGCTGCCGCAGCACATCGTCGTCCCGACGCTCGGCGGAGAGCACGTCGCCTCTCGTACTGCACGACGATCGCCGTGTCGAGCACTATGTGTAGCATGCATGCGATTTAGTGCAGTCTCGGCCGTCGTGCGTTGCGGCGCGGGACAGTGTCGACCTCGATCCCGTCGAGCAACGCCTCGAGCGTCGCGTCGTCGACCTCGACGTGCCGCGCTCCGTCCGCCGGAGCGTCCGGGACCTTGAAGGTCCCGCGATCCAGACGCTTGTAGAACTGGCACATCCCGGAGCCGTCGAAGAAGAGGATCTTCAAGGCGTCCCGCCGCCGCGAGTAGAAGACGAAGAGCGCGCCGCTCCGCGGGTCGTACCCGATCTGCTCCCGCGCGATGCCCGCGAGTCGATCGAACGAGAAGCGCAGGTCGATTGGCTCGAGAGCGACGAAGATCTCAACGCCCGAAGGGATCATCGAGCACCTCCGAGCGCTACGACGACATCGCGGAGAAGAACGGGGTCGAACCCACGACCGACAGTGATCCTCGCCGCGCCGACCGAGATCGCGATCTCACCGCCGCCCGTGCGGACATCCGCCGCCCTCCGCGTGCCTCGACCGCGAACGACGCGAGCCATCGCGACCGTCGGCTTCGGCGCGGGCCGACTTGCGTCGGCCTGCCCGGTCACCGCCGAAACCTTCAGTCGGCTCGCCCAGTATCGGAGAGTCGAGGCCTCGAACTGCCTGCCCTCAGCGAAAGCCTCAGCGGTCTTCCCGCTGCTCCGCCATTCCCGAACCCGCTCCGCCCACTTCGCTTCCGTGCTCGTCATGCGCGCGAGCGTGCGTCGCCGCGAGCGGGAGCGGAAGAACGGGGCTCAAACAGCGGGTACTGTTCCGAGGCCGGCGGCGGCACGGTGATGGGGCCGAGCGGGCGTTCGAGCTGCCGCGCGTCGAGGCGAGCACGCGTCGCAGCCCAGTACTTCGGGGCGAGCTCGAGGTACCGATCGCGGGGCCAGTACGGCAGGACGCGGATGACGTCGGCGAGGTAGGCCTCGGCGTCGAGGTGGTGCAGCTGGCAGGAGGCGATGAGCGAGAACAGGTTCGCGGCGGACTGAGCGTGGTCGTCGGAGCCGAAGAAGAGCCACGCCTTGCGTCCGATCGCGATGGAGGACCTCAAGGCGCGCTCGGCGGCGTTGTTCTCGAGGCGGAGTCGACCGTCATCGAGGAACCGGCGAAGAGCCTCACGCTGGCGGATGGCGTAGCCGAACGCCGTCGCGACGGGGCCGCGCACGTCCCGCACGCGAGCGAAGACGCCCTCGGCCCAAGCGAAGAAGTCGTCGAGCATCGGGCGCGTGACCCGTTGCCGGCGATCGTGCCGCTGCTTCGGCGCGAGATCGGCCCAATCTTCTTCGAGCTTGAAGAGCATCCGGATCCGGAGGAGCGCCTCCCGAGCGGTGGGATCCTTGGTGGTGATGGCCGCCTCCCAGAATTTCCTCCGGCAGTGCGACCAGCACGCGACCTCGTCGGGAGGCTTCTCGCCTTCGGCGACGGCATCGCCGCGGAAGAGGGCGTCGTAGACGCAGTGGGCGTCGGCCTGGATGTAGCCCTTGAAGCCCCGGAACATCGAGCACACGGCCTCGCTCGTGTGCTTCGGCTGGTACTCGAAGAAGACGTGGTCCTTGTCGGCGAGCACGACGAAGAAGTGCCCCTTCGCGCAGGCTTGCCGGGGGCCGCCGGGGATCCGCACGGGCTGTATCGCGGCGCCGGTCGCGTCGGTCGAGAGGCAGAACGCCTTCTGCTTGGCCTCGGTCGCCATCGCGTCGACCACGCAGCCGAGCGTCGCGCCGACGTGCTCGGCGTAGCGGCACATCGTGCTGTCGTCGAG
>Ga0207874_1002231_pt1 | contig 19023 bp, 11 predicted proteins | sample HigsolmetaAR201D_FD_184833 | JGI IMG/M metagenome (GOLD analysis project Ga0207874, IMG submission 184833) | Ionic liquid and high solid enriched microbial communities from the Joint BioEnergy Institute, USA - AR20-1-D (SPAdes) (version 2) ...
TCAACCGCATCATGGTCGCCGCCGCCCACCGCACCAACAAGGCCCGGCGCGAGTTCAAGTGCGACATGCGCACCGCCGCCTACATCGCCGCCCTCCAGCAGATCACCAAGGTCTACGAGGTCCGCGGGATCTTCCCGTGATCGCGACCCGGCGCACCCGCCCGACCTGACCGTGCATCCACACCCCACCCCCGGCCCGCGGCCGGGGGTTTTTCATTGGTTATGCGGCGGCGGGATCGGCGAGCCTCGCGGGGATCCTGATGGGGCGATCGGCGGCGGCGGACTCGCGGCGGATGCGCTCGATCAGGGAGCGGAGCGAGCGCGGGGCGATGTTGAGGGCACGCTCGATCTCGCGAGGCGGGACGCCGGCGGTGACCTGACGGCGGATCGCGGGCATGGATGCGGGGCGGCGGACCTCGTGGCCGTAGAGGAGGCCGCCGGAGAGGCGGGAGACGAGGCGCCACGGGCGGACGGCGCGGGAGCGTTCCGGCGTGGCGGGAAGGCGATCTCGCGGTGCTCTCAGGCGTTCTGCGCTTCCCGGGCTGCGGAGAGTTTGCGGTCCAGCGTGGTCCAATTGCGATCTACGATCCACGCGAAAACGCATCGCCCGCCGCTTCGCTGCTCCCAGAGTTCGCCGACATCCTTCTTGTGCACTTCGTCGGGGTGCTTCGCCCGATCCTTGCCCTTGTACTCAACGAGCGCCAAACGTCCATCGACCAGTTCGACGATGAAGTCGGTGAAGAACCTTCCCGGCGAGAGGGGCAACGAGAACCCTCCCTGACTTTCCCGCTCGAGATTGCGCAGCCACCGACGCACGTTCGGATGGGCGTCGATCCGCGCTGCGCACTCGGCCTCTTCGCCGTTCATGGCGCCGATGAGTTTGAACGCGTGCTTCTGGAACCGGTGCGCCGATTCGTGCGTCTCGTAGGGCGCGTACCGAAGTTCTTCGATCTCGAATGCGGCGGCCGGGCTTGTCTCGACCGCATCCGGGCGTTCCGCGATGAGGCGGTCGAACGCTTTGCGGACCTGGCGTCGGCCGTGGGCCGCGACGCGGCCGATGAGCACCTCGGCGAGGGCGTGGCGGCGCCGCACCAGGATCGGGAGAGCGGCGCCGCGGGTTTCGATGAGCGTCCTCACGACCCGCCGGAGCCAGGGCTGGCTCTGCGATGAAGGCAGGCCGGCGAAGGACCCGCCGCGGTGGAGTTCAGCGTCCAACCATCGCACGAGTTCGGCTTCCGACCAGTCCTCGCCCTCTGCGATCAGTTCCAACTGCTTCAGCCGGACCTCGCCGGCGGCTCGCGTGAACAGGTTGCCCTGCCCGCCGAGGTCCATGTCCGCCCGCGCGCCAACGCGGACTTCGGTTGCGAACTCGTCCCCGGTGAGCGTAGTTTCACACTGGTCCAGATCCCATGCGAACGTCTCGAGTTCCTCCGGTTCGTAGAGGCAGCATCGCTCGCCATCGACGAGGACCAGTTGCGGGACATGCAGCGACGGCGCGTACTCCCCCGGCGCCTTTGCCGCGACCCCCGCCGGGCGCATCTGGTTGAAGTACTCCTCGACAGCCCTGCGGTCCTCTTCCGTTGGTACGGCACGCGACAGCGCCGCGGCCTCCCGGCCCGTCAGTTCGCCGTGGATGCGCAGGACGCCCGCGTCGGCGTCGTATTCGATCTTGGCCCTGACCGGGGCGGGCAGGTCGCCGGTCGGCGCGCCCGTCACCGGGATGGAGCCGAAGCCCAGCGGCCCGGTCGCGGCGGTCGCGCGAACACGGAGGGCGTCGGCGGCGGAGCGGGCATCGAAACCGCAGCGCTCGATCAGTCGGTCCCGCAGGTTCGCCGCGGTCTGCAGGACGTCGTCGCTGAGGACGAAGGCGGAGGCTCGATCCAGGGCGGGGACGCCGGTCGGCTCGGCGGAGGGCATGCGGAGGACCCGCCCGAGCAACTGCTCGACGGCGGTCGGCGTCGCGGCGTTGCCGATGGAGCCGAGCACGTACGCGTAGGGGCAGTCCCATCCCTCCCTGAGTTTGTCAACGGTGATGATGTATCGAACGTCGGACTCGGCGGACATGAGGTCTTCGTCGCCCACCTCGTCCACGGTCCCGGTGCAGATGCGGACCTCTCGCTCCGGCACGCCCAGTTGATCGATGAGGGCCCGCTTGACGACTTTCGGCGTGTGGGTCTCCTGCCGCCCGCTCTGCGGCTGGGCCTGGATCAGCGCGATCGGGCGGATGAACCGCCCGCTCTGGGCGGCGTACTCGCGGGCGATGCGTTCGAGGTCTTCGCGGCGCTGCCTGGTCGCCGCCAACACCTCGAGCCAGTCGCCGCGGCTCTCCAGTTCGATGGGGAGTTTGATCATCCCCTCGTTCTTGAGTTGGAGGGCGGACACGGCGTGGAGGACGTTGCTGGCGTACTGGTCCCGCTCCGGGTCGTGGTCCTGGTGGGGCGTGGCGGTGAGTTCGATGACCATGGACGGGCCGAAGCGGGCCAAGGACTCGAACGAGACGGGGGTGCGGGCGTTGTGGGCCTCGTCCATGATGACGATGGGCCGGCGCAGCATGAGGGCGTTGGCGAGCGACAGGTCCACGTTGCCCCGGTCGTCGGCCGCGAGGAGCGTCCGCGTCTGCGGGGGGAGGTTGTCGAACATCTCGCTCAGGTAGCCGTTGTCGCGGTAGACGCGGCGGTTGGCCTCCTCGCCGGTGCGCTCGTCCCTGACGCGGTAGCTCTGGAGCGTGGTCACGATGACGACGGCGGTGGAGGTGAGGACCGATCGGCGGGTCTGCAGCGCCTCCTCGATCGTCATGACCTCCACGTCATGCCGGACCTCCTCGAGGAGGGCCTCGCGGTAGGGGTGTCCGGGCTTGCGGAGGGCGCGGAGCGTCTGGTTCAGGATCGTGGTGGTCGGCACGACCCAGAGGCAGGTCGGCGTGTCGGTGCGGAGGAGTTCGCGGCCGACGACGCCGATGGCGTGGGCGGCGAGGAGGGTCTTTCCGCCGCCGGTGGGGACGCGCAGGCAGACGTAGGGGACGCCGTCGAACTGCGGGGCGCGGTAGTAGTCGCGGCCGCCGGTGACCTCTTCGAAGGCGTCGCGCTCGGGCCTGGGCCTGCCGGCCTCGATCGCCCGGCGGCAGGCCGCGGCGTACTCGCGCAGCACCTTCAACGTCTCCTTCTGGTAGTCCTTGAGAGGAAGGCCCGGCATCCTCATTGCTCCTTGTGCAGCGCGTAGGGGGTCTGGCGGAAGGTGACGTCGAGGCGTTTGAGCGTGGCGTCGCTCAGCGAGCACGCCTCGCCGTAGATGACTCGGGGGCCTTCATGAGGCGGGAGCCTGTCGAGGACGGCCCGGGTCAGGACGTTGCCCCCGGCGGGGCGCCGATCGCCGAGGACGCCGTTGTAGAGCAGGTAGACGGCTCGGCCCTCGTGCACGCCGAGGAGGGGGTTGTCGCGCCGTGGGCGCGTGGGAATCGGCGTACCGGTTTCGAGGAGGTAGACGTAGCGGGCCAGGTCCGTGAACGGCACCTCGCCGTTGATCTCTCCGTGCTCGTTGAAGAGGGTCCGGCCGAGTCGGCAGTACTTGAAGCCGCCGCCGAGGGGCTCGATCTTTCGCTCTCCGTTCTCAAATCCTTCCGAGACACGCTGGAGCCGCTGACGCGTGACCTCGCGGCAGATGGTCGGGTCGATCTCAACGAGGATGAAACGGCGAGTGCCGCCATCGGCTTTGTTTGCGGCAAGCACCGCGTGACCTGTGGTGCCGCTGCCAGCGAAGGAGTCCATGATGATGGAATCCTTGTCGGTTGCAATCTCCAGGATCCGCTGGAGGAGCTTGGTCGGCTTCGGCGTAATGAACACGGACGCAGAATCCGGGAAGTCGCAAACAGCGATCAGCTCCTTTTTCGCATCCTGTGTATGACCAACCTCCTTGTAACTCCAGAAGGTTTGAGGTACGCGCCCCTCCTTAACTTCAGAACGGAACCTCTTTAGACCAGGATTATTATTACCATCCTTGCCCCACCAGATGCGGCCGTCGGCATCCAACTCTTTGAATCTCTCCTCCGAAACGCTCCAATATCGCCCTTTCGGCGGGCCGGGAATGACACGGCCTGACGGCGTTGTTACAGCATACAGACCTCGACTATAGGGATTTCGAGCTGACAGCCCATCAACACGCCAGGGTCCTCGCGGATCATTGTCAGGGTTCTTATAGGCTGCATCTTGGGCCTCGGTTCGACGGATTGGATTCGGAATCCAGCGATCGGCATTCTTTGCATAAACGACGATGTAATCATGATCTTCTGAGAAGTGCCGTGCCGAGTTCTTGGGTGCATAGACCTTCTGCCAGATCACCGTAGCAACAAAGTTGCGTCGTCCGAAGACCTCATCCATGATCGCGCGGAGGTTCTGAATCTCGTTGTCGTCCAGGCTGACAAAGATCGCGCCGTCGTCGCGCAGAAACTCGCGCAAGAGCATCAGGCGCGGGTACATCATGCAGAGCCACTTGTCGTGGCGGCAGAGGTCCTCGGTCTCCTTCCCGACGACCTCGCGGAGCCACTTCCTGATCCGGGGATCGTTGACGTTGTCGTTGTAAACCCACCCCTCGTTGCCGGTGTTGTAGGGAGGGTCGATGTAGATGCACTTGACCTGGCCCTTGTAGTATGGGAGGAGGGCCTTGAGGGCCTCGAGGTTGTCGCCCTCGATCAGGAGGTTTCCGCTGTCGGGATCGCCGGCGGAGAGCGCACGGTCGCACTCGAGAAGGCGCAGCGGCACCTTCCGGTGGTGGTTGACGACGGCTTGTTTTCCGATCCAGTCGAGCGTTGGCATAGCGCGAGCAATATACCCCGATCAGGGGACGGGTTTCCGGCACGGGCGGATCGGGATGGCTCGTCTGAGGTCGTCGTTGCGGATGTCTCTCGGCGTGCGGCCCCGGCGGGGGACGGAAGGAGGTTGCCGGCCCGGCCCTGATTCCGGGATCCGTGCGTGGCTGACTCCCCGGCCTTACTCCTCCCCGCGAGCGGGGCGGAGCAGGTGCGGCCGATGGGCACGCCGGTCCCGGCCGGGTGATCGGCTCGCCCGGAACATTCCACGCTCGCCGAGTCCGACGGAGGCAGAGCGCACGAGGCCGGGTCGTCCGGTCCTGGCAGGGCGGGAGTCAGTCTTCGGATCCGCGTGCTGTCGCCCGGTCCTGGTTTCCCGAATCGGGGCCCTGCCGGCCGGCGGTGGTCCGCCAGGACGGCGCCTCTACCCTGGGCGGCGCGTCGCGGGTTGTGCGCACGGGGAGCGGCGGTAAGCGGGGGCCGCGGGGGCGTAAATGGTTGCGGCGGCTGGGCGGAAAGTTTTCTTGTGCTTCTGACGAAAGGATCGCGGGAGTGCGGCGGTTTGTGCGCACGAGGTGAGAGATGCGCGGGGGGAGGGGAAAGTGGAGAGTGGAAAGCAGGACGTGGGAACTCGGGAAGAGATGGCGAGGGGTCAGGACTTTCGGACCGTCCGCTGCTCGATCCGCTTCTCGCTCACCGTCTGCACCACGCGGTCGATGTAGTTCCCCGGCGTGTGGACCGCGTCGGGGTCGATCTCGCCGGTCTCGACGAGTTCGTCCACCTCGGCGATGACGAACGACGCCGCGGTGGCCATCATGGGGTTGAAGTTGCGGGCCGTCTTGCGGTAGACGAGGTTGCCGAAGCCGTCGGCGCGGTGGGCCTTGATCAGGGCGAGGTCGGCCCAGAGGCCGGTCTCGAGGACGTACTCGCGCGGCGTCCCCTCCTGCGGGGCCGTGCCGGGGCGGCCGGCGTAGCCGCGGCCGGGGATCGTCGCCCCGCCGACGCCCTGGCTGGGGCGGTACAGGGTGCGCGTCTCCTTCCCCTCGGCGACGAGCGTCCCCGCGCCGGTCGCGGTGTAGAAGGCCGGGATCCCCGCCCCGCCGGCACGGATCCGCTCCGCCAGCGTCCCCTGCGGGTTGAACTCGACCTCGAGTTCGCCGTCGAGGAACTGCCGCTCGAAGATCGCGTTCTCGCCGACGTAACTGGAGATCATCTTCCTGATCTGCTTCGTCTGCAGCAGCAGGCCCAGGCCCCAGTCGTCCACCCCGGCGTTGTTGCTGATGCAGGTCAGCCCCTTCACGCCGCTGTCGCGCAGGGCGACGATCAGCCCCTCCGGGATGCCGCAGAGGCCGAAGCCGCCGACCATCACCGTCATCCCGTCGCGCAGGATCCCCCGCTCCTTCAGGTCCTCGAACGCCGCGGCGGGAGTCGCGAACACCTTCTTGATCATGGCACTGGTCCCGATTGGATCTCTCGAACGCTCTGCGAGCAGCCCCCCGCCCTCAGCGACGCCCCTCCTCAGGGCGTCGGCACGCTGACGACGACGAAGGCACGGTAGCGCCCATCGGGGAGTTGGAGCGTGTCGATCTTCGTCTGCACGTCGGGCGAGAGGGCGGCCTCGGCCGCGGCGGCCTTCCCCAGGGCCTCCTCGAGCCGGCCCATCGCCGCGTCCAGCGCCGCCCGCCGCGCCGCCAGGACGTCCGCCTCCGTCCCCATCCCCGCCGCGGCCGTCACGCCCGATCCACGGGCGACCCCGCCGCGGCCGTCCTCACCCGGAACCCACCACGCGGGCCGCCACTCCTCCGCCGTCACGGCCGTCGCGGCCGTCGCGGCCCCGCGCGGGGCCTCCGCGGCCTCGGCCGGCGCCGGATCGGGCGCCTTCGGCGACGGCTGCGTCTCGCCCCGCGCTTCAGGGCGGGAGACGACGACGGGCGCGGGCGCCGGCGCCGGCCGCGTCACCGGCTCGGGCGCCTCCGTGGACATCTGCGCCCTCCCCCCGCACCCGACCAGAACCGCCGCACACCCGATGACCAGAGCAGAACCACAACGCATCGCAACGCCTCTCGTCCCCCCCGCCGTCCCGGACGGACCGGGCATTATTCGCCGAAGAGCTTCTGCTGATCCTTCACGTCCCGCGGGCGCGACCCCAGTTCCCGCAGTTCGTCCAGCAACTGCCCCGCGTGCTCGAAACGGTAGTACTCGGAGGCGAAACGGACGTACGCGATCGGGTCGAGGGACTTGAGCTTCGCGGCGACCTTCTCGCCGATCGCCCGCGACGGGACCTCGCGCTCGTACTCGCGGTGCAGTTCCTCCTCGACCTCGTCCACCAGGGCGGTCTTGGCCTCCTCCGGGATGGGCCGCTTGCCGCACGCGGCCATGACGCCGCGGAGAACGTTGTCGCGGTGGAACGGCACGCGGGTGCCGTCGCGCTTCACGACCATCAGGCGGGTCGTCTCCTCGACGCGCTCGTACGTGGTGAACCGCTTGTGGCACGCCAGGCACTCGCGCCGGCGGCGGATCACCCGCCCCCCTTCCGAGGCGCGAGAGTCGATCACCTTGTCGTCGTTCTTCCCGCAGTAAGGGCAGATCACGGAGAAACCCCGTAGCGAAATCTTGGGCTGAACCGCCTCCGAACACCAACTGGTGGTATCATCGGACTTCCGAGCCTCCCCGTCAAACCAGCGCCCGCCTGGGCCACGGAGCGGCGCGGCCGACGGGGCCGGAACGTCGCCGAAAGGGACGCGCCGCGGCGGTTGCGGGGTGGGCGGCGGGCGACTACCCTTGCCCTGCATGCACCTCGCGGCGACTTCCACGACGACGACCACGACCACCACCCCCGATCGCGGGTGACGGCCGGCGCCGCGCGACGATGGAGCAACCGACCCAAGCCCGGCCGATAGATGGCCGGGCTTTTTTCATCCCGGCCCCGCTCCCTACCGTCCCCCGCTCACCCCCGACCCGGCCCCTCATCCCCGCTCCAGACGAGATCAACCGAGATCAACCCCATGCCCGACATCAGACTCCCCGACGGCTCCGTGAAGCACTTCGACAAGCCCGTCACGGCCCTGGAGGTCGCCCAGTCCATCGGCCCGCGCCTCGCGCAGGCGGCCCTGGGGTGCAAGATCGACGGCGTCCTCAGCGACCTCTCGACGGTCATCGACCGCGACGTCTCCCTCCAGATCGTCACCGCGAAAAACCGCGACGGCACGCCCGACCCTGATGCGCTCTACCTCATGCGCCACTCCGCCGCCCACGTCATGGCCGAGGCGATCCAGCGCATCGTCCCCGGCGTGCAACTCGCCTACGGCCCCCCGCTGCCGACCGGCTTCTACTACGACATGGCCGTCCCGGAGGACCGCCCCCTCTCCTCGTCCGACTTCGAGGCCATCGAAGCGGAGATGAAGAAGATCATCGCCGAGGACCGGCCGTTCACTCGGTACGAACTCGCCGCGGACGAGGGCCTCGCCAAACTCCGCGCCGAGGGGAACAAGTACAAACTCGACAACGCCGAGCGCGCCCTGAAGGGAGCGGAGGACGCCATCGCCGGCGCCACCCCCGGCCCCGCCGGCCGCCTCTCGTTCTACGCCACCGGCGAGCCCGGCAAGAACTGGGAGGACCTCTGCCGCGGCCCCCACGTCCCCAGCACCGGCCGCATCGGCGCCGTCAAGGTCATGTCCCTCGCCAGCGCGTACTGGCGCGGCGACGAGAACTCCGACCGGCTCACCCGCGTCTACGGCACCGCCTTCGCCACCCAGGCCGAACTCGACGCCTACCTCGACCAGATCGAGCAGGCCAAGCTGCGCGACCACCGCGTCATCGGCAAGCAGCTCCGCCTCTTCCACATCGACGAGTCCGTCGGCCAGGGCCTGATCCTCTGGACCCCCAAGGGGGGCATCATCCGCCAGGAGCTGCAGGCCTTCATCTCCGCCGAACTCGCCCGCCAGGGCTACTTCCAGGTCTTCACCCCCCACATCGGCAAACTCGACCTCTACCGCACCAGCGGCCACTTCCCCTACTACCGCGAGAGCCAGTTCCCCCCCATCATCGAGCGAGAGCGCATGGAGGGCCTCGCCAGGGAGGGGTGCTCCTGCGCGCACCTCTCCAACATGCTCGAGACCGGCGACATCGACGGCTTCCTCCTCAAGCCGATGAACTGCCCGCACCACATCAAGATCTTCGCCAGCCAGCCCCACTCCTACCGCGACCTGCCCGTCCGCCTCGCCGAGTTCGGCACGGTCTACCGCTGGGAGCAGTCCGGCGAACTCAGCGGCCTGACGCGCGTCCGCGGCTTCACCCAGGACGACGCGCACCTCTTCTGCACCCCGGAGCAGGTCCCCGCCGAATTGATCGGCTGCCTCGAACTGGTCAAGATCATCTTCGGCACGCTCGGCATGACCGACTACCGCGTCCGCGTCGGCCTGCGCGACCCCGACAGCAACAAGTACACCGGCAAGCCCGAGAACTGGGACAAGGCCGAGGCCGCCTGCCGCGACGCCGCCCGCACCCTCGGCGTCCCCTTCACCGAGGAGCCCGGCGAGGCCGCCTTCTACGGCCCGAAGATCGACTTCGTCGTCAAGGACGTCATCGGGCGCGAGTGGCAGCTCGGCACCGTGCAGGTGGACTACAACCTCCCCGAGCGCTTCGACCTCACCTACACCGGCCCCGACAACCAGCCCCACCGCCCGGTGATGATCCACCGCGCCCCCTTCGGCTCCATGGAGCGCTTCTGCGGCGTGCTCATCGAGCACTTCGCCGGCGCCTTCCCCGTCTGGCTCAGCCCCGAGCAGGTCCGCGTCCTCCCCATCAGCGACAAGTCCCTCGACTACGGCGCGAAGGTCCTCGCCGCCCTGAAGGCCGCCGGCGTCCGCGCCACCCTCGACGCCGGCCCGGACCGCATCCAGGCCAAGATCAAGGCCGCGGCCGACGAGAAACTCCCCTACATGCTCGTCGTCGGCCCCCGCGACGCCGAGAACGGCCAGGTCTCCGTCCGCGCCCGCGGCGTGCAGAAGGACCTGGGCGCGATGAAACTCGAGGACTTCGTCGCCGCCATCCGCACGGAGATCGCGCAGCGCCTCCCCTCCAACGCCCCCGGCACCGCCGCCCACACCCTCATGAACCGCTGAGGCCCCGCCGCGGCGCCGACGGGCAGGCCCGCAGCGCCCGCAAACCTGACACGCCGCGGGGACGGCTCACGCCGGCCCCGCGGCGTCACTGTTTCCTCGTCATCTTCTGGGATCGCCCGCCCCCAGACCTCGCCTCTTCCCTCCTCAGGCCCCCCGCCCGCGCCGCCGGCGCGACCCGGCCATCATCAGCCCCGCTCCCAGCAGCGCCGCCGTCGCCGGCGCGGGGACCGGCGGCGAGTTCGGGATCACCACGCCCGTCGGCGGCGCGATGCTCGACGCGATCGGCTCGCCCGGCTTGACGTGCGACAGGATCCACGCGCTCACCTGGTCGAGGTTCACCGCGTACGCGCTGCTCCCGAAGAGCGAGCGCCCGAACGGCCCCGAGATCGACACCGCGATCCCCGCCAGGCGCAACTCCCCGTCCTCTCCCTCGATGAAGACCCCGCCGCCGGAGTCGAGCATCGTGAAGATCGCCTCCCCATCGACCGCATTGGGCGACTCGCGCGGATCGAACGTGATCGCCATGCGCGCCCCGACGGCGTCGAGCCGGTTGCGCCCCCACGCCAGCCCCGTTCCCCCCGACCAGTCGTACCCGTTGCCGATGAAGTTCCCCGCCTGGAAGCCCATGCCGCCGATGACCACCTCGTCCCCCTCCAACACCGCGGGCGCCAGCTCGTGCCACCCCGGCAGCGGCTCGGAGAGGCGCGCCAGCAGCAGGTCCTTCGTCGGGTGGCCGATGACCTCCACCGCCTCGTAGCGGCGGCCGTCGAGCGTCAGCAGCGTCCCCGGCGAGCCGCCGACGTGCCGCGCCGAGATGATCCACTCCGGCCCGATCGCCACCGCGCTGGCGCCGTTCCACGAACCGATGTACCCCTGCTGCTGCCGCAGGGTGAACTCGCTGGAGCCGCCGACGACCACCACGGCCGCGGCCTGTCCGCCGGCCGCCGCCGCAACGGCGCACGCTCCGCACAGAGCCACGAACTTCGGGGCTTTCGCTCCACGCATCTTCAGGTCTCCGGAAGTGGGTTTCCGGAAACCTATCGGCAGCGCGTGAGATTCACGCTCATGGTGCAAGCCTCACCAAGCGCACCGCGCGTCAACGCGGTCCGTCTGAGCGGCCTGTTACGATCGTGTGAGCGCGCCTGGAGCGTTATCAAACCCCATAACGCCGGCGCAGCGCACGCCCCTCGATGGACCCGCCCGATAATGCCCCGATAACGCAAGGAATGGGCTCGCCGCGGCGCCTGGTGCACGGGGACGCTCGGTGAGAACAACGCAGCCGGAGCAGCCCGAAAACCCACGCTTGGATACGCAGGTCGCGGGGAACGAAAAGAGAGAAGAGCCACCACAGAGTCGCAGAGACACAGAGGGAGCACAGAGAGAAGAAGCAGAACCGTGGTTTGAAGAGGCTCACGGCTGGAGGCGCCCGCGGCGGACAGAGATTGCGGAAGAGGAAGACAGGAACACGGAGGTTGCAGAGGTCCACGGAGGTCACAGAGAAAGACAAAGACAGCGATCAGGAAGGAGGAGCGAGCGGTCGGGCGGCGTAGAGGCGTGATGACGCGCGGGCGTCCGCTTGCCCATCCGCGAACGAGGTCCCGCAGCCACTCCAACCTGCTCCTCCTTTGTGACCTCTGCGGCTCTCTGCGACCTCCGTGTTCCCGCCTTCCTCTCCCCTCCAACGTTCAAAAAAGGACAAGACCGCCCCAGCCCACAGGCCGGGTCGGCCGTCTCACCGTACTTCCGCCGCGTCCTACGCCGGCCGCACGCCGCGGTACAACTGCCGCACGCGCTCCGCCTGCTCCTTGCGCACCGTCTCGAGCACCAGCCGCGGGATCCGCCACTGCGCCTGGTCCTCGGTCACGTTCGAGCAGTGCTCGCTCAGGCACTGGTACAGCAGCTTGAACGCATCCCGCGGCTGGTGCATCTGGTCCAGTGCATCGACGATGTCCTGCCGCGTCACGTCCTCCGCGAACAGGTCCAGCACCGTGATCGGCTCCGCCCCCGGCTCGCGGCACGCCGCCAGGCGCGCGTTGCACAGGTCGTACAGCATCGCCCCCGTCCAGTTCAGCCGCTCGATCAGGTTCTGCTTGTCCAGCCGCGCCTCCTGGAAGAACGCCGCCGACTCCCGGAACAGCGCGTGCCGCAGCTCGATCGGCAGCAGCAGTTTCACCCCGACCCCCTGCTGCGCCAGGAACTTGTTGTTCAGCAGCGGCCAGATCACGTTCCGCATCCGGTCCGGGTCCCCGCTGATCAGCGTCGGCTCGTCCACCCGGTCCACCACGATCAGCATGCTCACGTACCCGAAGACCCGCAGCACCCGGCGCAGCCGGTCCAGCATCGCGTACCGCGGCTCGTCCGAGTCCGTCAGCGGCAGCACCGAGATCCCCGCCGCGTCCGACGGCGCCAGCTCCAGCTGCCGCAGCGACCGCCCGTAGGACATGTCCGTCCGCGCCGACACCCGGATCTGCTTCCGCAGCCGCCGCCCCAGCGACAGCAGCGCGATCCGGTCGAACCCCACCCACTTCAGCAGCGCCCCCAGCCACAGCGCCGTCAGCACCCCCACCAGGACCTGCGCCCCCGTCCCCCAACTCAGCCCGCTCTCCAGCGACACCAGCACCGCGGCCGCCAGCGGCACGATCCACCCGAAGTACGCCAGCGCCGACCAGATCCGCGCCTGCCGCGGCAGCCCCAGCCGGAGCACCCGCCGCAGCCGCGTCGTCCGCTGCGGCGCCTCCCCCGCGCGGTCGTACACCGCCTGCAGCAGCAGCAGGTCCCGCCGCACGCTCACGTCCGCCTTCCGCGCCGCCTTCCGCGGCTCCGGCCCCAGGTCCAGCGTCTCCGGGTCCACCGGCTCGTTCAGCAGCGTGTCCACCATCCGCGGCACGACCATCCCGATCACCGCGTCGATGTGGTCCACCAGCCGGAACTTCCCCAGCGCCTCGGTGACGTCCCGCCTCCGCCCCGTCTCCGCCACCCGGTCCACGAACCGGTCCAGCACCGGGTTCAGGTCGTCGTACGCCACCAGCAGGCAGCGCGACTGCGGGTTCGCCGCGTTGTGCGCCGCCAGCCGCTCGGCGATCTGGATCCGGATCGCCGTCTTGCCGCTCCCCTTCTCCCCGAAGACGATCGCCGCCGACGGGCGGCTCAGGTCCCCCACGATCTTCTCGAAGTCCGAGTGCACCAGCCGGCGCGGCGCCTGCGGACGCTGCGCCGACCCGTTGGGCGTCGGCTCCGGCGCCCCCCCGCCCCCGCTCACCGCGCCGTGGCCCTTCCCCTTCTCCCCGGCCTCCCCCGCGCCGATGCGGAGAAAGACCGGGTCGTGCCGCGCCTCCTCCCCCCGGAAGGGATTCTCGGTGATCTTCCAGTGCTCGAGGAAACTGGAGAGGTTCATGACAGCGTGGGTTCGATGGGCCGTGGATATTGAAACCGGCGGGCACGCGCCGCCGCGCACGGGTCGTGACCAAGTCTATGGTCCGGCCCGGCCGGATCCCAGCACGGCGCTGCGCTCCCGCGAGCCCGCGCGCCCGCCGCCTTCTTAATGCGCCACCCGCTGCCCCAGTAGCGGCGCGACGTTCGCCAGCACTCGCTCCAGCGTCCCCGGGTCGCGCGCCTCAAGGTTCAGCCGCAGCAGCGGCTCGGTGTTGCTCTTGCGGACGTTGCACCACCACCCCTGCGTGTTGAAGCAGTCCACCGTCACCCCGTCCAGCTCGTCGATCTGCCCCACCCCCGCGAAGACCTCCTTCAGCTGACGCAGCGCGCCGTCCTTGTCCTCGATCTGGAAGTTGATCTCCCCGGACTGGGCGTACCGCGCGATCGGCTTGATCAACTGGCTCAGCTTCTTCCCGCTCTGCGCCAGCACCGTCAGCACCGTCGCCATCGCGATCGCCCCCGAGTCCGCCGAGTAGTTGTCCCGGAAGTAGAAGTGCCCGCTCAACTCGCCGCCGAAGACCGCCTTGTGCTCCGCCATCGCGCTCTTCATGAACACGTGCCCCACCCGCGACCGCACCGGCTTGCCCCCCGCCTTGATCACCTCCTCCGGCAGCGCCTTCGTCGAGCGCAGGTCGAACACCACCGCCGCCCCGGGGCTCTTCTTCAGGAAGTGCTGCGCCAGCAGCGCCGACAGCAGGTCGCACCCGATGATCGCCCCCGTCTCGTCCACCGCCACGCACCGGTCCGCGTCCCCGTCGAAGCAGATCCCCAGGTCCGCCTTGTCGTGCACCACCCGCTCCTGCAGCTGCGCCAGGTTCGACGCCACCAGCGGGTTCGGCTCGTGCACGAACTCACCCTTGGTGTTGTCGAAGTTCAGCTCCAGGATCTCCAGCCCCGGAATCTCCGCCCCCTTCTTCCCGAACACCCGCGGCACCATCGTCCCCGCCATCCCGTTGCTCGCGTCCACCACCACCCGCAGCGGCCGCTTCTTCAGCGCCGCCAGGTCGATGAACGACCGCACGTGCCGCGCGTACGCCTCCCACAGGTCCCGCGTCTCCACCCGCCCCCCCGCCGGCGTCACCGACGAGCGGTCCACCGTCGCCGCGTACTTGCGCACCTCCGCCAGCCCCGTCGCCTCCCCCACCGGCTTGGCCTTCCGCTTGGAGACCTTGAACCCGTTGTACTGCGGCGGGTTGTGGCTCGCCGTCGTCATCACCCCCCCGGCGCAGTCCAGGTGGTTGATCGCGAAATACAGGAACGGCGTGTCCACCATCCCCACGTCGATCACGTTCCCCCCCTGGTCCGTGATCCCCTGGATCAGCGCCTTCGCCAGCCCCGGCGAACTCCGGCGCATGTCGCGCCCCACCAGAATGTTCCGCATCATCGGCGACGTCTCCCCCGCCGCCTGCGCGTCGCCGAGCAAAAACCTCGAACAGCCGTAGCCGATCTGCCAGGCCATCTGCTCGTTGAGGGGGTCCGGGTAAGTCCCGCGGATGTCGTACGCCTTGAAGACCTTGCCGAGCATGGGTTGGACGCTCCCTCCGCTGAAGGTGAAGAAAGCCTGAAAGGGCGGGCAAGGGTAGGTGCAAAGGCCCTTGGAGTCATTGTTGTTCGGACTTAACTCGGCACGGCGCAACCTCTCGTACGCCCCGATCCGGATGCATCCCACGCCCCGGTCAGCCCTTACAACGTTGTGAATCTTCCGCGGGAGACCGGCATGCCCCCTCGGCTGGCACTGATCTGCGCCGTCGCCATGGCCGCGGCCGCCACCGCCTGGGCCGAACCGCACCAGCCGCCAGATCACGGCGAACGCACCGCCACGCCCGAGCCCCCCCGCGTCGTCGAGGTCATCCCCGGAAGAGGGGATCTCATCGACGCCGACGCCGTCACCGAGTTCCTCGTCCGCTTCGACCGTGACATGTCCCCCCGCGGCCATTCCGCCTGCGGCCTCCAGCAGGACTGGCTCCCCGACGGCGCTGCCCCTCGCTGGGAAGACCCCCGCACCTGGGTGCTCCCTGTCCGCCTCCACCCCGGCCGCACCTACTCGTGGAGCGTCAACTGCCCCTCCTTCCGCGGCTTCCGCAGCGCCGACGGCGCCGAGGCCGAGCCCTACCCCGTGACCTTCCGCACCCTCGCCCGGGGCGAACCCCTGCCCGAGCCCGCGACCCCGCAGACCAACCGTGCCGCGATCGACGCTCTCCGCCGCGCCATCGCCGACCGCTACTCCCACCGCGACCGCCTCGGCCTCGACTGGGACGCCCTCTTCGCCGCCTACGCCGAGCGCCTCGAGGCCGCACCGACCAGCAGCGCCTTCGCCCGTCTCGCCGCCGACATGCTCGCCGCGGCCGAGGACATCCACCTCTGGCTCGACGTCAACGGCATCCCGCTCGGCGCCCACCGCAGCGCCGTCGCTCCCAACATCAACGTCTCCCTGCTTGAGAAGACCGTCCCCGGCTTCACCTGGCCCAACCGCCGCGTCGCCACAGGCCGCTTCGAGAACGGCGTCGGCTACCTCCTGATCGCCTCGTGGGAAGATGACGCCGGCGGCCGGCCCGAAGCGGACCTGGAGGCCGCGCACGCCGCGATCGACTGCTTCATCAACGACCACGCCCCCGGCCTGATCATCGACGTCCGCCTCAACAGCGGGGGCTCCGAACCCCTCGCCCGCTCCATCGCCTCACGCTTCGTCGCGGGGCGAACCGTCTACGCCCGCAGCCTCATCCGCGACCCGGACGACCCCCTCGGCCACGGCTGGCGCGGCCCCTTCGACCGCGCCGTTGACCCCGACCCCAACCGCCGCCCCTTCACCGCCCCCGTCGCCGTCCTCATCGGACCGGCCTGCATGAGCAGCAACGAGTCGTTCATCCAGATGCTGCACGCCTCCGCCGCCGACGACCGCCCCCGCGCCCTCGTCGGCGCCCGCACCCGCGGCAGTTCCGGCAACCCCCGCCCCCACGACCTCGGCAACGGCGTCCGCGTCCACCTCCCCAGTTGGCAGGACCTCCAACTCGACGGCACGCCCATCGAGGGCGTCGGCATCTCCCCCGACATCGAAGCCCCCTGGCCCGACCCCGACCCCGCCCACGACCCGGTCATCGACGCCGCCCTCCGCTGGCTCGCCGAAGCGCGATAACACACATTCATATGTGGCAAAGGGGAGCCCCGAGCGCCGGCTCGGGGCCAAACTCCCCACGCACCCGCACGCTCAAAGACGGAACGCAGAGGTCGCAGAGATCGCAGAGGCACACAGAGGAAGACAGATCGCGTTGCACTGAAGAAGAGAGCGCAACGCCGGCAAGCAGCCGCACAGCCCGATCTCAGCGCCCGGCTGATCCCCTCACTCTCTCCACCCCAGGCACAATCCACCCGCAACACTCCCCCCACCCGCTCCCTCCTCCTCCGCGTCCCTCTGCTTCCTCCGCGACCTCTGCGTTCCTGTCTTTCCCCTCCGCCTCACGCCTCCACGATGTCAAGCTCCACCCCGCCCGGCAGCGCCTCCAGGAACAACCGCCCGTACCGCGCCGTCACGATCCGCGGGTCCAGCACCACCACCCGCCCCCGGTCCTCCCTCGAGCGGATCAGCCGACCGAACCCCTGCTTGAACCGGATCACCGCCCGCGGCACCGAGTCCTCCATGAACGGGTTCCCCCCCCGCTCCTTGATCTTCTCCAGCCGCGCCTGCGTCAGCGGCCGATCCGGCGGGTCGAACGGCAGCCGCGTGATGATGACGTTCCGCAGGGCCCGCCCCCGCACGTCAACGCCCTGCCAGAACGACGCCGCCCCCAGCAGCACCGACCGTTCATCCTCCCGGAACCGCTCCAGAATGTGCGACCTCGACCCGCCCCGCCCCTGCACCAGCAGCGGCATCCCCATCTCCCCCAGCGGCCCCTCCAGCAGGTCCGCGCACCGGTACAGCGTCGCGAAGGAGGTGAACAGCACGAACGCCCCCCCGTCCGTCGCCGTCACGTGGTCCACGATCCGCGAGCAGAGCGCGTCGATGTACGCTCCCCCCTCCGCCCCGCCGCGAGGATCCGGCATCGTCACGTCCGCGTACACCCGCACCTGCCGCGCGTAGTCGAACGGGCTGTCGAGCTGCAGCGTCGCCACCTCCCCCGTCCCCCCGTCCCCCGCCGGGTCGATCCCCAGCCGCGACATCACGTGCGCGAACGCCATCTCCGCCCGCTCCTTCGGCTCCCCCGCCGCCACCGCGCGCGTCGCCAGCGTGGCGCTCGTCAGCACCACCGAATGCGCCTTGGAGAACAGGTGCTCCGCCAGCAGCGGCGCCACCTCCACCGGCGAGCACGCCAGCCGCACCTTCGCCCCGTGCCTCCGCCCCCCGCTGAACAGGTCCGCCTCCTCCTCCGACGACTCGATCCAGTACACCGACCCCGGCACGCTCTGCGTCACCAGCGCCTCCGCCGCCTCCCCGATCGCCTGCGCCCGCATCACGTACGAGTTGAGTTCGAACCCGTCCGCCTCCTCCGCGATGACCTCGCGCAGCACCTTCAGCCGCATCGCCAGCGTCCTCATCGCCGGCGTCAGCGGGTTGGCGATCTCACCCGCCCGCTCCGGCGGGATCCGCCCCGCCGGCAGCCCCCCGCGCTGCGCCAACTCCCGGAGCCCGTCGAAGAACGCCCGCGACGCATCCTCCGCCGCGAGCACCGCCCGGTGCGCCGCGTCCAGCGGCTCCACGTCCCCCTTCACCTTCACGTTCGCCAGGTACCCCCGCCCCGTCCGGTGGTGGTACAGCAGCCCCAGCAGGTGCGACACCCGCGACTCCGTCAGCGAGACCCCGAAGTGCTCCGACGCCGCATCCTCGATGTTGTGCGCCTCGTCCAGGATCACGTGGTCGTACGCCGGCAGGATCGCCGCCTCGCCCCCGCTCGCCGCCCGCAGCGCCAGATCCGAGAAGAACAGCGCGTGGTTGCACACCAGCAGGTTCCCCGCCTCCATCCGCCGCCGCGCGTTCTGATAGAAGCACTTCTGGTAGTACGGGCACTTCCGCCCCATGCAGTTCCCCGAGTCCGACTGCACGCGGTCCCACACCCCCATCCGCTCGATCGGCGGCAGCGTCGAGAGCGTCCCGTCCGTCGTCGTGTACGCCCACTCCTCGATCTGCCGCAGGCTCTCCCGCGACGCCGCATCCGGCAGCAGCGTCAGCGCCCGCTTCGACGCCAGTTCCAGCCGACGCACCGAGATGTAGTTCCCCCGCCCCTTCACCAGCACCGCCCGCAGTTCCGGCAGCCGCTCCCCCTTCGCATCGACCTCCGGCAGCCCCCACTGCGGGATCGTCTCCTGCAGGAACGGGATGTCCTTGTTGATCAACTGCTCCTGCAGCGCGATCGTGTTCGTCGCCACCACCACCCGCTCGCGGTGCAGCAGGCAGCGCAGGATCGCCGGCACCAGGTACGCGAACGACTTGCCCACCCCCGTCCCCGCCTCCACCAGCAGCCGCGCCCCCGGCCTGGCCACCCGCTCCCCCCCGTACTCCTCCTCATCCTCCCAGCCGTCGATCCCGTCCCGCCACGCCAGCGCCCTCGATACCGCCTCCGCCATCGCCACCTGCTGCGGCCGCGGCTCGAACCCGTGCGCATCGCACATCCGTCGCGCAATCGGGCCGTCGGGGGCGAGCAGGTCGGACGCGGTCACGGGCACGGCGGAGTGTAGG
>Ga0207874_1002255_pt1 | contig 18789 bp, 10 predicted proteins | sample HigsolmetaAR201D_FD_184833 | JGI IMG/M metagenome (GOLD analysis project Ga0207874, IMG submission 184833) | Ionic liquid and high solid enriched microbial communities from the Joint BioEnergy Institute, USA - AR20-1-D (SPAdes) (version 2) ...
GGCGGTTCAACACAACGACTCAACCAGTGAGTACTGAAACCCGTGTGAAATCATCCACATCTAGCACGATCTCGGGGGTTCAACACAACGACTCAACCAGTGAGTACTGAAACGCGAGCACGAACAAAAACGCCGTTATTGACTTGCGGGTTCAACACAACGACTCAACCAGTGAGTACTGAAACCGCCTGAGCGGTGCAAAGAGAATGCCCGACGCGCGTTCAACACAACGACTCAACCAGTGAGTACTGAAACGCTAACATGGCGCTTGCTATTGGCGCTGAATGGGGTTCAACACAACGACTCAACCAGTGAGTACTGAAACGCTACGGGCCGCACTACGATGGCACTGCGATCACAGGGTTCAACACAACGACTCAACCAGTGAGTACTGAAACTACACCAAACCGCTTCGTGGCGTTCGGTTGAACAGGGTTCAACACAACGACTCAACCAGTGAGTACTGAAACGTCGTGCTACCGTCGTGCTTCAGGACCGGAAGAGCGGTTCAACACAACGACTCAACCAGTGAGTACTGAAACCTACTGCTGGGCTAAGTGGAGAGTAGCGCATCACAGTTCAACACAACGACTCAACCAGTGAGTACTGAAACTTTCAATCGCATAAATAGACACCGGGACCATCAGAGGGTTCAACACAACGACTCAACCAGTGAGTACTGAAACCAAGTAGAGATGCACTACTCTACCTGGTCCGAAGCGTTCAACACAACGACTCAACCAGTGAGTACTGAAACGCCACGGCTCAATCGCGGTGCCGATAGCGTTACGGTTCAACACAACGACTCAACCAGTGAGTACTGAAACAGCACGTCGGTACGCGCCACACAAAATAGACCACGTTCAACACAACGACTCAACCAGTGAGTACTGAAACGCGTACAACCGACCAACGTCGATGGTCAGTTGCTGGTTCAACACAACGACTCAACCAGTGAGTACTGAAACGCCATCGGCCCAAACCCGCCACCGTCCGGACGTGTTCAACACAACGACTCAACCAGTGAGTACTGAAACACGCGGGCCGATCGTCGTTGTCGTAGTCGATGCTCTGGTTCAACACAACGACTCAACCAGTGAGTACTGAAACTCGAAAGGATGTAATCATGGCAGCAACTCCTCTTACGGTTCAACACAACGACTCAACCAGTGAGTACTGAAACTCGACGCTCTGAGCGGCTTTCTGCGATTCGTTGCTGGTTCAACACAACGACTCAACCAGTGAGTACTGAAACTCGACGCTCTGAGCGGCTTTCTGCGATTCGTTGCTGGTTCAACACAACGACTCAACCAGTGAGTACTGAAACCGGTAGTCGGAAACATTCAAGATGACTATCGTATGGGGTTCAACACAACGACTCAACCAGTGAGTACTGAAACCGGCGAAGCGCGTGTCAACCACCCACGGCTCGGGCGGGTTCAACACAACGACTCAACCAGTGAGTACTGAAACTGCACTGAAAGGGCGGCGCTTTCGAATGGAGGAACAGGTTCAACACAACGACTCAACCAGTGAGTACTGAAACACTCAATCAGCCGTTTACGAAGTTCGTTTCGTTCTTGGGTTCAACACAACGACTCAACCAGTGAGTACTGAAACAAGCTATCCACGTTGCGTTCGCATTCGGCTACGATGGTTCAACACAACGACTCAACCAGTGAGTACTGAAACATCAGAGTGAGAATGCTAGCACTTATCCCATCGTGCGTTCAACACAACGACTCAACCAGTGAGTACTGAAACCCGCGCTGCCCCGCGCTGCCCCGCGCTGCCCCGCGGGGTTCAACACAACGACTCAACCAGTGAGTACTGAAACGAGAAGCCAACCAAAGCCGAGCAACAGGCCGCCAACTTCAACACAACGACTCAACCAGTGAGTACTGAAACCGGTTCACCGTACGGATCAACGTCAAGCACGGTAGGCTTCAACACAACGACTCAACCAGTGAGTACTGAAACATCGTCCGTTTTGGCGATTCGTCTCTCCCGCCCAACTTCAACACAACGACTCAACCAGTGAGTACTGAAACACGAGAGGAGAACACCATGACTGAGGAACAACGAGGTTCAACACAACGACTCAACCAGTGAGTACTGAAACCGTAAATGCTGCAACGCCAGCGCCGCCACCGCTGGGTTCAACACAACGACTCAACCAGTGAGTACTGAAACGCCTCGGTAGTCGCACGACACAACCCGCTGAAGACGTTCAACACAACGACTCAACCAGTGAGTACTGAAACATCCCGTGGGAGAAAATGGCGTGCCTGTTCCTGGGTTCAACACAACGACTCAACCAGTGAGTACTGAAACATCGTCGCGCCTGGTTGTCGCCAAGTGCGACGAGGTTCAACACAACGACTCAACCAGTGAGTACTGAAACATGTATAGATTGCTCGCCGAGCGGTCCGGACGACGTTCAACACAACGACTCAACCAGTGAGTACTGAAACTGTTACACAAGAGTCTGTTTTAGTTACTCCTAACGTTCAACACAACGACTCAACCAGTGAGTACTGAAACGTGGCGAGATTGACAGTGATCTCGCTACCTGTCACGGTTCAACACAACGACTCAACCAGTGAGTACTGAAACTTGTATCGGTATTGGATGCCGTTATCGACCTCTGGTTCAACACAACGACTCAACCAGTGAGTACTGAAACCACATCACCGTCACCAAGCAACGGGATGAGCGTGTTCAACACAACGACTCAACCAGTGAGTACTGAAACCTGACGACGGGCACTTCCGCAATCGAACCATCGGGTGGTTCAACACAACGACTCAACCAGTGAGTACTGAAACTCACCAACCACTCATCGTTCGTCGCTACGCGGATAGCGGTTCAACACAACGACTCAACCAGTGAGTACTGAAACACCGTTTTCGGCGAGGTCGAGGGCTTACCGCCCCGTTCAACACAACGACTCAACCAGTGAGTACTGAAACTTGTATCGGTATTGGATGCCGTTATCGACCTCTGGTTCAACACAACGACTCAACCAGTGAGTACTGAAACTGTGACGTTTTTTTGCCGAGATGCGTGACGGTACTGTTCAACACAACGACTCAACCAGTGAGTACTGAAACCGCTCACCTTGGCTTTGCCGCCGCCGCCGCCCGCGGTTCAACACAACGACTCAACCAGTGAGTACTGAAACATCCTGATCAGCGCGATCGGGCCGCACAAGCGATGCGTTCAACACAACGACTCAACCAGTGAGTACTGAAACTCCAAAACGCGCGCGACCTGTTTGAGCAGGAATTGGTTCAACACAACGACTCAACCAGTGAGTACTGAAACTCTAACTCTTCGCTGATGCTAGTGAGAAGCGCTTCGTTCAACACAACGACTCAACCAGTGAGTACTGAAACTGAGCGTGACGCACTGTTGAACGGCGTGGATTGGTCGTTCAACACAACGACTCAACCAGTGAGTACTGAAACGCCGTGCTTGGCGAGCGCGACGCGATTGCTCAGGCTGTTCAACACAACGACTCAACCAGTGAGTACTGAAACTTTGCTTGCTGATGTGCTGTGTTCCGGCTTTTGTGGGTTCAACACAACGACTCAACCAGTGAGTACTGAAACGCGACTACATCCCGCACCCGTTGCGCAGTCGGTCGTTCAACACAACGACTCAACCAGTGAGTACTGAAACGTATGCGTCGCGATACGCCTGGTAGTACAACACGCGTTCAACACAACGACTCAACCAGTGAGTACTGAAACTCTAACTCTTCGCTGATGCTAGTGAGAAGCGCTTCGTTCAACACAACGACTCAACCAGTGAGTACTGAAACACTCAGGCATTCGGCTCCTCACGTTCCTCCAACGTGTTCAACACAACGACTCAACCAGTGAGTACTGAAACGATAGCCAAAAGGCGTCGCTCGCTAGTTTCGAGCGGTTCAACACAACGACTCAACCAGTGAGTACTGAAACGAATTCACGAGCGGATTGCCAACCGCCGCAGCGACGTTCAACACAACGACTCAACCAGTGAGTACTGAAACTCGCTGGTGAGGGTGAACACACGCCCGCGATACTCGTTCAACACAACGACTCAACCAGTGAGTACTGAAACTGGTGCAGACCACTCGCTCCGCTCGTGCGGAGGACGTTCAACACAACGACTCAACCAAGTGAGTACTGAAACGATATTCGACTGCTGAGCGCAGAGCTCGCAACACGGTTCAACACAACGACTCAACCAGTGAGTACTGAAACAGCATTCGTGCTGAGAGTAGCATTGCTGAGCACAGTTCAACACAACGACTCAACCAGTGAGTACTGAAACCAAGCAGGGGCGACCAAAGAAAGGAGTGCAACGTGAGTTCAACACAACGACTCAACCAGTGAGTACTGAAACCGTGCATGCGGGTTGGCAGATCGGCGTCGTAGTCGAGGTTCAACACAACGACTCAACCAGTGAGTACTGAAACGGTGGGGCGCTCGCTGTCACAGCGGGGCACCGGGGATGGTTCAACACAACGACTCAACCAGTGAGTACTGAAACGTGCCCGCCGTGCGAGCGGTGTATTTGAGGTCGTTGTTCAACACAACGACTCAACCAGTGAGTACTGAAACGTTGTCACCGACGGCGTGACAACGCGCTGCCAATCGTTCAACACAACGACTCAACCAGTGAGTACTGAAACATGCGTGATACTGCACGCCATCAGCACCAATACGGTTCAACACAACGACTCAACCAGTGAGTACTGAAACAAAACATTGCTGTATCCTTTCGTTTCATCGTGTCATCTGTTCAACACAACGACTCAACCAGTGAGTACTGAAACACGACTAGCACCGAATCGCCATGAGGCTGGTATCCGGTTCAACACAACGACTCAACCAGTGAGTACTGAAACAGGAAAGGCCACCACGCCAGAAGTCCGTGCCCTCGGGTTCAACACAACGACTCAACCAGTGAGTACTGAAACGGTCTGTCACATCCACGATTTCACCCACCTCAACCACGTTCAACACAACGACTCAACCAGTGAGTACTGAAACTACTGGTACCACGACAGCACCAACAACGGTATCCGGTTCAACACAACGACTCAACCAGTGAGTACTGAAACACAGTCAACGTCGAGTCAACCGCCTGAGCACCAGGTTCAACACAACGACTCAACCAGTGAGTACTGAAACACAGTCAACGTCGAGTCAACCGCCTGAGCACCAGGTTCAACACAACGACTCAACCAGTGAGTACTGAAACAGTGTGCCACAGTTCGAGGCCATCCTGCTCACAGAGTTCAACACAACGACTCAACCAGTGAGTACTGAAACGTTGATTTAGGGCGGCGATTGGCCCGAGCACGGGCGGTTCAACACAACGACTCAACCAGTGAGTACTGAAACAAACGGAAGGACTTGGCATTGAGGAATTGAGAGCGGTTCAACACAAACGACACAACCACCAAGGAGTCATACTCTATGCCCCATCTCCTAGCCAACGCCCCACTCGATCTCGCGGCGATAGCGCACCTGCAGCAAGCGCCCGCGCCGTTCACCCCGAGCACCGCGCCGTTTTGGGACGATCCGCATATCTCGGCGAGTATGCTGGCTGCCCATCTCGACCCGCACACCGCAGCGGCCAGCCGTCCGCCCGAAACGATCGATCGCTCGGTCGCCTGGCTGATCGCCTCGCTCGGCCTTCGGCCCGGCGATGCGGTCCTTGACCTTGGATGCGGTCCTGGCCTCTACTCCCAGCGCCTGGCAGCACACGGCCTGCGCGTCACGGGCATCGACTATTCGCAGCGCTCGATCTCCTACGCCATCGAGCAGGCGAAGCTCCAGGGTCACGCTATCGACTACCGCTATCAGGACTACCTCACCCTCAACGAGCAGCAAGCCTACGATGCTGCCCTGCTGATCTACGGCGATTTCTGTGTGCTCTCCCCCGCACAACGAAGTTCGTTGCTTCAACGCATACACGCGGCGCTGCGTCCCGATGGCTTCTTCGTGCTCGATGTATCGACCCGCCTGCATCGTCAGCGCCACGGCGCACGGACAAATTGGTACGTCGCTGAACAGGGCTTCTGGCGGCCAACCTGGCACCTTGTGCTCACCCAAGGTTTCGATTACCCCGATCAGTCGCTCTACCTCGATCAGTACATCGTCATCGATGCCGACGGTAGCTACCAGGTCTATCGCAATTGGTTTCAAGACTATGACGCCGCACAGATACAGGCTGAACTCGCCGAGCACGGCTTCCACGTCGTGAGTATGTGGGATGATCTCACTGGCACGCCGCAGAGCGACAACAGCGAGTGGATCGGCGTCGTGGCGCAGAAAAGTGATAAGGTGACCAGGTGAAGAGTATATCCACAGATTACACAGATGAGACCAAATTGAGATGAAGATGTAGACAAAGGATGAAAGAAAGCAATCACGTCAACAAGCAGACCACACCACACGTGGTCACCACAAACGCTATCCAAATCTCAGGGCGTCACGTAATGTAAGGCATCAGGCAAAACGGAAACATCTCGACAGAACGCCCACACTCGCCGAATGGTGCATCTAGCGCCTGTGCGCGAATGACTCGGAGACTTGGCTAACACAAAACGAACCAAACGAATCTCAAAAATCTGTGGACACAAAGTCACCCCAATAGTTGTGAAAACTTGACATAGAAGAGCCAGATCATCCCCTCACCCAGCCGATGCCCGTGTTATCCTACACTCAAGCAACCCGAGCAGAAAGGAAAAGCCATGAAACTCAAAGATAAAGTGGCTGTTATCACCGGGGCTGCATCAGGCATCGGCCTTGCAATCGCCAAAACCTTCGCCGCCGAAGGCGCGAAGATCGTCGCAGGCGATTGGAATACCGAGCGACTAGAAGCGGCTGTTGCAGCAATACGCGCCACCGGTGCCGAGATCATCGGCGTGCATGGCGACATCTCCAAAAAAGATGATGCCGAAGCGCTCGTTGACACAGCGCTGGAGATCTATGGTCGTATCGATATTCTCTGCAACAACGCAGGCGTGATGGACTACATGGCGGGCGTAGGCAAAGTCACCGACGACATATGGCGGCGCGTCATGTCCATCAATCTCGATGGCCCAATGTACACAATGCGTCGGGCGATCGTCCCGATGCTTGAGCAAGGTGGTGGCTCGATCATCAACATCGCCTCGATCGCATCTGTCACAGGCGCAGCGGCGGGTGCAGCCTACACAGCATCCAAGCACGCCCTGATCGGCCTGACCACCAATACAGCGTGGATGTACGCACCGCAGATGATCCGCTGTAACGCCATCTGCCCAGGCGCCACTAGGACCAACATCGCCGAAACAATGCCAGCGGATCGCCTCGACCCGATGGGCGCAGCGCGTTGTGGTGAGTTTGGGCGGTTGAATCCACGCACCCTCGAACCCGAAGATATCGCCGCCATTGCGCTGCTGCTCGCATCCGACGAGGCGCGCAACATCAGCGGCGCAGTCATCACCGCCGACGGTGGCTGGATGGCTGTGTAATCATCGTAGGTTGGTGGTAACACCAGCCCAGCGTGCTCGGCAGTTATCGATATTGTGTGTTTGGATAACTCGTTGAGCACACCTTCCAGGCAGTGTTGATGCTAGGTTCGGCGAGCAGCAGCACTGCCTGGGTGTTTATACATCCACCATTCCTCTGTTGTTCACCTCTCGCCGCGCCATATCCTAACCATACCCAAGGTTTTTTGGAGAGAAAGGAAGCCGCCAGCGCCTCACCGCCCGTCGCTACGGGCAAACAACGTCGTGCACAACGTGTGCGCGCTCGGACAGCGATGGCGCTGCGCGCCACAACGCGCGCACGTTACGCGCTGCTCCGCAGCGCATGGCTGCGCCGCCCTCACGATGACTCGGTGACTCGGTGACTCGGTGACTTGGTGAACAACAAGCGAAAACAAACAAGCCACATCGCCAATTGCCACCACAAACTCTATCCATACCATCACCCGCGACGTACGACAAGGCATAACCACGGGCGCATCAAATGAGGTTGCCTTCCACTTCGTGGACCAGGGGCAATCACTCCTCGTCGGGGTTTCCAAAGGGACGCGACCGCCCTATGGGCCTGCGCAGCAGCCTACGCCCTCGTGCGTACTCATCCACCCGCCGCATGGCGCATCCCACGCCCTCACAAAACCATAAATGACCATATGACTATTTTCTGAAATATAGTCATTAATACCATTCATCACACCTACTAGCACCCTAAAATCTGCGAAATCTGTGGATTAAAAACCCTATCGACAAAACCGCTGCGCTCGTGTATCCTACGCAGCAGCCACGTCGCAACACACCGCGCAACGTAGCCCACTAGCCAAAGGAGCACGCCATGTCGTTTGCCTCGTTGGCCACCAATCCCCTGCGCACCCGCACCGACCTGCAACGCGCCCTGCTCGACATAATTGCACCGCTGGCGCAGTACACCAGCGAAGGCGGCGCGCGCGTCCGCCTCGGCCATACCGGCGCGATCTTCGACAACCACGCCGCCGAACTCGAAGGCTTTGCGCGCCCGCTATGGGGCCTTGTTCCTTTCGCTGCGGGCGGCGGCACATACAACGACTGGCAACGCTACCAACGCGGCCTCGCCAACGGCAGCGACCCGCAGCATCCCGAATACTGGGGCACGCCCAACAACTCCGATCAGCGCCTCGTCGAGATGGCCGCGATCGGCTTTGGCCTGGCCCTCACGCCCGAACTGCTGTGGGAGCCACTTAGCGAATCCGCCCGCACCAACCTTGTCGCCTGGCTCAGCACCATCAACCACCGCAGCATGCCACCCACCAACTGGCTGTTCTTCCGCGTCCTGGTCAACGTGGGCCTCGCGCGGGTGGGCGCACCGCACGACCTCGCTGCTACCGCCGCCGCCCTCGATCAACTCGAAGGCTACTACCTCGGCGATGGCTGGTACTCCGATGGCAACAACAACCAGCGCGACTACTACATCCCCATGGCCTTTCACTTCTATGGCTTGCTCTACGCCACGCTGATGGGCCAGCAGGACCCCGAGCGTGCCCAGCGCTACCGCGAGCGTGCGCGCACCTTCGCCCTGCAGTTCGTCCACTGGTTCACCGCCGATGGTGCGGCGCTGCCGTTTGGGCGCAGCCTCACCTACCGCTTCGCTCAGGGCGCCTTCTGGTGCGCTCTGGCCTACGCCAACCTCGAAGCGCTGCCCTGGGGCGTGATCAAGGGCCTGGCGCTGCGGCATCTGCGTTGGTGGCTGCGCCAACCGATCTTCAACCCCGACGGCACCCTCTCGATCGGCTACACCTACCCCAACCTCAACATGGCCGAGCAGTACAACTCGCCCGGCTCGCCCTACTGGGGGCTGAAGTTCTTTTTGCTGCTGGCCCTGCCCGAAGATCACCCGTTCTGGCAGGCCGAAGAACTACCGCTGCCCGACCTGCCCAGCCCGCACCAGCAGCCGCATGCCCATATGCTGCTCTATCGCGACCTCCAAGCCGATCACGTTGTCGCGCTGACCAGCGGCCAGAACGAGCCGTGGATTCGGCACGCCAGCGAGAAGTACGCCAAATTTGCCTATTCCACCGCCTTTGGCTTTAGCGTGCCGATCGGTGGGCGCAGCCTCCAGCAAGCCGCGCCCGACAGCATGCTGGCGCTCAGCGACGACAACGAGCACTTCCGCGTGCGCAACCGCGTGCTCGAAAGCGGCTTCCGCAATGGCGCGCTGTGGTCGCGATGGCAGCCCATGCCCGATGTTGAGGTGGAGACCTGGCTGATCGCCAGCCCGCCCTGGCATCTGCGTCTGCACCGCATCACCACCACGCGCCGCATCTACAGCGCCGAGGGTGGCTTCGCGCTGGACCGCAGCGGCGACGATCCGCTGCAACGCGCAGGCACGCACACCGAGAGCGATGGCCTGGCCTGCGCGCGCTACCCGGCGGGCCTGAGCGGCCTGCGCGATCTGTTCGGCCAGCGCACGGGCTACGTGCTGCGCGCCGACCCGAACAGCAACCTGCTTTACCCGCGCACTGTGGTGCCGCTGCTGCTTGGTGAGCACACCCCCGGTCAGCATTGGCTCGCCTGCGCTGTGTTCGCCACGCCCCGCGCCGATGCCGCCGCGTGGGACACGCCGCCCGCCCTGCCCGATTGGGCGCAAGAATTGATGTGATACCAACCTGGGAAAGCAAACGTGATGTCGAGGCTGCGCATAGGAGCACCTCAACATCACACGACGAGTTAAAACAGATTTCGTTGCCTTCAGAATGAAAATCTGCGTCATCTATGGATAACTCCATCTGCTTCTTTTACACCAGCAGAACCCCACATCACAAACGGCCTGGTCCCCTTACATTGCACTACGAGCCGTTTTCGTAGAGGCATTTTTTGATCTCCGCAAAAAGACCTATTGACTTTTTGTTATTTGTACACTATACTTAGTGTGTTAATGACACTATATGCGAGCAAGTGAGCGACCGATGCCTCAGACATTCGATGAACTGTATACGCTGCTCACGGGGCCGTGCGAACCGATCGCGATCTTCGGCCCGTTGGGGGATGCGGCAACGCTCAAGCGGCGCTACCGCGAGCTGCTGCTGATCATCCACCCCGACCACAATCCCGCCCGAGCGGCGATGGCGAACGTGGCCGTGACGCGTTTGCGCGACTTGTTCGCTGTGGCGCAGCAGCAGGTCGCTCAGGGCATCTATGGCATGAGGCCGCTGATCTCGGTGACATCGAGCTTGCACGAGTACATCGGCTACGAGCAGCCCTTGCCGGGCGATCTGTGCGACCTGTACCCGTGTATGGTGGAGAGCGAGCCGATGCTGCTAAAGGTGACGCGACTGCCTCGCAACAACGATCTGATGGCCGCCGAGGCGCAAGCGCTACAGCGCATCGAGATGAATTTAGCGGGTCTAGCGGTGCGGGCACATTTCCCTACGCTCGTCGAATCGTTTTTGATTCGCGATAGCCTGCACGTGCAGCGCCAAAGCAACGTGCTGCGGCGCGAGCAGGGCACCTACTCGCTCGCCGAAGTGCTGCGCGCCTACCCGAACGGCTTGCTGCTCGCGGATGCCGCGTGGATGTTCAAGCGTTTGCTGGCGGCCCTGGCGAACGCGCACGACATGGGCTTGGTGCACGGCGCCGTCACATTGGCGCACGTGCTGATCCGCCCCGCCGATCACAACGGCATCCTGATCGATTGGTGCTACAGCGTGCCGATCGGCACACCGTTAAAGGCGATCAGTCGCCCGTATGCCGACGATTACCCGCCGGAGGTGCCAGCAAAACTGCCCGCCACCCCCGCGACCGATCTGTACATGGCATCGCGCTGCTTGGTGCGCTTGTTGGGCGGCTCCGGCGATGCCAACACCCTGCCGCCCTCGGTTCCCAAGGCGGTACAGGCGCTGATGCGCAGCTGCCAGCTAGCTTCGCCGCAGCGCCGCGCCAACGATGCTTGGCAGTTGTTCGACGATTTCAACGAACTGCTGCAGCAACTCTACGGTCCGCCGAAGTTTCGACCCTTTGTCATGCCAAACAACGAAACATAAGGAGGAAGCTATGGGTTTCTCGAACTGGAACGATGCCGCCTACGATGCGCGCCAGCGGAATCGCAGACACAAGCATCAGACCGCCTTCACCTACGACCAGCAAGTGCGCCAGAGCGGCGTCGCAAAGGTGCACGACCAAATGAACCCGTACGGCGTCGTGCGCGAGAGCCGCGATAGCGAAGCACACCCCAATTCGCTCTCGATCGCCGTGCTGTTCGATGTGACCGGCTCGATGGGTACGGTGCCGCGCGTGTTGCAGACCAAACTCGGCTCGCTGATGCGGCTGCTTATCCAGAAGGGCTATGTGGACGATCCACAGATCCTGTTCGGCGCGGTCGGCGACGCCTACACCGATAATGTGCCGTTGCAGATCGGCCAGTTCGAGTCGGGCTTGGAGATGGACGACGAGCTTGGCAAGATCTACTTGGAGGGCGGCGGAGGCGGCCAAGTCCACGAAACCTACGAGCTGGGCGTCTATATGATGGCGCGCCACACCTCGATCGATTGCTACGAGAAGCGCGGTCGCAAGGGCTACCTGTTCACGATCGGCGACGAGAAACCCTACCCAAAGGTGCGCCGCCAACATGTGAACGATCTGATCGGTGATCGGCTGGAGGCCGATATACCGATAGAGGAGATCATCGCCGAGGTGCAGGAGCGCTACGAATACTTCCACCTCATCCCCACCAACACGTCGCACGGCTCGAACGCCGGGGTGCAGCAACGCTGGCGCGACCTGTTGGGCGAGCGGGTGCTGTTGCTCAACGACGAGACGGCGGTTTGCGAGACGATCGCGCTGGCGATCGGCTTGTGCGAGGGCGCTGTCGATAACCTGATGGCCGGCACCGACGACCTCATCCAGGCGGGCTACGACGCGGTCGCTGCCAACACCGCGGCCAGCGCGTTGGTGAGCTACGCAGCCTCGCGGCCCAAGGTGGCGAAGGCCACGGGCCTATTGCCCTCCACACAGTCCCTAGACGACGGGCGGTTATAGGGCGGTGGCGTAGATGCCGAGTTGTTGGGCCTGTTCACGCAGGCATTCGATGAAGGCGTTCTCGACGGGCTCTGGTGGGCCGTTGCGCGCCAGGCGCACCAGAGCACCGTCGCGGAAGATCGGCGGAAGATCGCACACTTCGAGCGCGACCACATTGCCCTTCGCCAAGTCGTCGGCGATCAGCGTGCGGGTGAAGAAGCCCATACCGATGCCGTTATTCACCAGGTAGCGCGCCACTTCCATCGATACATCGGCGATCAAATTGGCGCGTTGGGCCAATTGCGCCACACTGCTGTGGGTGGCCTGCCACCAGCGCAGCCGCAGGAACGGGTCGGCAGCCGCGATAATCTCGGCTTGCGTCACGCGACCCTGTTGAGCCAGCGGATGCTGTTTGGGAACAACGAAGACAACAGGCTCGTGGATAAAGAACAGCGGCGTGAGCTCCAGCAGCGGCGGCTCCAAGCACGGCCAAGTGATCAGCGCGATCGAGACGACACCATCGTAGAGCATTTCGAGCATATGGGCGTGCTCGGCGGAGCGCAAATAGCACTCCACGTGCGGGTGGCTCGCGTAGAAGCGCGCCAGCGCCGGGCCGAACAGACCGTGCGCCAGCGAACCAAGCCCACCCACCGCGATCCGCCCCCGCTGCCCCGTCTGCGAAAGCTTCGCAGCATCGATCCCCTCAAGAATCGCCATCAGCGCGCGCCGAGCGTGCGGCAGAAAACTGCTGCCCCGCGCGGTGAGCGTGACGCGGCGATTGCTGCGCACAAACAGCGGCCCACCCAACTCCTGCTCTAACGCCTGGATGCGGGCGCTGATGGTCGGCTGCGCGATATTGAGCGCCCACGCGGCGCGGCTAAAGCTCCCCTCACGCACGATCCGCTCAAACGCAATCAACTGATCGATATCCATAGGCCGTTGCTCGTCGTAGTGGAGGCGAATGCTCGATGTGATGCAGTATAGCACACCGCGTCCGTACCACGAGCGCACTCCAATAGCAAGCTAAGCCCTGTTTTATTTTGGGAAGAAAAGCCGCGTCGGCAACCCCAACGCCTGTCGCTGCGGGCAAACAACGTCGTGCACAACGTGTGCGCGCTCGGACAGTTATGGCGCTAACGCGCCACAACGCGCGCCGCCCTCCTCGCGGTCGCTCAACGCCCCGCAACGAATCACAGCGCCGAACAACGAAAAGCACTGTCATCCTGAACGAAGTGAAGGATCTTAAAGTGCACTGCAATGCAGAACAGCGAGATTCTTCATGTCGCCTAGAGGCTCATTCGGAATGACAACAAAATAGCCAAGAACCTAAAAAACGCTGCAATGAATCACGGCGCAATATATGGCCATATGACTCTTTTCAGTAATATAGTCATTGCTAAAGGAAGTAACAAATACGCAATCACGCAGACCACACTGCAAGTTGCCACCACAAACCCCATCCTAACCCACAGACAGTCACGTAACGCAAGGCATCACAACGGGCAAAACGGAGTAGAACGAGCGGACACACTTGGGGTCCAGGGGCTATAGGCCCCGGTCGGGGTTTCCAAAAGGCCGCGACCGGCCCTTTGGGCTTGCGCAGCAGCCGAGTTGCTCGTGCGAACGCGCTCACCCGCCGAATGGCGCATCTCACGTTCTCGGGAGAACTCACCCGAAAGCCACGTAATCCTCCAAACAGAATCTACAAAATCTGTGGATGCTTCACACTATCAAAAACTTCGATACACTGCATCGACACCACCGTCTTGAACTTCCTCGCCCCTTGCCCTACAGTAAAGCAAACATCTGGCGCATACTGGAGGCAGCGATGAGCATACACATTCGAGTGGCCACCGTCGAAGACGCCGCAGGCGTCCTAGCGATCTACCGCCCAATCGTCGAGCAGACCGTGATATCCTTCGAATTTGAGCCGCCGACGCACGAAGAAATGGAGCGCCGGATAGCGACGACGCTGCCGAACTATCCGTGGCTCGTCTGCGAGCAGGACGGCGAGATCCTCGGCTACGTCTACGGCAGCCGCCACAGCGAGCGGGCGGCGTACCAATGGTCCGCCAATGTCAGCGTCTACGTGGCCGCCGCCGCACGGCGACGAGGCATCGGGCGGGCGCTGTACACCTCGCTGTTCGAGTTGCTGCGCCTGCAGGGCATCTACAACGTCTACGCAGGCATCACCCTGCCCAACGAAGGCAGCGTCGGCATCCACGAAGCAGTCGGCATGCGGCCCGTCGGCGTCTACGAACAGGTCGGCTTCAAAATGGGCGCTTGGCACGATGTCGGCTGGTGGCAGATGTCGTTGCGCGAACATGCAGGCGCGCCGCAGCCGCTGATCCCATTCCGCGATCTGCCACGAGATGAAGCGTGGCACGCAGCGTTGGCGGCGGGCACGCCGTTGCTCCCGTGAGCGCTCGATGGCACCCAACGCCAGTGATGGTGGCCTGGCTGGCGTCCTTGCTCTTCTTCGCGGCCTTCTACGCTCTGCTGATCCCGCTGCCGTTGCTGCTGGAAGCACGTGGCCTGCGCGACGACCAGATCGGTCTGATCCTGGGCGGCTTCGCGGTCGCCGCGCTGCTGGGGCGACCGTTCGCTGGGTGGGCCACCGACCGCCTCGGCCCCCGCGTGATGCTGCTGAGCGGCGCACTGGCCCTGATGATCGGCACACTGGGCATGCTCTCGGCGCGTGCGGTGGCGCTGCTGTTCGCACTGCGGGCGCTGCAAGCTTTGGGCTACGTCGCCTTTACCACCGCCTCCACCGTGCTCATCGTGCACCTCGCCAACCCCGCCCGACGCAACACCACCTTGGCCCGCTTCGGCATCGCCGCCAACGTGGCCATGACCTTGGTGCCCGCGCTGGTGGGCGCTGCGCTGCCGTGGCTGGCCTATCAAGGCGCATTCTGGCTCGCTGCGGGCTTGGCATTGGGCGCGTTGCTGCTGGTGCATCTCGTGCTGCTGCCGGGCCTGCCCATCCACACCCAACCATCCACTGTCGCCGCGCCGCGCTTCGCGTGGGGCGGCCTGCTCATTCCCATGCTGGCGGCGCTCCTGATGGGCGTGGGATTCGGCGCATTCTTGCAGTTCCTGCCGCTGCTGGCCACCCGACGGGGCAGCCTGGACCCTGGGCTGTTCTACACCACCTATGGCCTGGCGATCATCGGCACGCGCCTGCTCGGCGGCGGCTGGCTCGATCGGCTCGCGCAGGCGCACGTGCTCGCTGGCGGCTTCATCGCGCTGGGCCTCGGCCTGCTGCTGTTCGGTGTCGTTCTGGAATGGTCGCTCCTGCTGCTGGCCACCGTCTTGATCGCGATCGGCAACGGCTTGCTGCACCCGATCCTGATCAGCATGCACATCGCGGCCCTGCCGAGCACCGCACGTGGCCAAGCGACGGCGGCCTTCTACGTCGCGTTCGATCTGGGGATCGGCGGTGGCGCTTGGGTGCTGGGGCTTGTGTTGGCTTGGGCGGGCTTAACCTGGCTCTACGTCGTCGCGGCTTTGGCGAGCATCCTAGGTAGTATGCTCGCTTGGCAGGGCCGCAGCGCCGAGGCGATGCTGGAGACATGACAAAGGCCAACCCCTCGCGGAGTTGGCCTTTGCGGTGCGAATACGATTCTATTCAACGATAATCTTGGTGGTCGCTTTCAGCACATACACCTCCCTTGTCTCGTTGAAGCGGATGAGCAGCCCAGTGCCATCGAGCAACTGCGTATCGACGGTGAAGGCCGTTGGGTGGCGCTCCAGCGCCCAGCCGAACGTCTCGCGCACGCCGGGTTGCTCCATCCACACCTTGCCGAACCCACGCCACGGCGCGAACCGCTCTGGTGGCGGCGTCACGGGCGGCGTATCGGGATCGCCTTCCTGCCAAAGATCGCTGTAGTTTGCCGGGCGTAGCTCAGGGCCAGCCAGCGTGTAGATCATCGGTGGGTAGCTGAACATCAGAGGCCCTTTGCGCTCATCCAACCAGATCATACGCCCGCCCTCGAAATGTTGGATCGATGCTGGTATATTGCTCCACGAAGGGCCGATCGGGCAGCCAACCGCCACACCATCGGCATGCAGCACGTCGATCGCCCGCTGTAAACTTGGCATCACCTGCTGCAAACAATCCGGGTAACCAGTCCGCAGCGTCACGTCATTCAGGATCGTGTTGCCGAGCAGCCCCAGCAACACGGGCGTGCCCTGCAACTCGGGGTGCAACTCCATTCGGCGGCGCTCGAAATACTGCACATCGTACGGGCCTTCGGGCGTCTCCTCCCTGAACGGCTGCGTGATCGGATAGCCGAAGCGCTCCAATCCGCCGTTGGCATGCCAATACTGGCGGAACTTCCCGCACATACTATGCCCAGTGATGGCGAAGAACTCGCAATCCTCCCCGATCGTATGCGCCGACACGGTGGGGAAGCTCTGCCACGGGCGGTTGCTGCGCTCCAGCAGCAGCGCGCCGAGCCGTCCCGCCATCACGCCAAGGCCCTCGTTGGTATGGTCCTCCAGCCGGTCGCGCTCGAACCACTGCACTGGGTAGGGTATACCCTCGACCAACTCCATCGCTTGAGCGGTGATTGGGTAGCCGAAGATCGGCAGGCCACCGTTGCGCTCCCAGTAGGCGCGGATCGGGCCAGAGATACAAAAACCCGTTTCGGGGAAGCAGCGTTCGTTCGTCTGCGCAAAGCTCTGCTGTGGCAGGAGACCGCCGATCATCAGCGAAAGAAGCGCAATAAAGACGATACGACTTCGCTGGAGATGTCTCAGGATATGCATTGACGTTCCCTCCTTATAAGTGTACGATGCGTTGTAATGACCGGAAACAAGAAAGTTCTATCTAAGTCTGTTGCACGTTCACCAGAACGTTCTGGAATGCATCATACACAGAGACGAACCGAATGATAATGGTGGTTACATCGCCGCCAAATATCAGATTCCTAGAAGCAAACTGAGAAACCTGATGCCGCACTCTCCGCCCGCGATTTCGATTGTGATGCCCTGTCACAACGCCGCCGACACCCTGTCCGAATGCCTCACCTCGATCCAACAGCAACAGTTCGGCGATTACGAGCTACTCGCGATCGACGATGGCTCGACCGATCGCTCCGCAGCGCTGCTCGAAACGGCTGCCCATCACGACACGCGCATCCGGCTGATCTCCCCTGGCAGGGTGGGGCTTGTTGCGGCCTTGAACATCGGCATCCAAGCCGCACGCGCCCCGCTGATCGCGCGGATGGACGCCGACGACCTGATGCATCCCGAACGACTCGCGCAACAGCACGCCTACCTAAGCCAACATCCCGACATCGCACTCGTCGCCTCGCAGGTCGAACTCTTCCCATCCGAACGCATCCGTGCGGGGTATCGCGAATACGTGCGCTGGCAGAACGAATGCCTCACGCCCGAGCAGATCGCCGACAACATCTACGTCGAATCGCCGCTGGCGCACCCCTCGGTCATGTTTCGGCGCGCGGTCGTGCAGCAACTCGGCGGTTATGCAGATGGCGATTTCCCGGAGGATTACGAGTTGTGGCTGCGCATGCACCATGCGGGCTTGAGGATGGAGAAGCTGCCGCAGGTTTTGCTCTCGTGGCGGGAGAGCGAGGGACGGGCTTCGCGCACCGACGGGCGCTACGCGCGCGAGGCGTTCGATCGGCTGCGGGCGCGCTATCTGGCTCAAGATGCGCGGCTGCGCGGCGATCGCCCCGTGGTGATCTGGGGCGCTGGCCGCAAAACGCGGCTGCGAGCGCGGCATCTACTCGATCTCGGCATCAACCACATCGCCTGGATCGACATCGATCCCGACAAGATCGGCCATATCGTGTGGGGTGTGCCAGTACATGGGCCTGCGTGGCTCGCGCAGTCCGAACGGCCCTTCGTGCTGGTCTACGTCACCAGCCACGGCGCGCGCGAGTACGCCAGCGGCCTGCTCCGCGAGATGGGTTACGAGCTAGGGCGCGACTTTTTAGCGGTGGGATAATCGGAGGGATGCTGTGTGTCAGCGCCTGTCAGTGGCTATCGCGGCATAAACTATGCAGTACTTCACAAGAGTGTACCTTTAGGCGCGGAAGCCCACGAGCTTCAGCCGTGGGAGGAGCGCTCGGCTTTAGCCGTTTTAGCTGTTCCGATAGTTTTGGTGCAAATGTGCTACAATTCAATATATGAAACTGATTGCACAAATCAAATTGCAGCCGACGCCGGATCAGGCGGCAGCGCTGAAAGAGACGGTAGTGGCAGCCAATCGGGCCTGCAACTACATCAGCAACATTGCGTGGGCC
>Ga0207874_1002266_pt1 | contig 18742 bp, 15 predicted proteins | sample HigsolmetaAR201D_FD_184833 | JGI IMG/M metagenome (GOLD analysis project Ga0207874, IMG submission 184833) | Ionic liquid and high solid enriched microbial communities from the Joint BioEnergy Institute, USA - AR20-1-D (SPAdes) (version 2) ...
GGCATCTATTCCGAGGTAGTAGCGCTCTGAGACCATGTCGTGCTCACGTATCTCCGTGGCGGGGCGCTGCCTCCCCGCACGCTTCTCTGGTGCCGCCCCGCGGCGCGGTGAAGCTCCAGCGGTGGGAAAAAGGTTCTACTGGCCCACCACACCTCCCGGCGGAGGGCTGGCGCGGCGGCCCGCAGGGCGACCGCGCCAGCCCGTCACTTCAGGAACAGCTCGACGACCGGCACGGTCACATTCGGCTTGATCACCGGCAGCTCGAGCGTCAGCGTGTCCGCCGCGGTGCTGGCGATGCTCCACTCGTTGTGCTTGCCCGGCTCGAGCATCCGCACCTCGCTGCCGTCGTGCAGCAGCTGGGCGTAGGCCACCTTGCCGGCCAGGCCGTCCAGGTGGATGTGGCGGAACGGCCAGGCGAAGATGTGCAGGTAGAGGCGCGTGCCCTCGCTCCGGCTGCGCTCGGGGCCGGTCTGGGTGAAGCGGCAGTCGGTCGGGGCCTTGTACTCGCTCTGGGTGCAGCCGTAGATCGAGCGCCCGTGGAGCCGCATCCAGTCCGCGTAGACCTTGAGCGCGCTCAGCGCGCGGTCGTCGAAGGTGCCGCGCGCGGTCGGGCCGACGTTCATCAGCAGGTTGCCGCCGGTGGCCACGGTGTTGACCAGCATCTGGATGAGCTGCTCGGGGCTCTTCCAGGTGGCCTCGTCGCGGTGGTAGCCCCACGAGCCGCTGAAGGTCTGGCAGGTCTCCCACACCACCGGCTTGCCGTCGACGTGGACCCACTCGCGCGGCTGGAACTGCTCGGGCGTGTGGATGTCGGCCTTCTCGGGCGGCAGGTCGAGCCGGTTGTTCACGATGATCCGCGGCGCGAGCTCGCGCGTCAGCCGCAGCAGCTCCTCGCTCTCCCAGTCGTCGCGGCCCTTGCCGGGCAGGCCATTGTAGTCGCGTCCGGGGTAGGAGAAGTCGTACCAGATGATGTCGATCGGGCCGTAGCCGGTGAGCAGCTCGCGCACCTGCTCGCGCATGAAGGCGGCGTAGCGCCGCATGTCGCGGCCCTTGTTCAGCTCGGCGACGTCCGGGCGGTTGCGGAGCGGGTGGAAGATGTCGATCGGGAAGTCGGGGTGGTGCCAGTCGATCAGCGAGTAGTAGAAGCCGACGCGCAGCCCCTCGGCGCGGAACGCCTCGACGAAGGGCTTGAGCAGGTCGCGCTTCGCCGGCGTGTTGGTGGCCTTGTAGTCGGTCTGCTTCGTGTCCCAGAGGCAGAAGCCCTCGTGGTGCTTGGCGGTGATCACCGCGTACTTCATCCCGGCGGCCTTGGCGGCGCGGGCCCACTCGCGCGGGTCGTACAGGTCCGGGTCGAAGTGGTCGAAGTAGCGCTGGTAGCGCTCGTCGTCGATCTCCTCGCGGCTCTTGACCCACTCGTGGCGGGCGGGGAGCGCGTAGAGCCCCCAGTGGATGAACATGCCGAAGCGGTCGTGCGTGAACCAGGAGGTGTCGCCGGCGGTTGGTGCGGGGGTGTACATGGCTCGTTTTCCTTCGAGGTTGTCTATGGCCGCGAACGGGCGATGGGCGGCAGGGTGGCGGGGTGACACGGTGATGGGGTGAGGGGGTGACGGGGTGACCTTTGGACGCCGGAGACTCTGCGACACACCCACAATCCTGGTGGCCGCCATCACCGCGTCACCTTGTCACCGTGTCACCGTGTCACCGCGTCACCGTGTCACCGTGTCACCGCGTCACCCAGTCACCGTGTCACTCAGTCAATACCCGGCCCGCTTATCCACCACATTGATCAGCGGCTCGCCGGCGCGGAAGCGGCGCAGGTTCTCGAAGAAGATCTGGAACAGGCGCTCGCGGCCACGCGGCGAGGAGTAGGAGATGTGGGGCGTGATCCAGGTGTTGGGCGCACGCCAGAGCGGGTGGTCGGGCGGGAGCGGCTCGACCGGCGGGGTGTCGATCGCCGCTCCGGCGATCCTCCCGGTGTGGAGCGCCTCGAGCAGGGCGTCGGTGTCCACGATCGGGCCGCGGGCGATGTTGATCAGGTAGGCGTCCGGCCGCATGCGCGCGAAGGCGTCCGCGTCCACCATGCCCCGCGTGCGCTCGGTGAGCGGCGCCGCGATGACCACGAAGTCCGCCTCGGGCAGCAGGTCGCGCCAGCCGTCCTCGCCGACCACCAGGTCCACCGCGGGGGTCGGGCGGGGGCGGCGGCGGCTGCCCAGCACGCGCATGCCGAAGGCCGCGGCCCGGCGCGCGATCTCCTCGCCGATGCTCCCCAGGCCGATGATCAGCGCGGTCTTCTCGTACAGCTCGCCGAGCAGGAGCCGGTCCTCGTGGTCCCAGGCATCCTCCGGCCGCAGCGCCAGCAGCTCGCGGGCGCGCTTGGCGTGGGCGAGCATGCACATCAGCACGAACTCCGCGATCGGGATGGCGTGCGCCCCGGCCGAGTTCGTGAGCACGATCTCGCTCTCGACGATCTCGGGGATGAGCAGGTGGTCGACGCCGGCGCTCGGCGAGTGGACCCAGCGCAGCGCCGGCGCGGCGGCCAGCGTGCGCCGAAACGCCTCGACCGGCATCCACCAGCGCAGGTATGCGGCGGCGTCCGTTGCGTCGCCCTCGACCGTCCCGTCGTCGTCGACGTGCACCACGCTCCAGTCGGGCGCGATGGCGCCGATGCGCGGCTCGACCAGGCCGGCGATCGCCTTGGGAATAATCAGCTTCATCTAGCGTAGGAGTCGCGTGCTTGGGCGTTGTCCATGTCGCTTGTCACGGGCGGGAGATGCGCGGTCGCGCCGGCCGCTCTGTCGCGAGCGGGGAGGCTCGGAGGGCCTGTGGCCCTCCGAGGTCCTTTGGTCTGGCGCTCAGGAGACGGACTCCCCCGGCTGCAGCGCGATGATCTCGGTCTCCACGCCGAACTCTTTGCAGTGCTCGCGCAGCGCCTCGGGGGTGCCGCGGAGCAGCGGGAAGGTGCCGAAGTGCTCGGGGATCGCGTACCGCGGGCGGATCAGCTTGAGCGCGTAGGCCGCTTGGCGCGGGTCCATCGTGAAGTGGTCCCCGATCGGCAGGATCACCAGGTCCGGCCGGTAGAGATCGCCGATGATCTGCATGTCCGCGGTCACCGCCGTGTCGCCGGTGTGGTAGATGGTGAAGCCGTTCTCCATGCGCAGCACGTAGCCGGCCTCGGTGCCCATCGGCACCACCACCCCGTTGTCGATAAAGGTGCTGCTGTGCGTCGCGTGCGTCATCGTGGCGCGGATGCCGGCCACCTCGACGGTGCCGCCCTTGTTGAAGCCGACCAGCCGCTCCTCGGGGATGCCTTTGGTCGCGAGCCAGCTGGTGATGTCGAACTGGGCGACGATCTGGGCGGTGGTGGCGCTGGCCAGCGCGAGCAGGTCGCCCATGTGGTCGAAGTGCCCGTGCGTGAGCAGGATGGCGTCGAGCGGGCCCTCGCGCACGCGGCGCTTCCACTCGTCCGGGCACGCCGGGTTGCCGTCCACCCACGCGTCGATCAGCAGCCGCTTGCCTCCCGGTGTGGCGATATGGAACGTAGCGTGCCCGAGCCACGTGATCGTCGTATCGCGTCCAATGGTTGCCATTGCTGCACCTCCTGACGACGTGTTGTGCAGACCGGGTGCCGCCCCGGGCCGCTCGCCGTGCGGCGGCGTCCCCTGGAATGAAATCTGCTCTATCGCTCTGCTGATCGGGCCCTCCGGGGCCAAAGTATAACACAGCCGCGCCGTGCGCCCGGTCGCTGGTGGTGACAGGGTGACAGGGTGACAGGGTGACAAGGTGACTGGGTAACCAAGCGAGTGTGTGGTGTGTGACGGGTTTCCGGCGTCCAAAGGTCACCCCGTCACCAGGTCACCCCGTCACCAGGTCACCCCGTCACCCCCTCACCCCCCTCACCCCGTCGTCTCGTCGCTCGGTTCCTCCGATCTCAACGGGTATGGGGCGGTGCCGCCGCGTAAGGCGCGTCACTTGACAAAGATACGCCGGAGGGGTATAGTACCTATACACCCCTGGGGGGTATCCCATGATTACAATAGTGGAGGAGAACTGAGGGATATGGCCAAGCCGGTAAATATCACCGATGCCGAGTTCGAGCAGCAGGTGCTCCAGTCGGACGTTCCGGTCGTCGTGGACTTCTGGGCGCCGTGGTGCGGGCCGTGCCGGGCTGTCGCTCCGATCCTGGAGGAGCTGGCTGCGGAGTACGAGGGTAAGGTGAAGGTCACCAAGATCAACACCGACGAGGACCAGCAGTGGGCCGCCCGGTTCGGCATCACCGGGATCCCGACGATGCTGTTCTTCAAGAACGGTGAGCTGGTGAACCAGGTGATCGGCGCGCGCCCGAAGAGCCAGATCAAGGCGCAGTTCGAGGCGGTGCTGGCCGAGTAGTTTGTGAGCCGGCCGGGGCGCCGCGGCCGAACGTGTCGCGCCTCCCCCGGCCGTGAGGGAGTGGCGAACATGGAGCCGGCACCCACGCGCCCGATCTCCGAGCACGTGCGCGACGATGTGCTGCTGCGCCTGCGCCGGATCGAAGGGCAGGTGCGCGGCATCCAGCGGATGGTCCAGGACAACCGCGACTGCCGCGAGGTCGTGACGCAGCTGGCGGCGGTCAAGGCGGCGGTGGCGAGCCTCAACACGCTCGTCGCCGAGACCTACGCGCGCGACTGTCTGTGCGGCGCTGAGTCGATCGACCAGGAGGAGGTCGCCAGGCTGCTGGACATGCTCAAGGCGGCGCGGTAGCGGTCCGCGGGGGATGCGGGGAGCTGAAGAGGGCGCGGGCGCAGAGGGTTTTCCTCCGCGCTCGCGCCCCCTTCGATTCTAGCCAAGCAATCGCTCCAGCCGCTCCAGCCGCTCGGCGAGCGTCTGCGGGTTGTCGGCGCGCAGGGTGATGTGGCCGAGCTTGCGGCCCGGCCGCGGCTCCTTGCCGTAGCAGTGGAGGTGGGCCTCGGGGAGCGCGAGCACGGCGGCCGGCTCGGGGGTGGCGCCGATCAGGTTGAGCATCGCCGCGTGGCCGCGGGCGGCCGTCGATCCGAGCGGCAGGCCGAGCGTCGCGCGCAGGTGGTTCTCGAACTGGCTTGTCGCCGCGCCCTCGATCGTCCAGTGGCCGGAGTTGTGCACCCGCGGCGCCATCTCGTTCGCCAGCAGCGCGGGGCTGTGCGCGCCACACCCCGCCGCGCCCGGCACCTCGAACAGCTCGATCGCCAGCACCCCGACGTACTGCAGGGCGTCGAGGGCGCGCGCGGCGTAGCGCTCGGCCTGCTCCTGCAGCTCGGGCGTCACGTCGGGGGCCGGCGCGACCGAGCGGCGCAGGATGCCGCCGCGGTGCAGGTTCTCCACCAGCGGGTAGCAGGCGGTCGCGCCATCCCGGCCGCGCACGGCGATGATCGACAGCTCGCGGGTGAACGGGACGTGCGCCTCGAGGATCAGCGGCTGGCCGCCGAGCTGCCGCCAGGCGTCCGCGGCGTCCTCGGGCGATCGCAGCAGCGCCTGGCCCTTCCCGTCGTACCCCATGCGGCGCGTCTTGAGCACGGCTGGGAGCCCGAGCTGGCGCACGGCCGCGTCCAGCCCGGCCCGGTCATCCACCGCCGCGAAGGGCGGCGTGGGGATGCCGAGGCGCTGGAAGAACTGCTTCTCCGCCAGGCGGTCCTGGGCGGCCTCGAGCGCCGCCGGCGGCGGGTAGACCGGCAGGTGGCGCTCGAGGAGGCGCGCGGCGGCGACGGGGACGTTCTCGAACTCGTAGGTGACCAGCGCCAGCCCTTCGGCGAAGCGCCGCAGCGCGCCCTCGTCATCGTAGGGGGCGCAGATCTGCTCGGCGAGGTGGCTGGCCGGCGATGCGGGCGCCGGGTCGAAGAAACGAAAGCGCAGCCCATGCGGGTAGCCGGCCAGCGCGAGCATCCTGCCGAGCTGGCCGGCCCCCAGTATGCCGATCGTGGTGGTTGTCATGGACCTCTGCGTAGGGTGTGGCGAGCGGCTCCTCAGCTGTTACGATCGCCGGCGCGCCCGCGGGCGGACGGTGGCGTAGATGCCCTCGCCCTTGACGGTGCGGCGGTGCTGGCGGCGGGCGTCGGCGAGCGTGCGCCAGAACGAGAGCCCGCCCAGCCCGGTGTAGTGGTAGCGCAGCGCCGCGAGCACGTGCTTGCAGTTCACGCCGCCGTGCTGCGCCCAGGGGCATGTGCAGCGGCCGGCCAGCGCGCGCGAGTCAAGGTCCACGGAGTAGAACACGCCCGGCTGTGAGGCGCTGGCCACCAGATACTGCCCGCGCTGTGGGTCGCGCGGGACGACCTCGAGCCTGCGGCTCGCGCGCTGCAGCGTCTTCACGCGCACCGTCGTGCGCGGCTGAATCGGGGTGATCTCGATATCTTTCATCTCTGGCTCTTGTTTCTTTCTAGCGCTGGATTGGGCAGGACGCGCAGCGGCGGAGCACAGGCCCTTCGTCATAAAAGTTTACATAAATTCGCCACTGTATTATACCATACTTCGCGCTGCGATGCGGATTTTCGTCTGTCTCGCACGCTCGTGGCCGGCGTGGAAGGCGCGCCACGGGCGGGCGGCGGCGCGGCTACTTCGCCAGCACGAACGGACCGAGGCGCACGCTGTTCGGACCCGCCTGCCGGCTGGACTGCACGCTCGCGTCTCCGCCTATGCTGAGCGGCAGGCGCTTGAGGCTATCGGGCTCGTAGACGCCCACCTCGATCCAGTACGGGCCAGCCGGCAGATTGCGCGGCAGCGGGATGGTCTGATGCTGGGTCACGTACTGGTTCGGCTCCCAGTCGCTGGTCGGCTGGCGCGGGTCGCCTGCCGGCACATCCACCTGGGCGACACGCTCGCCGTTGGGGGCGATGACGTGCGCGAACATGGAGAAATCCTCGCTCACCCGCCTGAGCGCCTGCCACTGCAGGTCGAGGGTGATGCGGGCGGGGTCGGCGCCCCTGTCCACCTCGATGTCATACCCCTGCAGCCGGATGGCCCCGCCGAAGCGGGCATCGACCGGGCGCAGCGGCGGCGGCGGCATCTGGTAGATGTGCGCGTAGTCGATGCCGTGCACGCGCACGGTGTGCAGCGGGGCCGGCAGGCGGGCCAGGCGCGCCAGCGCGTCCGGGTAGTAGCCGCGCTGGATCTGGTCTATGTACAGGATCACGTAGCCGGTCTCCTGCCCGGCGCCGAACTCGCGCATCGGGATGGTGTTCGCGCACACGAAGCGCTCGACGAGCACGCGGTACCAGACGGCGATCGGCCGCTCGCAGGCGTCGGGCTGCTCCATGATGTAGGCGCCCGCCAGCTCGTACCCCTCGCCCCACCCCACCGGCACGACGCGCTGGGCCAGGCGGCCGCCGCCTAGCGCCGGGTTGTAGTAGGCCAGCTCGTACGGGTGGTACCACGCTACGTGCAGCGCCAGCGCGCCTGCCGCGAGCGCCCAGGCCGCCGGGCGAAGGAGCGGCGCCGCTGTACGATGGCCGAGCCAGCGGCCCAGGCCGGCTGCATAGCCAGCCATCCGGACCAGGCCAGCCGCCGCGATGATGTCCAGCGCCGGGAAGACCGGCAGGGCGTAGCGGTCGAACTTCTTCGCCAGCACGCTCAGCGCGGCGACCATCAGCACGGCGAAGAGCGCGAGCAGCGCCAGCACGCGCCGCCGGCCGGTCTGCTCGCGCCACCCGGCGAGCGCGGCCGGCGCGGCCAGAAGCCCGACGATCGCCCAGGGCGTGAGCCGCAGCGCGATCGCCACCGGGTAGAACAGCGGGCCCGGGTCGGCGACGCTGCGGCCGAGGAAGAAGTTGCCGCTCCCGTGCGGCGTGCCGCCGTTCGTGCGTGCCTCATCGACCACGCGCCCCACCGCCGCCGCCGGGTCGACCCAGGTGGCCGGCCAGAGCGCGAACCACACCGCCAGCGCCACGGCGCCCCAGGCGAGCAGCGGGGTCAGCAGGGCGCGCGCGGGCGGGAGCGACGCCAGGAGAGCGGCCGGGCCACCGCCGGTGCGGCGCCCGCGCATCGTCCCGAGCAGCGCGATCAGGCCCATCATGGGCGCGAGCATGACCGACGGCGACTTGGTGAGCAGCGCCAGCCCGCCGGCGAGCCCCGAGGCCCCGAGCGCCCACCAGCGCGGCGGGCCGCCCAGCGCCGGGCGATCGAGCCGAAAGGCCAGCATGGCCGCCAGCAGGGACACCAGCATGAACGACGTCAGCAGGGCGTCGAGGTGCAGCAGCTGGCTGTGCGCGATCAGGAACGGGTCGCTCGCGAGGAGCAGCGCGGCCAGCAGCGCCACCCGCCCGCCGAGGAGGCGGCGCAGCAGCAGGAACGCCAGCGCGACGCACAGCGCGGTGACGACGGCCACCGGCAGGCGCAGGAGCCGCTGGCGCAGCGCGGGGTCATCGGCCCCCACCTGCTGGTAGATCAGCTCGCCGATCGCGCCCAGCCAGGCGGTTGTGACGCCAGGGTGGCCGGCGACGATGGTCTGTGCGTAGTCGCCGCTCTGGATACCTGCGAGAAAGGTCCGCGCGCGTGTGAACCAGTGGACGCCCTCGTCCACCGTGACGAACTCGCCGGTCGCTAGGGCGCGCGGTGCGAGTGCGAGGAGGAAGATCAGCAGCGCCATTGCCGCCACGCCGGCCGTCTGTCGGGTCGTGTCGTGTGGCATTGCCTAAGCTCGTGGGTCCGGCTGCTCGAGCACGCGCTGCGTCTGGGCCTCGCGGTAGGCGCGCAGCGCCGCCCGGATCTCCGGGTGCCGCGCGCCGAGCATGGCGGCCGCCAGCAGCGCCGCGTTCACCGCGCCGGCCCGCCCGATCGCCAGGGTCCCGACCGGGACGCCGGCCGGCATCTGGACGATCGAGAGCAGCGAGTCGAGGCCGTTGAGCGCCCTGGACTGCACAGGGACACCCAGCACCGGCAGCACGGTCTTGCTGGCGACCATGCCGGGGAGGTGCGCCGCGCCCCCCGCGCCGGCGATGATCACCTCCAGCCCGCGCGCCTCCGCCGTGCTGGCGTACTCGAACAGCAGGTCGGGGGTGCGGTGGGCCGAGACCACCCGGACCTCGTGCGGCACCCCCAGCGCCTCGAGGGTCTCCACTGTGTGGCGCATCGTCTCCCAGTCCGACGACGAGCCCATGATCACCCCGACGAGCGCCGGGGACGCGGGGTTAGCCGGATCTCCAGTCAAGAGTCGCTCCGCTTGCGTTCATACTCGTGAGCGTCTGCGGGGGCGCGGCCCTCCGGCATCCCCCTCGCAGACGCCCGCTCCACTTCACACCTGTGGCTCTGGATAGGAGCGTGCACAGCAGGGATGATACAATATCTGCGCCACCCTCTGCACATGCATACACGATGCCAGGCTCACACACACTACCAGCAGCCGCCGCGGCCGTTTATTGTAAGGAGGTGGCCTGTGTCCGACAGACGAATGATGCGCGACCTGATCGTCCTGCTGCCAGGGATCATGGGGAGCGTGCTGGAGAAGGACGGCGCCGTCATCTGGTCGATGCCGAAGATTCTCGGCCCCGCGATCCTCAGCAACGAGGCGGCGTTCGCGCCGCTGTACCTCCAGGACGACACGGACCCAGAGCGCCCGGTGCTGCCGGACAACATCAGGCCCAAGAGCCTGATGTACGGCATCCACGGCATCCACGGGCTGGCGCTCGGCGAGGGCTATCAGCAGATCGTCGCTGCCATCACCTCGACCTTCGACGTGATCCAGGGGCACCCCGAGAGCCCCGAGCCCGAGAACTTCATCCCGTTCCCCTACGACTGGCGGCGCGATAACCGCGCGGCGGCCCACCGGCTGAAGGAGGTGGTCGAGCGCAAGCTGGGCCTCTGGCGCAAGCGGCCGGGCATGAGCAAGGCGCGCGCGATCCTGATCGCCCACAGCATGGGCGGCCTAGTCGCGCGCTACTACCTCGAGGTGCTCGGCGGGTGGGACAGCTGCCGGGCGCTGATCACCTTCGGCACGCCGCACCGCGGCTCGCTGAACGCGCTCGACTCGCTCTGCAACGGGCACTCGCTCGGGCGCGCGGACCTGACCGACATCGTGCGCTCGTTCAACTCTGTGTACCAGCTGCTCCCAACGTACCCGACGGTCCGCGTCGGCAACGAGTACCGGCGGCCGGCGGAGCTCGATGGTATCCCCGGCTTCTCCAAATCCCGCGCCCAGGCGGCGCTGGCGTTCCACCACGAGATCCGCGATGCCATCGCGCGGCGCGGCGCCAGCGCTCCGGCCGTGACGCCGATCGTCGGGACTCTCCAGCCCACCGCACAGTCGGCCCGGCTGGAGGGGAACCGGGTGCACATGAGCAGAGACCTGCCCCTGTCGGACGCGGAGCGCCAGCAGCTGGGCGAGAAGGATGCCGAGTGGCTCGCCACCGGCGACGGCACGGTGCCCTTCTCCTCCGCCATCCCGGCCGAGCTTTCCACGGCCTCGTACCTCGACACCTACCACAGCGCGAAGCACGCCTGGCTGCCGGCCAACGCCGTGCTGCTCGAGAAGCTCTGCTCGATGCTGACGCGGATGCAGACCGCCGACGTGCTCGATAAGTTCCAGGGCGGCCTCGAGGCGCCGGAGCAGCTCGCCCAGCCCGCGCTCTCGGTCGAGCTCGACAACCTGCAGTACGCGGGCACGCCGATCGCCGTCCGCGCGCGGATCATCAACCAGCAGGCCGACCCTGGGCACGTCCTGCTGACCCTGGCGAGCGGCCGCAAGCGCTACAAGCTGCGCCTCGAGCCCGACGGCGAGGGGTGGTCCGGCAGGCTCGAGGGGGTGCCGCCCGGCACGTACTCCGCCACGGTCGAGACCTACCGCCGCGGGAAGCTGGCGCCCCCGCCGATCACCGATGTCCTCGAGGTAGTCGCCTGACCAGCGAGAAAGAGCGATGAGCGATACCGTGGGAGCCCTGGATCTTTGAAGAGAAGCGCCGCCTGGCGCGCTACGCCAACCCGGCGGCTGCGCAGTGGCTGCCGCAGCTGGAGCGCAACCCGACCGACCTGATCGGCCATCCGGACGGCAGGCTCGAGACGGCGCGCCTGCTGTATGACGCGGTGTATGGGGCGCGGCTCAACTACGCGCTCGAGCCGATCGACTTCCAGGCGGGCCAGCAGACCATCCGGCAGCCGTCCGAGATCTTTGGCTCGCGCCGCGCGACCTGCCTGGACCTGGCGGTGCTGTTCGGCGCGATCTTGCTCGAGTACGAGCTGCTGCCGATGATCGTCCTGACGCGCGGCCACGCCTTCCTGGTCGTGTCGCGCACGCTCACGCGGCGCGAGGTCGGCGCAGGCGCCGTGCGCGCCGAGAAAGGGCTGTTCGACGACGGCCTGGCTACGAGCGCGGGGGTGCGCGAGCTGCGCGCGCTCGTGGACCGTGAGGAGCTCTTCGCGCTGGAGTGCACCGGCTGCGCCTACACCGCGGAGAAGGGCTCCGCCCCCGAGCGCAAGGGCCGTGTGGGCGGGCGGATGCTGTTCGAGCGCGCGGTCGAGGCCGGGCGCGAGCAGCTCTCCTACCGGGCGCGGCCGCCGCTGTTCGCGCTCGATCTCCACAGCCTGAGCCAGCACCCCGCGTACCAGCCCTACCCGATCGAGCTGCCGGGCATCCAGAACCCGCCGCCGCCCGCCGTCGCAGAGCAGCCGAAGGAGCCCGGGCCGCAGACCGGCGGCGGCCTGCTCACGCTCGAGGAGCGTGACCGGCTCGTGGAGCTGCTGGGCATGCTCCCCAACATTGGGTCGTCGGCCATGCGGGACAGCCTGCTGTTCGGCGTGCCGCAGCCGATACGGCTGAGCCTGGTCAGCTCCGGGGCGGCGGCCGCCGACCTGCGCCAGCTGGTCGAGGTGGCCGACGGCGTGGGCGCGCAGCAGGCCGACGGCAGCTGGCCCATCGAGCGCGTGATCTTCAACGCGATCCGCATGGTCGACGGCTCGCGGCTGGCCGCCGAGCTGCGGCAGCTGTACGACGGTGCGAAGGGGCGCGCAGGAACCTAGCGCCCGGTATCGTGGCGGCAATCGAGCAGGTTGTTTCGGAGTGGCTGGACAGCGAGCTTCCGAATGTGTCTGCGTTGCTCACGCTTGGAGCGGAGCGAACGTGAGTGAGGGGGGAGCTATATGAACGACTATATTGCGCGCCGTGAGCGGGTGGGCATCTCGATCGGCAGCGCCGACCCGCCCGCGCTGGTGCGAGCGATCGCCGAGGCGGAGGCGGCCGGCGTGGCGCAGGTCTGGATGACCCAGAACCCGGTCTCGCCCGATGCCCTGACGGTCTTCGCCGCGGCGCTGGCGAGCACCGAGCGCATCCGCCTCGGCACGTCGATCGTGCCGACCTACCCGCGCCACCCGCTGGCGCTGGCCCAGCAGGCCGCCACTGTCGCGGCGCTTGGCCCCGGCCGGCTGCGCCTGGGGGTCGGGCCGAGCCACCGCCCGTCGATCAAGCGCGTCTACGGGCTGCCGATGGAGGCCCCGCTGGAGCACCTGCGCGAGTACGTCGCCGTGCTGCGCGCCGCGCTGTGGGAGGGGCGCGTGGAGCACCGCGGGCGCTTCTTCACCGCCGACGCGACGCTGCGGAGCGCGCCGCAGGTGCCGCTGCTGATATCGGCCCTCGGCGAGGGCGCCTTCCGGCTCGCCGGCGAGATCGCCGACGGCGCGATCTCCTGGAACTGCCCGCCGCGCTACCTGCAGGACGTCGCGCTGCCTGCGCTGCGTGCCGGCGCACAGGCGACGGGGCGGCCCGCCCCGCGGCTCGTCGCGCACATGTGGGTGGCGCTCAGCACCGACCGCGACGCCGTGCGCTCCGCCGCCCGCCAGGCGCTCGCCGGGTACGCCCGCCTGCCGTTCTACCGGCGCATGTTCGCCGCCGCCGGCCACCCGCCCCTGCCGGACGACAGCGTGAGCGACGCGCTTGTGGACGCGATCGTCGTCTCGGGAGAGGCCGCGGAGGTGGCCGCCCGGATCGACGAGCTGCTCGCTGGCGGGTTCGACGAGCTGCTGCTGACGGCCGTGCCGATGGGCGACCCGGACGGGGAGCGGGCGCGCCTGATCGCCTTCGCCGGCGGGCTGTGAGGAGGGCGTGGGGCCGCGGTCTCGCCGCAGCCCCACGTGGCCTCGTGCTACGGGGTGGTGATCCGCCCCTCGACCGCCGGGTCCACCGGCGAGTTGGCGACGACGTACTCGATCACCACGTCGAGCAGCAGGTCGCCGGTGAGCCGGAGGTCCGTGCCCTCCGCCAGCACGGTGTAGCCGTCGCCGCCGGTGAGCATGAAATCGTTCGTCACCACCCGTATCGGGTCGCTCGGGCCGACCGGGGCGACCGGGCCGGCGATGCCCTCGGGCGTCAGCCACATGCCGTCGACCACCGGCGTGGTCCCTTCGCAGTGGTACTGCACCTGCAGCCCCGAGACCTGCGGGAAGCGCCCGGTTGAGATCTGCGGGTTGCAGGCCGGCGAGAAGCCGTTCTCGAGGGCGCTCATCAGCTGCTCGCCGGTCAGCGTCACGATCACGGTGGAGTTGCCGAACGGCAGCACGGCGAACAGCTCGCCCCAGGTGATCTCGCACGGCGCCTCGCCGGCGCTCGGCGGGGAGCAGAGCAGGTCGGCGCGCAGCCCGCCCGAGTTGGTAAGCGCGATGTTCGCCTCCGGGTAGCGCGCGCGCATCGCGTCCGCCACCAGGTTGCCCATCTCGGATTCGTTGAGCCGGGTCGGGTCGCGCAGGATGTCGTTCGCCTGGGCGGCGATCACCTGGTTGCGCAGCGGCGCCGTCGCGGCGTTGGCCTCCTCCACGATCGCCTGGACGTCCGGCCGCGGGGCGACCCCCAGGTTCTTGGCGATGCGCGTCGAGCCGCCCGCCCATACCACGTCGTCTTTATCATCGTCGACGAGCAGCTGGAGCACCGAGTAGCTCGCGCCGGCGTTGATCCCCTCGGTCACCAGGATGTCGCCGACCATCAGGTTCGACACGCGGTGGGTGTGCCCGGCGACGATCGCGTCGACCGTCGTGTCGGCCAGCGCCTCGGCGATCGGGATGATCGGCCCGTCCCACGGCGTGGCCGGCCGATTCGCGATGGCGTTGGTGCCGTTGGCCGTCCCCTCGTGGATGACGACGATCTGGATATCGACCCCCCGTCTGGCAAGGCGCCGTGACGCCGCGCGGATCCGCTCCGCGGCGGGCAGGAAGGTCAGCCCGGCGGTGGCGTCCGCCCGCACGAGCTCCGGCGTCGTCTCGAGCGCCGCGCCGATCACCCCCACCTTGTAGTCGCCGATGGTGAAGACCGCCACGTCCTGCACCCACTCGGGCGGCCTGCCGGTCGCGGTCTCGACGATGTTGGTCGCCAGGAACGGGAAGTCCGCGCGGTCCTGGTGCACCAGCAGCCGCTCGACGCCGTAGTCGAACTCGTGGTTGCCGTAGGCGGTCGCGTCCATCCCCCAGGCGTTCTCGACGTCGATCGCCGGCATGTCTTCCAGCAGGCCGGAGTTGGGCGGCGACGCGCCGACGTTATCGCCGCCGGAGAGCAGCAGCGCCGGCCCGGGGAAGTTGGCGCGCTCCTCGTCAAAGAGCGTGGCGAGCTGGGCCGCCCCGCCGACCGAGATGTTGAGCCCGTCGAGAGTCGTCGTGGTCGGGTCGAGCTGGCCGTGGAAGTCGTTCAGCCCGATGATCGTGATCGGCGTGATGTCGTCGCCGTCGTCGAGGATCTCGACCAGGACGCGCCCCTGCGACTGCTGGGGCAGCGGCACGCCGAGGAGCGCGGCGATCGTCGGCGCGAGGTCGATCGAGCGCAGCCCGTGGAACCGGCCCTCCTCGATGTCCGGCCCGCCGGCGATGAACGTCGCGCGCATGTTGACGTTGCCGACGTCGCTCTGCAGGTCCGGCACGTAGCCGTGCTGGCCGAAGAAGGCCGAGCGCGCGACCAGCGTGCCGGGCGTGGCGGCGTCGAACTGGTAGGGCGGGTAGGCGAAGACCACCAGGTCGCCGGTGCGGGTCGGGTGGGCCATGTCGGCGGTCGAGTCGTGGTTGTGCGCGTCGTTGGGGATGTAGCGCGCCTCGGCCTTGGTGAAGACGCGGTCGATCATCTGCCAGCCCTCTGGCTGGCCGTCGCGGTTCCAGTCGTTCGGGTCGCTGAGGTTCTCGAAGGCCTCTTTGATCGCCGCCAGCGTGGCCTCCGCCTCCGCCGCGGTCACCTGCTGCAGCGCGGGGTCGGCCGGGTCGCGGCCGGCCAGGTTCAGGTAGATCTGCACCGTGCCGCCGGCCCAGCACGCCTTGGCCTTGCCGATCGTCTCGCCGGCCGCCAGGCGGCAGTTCGAGGTCTGCGGGCTCGAGAGCAGGCCGAGGTCCACCAGCACCTTGCTGGCGTCGATCGCCAGGAACTGCGGCGCGAAGCCGTGGTCGGAGGAGACGAAGGTCGTCGGCTGGCCGCCCATCAGCGCGCGCGCCAGCGCCAGCGTGTTGTTCGCCCCGCGGTAGGCGCGCACCAGGAACCCGGTCCGCTCGGCGACGCGCCCGTCGGGCTCGCCGTCCAGCAGCACGTCGTCGTAGGCCGGGTTCGGGTCGCCGTTCGGCAGCGTGGGCCAGACGAGGGCCAGGAACTGGTGCGAGAACTCATCGGTCACCGGGTAGCCGATCAGGGCCAGGTCGGGCTTGTAGGTGCGCAGGATGTAGCGGATGAGCGGGTGGTGCCCCTTCTCCCAGTACAGCCCCTGCTCGACGTAGGTCTCTTCGCTGACGATCCCGGCCTCGATGATCGCGAAGTCCCCGGCCGTCGAGGTCGGGAAGCGCTGCGCGACGAACTCGGCGAAGTCGCCGTCGAAGCCCGGCTCGCCCGGCCAGGATGGCCAGCTCGCGTTGGCGCGGCTCACCGAGGTGTGGAACAGGCGCACCTGCGAGAGGTCGGGCGTGAGCTCCTCGACCTTCACCAGCATGCCGGCGGTGAGGCCCTCAAGCGGCCCGCCGATGATCTTGACCTTGACGTCGGCCCACTCGCCGCGCCGCAGCAGCCCGACCCGGTCGCTGCCATCCTTGGTCGGCGAGAGCAGCACGCGGTCGTAGTCGGTCCGGCCGTTGTTGGTCGAGTCGAAGATATAGGCGTTCAGGCCGTACTTGTCGACGCCGGCGTCGAGCACGCGCAGCCGCATCTCATGGGGCGGGCTGTGCGACGCCGGCACGTTGGTCCAGCCGGTCGCGGGCGCCGGCTGCGCGGCGGGGAAGGGGTCCTGGCCGGCGAAGCCGTCGGGGTGGTCGAACTGCAGCCCGAAGGAGGCGACGAACGCCGCGTCGTCGGAGGGCGAGATGTAGTTCGTCGCGACCCCGCGGCCGGAGAAGAAGCTGCGGAAGTCGACCGTCGGGCCGTTGATCTCGCCGTTGCGCCCGCCGGCCCACTCGATCTGCGCGACCTTCTTGCCGCCGCGCTCGGCGGCCTGCGCGATCGTCTCGGCCTGCGGGACGCCTGGGTCGAAGGCGGCGACGCGGTTGTTGAACGGCTGGCCGTTGATGTGGAAGGTGTTGTTCGTCGAGCCGTGGACGCCGGGCCAGGCGCCCGTGGCGAGGGTGTACCAGCCGGCGCCGGTGTTGGTGGGCGCTTGGGTGAGCAGCCCGCCGCCAGCGGCCGAGGCGCCGTTGCGGAGCAGGCTCCGGAACGTTCCGGCCAGCCCGGCGCTCGCGAGCGACTCGACGTAGTCCTGGCGCATGCCATCGGCGGCGAAGAAGACGATGCGGTCGCTGCGCGACGGGCGCCCGTCGTGCGATGAGCGGTGGGCGCTGGCTGCTGTCGGGACGGCGAGTGCCGCGAGCATGAGCGCGGACAGCAAAGCCAGGCGCAAGCGGTTCTGGGCCACCACGAGCTCCTTTCCGAAGAACGGCGGGCCGTGCCCAGGGTTGTATTGGTGGTAGTGGTTGGGGGCAGTGCAGCGATTATACTACCGAGCCTCGTGGTGGAGGAAGATCTGTGTGCCGAACCTTACAGAAATGTCATCCGCGCCGAAGCACGCGGGCCCATCGAGCGGCGCCGCGCCCGATGAGCCGGTGAGCGAGGAGTGAGGGGGCCGCAGGGCTGCGAGCCCTGCGAGCTGTGTCCGGGGGATGCGCCCTAGCTGCCGGCCGCGCGCTGCTCGCGCAGGCTGCTGCCGCAGCGCATGCAGAAGTTCGCCGTGGCCGGGTTGGAGATGCCGCACTGCGGGCAGTCCCTGACCCCGAGGAAGGTGCCGCACTCCCGGCAGCGCTCTGCGGCGGGCAGGTTCACCGTGCCGCACGACGGGCAGTGGATGCGCGGCAGGCGCGTGGTCTCGCCGGTCACCGCGCTGCCCGGCAGGCGCGTGGTCTCGCCGGTCGCCGCGCCGCGCGCCAGGGGCCGCGCCCTGTCCCTCGCCGCGCCCCAGCGCGCCACATAGTCCTCGATGCTCTCCCAGATCTGCGCCGTCAGGCTCGGGTCGACGGTCTCGCTCCGGCCGCCGCCGAGCGGCCAGGTGAAGAAGAAGGGGAAGAAGCCGATCAGCCCGCCGACGACGATGCGCCCGCCGTCGCTGTACCACTGCTGCTCGCCGAGCGTCACGCGCAGCCCCTCCTCGATCGGCTCGATCGCCACGGTGACCGCCGCTCTCGGCTCGTCGCTGAAGAGGCCGCCGCTGCGCTGCCCGATCTGCACGATGATCCCCTCGTCCGCCTCCAGCGCCTGCGCCGCCGTATCGCCCCGGTCCCAGGTGTCGAGCAGGTGCTGCGCCAGGGCGCTCGGCGCGATGCTGCCGCGATAGACTCGCTGTTCCATGGTGCCTCCGTTCGCGTCATTCTGCTCTCGCCTCGTGCAAGTACCACGCCATGGGCCGCGCGGGGCGCGCAGCATCCACGCCACCTCCCGCTCAAGTGTGTACGGCAGGGTGGCAGGAAGAGATGATTGCGAAGAGCGCACGCTTCGCGGATGCCTGCGGCATACCTTCGGAGGGGTGTGAGAGGCTGAGCAGTGCAATGAGGCGTCGATCAGGCCAGACGCGGCGGAAAAGTTCGTGGAGGGCTCGTGGCCCTCCACTCCTCCACGTATGTGGCGGCGCCGCCCGCGGCGACCCTGGCCCGCTCGGGGCCGGCCGCATCACGACCGGGTCGCCTCCGCTGGCGGCGGGCCGATCAGCTGCGTGACGTGAGTGAGCAGCGTTGAGATCTCGAACGGCTTCTGGATGAAGACCGCCGGTTTCGATTTCAGCCACGTCTCGTCGCCCTCCAGCTCGCCGTTCTCGGTCGAGAGAACGATGAGCGGGGGCGTGCTGGATGCCGGCGCGCAGCGGAGCACGTCGAGCATTTCGTGCCGCTGCTTCGATCGGCGGATGCCGATGTCCATGATCACCAGGTCGGGGTGGTGCTCCCGGATCACATCCAGCGCCTCCGACGCGGCCGTGCAGCCGATCGTTGCGTAGCCCTCCTCGCTGAGCAGATCGTCCATCATCTCGACGCAGGGGCGGTCGTCGTCCACAATGGCAATCAGCGGGTGTTGCATGGTCCACCTCACGAGTCGTTGCAGCACATCGATGCTCGACGGTGTACCGGGGCTGTTTGCGACGGCCTACACTCATTGGGTCCCGGTCGGGTGCCACTCATTGTAGCACACGCTGGTGCAGCGTGCCCGCTGGCGGCGTGGAAGTTTCGCAACTGGGGCGGAGTCTCGTCACCACTGACAGAAGGCACGCGGTGCGGTCACAGCGTGCTTGAGCGCGAGAGGGGTTGCGACCCCTCTCGCGCTCTCCCCCGCCGGAAGGGGCTGTGCAGCCCGCCAGCCGCTCATCGCAGCAACACTGGGTGCAGCCCACCAAAC
>Ga0207874_1002267_pt1 | contig 18742 bp, 16 predicted proteins | sample HigsolmetaAR201D_FD_184833 | JGI IMG/M metagenome (GOLD analysis project Ga0207874, IMG submission 184833) | Ionic liquid and high solid enriched microbial communities from the Joint BioEnergy Institute, USA - AR20-1-D (SPAdes) (version 2) ...
GCGGTCTCACCAAGTCGTGTCCTCGTCGGCTTGGATGATTTGGCAGGGTCCGGCCGTGATCTGCCGGTCGTCGCGGTGCCGGCTGCTTGCCGAGCCTGGACCGGCATCGCCTGTTCCCGGGCTGTCCACGCAGCCTTCGGTCAGGCGCTCCATCCAGAGGCCGGAGCGTCGGCCTGGTCGTTCTGCGGACGATCCCCGAGGGGTTGGTGCTTGGGTGGATCAGAAGCCGGGGACGGCCTTGAAACGCGGGCGGTCTGTGCCCTGCGGGTGTCCCGGGACGCCGGTCAGTGCCCGGCCAAAAGCAGTTCCGCCTGGCGGCGTGCGACCTTGATCGGGGCGTCCGAGCGGCTGAACTTCGAGCCGGCCAGGGCGCCGTCGTACAGCACCTGCAGGACGTCGGCGTCGCCCTCGGGGTCGGGGGAGCCGGCCTCGCGCAGCTGGGTCAGCAGCATGCGGCGCAGCCAGGCGCGGTGGCGGGCGACGGCCTTGGCCACCGGGTGGGTGGGGTCGGGGAATTCGGTGACGGCGTTGAGGTACACGCAGCCGCGGTAGTCGCGGCCGGGGGCGGCGGCGATGGCCAGGTCGAACAGGGCGAGGATGCGTTCGCGGGGGCCGGGGGCGTCCTTGGCGGCGGCCTGCCAGGCGGCGCAGTCGGCGGCGTCCTGGTCGTCCAGGCAGGCGACCACCAGGCCGTCCTTGGAGCCGAAGGTCTGGTAGAGGCTGGCGCGGGCCACGTTCGCCTCGGCGATGATCCGCTCGACGCCGACCGCGCGGATGCCCTCTTTGAAGAACAGCCGCCGGGCGGTCTCCAGCAGCCGGGCCGCCGGGGAAGAGCCCCCCTTGCCGCGCGCTCCGGCGTCGTCGGTGGGTGGGCGGGCGGATGCAGTCGAGGGCATGGCGGGAAATATACGTCCTCCTGTCGCAGGGCGCCCATACGGGAACTTTCCCTACCAGAACGGTGGGTCTATCTGTTATGGTCTGCCGCATGAGGCAACCCCTGCTGGTGCGCCGCCTGCACATCGACCTGGAACGGGTGCAGGGCGCCTGCTGTCCGGCCCCGATCGCGCGCTGACCGCCCGCGCACGAGACATTCACCGCCTCTTCCCCCAAGCCCGTCCGCCGTCCCGCACGGCCGGCCCGCCGTGCCCGGGCGCATCCCACCCCCCGATTGGAACGTCATGTCGCTGTACCTGCTTGAGATCCGCATCGAGCCGACCGACCGCCCCGCCGTGGAACGCCTGATCGCCGACGTGGCCGAAGCCGTCCGCTCCGCAGGCGGCGAAGTGGTGGAATCCCAGGTCACCGGCACCTTCGAGCGCATCTTCACGGTCGTGGAGGCCGCCTCGGCCGAGTCGGTGGCCACCGCGGTCACCGCCGCCGTCGCCGAAGGCCGGCCGCCGCGGTCTTACGCGGTCACCGGCCCGGACGAGGTCCGCCTGGTCGGGGCGGACCTGGAGGAGGTCAAAGCGGCCCGCCCCGAGGCCGGCTACCTGGTCGAATGGGACCTGCCCGCCGAGCTGGACATGGAGAGCTACCTGGCCCGCAAGAAGGCCAACGCCCCCAAGTACGCCGAGGTCCCCGAGGTCAGCTTCCTGCGCACCTACGTCCGCGAGGACATGGCCAAGTGCCTGTGCCTGTACGACGCCCCCGACGAGGAGGCCGTACGGCGCGCCCGCAAAGCCGTCCAGGCCCCGGTGGACCGGCTGCACGCCCTGGACGGAGGGCACGAGGGATGAGCACCGGCCAGGCCGTCGCCCCGGCCCTGGAGACGCTGCGCGAAGAGATCGCCGCAGCCGCCCCCCGGGTCGATCGCGGCGAGTGCGATACCCGTTCCGCCCTGCGGCGACTCGGCGAGCACGACCTGCTGGCGCTGGGCGCCCCCGGCAACCGCGACGGGCGGCTGCCGGAGGCGGCGCACCTGGTCGAGCAGATCGCCGCGTGCTGCCTGAGCTCGGCGTTCTCGCTGTGGGCGCACCGCATGACGATCGAGTACCTGCAGCTGGCCCCGCACTCGCAGGCCGGTGCGCTGCTGCCCGAGCTGCGGGCCGGACGGCTGATCGGCTGCACCGCGATGGCACCGGCGCTGCGCGACGTCTCCGGCGTCGAGGAGGTGCCGGTGCGGGCCCGCCGCGACGGCGGGGAGCTGGTGCTGGACGGCCCGATCCGCTGGGCCTCCAACCTCTTTCCCGAGGCGGTGATCGTGCTGCCCGTCCACCTGGGCGGCCGGGACCGCGCCGTGGTCTGCCTGCGGGCCACCGACGAAGGGGTGCGGATCCACCAGCCGCCCCGCCTGCTGGCGCTGGGCGCCACCGCCTCCTCCTCGGTGACCCTGACCGGGGTGCGGGTGCCGCGCGGCAACGTCCTCAGCGAGGACCTGCCCGGCTTCGTCGCCGCCTTCCGGCCCACCTTCCTGGTGCTGCAGACGGCGCTGTGCACCGGGCTCGCCGGCGCCTCGCTGGAGGCCGCGCAACCCCGCCTGACCGGCCTGAACGCCGTCTTCGCCGACGAGGCGGCGACCTTGCGCGCCCGGCTTGAGGAGCTGCGGCGGCGGCTGGGCGCCCACGCCGCCGACCCGGCCGCGGCCGCCGTCGCCGACCTGCTGCGGATGCGGCTGGAGGGCGCCCGGCTCGCCGGCGAGGCCGCCCGCCTGGAGGCCGCGCTGCACGGCGGCGCGGGCTATGCGGTCGGCACCCCGACGAACCGGCGGCTGCGCGAGGCCGCGTTCTTCCCCGCCCAATCCCCCACGGAAGGACAGCTGCGGTGGGAACTGTCGAAGTACGCGTGAGCGCGGCCCGCAAAAGCTACGGCAACACCCCGGTCCTGGACGGCCTGGACCTGGAGGTCGGGCGCGGCGAGTTCCTCGTCGTCGTCGGCCCCAGCGGCAGCGGCAAGTCCACCCTGCTGCGCGTCCTGGCCGGGCTGGAGCACCTGGACGCCGGCGAGGTCGCCTGGCCCGCGAGCGAGAACGAGGACCGTCCCGCCATCGGCGTGGTCTTCCAGCAGCCGCTGCTGATGCCCTGGCTGACGGTCCGGGAGAACGTCGCCCTCGGCGGACGCTACCGGGCCAACCACGGGCGCTTCGCCCGCTCCGACGTCGATGACCTGCTGGAACGGTTCGGCCTGGCCGAGCTGGCCGACGCCCGCCCCGCCCAGTTGTCCGGCGGGCAGGCGCAGCGGGCCGCCGTCGCCCGCGCGGTGGCGGTGCGGCCGCGCCTGCTGCTGCTGGACGAGCCGTTCAGCGCCCTGGACCCGGCCACCCGCCACGCCCTGCAGGACTGGCTGCGCGAGCTGGTCGCCCAGCTGGAGCTGACCGTGGTGCTGGTCACCCATGACGTGGACGAGGCCCTCTACCTGGGCCACCGCATCGCCCTGCTGGACGGCTCGGGCACGGTGGCGGCCGAGTGGACGGGCACCCCGCCCCAGGACCGGTCCGAGCTGCAGGCCCTGCCGACCCGGGCCGAGCTGCTGGCCCGCTACCGCACCGACGTTCCGCAGGGGGCGCGCTGATGGCCGGATGGTTCGGCATGGACCCCACCAGGCGCGGGCTGCTGCGCGGCGGCGCGGCCCTGGGCGGCGCCGCGCTGGTCTCGGCGGGCGGCCTGGCGGGCCTGGCCGACCTGACCGGGCGGGCGCTGGGCAACCGCCGTCCGGAACGCGGCGGCGCGCTGCGGATCGGTTACCTGCCCATCACCGACGCCACCCCGCTGCTGGTCGCCCACGCCCAAGGGCTGTTCGCCCGCGAAGGCGTGGCCGTGGAACGGCCGGTGCTGTTCCGCAGCTGGGCGTCGCTGGCGGAGGCGTTCTCCTCCGGCACGGTGGACATGGTGCACCTGCTGATGCCGCTGGCGGTGCAGCTGCGCTACCAGCTCGGCGCCGCCGTGCGCATCGTGGCCTGGAACCACACCAACGGCTCGGCGCTGACCGTGGCCCCCACCACCCGCCGCATCGAGCAGCTCGCCGGCACCCAGGTGGCCATCCCGCACTGGTGGTCCATGCACAACGTGGTGCTGCAGGCCATGCTGCGCCAGGCGGGGCTGCGCCCGGTGGTGCGCCGCGCCCCGTCCCGGTCGGCCGGGACGGTGGAGCTGGTGGTGCTCAGCCCGGCCGACATGCTGCCGGCCCTGCAGGTGGGCACGATCGGCGGCTACATCGTGGCCGACCCGTTCAACGCCGCCGCCGAGGTCAAAGGGGTCGGACGCATCCAGCGGTTCGTCGGCGACGTGTGGCGCCGGCACGCCTGCTGCGCGGTGCTGCTCCACGAAGAGCTCCTGGAGAAGCGGCCGCAGCAGGCGCAAGGGCTGCTCAACGCCCTCACCCGGGCCCAGCTCCACGCCCGGACGCACCGGCCCGAGACCGCGCGGCTGCTGTCGCAGGGCCGCTACCTGCCGCAGCCGGTGAAGGCCATCACCAAGGCGCTGACCCACCGGGAGGACCACTACCGGTGGCAGGGCGCGCTGCACCACCCCGGCTGGCAGGGGCAGCGCATCGACTTCCAGCCCTTCCCGTTCCCCAGCTACACCGAACGGCTCATCGCCGCGATGCGCCAGACCCGGGTCGATGGCGACACCGCCTTCCTGGACGGGCTCGACCCCGCCGCCGTCCACCGCGACCTGGTCGACGACCGCTTCGTGCGGCGGGCGCTCGACCGGCTCGGCGGCCCGCAGACGTTCGACCTGCCCGCCTCGCTGACCCGTACCGAAGAGGTGAATCCCGCATGAGCGTCTCCCTGCGCCCGATCGCGCCCGCCCGGTCCCGTCCCCCCGCCGGATCCGGCGGGGCCTCCCGGCGGTGGCGTGCGCCGTGGCCGCCGCTGGCCTGCCTGGCGCTGGCGGTGGCGCTGTGGTGGCTGCTGACCTCGGTGATCGGCGCCGATGACCGGCTGCTGTCGTCGTTCGCTCCCCAGCGCGCCGTCCCGGCCATCGGCGACCTGGCCGAACGCGGGGTGCTGGTGGAAGACACCCTCACCAGCCTGTGGCGGCTGGTGATGGGGCTGCTGATCGCGGCGGTGGTCGGCGTCCCGCTGGGGCTGGGCATCGGGCTGTCGCAGACCGCCGAACGCGCCACCCGGCCGGTGCTGCAGTTCCTGCGGATGATCTCGCCGCTGTCGTGGGCGCCGGTGGCGGTGGGGCTGTTCGGCATCGGCAGCGAGCCGGTCTTCTTCCTGGTCGCCGCGGCGGCGGTGTGGCCGATCGTGCTGAACACCGCGGCCGGGGTGCGCGCGGTCGATCCCGGGCACATCCTGGTGGCGCGTTCGCTGGGGGCGCGGCGCGGGGAGATCCTCGGCAGCGTCGTGCTGCCGTCAGCGCGCGCCCATGTGCTGACCGGGCTGCGCCTGGCCCTCGGCATCGCCTGGGTGGTGCTGGTGCCGGCGGAGATGCTGGGGGTGGACTCCGGGCTGGGCTACCAGATCCTCAACGCCCGTGACCAGCTTGCCTACGACCAGCTCATGGCGGTCATCTTGGTGATCGGCGCGCTGGGCTACGTCCTGGACGCCCTGGCCCGCCGGGCGCTGGCGTCCCGGTGAACCCTCGCTGGAGGCGGGTGTTTCGGCGGGGCCGCCGGATCGCGGCGTCCATCACGGTCGCTGGAGATCGGCGTGCCGGCGGGAACGACGGCGGTGGCCCGGGCGCCGGGGCCCGGGCCACCGGTCACGGGGTCAGGTCACGACGGTCAGAAGGTGGAGACGTTGAGGAGCTTCTCCTGGATGCCGTCGGGGTCCTGGCTCGGCCAGATCCAGCCGTAGTTGCCGGCCGACTGCAGGGCGGCCTTCACGGCGGCGGGGGAGGCGCTCGGGTGGGTGGCCTTGTAGAGGGCGGCGGCTCCGGCGACGTGCGGGGAGGCCATGGAGGTGCCCGACAGGGTCGCATACGAGCTGCCGATGTAGGTGGAGTAGATGCACACGCCGGGGGCGATCAGGTCCACGTCGGAGCCGTAGTTGGAGAAGTCGGCGAAGGTGTCGTCCTGGTCGCTGCGGCAGGTGGGCGAGGCCCCGCCGCCCGGCGCGCCGTTGAAGTCGGCCAGCGCGCTGACGGTGATGACCTCCGGGTAGGTGGCCGGGACGAAGCCGTTGGCGTTGGCGTAGGAGTTGCCGGCCGCGACCACGTAGGTGACGCCGGCGTTGACGGAGTTGCAGATGGCCTGGCGCAGGCTGCTGGAGCTGCAGCTGGTGCCCTCGGTGCCGGTGCCGCCCAGGCTCATGTTCGCCACCTCGATCTCGTTGGCGTGGGCGGTCACGTAGTCCACGCCGCAGATGATCTGCGACCAGGTGCCGTTGCCGGAGTTGTTGAGCACCCGCACCGGCCACAGCCGGGCGCCGGGGGCGACGCCGACCACGCCGATGTTGTTGTCGAGTGCGCCGATGGTGCCGGCCACGTGGGTGCCGTGGCCGTTGCCGTCGTTGGCGCTGCTGCCGGTGCTGCAGTTGCGGGCGCCGGCGGTGTAGACGTTCAGGTCCGGGTGGTTGAGCTGGATGCCGGTGTCGATGACCGCCACGTCCACGTCGACCCGCTCGTCGATGCCGTTGATCTTGGCGGTGGGGCTCAGCTCGGCGTCGATGCGGTTGATGCCGGTGGGCAGGGTCTGGGCGGTGATGGACACCTCCCGGTCGGGCTCGACCGACTGCACCCGCGGGTCTTTGGCCAGCCGGGCCGCCGCGGCGGCGGTCAGCCGGGCGGAGTAGCCCTTGAGGGCGCTGCGGTAGACGTGCCGCAGCGTGCCGCCGCGGGCCTTGGTCTGCTCGGCCGCCACCGACGACGGTTCGGCGCCGTCCTTGAGCACGACGATGTAGCCGCCGGTCTGCGCGGCGGCCGAGGCGGACGGGGCGGCGGTCAGGAAGGGGACCAGGGCGAGGGATGCGGATGCGAAGACGGCCATGAGCCGCTTTCTGCGCATGCGCGGATTTCCTTTCCGGGAGTCCTGCGGGGATCGAGAGGGGACAGGGGGTCAGGCGTGCGCGGGGACGCACGCGGCCGGCGGATTGCTCCAGTCGCAGGTCCGTAACAAGCCCGTAATTTTCCTTTACTGTTGATGCCTGTAAGGCCTGCGGTTAGAAGATTGACCGGTCTGTCCCGTTTGATCCATAGGGGCGAACAAAGTCGTTATTGAACGTATATATGACGGTTTGGTCTCGGTTCTGTCAGTGTCCGACGGAAAGGGGTCGAACTGCGTTGATGCTCCTTGAGCGGGCTCGGGGAAGACGCGGGAGAGGGCTGGTGATCTTGGGCGTCTCCCTGGCGTCGATCCCGGTGAGCCGCACCGAATGCGACCTTCGCCCCTCGGTGATGTGCTCGCGGCCCGGCGTTCCGGTGAGGACGCCACGGCGGGCCGTCCCGGCGGCTTGCGCTCGGGGACGGCGTTTTCAGCGGCGGGCGGCCGAGCCTCATCGGGCCGCGGCCGCCCGCCGGAGCTCACAAAAGGAAATTCCGGCCGGTGCGGAACCCGGCCGGTGGCTTTTCCTTTGAAAATTCTCTGAACGGCGCTTTTGAGCCGGCGGGGATTCCCCGCGGCCGGCCGCTCAGCCCTTCAGCAGTTCCTCGATGAGCGCGCCGACCTGCTCGATCTCGATGAGGAAGCCGTCATGGCCGGCGGGGGACTCGATCACCCGCAGCCGGTCGGCGCCCGGGATGCCCGCCGCCAGCTCCTGCTGCTGGTACAGCGGGTACAGCCGGTCGGAGTCCACGCCCGCCACCAGGGTGCGGGCCGTCACCCGGCGCAGCGCGGCGGCCATCCCGCCCCGGCCGCGCCCGACGTCGTGGCCGTTCATCGTCTCGGTCAGCACGATGTAGCTGTTGGCGTCAAAGCGCCGCACCAGCTTGTCGGCGTGGTGATCCAGGTAGGACTCCACGGCGAAACGCCCGCCGCGGAAAGGGTCCTCATCGCCCTGCGGACGGCGGCCGAACCGCACCCGCAGCTCCGGCTCGCTCCGGTACGTCACATGCGCGATCTTGCGGGCGATGCCCAGCCCGGTGTGCGGGCCCTGGCCCGGCGCGGCGTCGTAGTAGTCCCCGCCGCGGAACCCCGGGTCGCTGCGGATCGCCTGGATCTGCGCGTTCGCCCAGGCGATCTGCTCGGCGCTGGCCGCCCCCGTGGTGGCCAGCAACAGCAGCGCCGCAACCCGGTCGGGCTGGGAGACCGCCCACTCCAGCGCCCGCATCCCGCCCATGGAGCCGCCGACCACCAGCGCCCAGCGGTCGATGCCCAGCGCATCGGCCAACTGCACCTCGGCGGCCACCTGGTCCCGCTGGGTGATGTAGGGGAACGACCCGCCCCAGGGCCGCCGCCCGTCCGGACGCAGCGAAGCCGGGCCGGTGCTGCCCTGGCAGCCGCCCAGCACGTTCGGCACCACCACGAAGTACCGGTCGGTGTCCAGCGGACGGCCCGGCCCGATCAGCCCGTCCCACCAGCCGGGGGTCGGGTGGCCGGGCTCGGCCGGGCCGGCGGCGTGGCTGTCACCGGTCAGCGCGTGCAGCACCAGCACCGCGTTCGAGCCGTCCGGCGCCGGCGTGCCCCAGGTCTCATAGGCCAGCCGCACCCCCGGCAGCGTGCCCCCGGTCTCCAGCGGCAGCGGGCGCTCCAGGGTCACCCACTGCCGCCGTCCAGGCGGATCCCCCTCCCGCCAGGCCCCGGTGACCGGCGGGAGGGGGACCGGTGCGGTCTGGGCTGCGGCGCTCAGGACGCGCCCTTCGCCGCGCGGAACCCGGCCTCCAGGTCGGCCTTGAGGTCGTCGACGTTCTCGATGCCGACCGACAGCCGCACCAGGCCGGGGGTGACGCCGGTGGAGGCCAGCTCCTCCTCGGAGAGCTGGCTGTGGGTGGTGGACGCCGGGTGGATGATCAGGCTGCGCACGTCCCCGATGTTGGCCAGGTGGCTGAACAGCTGCACCCCCTCCACGAACCGGCGGCCGGCCTCGATGCCGCCGCGCAGCTCGAAGGAGACGATCGCGCCCGCCCCGCGCGGCAGGTACTTTTGCGCCGCCCCGTACCAGCGGCTGGACTCCAGGCCCGGGTAGTGCACCGCGGCGACCTCATCGCGCTGCTCCAGCCACTTGGCCAGCTCCAGCGCGTTCGCCGAGTGCCGCTCCATCCGCAGGCTGAGCGTCTCCACGCCCTGCAGCAGCAGGAACGCCGAGAACGGCGCGATCGCCGGGCCGATGTCGCGCAGCAGTTGCACCCGCAGCTTGATGCCGTAGGACAGGTTGCCCAGGGCCTCCCAGTAGCGCAGGCCGTGGTAGCTGGGGTCGGGCTCGACGAAGTCGGGGAACCGGTCGCCGTGGGCCCCGAAGTCGAAGGACCCGCCGTCCACCACCACGCCCGCGACCGTGGTGCCGTGCCCGCCGAGGAACTTGGTGGCCGAGTGCACCACGATGTCGGCGCCGTGCTCAAAGGGCCGCAGCAGGTAGGGGGTGGGGACGGTGTTGTCCACGATCAGCGGCACGCCCACCTCGTGGGCCACGCCGGCCACGCCCTCGATGTCCAGCACGTTGCCGCGCGGGTTGCCGATGCTCTCCCCGAAGAACGCCTTGGTGTTGGGACGCACCGCCGCCCGCCAGGCGTCCAGGTCGTCGGGGTCCTCGACGAAGGACACCTCGATGCCGAGCTTGGGCAGCGTGTGCCGGAACAGGTTGTAGGTCCCCCCGTACAGCGAGGCGCTGGAGACCACGTGGTCGCCCGAACGGGCCAGGTTCAAGATCGCCATGGTCTCGGCGGCCTGCCCCGACGCCAGCGCCACCGCGCCGACCCCGCCCTCCAGCGCGGCGATCCGCTGCTCGAAGGCGTCCTGGGTCGGGTTCATGATCCGGGTGTAGATGTTGCCGGTCTCCGCCAGCGAGAACAGGTTGGCGGCGTGCTGGGTGTCCCGGAACACATACGAGGTGGTCTGGTAGATCGGCACCGCCCGCGCCCCGGTGGCGGGGTCGGGCTGGGTGCCGGCGTGCACCTGCTTGGTCTCGAACGACCAGCCGTCGGTGGCGGGGGCCTCGGAGGCGTCGGGGGACTGGCTCATCGTGCTCCTCGAACTGACGATGACGCGGCGCCGCGCCGCGGAGAGGTACGGGGATTCAGCGAAGTCCGACCCGCGACCGGGGTGGCGGGCGAGGGCGAGACGGAAAGACGGTGAGCGGGGCGGGGGTCAGCGCGCAGCCGGACAGCGGCTGCTGGCCACCCGCAGGTAATCGACATAACGCCTGCTCACCAGCATGATCACCCGGTCATCATATCGTCACACGCCCACTTATCCGAGTGCCTTTCATCACATTCCCTCGTGATTCTCCCCGGTGGGGACGGCGATCGGCGCTCTGGCTCGTTCCATCCCCTCGGAGCGCTCACGCCTTCCCGGCTCCTTCGCCGGGGGAGGAACGTGTGCGGCTTCTCACAGGGCTCGGGCGGCGTCCATCGGCGCTCAAAGACGGGAGCCGGAAAGAGACGGGGTGACTCCTCGCCCATCGCCGGACCGGTTCCCGCCGCCGGGACGGGACGGGAGGCCGCCGGCCAGCACCGTCTCCAAAAAGGGCAGGGCGCGGCCGACCTGCTTGGCCCTGATGACCAGGTCCCACAGCGGTTCGAACTTCTTCCAGCCGGCCGCGTAGGCGGCATGGCGCAGCCTGCCCGCCACGGTGGGCTTGGTGGCCGCGCCGCGCAGGATCGACCCCCAGCGGTAGAAGTCGCGGTAGGCCCGCCAATAGCCGTCCTCCAACTGCCGGGCGGTCATCCGGGACGGTTCGAAGACCACATGGCGGGTGTCGTAGAGATCCCAGTCCGAGTGCAGCAGCCGGCCGGCCTTGGCCATCCGCTCATACAGGCGGGTGCCGGGATAGGGCGTGAGGATGTGGAAGGTGGCGGTCTCGATGCCCTGGCCGATCGCCCACTCGACGGTGCGGTCGAACACGGACGCGTCGTCGTGGTCCATGCCGAAGACGAAACTGCCGTTGACCATCACCCCGTGCTCGTGCAGCCGCCGGATCGCCGCGCCGTAGTCCCGGTCGATGTTCTGCCACTTGCGCTGCTCGGCCAGGTTGGCGGCGTTGACGGTCTCAAAGCCGACGAACAGGCTGCGCAGCCCCGCCTCCACGGCCTTCTCCAGCAGCCCCGGGCGCAGCACCGCCTGCACCGTCCCGGCCGCCTGCCACAGCCGTCCCATCCCGCGCATCCCCTCGAACAGGGCGGTGGCGAACCGGGCGTTGCCGAACAGGTGGTCGTCCAGGAAGTACAGGTGCCGTCCGGGCAGCCGGTCGATCTCGGCGAGCGCCGCGTCCACGGCCTGGGTGTAGAACGACTTGCCGCCGGCGAAGAACGCCTCCTTGTAGCAGAAGTCGCACACGTGCGGGCAGCCGCGGGAGACCACGATCGAGTTCGGCACCAGGTACCGGCTGCGGTCGATCAGGTCGCGGCGGACCGGCGGCAGGCCGGCCAGGGTGCGCTCGGTGGAGTCATAGCGGCGGGCCGGACGCCCGGCGCGCAGGTCGGCCAGGAAACGCGGCCAGGTGTCCTCGCCCGGCCCGCAGAAGATCGTGTCGGCGTGCCGGGCGGCCTCCTGCGGCAGCGACGTCACGTGCAGGCCGCCCAGGCAGACGTGGGCGCCGCGGGCCCGGTACAGGTCGGCCAGCTCATAGGCCCGGCGCGCGGAGGTGATGTAGACCTGGATGACCACCAGGTCCGGCTCATCGGAGGTGTCGATCTTCTGGACGTGCTCGTCGACGATGGTCACCTCGTCGTCGGGGTCCAGGTAACCGGCCAGCGTGGCCAGCCCCAGCGGCGGGAACAGCGCGTACTTGATCGGGCGGAACAGCGGCGAGGTCGCCTCGGTCAGCGCGGGCAGGATCATCTTCACTCGCACGGGGGGCTCCTTCGGGTCGGTCACCGACCTGGATACCGCCCCGCCGATCACCGCGGGTGAGGGCCGTGTGCGGGTTCTGTGCAGAAATTGTGAAGACCGCCCGCGGGTCAGATCGCGTTCGGGATCACGGCGCGGATGCGGCAGCCGCGGGAGGAGTCGGCCACCTCGATGCGGCCGTCGTGCAGTTCCACCGCCCAGCGGGCGATGGCCAGGCCGAGGCCGGTGCCGCCGTCGGAGCCGTAGCGGGCGCCGCGGGAGAAACGTTCGAATACCCGCTCGCGCTGCTGCGGCGGGATGCCCGGCCCGTCGTCGGCGACCTCCAGCACCAGGGCCGTGCGCAGGGGACGGGCGGTGACGGTGACGTTGTCCCCGCCGTGGCGGGCGGCGTTGTCCAGCAGGTTGGCCACCACCTGGTGCAGGCGGTCCCGGTCGGCCCGCACCATCAGGCCGGGGTCCGCCTCGGCGGTGAAACGCACCCGCGGGTGCGCGATGCGGGCCTGCTCGACGGCCTCCTCCAGGAACGGGCGGACGGCGAAACGGGTGCGCTCCAGGAACCGCCCGCCCTCGTCCAGGCGGGACAGGTCCAGCAGCTGCGCCACCAGCCGCTCCAGCCGCTGGGTCTGCTCCAGCGCCGCCCGCAGCGTCTGCGGGCGGGCCGGGGTGATGCCGTCGGCGATGTTCTCCAGCTGGGCGTGCAGGGCGCTGATCGGCGTCCGCAGCTCGTGGGAGACGTTGGCGATGAACTCGCGCCGCCGCCGGTCCACCTCGGCCAGGTCGTCGGCCATGCTGTTGAAGGCGCGGGCCAGCTCGCCGACCTCGTCGCGGGAACTGGCCCGCACCCGCCGGTCGTAGCGTCCCTTGGCCATCGCCCGGGCCACCGCGGTCATCTCCCGCAGCGGGGACGTCATGCCGTGCGCCAGGAACTGGGTGACCGCCAGCGAGACCAGCACGGCGACCGGCAGGGCGTAGCGGCCCCGCACGCCCGCCTCCAGCGCCTCCTTCAGCACCAGCGCGGTGGCGCAGGTGCTGGCCGCCACCAGCAGGCCCAGCTTGAGCTTGATGGAACGCAGCGGGTCGAGCGGACGGGGGATCACCGCGGGGGCTCCAGCGCGTACCCCACGCCGTGCGCGGTGCGGATGATCTCGTCGCCGAGCTTGCGGCGCAGCGCCCGCACGTGGCTGTCGACCGTGCGCGTCCCGGCGCCCGCCGTCCAGCCCCAGACCCGTTCCAGCAGCTCGGCCCGGGAGAACACGGTGCCGGGGGCGCCGGCCAGGAAGGCCAGCAGCTCGAACTCCGTCGGCGTCAGGTGCACCTGGGCGCCCCGCAGGCGGACCCGGCGCGCCGCCCGGTCCACCTCCAGGCCGCCCAGCCGCACCACCGGGTGCGTCCCAGAGCGCGCCCGTTCGATGCGGCGCAGCAGCGCCCGCACCCGCGCCACCAGCACCCGCATGCTGAACGGCTTGGTCAGATAGTCGTCGGCGCCCACGCCCAGCCCGATCAGCTGGTCGGTCTCCTCGCCGCGGGCGGTGAGCATCAGCACCGGCACCGGCCGTTCGGCCTGCAGCCGCCGGCAGACCTCCAGCCCGTCCAGGCCGGGCAGCATCAGGTCCAGCACCACCAGGTCCGGTGCGCTGCGGCGGAAGCGCTCGACGGCATCCAGGCCGTCCCGGGCGATCACGGCCGTAAAGCCCTCGGCCCGCAGCCGCTCGGCCACCGCCTCGGCGATGGCCGGTTCGTCCTCCACGACCAGGATGCGGTGACTCGGCACGGCGCCCACTCTAAGCGGAGCTCCGCCGGGCCGCCCACGCCCGGGACGGACCCAGGCGGCCCGGCCCCGCCGGCGAAGGCGCGCCATTTGATGGCGGGAAACGCGGATTTCCCCATTGCCGCGGCGGTGTCCCTCTAGGCTCCAGGAAGCAGCCGTCAGGTAGGGAGGAATGGGTTCGATGACGGAGAAGGCGGAGGAGACGGGCGGCAAGGGGCCGGCCTCGCTCGACCTCCAGATGGACCGCGCGCATCCGGCCCGGGTGTACGACTACTTCCTGGGCGGCAAGGACAACTTCCCCGCCGACCGGGAGCTCGGCGACCTGATCGCCGCCGTCACCCCGGAGATGCGCGACACCGCCCACATCAACCGCAGCTTCATGGTCCGGGCCGTCAAATACGTGGCCGAATGCGGGGTGGACCAGTTCCTCGACCTGGGCACCGGCATCCCCACCAGCCCCAACACCCACGAGGTGGCCCAGTCGGTGATCCCCGGCGCCCACGTCGTCTACGTCGACAACGACCCGATCGTCTCCGTCCACGGGCGGGCGCTGCTGGCCACCGACTCCACCACGGCGCTCGTCCAGGCCGACATCCGCGACATCGACCGGCTGCTGGAGGAGCCCAAGCTGCGCCAGCTGATCGACTTCAGCCGCCCGGTCGCCATCATGCTGGTCGCGGTGCTGCACTACGTCACCGACGAGGACGATCCCGGCCGCATCGTCTCCCGGCTGCTGCAGGAGGCGGCGCCCGGCAGCTACCTGATCCTGTCGCATTTTTCCGCCGACATGAGCCCCCGGGCGCACCAGGTGGTGGAGCTGGCCGCCCGGGACGGGGTGGCCATGCGGGCCCGCAGCCGGGAGGAGATCGCCGAGTTCTTCACCGGGCTGGAGATGGTCGAGCCCGGGCTGGTGCTGCCGCCGCTGTGGCGGCCCGACGGCCCCGTCCCCTCGGATTTGAGCAACGCCTGGGGTTACGCCGGGGTGGCCCGCAAGAACTGAAAACGGCCCGGGCCGGACGTGCACACGATCCGGCCCGGCGCCGTGGGACCGGTGAGCGGCCGATCGCAACCGCCCCGCCTGGTGGAACGGGGCGCACGGGAGCCTGTGGAGGAGGGCGCATGGCGCGCGGCGGACCACTGATCGATGCGGCCAACGCGCTGACCGTGCGGTGGGCCGCGGCGGTCTGCTCGCCGGCGCAGTCGACGGTCCTGTCCGGGGCCGGGGTGTGGCCGCTGCTGGGCTTGCTGGCCGCGGGCGCCGCCGGCCCGGGGGAACGGGAGCTGCGGCAGGCCATCGGGGTGACAAGCGGCGACCCCATCGACGCCGCCGAAAGCCTACTGGAGGAGATGGCCTCCGCACCGGCCGTCCAGTCCGCGCTGGGCCTGTGGACCGCACGGCGGCTGCGGCTGAACCCGCAATGGGCCGGGCGGCTGCCGGCGGGCACCCGTGGCGAGCTGACCGGCGACCCCGGCCGCGATCAGGAGCTGCTGAACGCCTGGGCCAGGGAACGGACCGATGGGCTCATCCCCGCCATGCCGGTGGAGGTCGATGCGGCCACCCGGCTGGTGCTGGCCGGGGCCCTCGCCATCCGCACCACCTGGGACGAGCCGTTCTCCGAGTTCCCCACGCCGCTGACGGACGGCCCCTGGGGCGGGCGGTGGATCGTCGCGCTGTCGCGCACCGTCAGGACGATGCACGACCTTCAGGTGGCCGACGCCCCGGGCGGCCCGCTGACCATGCTGCGCGTGACCGGCTCAGGGGACCTCGACGTCCACTTGCTGCTCGGCGGCCCCGCCCGCATGCCCGGGGACGTGCTCGCCGCAGGCGTCGCCGCACTGGCGGGCCGCTGCTCCCTCACCGGCGGGGACGCCCTGCCGGAGGGAGAACCCGCCCCCGGTGTCGTCGTCCGGACGATGGAGAGCGCCGTCCTCGGCGATGTGATGAACCAGATGGTGCCGCGTTTCACCGTCACCTCCTCCCACGATCTGCTCGCCACGCCCCAGGTGTTCGGCCTGCAGAGCGTGATGGACACCGCGCGGGGCCACTTCCCCGGCATCAGCGCCGAACCGCTGGCCATCGACCAGGCCCGCCAGAACGTCCGCGCCTCCTTCCAGGCCCGGGGCTTTGAGGCCGCCGCGGTCACCGCCTTCGCCGCCACGGTCGGATCGGCGCCCCCCGTGGCCACCGTGAAGGTCAAGTACGTGCAGGTCTGTTTCGACCGTCCCTTCGCCTTCCTGGCCGTCCACCGCACCAGCGGCCTGATCCTGGTCGCCGGGTGGGTCGCCGAGGCCGACGAGGCCGCGGTGCCCGGGCTCCCCTCGCCGCGGCCCGCCCGGCCCGGGCGGCCCTTCGGGAGGTGGGGCGGCTCCTGACGGGAAGATCCCCGGGACGAGCCGGGAGGTGCGCGGAAGCCCGCGCACGGCCGGAGGTCTGGTGAGCCGTTCGCCGCCTCCGGCCTTGAGGTCAGGACTCCAGCCGGCCGGCGACGCGGCGGGCGGCCTCGATGGCGTCGCGTTCCGTGGCGGCGGCGTCCTTGGCCTGTGTGGCGTAGCGGACGGTGATCCGCACCCCTCCCACGTGGGCCAGGACGGTGGAGACGCGCAGCAGCCCGTCCTCGGTCGCCGCGCAGGCCGCATCCCCCACTCCGGGCGGGCGGTGGACGGCTCCCAGCCCGGCCAGCGCGGCGCAGCCCCGCTCGTGCTCGGCCGCCGCCCTGTCCTCGGGACCGGCCTTCTCGACCCTGAGGTCGAAGTGGATGTACTCGGCGGAGCCGAGGTCGCCGCCTGCCGTGCAGGAGGCGCTGCGCAGCCCGCCGCCGCCGCGCCGCCAGGACGCCTCGGGGACCAGGCCGGCCACGTCCGCCGCGGCGCAGGGGTCGGCGAGCTCGGACCGTCCCGGCGGCAGGACCCCGAAGGAGAATCCCAGGACGACCGCCGCGGCGGCGACGGCGGCGCCGCCGAAGAAGGTCAGGACGAGCGTGGTGAGGAGACCGCCGAGGGAGCCCTCCGCGGCCGCGGAACGTTCGCTCATGCTCTCTCCAGTGCCGTGGCGGTCAGCCGGTGCAGCCGCCTCTCCCGGCCGGGGACGGGCGAGTCGGCCCGCACCACCACGACGGTCTGCCGGGCACGGGCCACCACCAGGTAGGACGGCTCGTCCCGGCGTGTGCCGGCGCAGGCCGCCGCCTGCTCGCCCACCCCGGAGATCGGCTGCGGCCGGCAGGCGATCTCCGGGTGTTCGACCTTGGACCGGAAGGACTCCTCGGCCGCCTTCACGGCCGTGACGGTGATGGTCTCATGGCTGCGGCGGCGGCGTATCTCCATGTGGCCATAGCGGTGCACGTCCACCGACAGGTACCGCCGGCCGCCGGAGGAGAAGGTGCACCCGCTGCTGATCCACCCTTCGGAGCCCGCCTCGTCCGGCGGGCGTTCGGAGAGGATCTGGGCGTCCGGCACGATCTCCTGCAGCAGTGCCCGGTCGACCAGGTTGCACGGGGAGGGCACCACGGGCACCGGCTCGTTCTCCTCCGCGGGGGAGGACCACAGCCCCCACGCCAGCCCTCCGCCGAGCAGCGCGCCCATGAGGGCGGACCAGACCGACAGGAACGCCTTCGTGCGAATGTCCATGACCGGACGATTATCGCCGCTGCCGATCAATGGGCCTTTTCAACCCGTGGCCCAAGGAGCCGTGGACAGCGGCCTTGATGATGCCCGGTGCTGCGGCGTTCCAGGTCACGGCCTTGTCCCTGGGGGCGTCGTCCCGTTTCAGCCTGTGAAGGCGGCGTGGTGAAAAAGCTCAACGCGCAGGAACCGGTGCGGTCCGCATGGCCGGGTGCCCGGTTCCTTGTGGTGCGTAATCCGCAGGCCGGGGCGTGAGGGAGGGCGCCGGTCGGCTTCCTGGGAGAGCGGTTGCTCGGGGACTCCGTTGAAGCACCTGCCGCGATAAGGGATGATTCGGGCAAGTGGTGCTCGTGTGTTATTTCGGTATTCGTGGTTCCCGAGGGGAAGAAGTGGACGTCTTCGGCAGGTGCGGCCGTCCCGCCGCCGGGCACCGGACGTCCATTCCCGGCGCGGGCGGAGAGACGGCCCCATGAGCCGCGATGCCCCGCCCGCGGGCGTCGCCTCCGAAAAGGGCCGGTCGCCGGGAAAGACGCCGCGGCCTGCCCCCACCGGCACCGAGCCCGCCCGCTGTGACCTGCACGGGGATGAGACCGCCACCGGCCTTCGGGAGAGCGCCGATGCCGGTGTCCGCACGCTGGACCGCGCCGCGGTCAGGGAGGCCATCACGACCCTGGGCACCGGTTTCCTCCGGCACCCCGATAACGACGCCCTCCGCAAGGCCCTGGAAGACCAGGGCGAGGTCACCCCCCGGAGGTTGCACCGGGCTTTGCTGCGCACCGTCTATCGGCTGCTGTTTTTGTTCATCGCCGAAGACCGCGGAATTCTGCTCGACCCGCACGCCTCCCAGCAGGCCCGCGACCGTTACACCCGCTTCTTCTCCACCGCGCGGCTGCGCCGCATCGCCGCCCTTCCCGGGCCCGACCCGTCCGAAGACCGAAGCCGCGGCCGGCGGCGTGCGTCCGTCCCCGGCGGGCTTCCCGAACGAGGCCCGCCCGGCCGTTCCCGAAACCAATGGCGGACCCTCGTTTCCGTGCTGGACGGCCTGGGGCGTGAAGGCGGAGTTCCCGAACTGGCTCTGCCCGCCCTGGGCGGGCTTTTCGAACAAACCGGCATCGACGCCCTCTTGCACGAGTGCTCCCTGGATGATGAGCACTTGCTGGAGGCCATCCGCTCGCTGTCACAGGTGCGCGACCACAAAACCCACCGCACTCTTTGGGTGGACTTCGCGCGCATGGACGTCGAAGAGCTGGGTTCGCTGTATGAGTCGCTGCTGGAGCATGTGCCCGGCTATGACCCGGCCGAGCGTGCGTTCGTGCTGCGCAGGCTCGGCGGCAATGAACGCAAGATCAGCGGCTCGTACTACACGCCCCCCTCGCTGGTCGAGGCGCTGCTGGACGCGGCGCTGGACCCGGTGATCGACGACGCCCTCGAATCCGGCCGGACCGCCGCCGAACGGGAAAGGGCGCTGCTGTCGCTGACCGTCTGCGACCCGGCCTGCGGTCCGGGGCGTTTCCTGGTGGCGGCGGCCCG
>Ga0207874_1002273_pt1 | contig 18684 bp, 10 predicted proteins | sample HigsolmetaAR201D_FD_184833 | JGI IMG/M metagenome (GOLD analysis project Ga0207874, IMG submission 184833) | Ionic liquid and high solid enriched microbial communities from the Joint BioEnergy Institute, USA - AR20-1-D (SPAdes) (version 2) ...
ATTATTAAAGCCGCTGAAGTCGTCTTTGCCAGCCACGTAGTAGGAAAGGATCTGGGCTTGCGGATTGACCGAACGGACTCCCTCGGCCCAACTATATTCGATCCGCCGAATCAACGGAATATCGGCCCCACCTAAAAAGCCGACCGTGCCATCTGGACTCAAAAGAGCGCTGAGTACTCCCGCCACATAGTCACCCTCGGTCTCGCGAAAAACGATTGAGCTGACGTTAGGAGCATCTACCGCGCTGTCGATGATCGCAAAGCGCTGCTGAGGATACTCCTGCGCCACATGGGCGACCACATCGGTATTCTCTTGACCGATCGCAATAATTAAATCGTGCTGTTCTTCCGCCAGCTCGCGCAGATTTTGGTACTGACCGGAGCTACCTTTCCAAGGCGCGACTCGAAAACGTATCCCAAAGGCGCGCTGAGCTTGTTGTAAACCCGCATAAGCACTATCGTTAAAAGCTCGATCACCCAAGTCTCCCGTCGCGAGCGCTAAACCGATACTCAAGATCCGTTGCGGCTCTTCCGAAGGTGCCGGGCTGACGGCAATCGCAATGCCAAATACAAGAGCTAAGCCAATTATGGTGGCAAGAGCACCCAACTTGCGGCTCGGAGGTTGTATGCTATGACTGCCCTGGTTCATACGGGTACTCAAACGCTTTCCATCCTATCGAAGGGGATAATTCCGCATAATAATACCATTGCAATATTGGTACGGTCAATTTTTAGATATAATCATTTGAACACCATAAGCAGGTAGAGCCATACCATCTAGGCTTAGAATGACTGTATTCTTTAGCATTCGGAAAAACATTGCGGAATACCTGCCAAATACCATCTTAGGCAGCAGGAAATTCGTATCTTCACTGTTTATTATAGTAAAAAAAAGAAGATCTGGCGATCTCAAAAGACGGCTTATCGAAAAAATCAACAAACTTCAGACAAGCCGACAAGGATCTAGAGATGTTTACAAGACTCAGCAAACGGACTCAACTTCAATTACTTTCCAAGGGGGTGCTCGCTTGGCAGGTCTGCTTCGCGGCGCTGATAGGCTTGATCACGTTCGGCCTGGTCCATATTCTGCCAAACGGTGCCCCGCCCGAAGCCGAGATCTTCTCGCTTACGCCGATCGATTATGCGACCCTCAGCTCGGCCGCCCTCTCCGATAGCGAAGAAAGCTTTATCGTCGTCGCAAAGGTCAGCCCGAACAACTTTACGAACAAATATGGTTTCGTGGCCTACCAAACTCAGCGTAGTGAAAGCGACGGGCAAGGCCAAAAGAGCTGGGTGTTTGAGTCGAATACAAGTCCAGCGCTCGAGCTAGAGATGCAAGGCGGAACATTCCGCATCCAGTCTGGCTACGCATTCAGCGGCGATCTTCATACGGAAGGGAACTCGAACCAACGCTTTACGGGCTTCAAGGTGGGCGACGAGCTGGTGGTGTATGGCAGGATCGACAGCAACCGCGACACGATTATCGTCAAGCCTCAGGAGGTTTTTGTCGGCAATTATGTCGAGCTGCGCGCCAGATCACAACACTATTCCCGCCTCGAACCCAAGGGCTGTGGCTTGATCGCAGGTCTTATCGCCTTCAGCATTCTGCGCTGGCATAACAAACGCTCCTCAGCATCTTAAAGCCGCTTAAAGGCTGGCATACTCGCCTCGATTTCGCACGAGGAGAGCTGTCGCACGAAATCGCTCACAAGCAACAGCATACGAAACCCGGTTAAACACTTGGTGTTTTGGCCTTCGACAGATTTGATAGTAGATCGGCACGCTCGCTTGGCTTTTCAGGGGGCGCTTGGGTGCAGGCAGACAAGCAGCCGAATGTTTGGAAAGGATGTTGATAGCCGAAGGCGGACGCGCTAGAAGCCGAATGGATGGGTGAGAGCTCTCCGCCAAAAAGTGAACAAGCGGATTTGCTATCAGGACAGAAAGGTCGGATGCACTGTTGGCTCGACCCGCCAGCTTCGCCCAAGGCGACCAATGGATCCATATCAGCATGCAGCGCTTCGGCGTGCTCTATTTCGCGATCTTGCTCGGCTTCGTTTTGGCGATGTGGAATCTCAACTGGGCCTTTCTGCCTTTTGTTGGTCTGAAAATGCTGATCGATCTGGGAGGCCCATTGAATCGACTTTTCGCTTCCAGAAGAGCTGCATCATCGATCAGCTAACAATGTGACATCTTGGCCCTCTTCGCGTATGATAAGGCACACACCACTTTCTCTAGAAGAGGGCTGATTGCAATGATGCAGATAGCGGAAGTTTTACCTACCACCCCTACTCCACTGTGGCGGCTTGCCAAACAGGCAGGCATCGATTGGGTTGTGGGCGGCTTGCCCTTCAACGAACCCTTCAACGGCAGCGACGCCCCTTGGGATTACATGCCCCTCTTGCGTATGAAGCAGGCCTATGAAGACGCTGGCTTTAAGCTGGCGGTGATCGAGGCTCGCCCGCCGCTCAACCTCGCGAAGCGCGGTTTGCCCGGGCGCGACGCCGAGATCGATACGGTCTGCACCCTGTTGGAAAATATGGGCCGATTGGGTATTCCAGTCTGGTGTTACGAATGGATGACCGACTTTAACTGGATGCGCACCAGCACCACAACGCCTTCGCGCGGTGGGTCGGTGGTAACCAGCTACAAGCATGCGCTCATGCAAGATGCCCCCAACACCGAGCTTGGCCCGATCGGCGAAGACGAGCTCTGGCAGAACCTCGAATACTTCCTCAAGCGAGTTGTGCCCGTAGCCGAGCGCGCCGGAGTCAAGTTGGCCATGCACCCCGACGACCCGCCGATCTCGCCGATTCGCGGGGTGAGCCGGATTATGCGCAGTGTCGAGAACTTTCAGCGCCTGATCGATATGGTGCCCAGCCCTGTCAACGGCATCACCATGTGCCAAGGCAACTTCACCGACGACCTGCCCGCCACTATCCGTCACTTCGGACGCCAAAACAAGATCTTCTTTGTCCACTTCCGCGACGTGCGCGGCACAGCCGAAGACTTCGAAGAGACCTGGCACGACGACGGCAAGACCGATATGCTGGCCTGTATGAAAGCCTATAAAGAGATCGGTTTCGAGGGTGTGCTGCGCCCTGACCATGTGCCGACCGTCGAGGGCGATAGCAACCAACATGCTGGCTACTCGTCTTTTGGGCGTTTGTATGCGATCGGTTATATTCGCGGCTTGATGGAAGCCGTCTACGCATCAGAGCCAAACAACACAACAACATAGGTACACAGTTATGAGAATTGCAATTACTGGTGGAAGCGGTCGGGTCGGACGCGCCACCGTTGAACAAGCCCACGCCCTCGGCCATAGCGTCGTGAGCCTCGACCAGCGCAAACCCGAGCAGATCATCGAATCGGAGCGAGTAAGCTACATCGAGGCCGATATCAGCGATTACGACGCGCTGGAACGCGCCTTCAAAGGCTGCGATGCTCTCATCCATCTGGCGGCCATTCCCTCGCCGCGCAGCCACCCCGATTATATCGTTCACAACAACAATGTGGTCGGCAGCTACAACGCCATGATGGCGGCTGTCAAAAACGGTATCCGCAAGATCTGTCAGGCCTCGAGCATCAACGCGACGGGCGCGGTCTATAGTCGCTGGCCGCGCTACGACTACTTCCCGCTCGACGAGCAGCACCCGACCTACAACGAAGATCCCTACAGCCTATCGAAATGGATCTGCGAGATCCAAGCCGATTCGTTGGTGCGCCGCTACGAAGATCTCACCATCGCCAGCCTGCGCTATCACGGCGTCTATCCGCAACAGCCCCAGTTAAAAACATCGCTTGCGGATGTGACCGAGCACGACGCCGCCCATCTCTGGGGTTACTGTCTGCTGGAAGCGGTGGTGCGGGCCAACCTAGCAGCCATCGAAGCGAGCTATGTGGGCCACGAGGTCTTCTACATCGTTTCGCCGACCACCAGCACCGATATTCCATCGCTCGAACTGAAACAGAAATACTTCCCTGAGGTAGAGCTGCGCGGCGATCTATCGGGCCGAAACGGTTTCTACGACTGTTCCAAAGCCGAACGACTGTTGGGCTGGAAACACGATCTTTAGAACAACGAGGATGGCATGCATATTCAACCCACGCGCGAAGATCTGATCGCCCTGACCGCCCAATACGACGGCGAGCGCTTTGAGGATGGCCGCCCGCGCATCTCCGACGATCTCTTGGAGCGCATGAAGCTGGTGACCACCGAAGAGGCATGGGGCGTGCTGCGCGAACACGGCTACCATCACCAATTTGCGGGCAGCTGGATCGAAACACACCCCGGAACGATCACGGTTGGGCGAGCCGTCACCGCTCAATTTCTGCCCCATCGCCCCGATTACCACGACGCCATACAGAAGACGGGTCTCGCCGAAGGGCGCGGCCAGATCGGCGGTCAAAACTCGTGGATCATCGAGACGCTGCAGGCGGGCGACATCATGGTGGTCGATATCTTCGGCAAGGTCAAAGATGGCACCGTGGTCGGCGACAATCTCGGCACGGCTGTGGCGAGCCGCACTAAGGTTGGGGCCGTCATCCATGGCGGAATCCGCGATTACCAAGGGCTTGCCAAGCTCAACAACGTTAACTTCTATGTGCGCGGCTTCGATCCCACTGCGATCGCCGAGGTGACCCTGGCTGGCATCAACATTCCGATCCGCATCGATCAGGCGACCATTCTGCCCGGCGATGTGATTCTCGGCAGCCCGACCGGTATCATCGCCATTCCGCCCCATCTGGCCCGCGAAGTGGTCGAAAAGAGCGAAGCCATTCGGGTGCGCGACGAGTTCGGCAAGCAGCGCTTGGCCGAAGGGCGCTATACTAGCGGCGAGATCGACGTTCCTGTCTGGCGCGAAGACATCGAAGCTGACTTCCAAGCCTGGCTCAAGCAGCGCGCTCGACCCTAGCCCAACCAGAGAGGTGAGCCTCAAACGCTCACCTCTCTCATTCCCCCTTTCAAGTTCCGCCCTCGCACTGCTGATTTTTCACCACAGAGGCAATGAGTCACTGAGTTTTTTAGAGGGAATATTGACAACTTTACGCTTGGAGTGAAGCTTGAGCGTAAGGCTGTAGCGCTCGTAGCAGCGCTCCTCTCTTTATCTCTCGTGTGGTGAAAGCTCTTTTATGGGCCAAGCAAGCTGTAGACTTTGTGGCTTGTATGCTGAGTAATTCCAGCACTTCAGGTAGCGGAAAAAAAGCAATAAATCCTTCCATAGTCGCTTGCCGATTGGTGTGCGTTTTATTACAATGAACTATATAGAGATATAATTCCTCCTTATATCTTTCGCTTCAATATCGGGCACGAGCATGCCGTATGCTAGCGTGTGGTTAAGGGCGTAGAGGTTAAAGGTGTACAAAGGACAAAAACTATGATCAGTATGGGCGTTTTGGCACCACACTTAATTGGTCGTAGTAACCAACTTAAAGAATTAGAACAACATCTACAAGCAACCCGTCGCGGCATGGGCCGCATCGTGACGATTGCAGGTGAAGCGGGCATGGGCAAAACGCGCTTGGTTCATGAGTTTGTGCAACAGGCGCGCCAACAGGGCGATGTCGAGCTGCTGGTGGGGCGCACCTACGACGAAGAACCAGCCTTACCCTACGGCCCATTTATAGATGTGATTCGTATGTGCGTGCGCGAGCAGGGCGTCGAAACGATTGTTGAAGCGGCCGGGCCTTGGCTGAGCGATCTGGCAGGCTTGGTTCCCGAGCTACGCTCGTTGGTGACGCCGGTAAGCAATAACGACGATACCCAAGCCCAGAAACGGCGCTTGTTTGAAGGTATCGCTCAGATTATTCGCCCGCTTAACCCCGAGCATGTGCGTATCATTGTACTTGAAGATATTCATTGGTCGGACCAGACCAGCCAAGAGCTGCTGCGCTTTCTGGCCCGCGTGTTGATTGAAGAACGTATTCTGCTGCTCGCGACCTATCGCGCCGATGAGCTCCATCGTCGTCACCCGCTGACCTCTCTGCTGGCTTATCTCACCCGCGAACGTCTTTACGACGAGATTCGTCTAGAGCCGCTCTCGCGCGAAGCGCTGGGCGAGATGCTGGAGACTATGTTGGGGCGCCCGGTGTCCGGGCGCTTTATTGATGTCATCGAGAGCCACAGCGAGGGCAATCCATTTTTTATCGAAGAGATCGTTAAATCGCTGATCCAAAACGGTCAGCTGGATATGTTGATACAGGGCATGGAACAGGGCAAGAGCATCAATCACCTTGCTATTCCTGCCTCGATCAAAGAGAGCATTCTCACTCGCATCGCTGGCTTCGACGAGGCGACCACTGAGGTGCTGTATTACGCTGCGATCGTTGGCCGACGCTTCGATTTCGATCTGCTTTTGCGGCTGCTCGATATGGAAGAGGCCGAGCTATTGCGGATTATCGATACCTTAGTGGCGAACCACATTGTGGTCGAGGTGCCCGACGATGAGGATCGCTACCGCTTCCGCCACGCTCTGATTCGCGAGGCGCTCTACGACGATATGCTCGGGCGCGAACGGCGTATGAAGCACCGCAAAGTTTTGCAAGCGCTTGAGGAGCGCGGCCCCGAAGCCTGCGAGATCGATCAGCTCGCTCATCACGCCTACCAAGCGCGCGAGCTTGAGAAGGCTTCGCAATACGCGCGTATGGCAGCCGAGCGCGCTCAACGGCTCTACGCCTATCGCGAGGCGGTCAGCGGCTATCAGTTGGCGCTTGAATTGGATGAAGGCGACAATCCGCTCGAGCGCGCCGAACTGCTCTTCCAGTTAGCGCAGTCGGCCTACCATTTGGGCGACACATCGACCGCGATGAAGGCCCTGCGCGAGGCACAGCCTTTGTACGAACAGGGCGGCGACCGCTTGCGAGCAGGCGATATGGCGCGACGTTCGGCCCGCATTCTGTGGGAGCGCGACGATTTCGATGGAGCCTTCGAGGTGCTCAATACTGCCCTGCGTATGCAAGAGAGCGAGCCGCCCAGCATCGAACTCGGCATGACCTACAGCACCTTCTCGCACGTCTATATGGTGATGGGGCGCAACCAAGAGAGCGTCGAATGGGGTCAGAAAGCCTTGGCGATCGCCGATGCGCTCGGCGACGAGATCATTCAGGCCCACGCGCTCAACAATATCGGCGTGGCGCTGGCTTCGCTGAGCGGCGGCGCCCAAGGGGTCAGCCACTTGCAGCGCAGCCTCGAGATCTCGAAAAAGCTCGGCATGCTTTTAGACACTGCGCGAGCCTACATTAACCTAGGTGGCACCTTCACCAGCATGGGGCAGATCGGCTTGGCCCGTCAGACCTTTAGCGAAGGCATCGAGTTTGCCCAACAGTTCGGTTTAGAGGCCGACTTGGGCATGCTGCTCAACCGCCTCGGCAAGCTCGAACTTGAGGCCGGGCGCTGGGCCGAAGCCGAACAGCTGTTTATCCGTTCCAACCGCATCGATCTGCAGGGCTTGCGCCACTTCAGTTACGGCAATCCCTACTTGGCCGAAGTTTGGTTCCGCCAAGGCCGCATTAACGAGGCGATCGGTGAAGCCTTGCGCGCCACCCAAGACAACAACGAGCATCAGGCCGATGACTATATGCAAGTGGCGTATTCGGTGCTGATGCGCTCGTATGCCGCCAAGCATGATCTGGAACAGGCCGCGATCTACCTCGAACGCTGGTGGTCAACTTGGAGCGACCATGGCCCGATCCATAAGCTCTTGACCTGGGCTGTCGACGGCTTCGAGCTGGCCTATCAGCTTAAACGCGACGATATGGTGCAGGCCATGCTCGATCGCTTCGACCTGCCGATCGCGAGTGCGATCTGCGACGAAACTTGGCTCGTTCCGCTGCAATACGAGGATATCTATGCGCTTGTTGCGGGCCACGAGCGGCGCTACGACGATGCCATTGAGCATTTTAACCGCGCCATCAATCTGTGGAAGGAGCGCGAAGCGCCCTACAACGAAGGGCTTTCGCGCCGTCGCAAGGCCGAGCTGCTGCTGCAAAGCAGCAATGTCAGCAAACGGGCTGAGGGCATGCGCGAGCTGAATGCGGCCCAGGGTTTGTTCACCACGCTGGGCGCGAGTCACGAGCTGCAAAAGATCAGCGCTCTGCTGCGCGAACAGAGCCAACAACAGCGTACTCCCGCGAAAGGCAACGCTCACGCCAGCGGCTTAACCCCGCGCGAGCAGCAGGTGATCGCCCTGGTGGCGCGCGGCTACAGCAACCGCGCCATCGCCGAGGCGCTGCATATCGCCGAAAAGACCGCCGAAGTGCATGTCAGCAATATTTTGGGCAAACTGGGCTTCACCTCGCGCGCCCAAGCGGCTGCCTATGCGGTCGAGTGGGATATGCTGAGCAAATAGGCCTATCTTCAAGACACAATAAGGAGAGCTGGTCGAAGCTGCGATCAGCTCTCTTTGCGTTATAGGGGATCGATTCGCCACTGGGTTAGGTTCGCTCGCTGTAGGGCGTCGCTCTAGCGGCGAGGTCTCTAGCCTCCATTCATTCCTCACCGCGTCCGCCTCCGGCTACTAAACAGCTTCTTCTTCGAAGTAGGGCTTGTCGAGTGCAGCGAAACTCAATGGTTGCACCGAGCAGATTCGTTGTTTCTGCGCTGCTCTCTCGAGGCCGCGCAATGAAGTCAGCGAAAAGCGTACAGGCTTGAATGGGTGGATAGCAACTTGATAGCCGTAGGCGGACGCGCTAGAAGTCGAATGTTATGTAAAAATCTTTCCGCCGCTTCTAGAGAGGATGGATGCTGATGCCACAACAAAGCGCAACCCGGATTTAGGGCTGCGCTTTGCAACGATTTAGAGTCTAGGAGGCATTGTTATTAAGCAACACCTCCTAGAGAGCGGACTTATTTCTTAACCAGAGGCAGATAGACCTTGTAGCCGCTTTGGACGATCTCGCTGCCCTTACCGATCAGTGAGACAAGGTGCGGGCTGTTGCTCGCGTTGCTGGTGATGGTAAGCGAGCCTTTGTGTTCGCCAACCTGGGTCGGCGCAAAGGTCACGGTTATGACACAGCTCGCGCCAGCCGCCAGACTGTTGCCACAGTTGTTGGTCTGCTTGAAGTTGCTGTTGCTAACCGTAATAGCGCTGATCGTCGCTGCAGCCGTGCCGTTGTTGGTAATCGTTACCGTCTTGCTGGCCGCAGTCGGAGCATTAACAACTTGGTTATCGAACACAAGCTCCGAAACCGACAGACTGAGCGACGCACCAATGGTGCCTTTACCGCTTAAGCTGACCGTGGTTGGCGAATTGATGGCGTTGCTCGCAACTGTTAGCACGCTCTTCAGGTCGCCAGCGGTTCTGGGTGTAAAGTTCACGTTGATGGTACAGCTGGCTCCAACCGCGAGCGTATTGCCACAGTTGTTGGTCTGCTTGAAGTTGTTGCCGCCAACCGTGATACTTGTGATAGTAGCTGGACTGGTACCAAAGTTAGAAACGGTCACCGCCTTGGCGGCACTGGTTGTGCCAACGCCTTGGTCGTCGAAGCTGAGCGACGTTGTCGACAGAGACAGCGCTGCGACACCTGTACCGCCACCCGAGAGGTTAACCACATAAGGAAGCGGGTTCGCATTGCTGGTGATAGACAGCGTTCCAGTACGCTGGCCTTGGGCCGTCGGTTTGAACTTCACGCTCACTGTACAGAACTGGTCTGGTAGGAGCTTGGCGGGACAGGCGTTGGTCTGTAAGAAGTCGCCCGTAACGCTAATATCGAGGATGGATACATCCAAGGTACCATCATTGTTGAGCATGATGATCTTCGCAGCGCTCTCGGTACCCATAGGCTGCTGATCGAAGACCAGTGCATTGGGCGCAACGGTTAAGATACGCGTCTCGGTCGTTCCGATGCCTGACAAAGTGACCTTGTGTGGCTGGCCAGGCGCATTGCTGACTAGGGTTATCTCACCGTTACGTTGGCCTACAACAGTCGGCCTGAAGCTGACTTGAATGACACAGCTCTTCGCGATGCCCAGCGAATTGCCACAGTCCGATACAATGAACTCTGACGAGTTCGAGGTTAGCGAACTAATGCTGAGCGGTGCCGAGCCTGTGTTGGTCAGGGTGACGAGCTGAGGCGCAGAGATGAAATTAAGGGTTTGCTCTTCAAAGCTAAGCGATGTTGGGCTGAACTGAACGCGCGGCTTCGCGACTTCAGTTGCACCACAGCCACCGACACCGGGTGTACCGAAAGGTGTGCTCGAAACCTGCCAGCTCTCTGGCTTGCTATTATCGGCATTAACATCGACCAGACAGAGCGAACCGTTACCGTTCGCGCCGGTTGGCCAAGAGCCTCCTGACGAATAGGGCACCGAGTCGATTACCTCGCCAGGCACGTTGTAGTAGCGCGAGTCTTGGGCTTGGTTCAACTCAAGCACGCTAGTGCCATTCGAGAGCTTACCACGCGAAGTATCAAACGGCTCAAAACCATAGCGGCTGGTGAATGGTTGCTTCTTGCCCGCAATCACAAGATACTGGCCAGGATAGATGGTTGTGTTGCGCGAGAACTTATAGCTGATACCCTTCGAGAAGTAAACGTTATCGAGCCGCAACGGGGTCTGGCCCTTGTTGTAAAGCTCAATGAACTCGTAGTCCTCGGGATCTTCACCGGCAGGCAAGCCAACTGCACTCGGCGCATAGTTGATCTCGGTGATCACCAAGTTCTCAAACGGCTGCGGCGGATAGAAGGTGTAACTGACCAGCGGGCTCCAGCGACCGTTGTCGAAGATACGGGCCTTGATACGGGTGACTTCCGTAATCGGCATGTTTACGAGATCGCCACCGTTGATGGCCTTCGGCGAAACGGCACCAAACTCAAGGCGCGGATCGCTGTTGTCGAGCGTGTAGTAGATATCGCCGGCAGTAGCATTGGTGATCGGATTGGTGATCTGCAGAACGTAGTTCTCTGATACTTTGCCACCAGGTTGTGAGAACTTCGGCGGGTAAAGTGTATTCTCTGCGCTTGGATACCAGCCATTGTTGCGATATTGCGAGAGCAGCACATTGCTGCGGTTTGGACAGTAGACCGTCAGGCGGTTATCGGTTACTTTTTCCCAACTTAATTGTTGGCTGTCGGTGTAAACGTGGGTTGGATCAACCTTATCATCGGTCGTCCAAGACTTGGTGTGCAGATAGGCCGGGAAGGTCTTGAGCAAGAGCGTCGAGTTTGTAGGCGGATAGGTATCGCGAACATAGTCGCCCCAACGCGCCGACTCAGCGATGATCGGCAGATCAACGATCGCCATCAGTTCTTTATAGATCGCCTCACACTTCTTCGGAGTCAGCGTGCCGTTCGGATCGAGCACATGATTATAGAAGCGATCCTGCAAGATATGGCGAAACTCGGGATGAGTCATAAGGCCCTGGAAGATTCGCACAGGCGCATCTGGATCGCCCTTGATATCTTCCATCAAGGTGATGTCTTGGTTGAGTTTGTTGAAACCGCTATCGTTGTCCCAAGGGTAGAACTTCAGTCGATTATCGCTGCCACCGTTCATTCTGCGATAGGCGTTCCAGTTGTGATGCGGCCAGTCGGTCTTGCCGATATAGTGAACGTGAACAAAGTAGTCGGCAAAGTTCTCAAGATCGACGCGCTGCTTGATGAAGTTATAGTCCTCATCATCCAAGGGGTTAGGATACTTTTGATTGACGCGTTCCAAGACATCAAAGTAGTAGTTATCATCTGGATCCGCAACCGGAATATCGTCAAAATCTTCATCGGCCGAGATCACCGTATAGTCGCTATCTTTGCCACCCAAATAGGTCTCTAGGAACTTCTCATCAACGCGCTCGGCCACGTTGTACAAGCCCCAGTAGAGGCCGTTCAGGTAGAGGTGGACATAGGTGCCTCGCGAACCGAGGTTGCCCATATCGATCCAAGCGCGGCGCGCCCACTCATCTTGAATGTAGTCGGCCTCACGGCGCTGATCACGGTCGAAGTAGGGGTAAGAGCGGTTACCACCGTTACGGAACACCAAACGATCAAACTTGTTGGCCGGGTCGCCGAAATCAAACATGTTGAAGCTCAAGCTGCCCGTACCATAGCCTTTACGGAAGTAGACACGGAAGCTCTTCTTCGGTGTACGGTGTGGCTTGCGGCTGGCTTGGCCGTGGGTACGAATACCACCGGTCACGCTAAAATTCAAACCCGGGTCAGCCGAGTTATTGGGGTCGATCCACTCGATCGACATAGGGCGTTCCCAAGAGCCATTCTTAACCGGGTTGTTATAAGGATCAGGAGGAGCGCCCTCTTTAGCAAAGGCGTTGTAATAGATACCGTAATTCGGATTCCACAACAGATCCTGATCGATAGAGATCGACACCGAAGGAATAGCCTTCATGGCCGCCTCAAATTGGTTGCCATATTCAGGAGCATTGAGAATCTCAGGATCCATCTCATAGTCGGCAGGATACCAGCTATGACCAGGCTCTTCCTCATCGCCCATATCATCAGCCGCGAAGCGGCTAGGCCAACCATCAGGAGCATTGTTACCAACAGCCTGTGTACGCACGCCCGACAAGAAGATATAGGTACTGGCAACTACATTCGAGGTTGCAGTAGCGTTATAAGCGATTGCACGTACAACTGTCGTTTGATCAATCGTAAACTTGGAACCCCCGTTTAGTATAGTGCCATGAGTACGAGTGGGCGTACTTCCATCAAGGGTATAACGTACCGTTAAACCACTGGCACGTTTTATCTCGATCTGAACATTACCAGTGTAAAAACCATGCGGAGGATCAAACGTCGGTGATTCTACGGTTGTCTGAGCAGAGACTTCGCTTGGGCCGAAGCTTGAGGCAATAATCGCACAGGCGAAAGTAAACAAGACAAAAGCTCGTAGGAGCGATGCTCTTGCGCCGGGCTTTCGCGTGTCGGGAGTGCCTCTGTTTGCGCGTAAACGAGTACGTCTTAAAACCATGTGCAGCTCCTCAAATAGTAGACGGAAGGTCGCTGTAAGCGAATACGTCTCGAATAACCAAAGAACACGTTCTCGGTATCCTTACAACCACGACGCTCAGGCATGAACAACAAGCTGGAGAGAGCGAAGATCGAACAAAACCTAGCTGCGAATGTTCTACTGAAAATGCTATACGAGCAGCAATTTAGTCTTTTTGCGTCAAATTTTGCGTACAAAAAGTTATGCGCGTTCAACGTTGAGCGCGCCTGCTCTACTTCGACAGACAAGGTCGCCGAAATGATTATATTTTCGTTCTAGAGGCTAAGCTCCTTCTAGTGAAACAAGCGCTATGTACGCGCTTGTATTAGTTTGCAGGATTGTCAGCGTAGCGAACGTTGAGTACCGTAATCTCTCGAACATAGTCGACATGATCGATGGCGTAGTCTAAGACTCGTACATTAAGACGCTGTTCAAGATCGGCGCGTAGACTCTGATCATTGGGGTGAATGCGGTCGAGCGTAATCTGCTTACGACCAACAGTCTGCATCAAGCGAGGGTGATCGATAATATAAATCAGCGTCACAGCGATAACATTCAGCAAAATACCAAAGATCAACTCAGAGAGAAGTGGAGTCTGATCGGAAACATTGAAGGCGTTGATCAAGGCGATGACTAAGACCATAAACACATAGGCCAGCTCGGTATTGCTGAACGCTTCGCTACGAATACGCACAATCGAAAGGATGGCGAAAAGACCGAAGCCAACACCCATAGCGGTTTGTTGAGTTGACATCACGGTCATAACCAGAAAGAGACCAACATTAAGGGCGGTGAAAGCCATTAATAGGTCACGACGCGAATGGCGCTTGAAATAGATAAAATAGGCAACCAGAATAATCGAAATAAGATTGAAAACAAAATGGATAAGAAAGCTAATAATATTGTCCGAAAAGATCTCGTTCAACACGGTCTCGCTCCTCTTGCTCGTGAAATGAACCGCTTCATTTCTAGTTGAAGGTAGCTCCCCAACGATCGGTCTATCTACTTATCCAACCGGTTAAAAGCACATAATGAAAGCTGCCTTTAGAATAAGAAGGCTTCAAGCCAAGTTTTGCAGCCTCACAGATATGCCTGTATTCAGAGATCAACCCAGAGATTAACAATTGGTTTGATCCGCTGCGTCGTATCTTGTTCTCCCTATGATCTCGCTTAACGTTATACCTTGCAGCGATGAAAAGGGGACAAATATCAAGCTACATAAAATGAAGATTCGTAAATGTATCAAGAGATTTGCCACATCTAGAGGCTATCAGATAATAAATCTCGACAATATCTATTAAATTGTTGAGTATGAGCTGAAAACCCAACTCATAGTTGGCACGATCGTTTCAACATAAAAGACAGCTCCGCGACTTAAGATCCCAGAGCAGGCCTGGCCTATAGACGTGTTCGCTCGTTATGATGTTCGCTCGTTATGAAAGGAAGTGAAAGAGAATTTATTCAAACCCATATATCAGCTAATATACATAACGACTGATGATATACGAGGCTCGTGTTGGCCAAAAAAGCGCTTTAAGACAAAATGCTGTGGTACTATTGGCTCAGTCAGAGCAGGAGGGTAGATAAGACGCCGTGGTACTAGATCAGATTTATCAAGGTGATTGCTGTGAAGTGATGGCGACGCTCCCCGAACGCAGCGTCGACCTGATTTTTGCCGATCCACCCTATAACTTACAATTACGTCAAGAGTTGTGGCGGCCTAACATGACCCGCGTTGATGCGGTTGACGATGAGTGGGATCAATTCAGCGATTTTGAAGCCTACGACAAGTTCACAATCGCCTGGCTCACAGCCTGTCGGCGTGTTTTAAAAGAGACCGGCACGATTTGGGTGATCGGAAGTTATCACAATATTTATCGTGTCGGAAAAATAATGCAAGATCTCGGTTTCTGGATCTTGAACGATGTCATTTGGGTCAAAACCAACCCTATGCCAAACTTCCGCGGTGTACGTTTTACCAACGCCCACGAAACGCTGTTATGGTGCAAAAAGAGCGTCCAGCAGAAAAAATATACCTTTAACTACCAAGCTATGAAGATGTTGAACGACGAGAAACAGATGCGGAGCGACTGGTTGCTCCCGATCTGTACCGGCCCAGAACGGATCAACATCGATGGTGAAAAACTGCATACGACCCAAAAGCCCGAAGCCCTGCTCTACCGCATACTGCTCGCCAGCAGCAATCCGGGCGATATCGTGCTCGATCCCTTCTCGGGCACGGGCACGACCGCTGCAGTAGCCAAACGCTTGGGGCGTCACTACATCGGCATCGAGCGAGAAACAAGCTATATCGAACCCTCGCGCCAGCGCTTAGCGGCAATCGAACCAGCCAAAGACGACGCCGAACTATACGGGCGCTACGCAACACGCCGCAACCAGCCGCGCCTCCCCTTCGGGGCGCTGTTAGAAGCAGGCCTACTTCAACCCGGCACAACGCTCTACTTCGACAAGAGCATCGAGAAGAGCGCGACCGTGCTAGCCGATGGCTCTCTGCGCACGCCCGATGGCACGCGCGGTTCGATTCACAAAATCGGCGTCTACTATTCCAAAGGCCCATCGTGCAACGGCTGGGACCACTGGTACCTGCTCGATGACGAAGGACAATGGCTAGTGATCGATCTCTTTCGCGAACAGATTCGCAAGCAACGTCAGGCCGAACTGGTTCGCGAAAACGCAAAGTAAACTCCTCCGTTGTCCATTTCAGCTAGGTGCAAACCGCAACAAAGCGAACAATGCTTTTCAAAACTTTTGTTAGAAAGCACACAAAACTGCAATATCACACATGCGCTTCTCGCATACAGATCATTTGAGAAGGGGTTAAGAGAGCTTTGGTAGCAGATGCCAAAGCTCTCTTAACATGGACAGGGTGCAGCTAGACAAAACGGGCCTTCGCGTAACTCGCGTTACAATAGAGGCAATGTTGTACAAATCTAGCAAGAAAAAGAGACCACAGCGATTATGCTTGAAGATATTGTGATCGTTCTCCACCGCCCACGCAATCCCGTCAATATCGGCGGTGTTGTGCGAGCCATGCGCAACATGGGCCTGCGCAACCTGCGTCTGGTCGATCCAGTCGAATACGACCCCTACCACATCACCGGAATCGCTCATCGCAGCGACGAGTTTCTGGAGACCGTAACCCACTATGCCACCCTTGAAGAGGCGCTGCACGATGTGCACTATGTGATAGGCACAACCGCCCGTCTGCGCAGCGACCGGCTCTCTAACGACGATCTGCGCACGCTCGCGCCCGACTGGCTCAAGCGCACCGCCCTCGGGCCGGTCGCCATCGTCTTTGGCCCCGAAGACAAAGGCCTCGACAACGCCGCACTCGATCTCTGCCATATCGTGGTGCGCATCCCGGTCGATCCCGAATATGCCTCGCTCAACCTAGCCCAAGCCGCGCTGATCCTAATGTACGAGCTGCGTATGGCTGCCCTGAGCCTAGGCGATATCGAACGCCAAGAGATTGAGACGAGCGCCGCGCCGCCCACCACAGCCCAGCTTGAGCAGTTCTTCTACTCGCTCGATCTCGCGCTCAACCGCATCGACTTTTTCAAGCCTGGGCGCGCCGAAGGCATTATGCGCAGCCTGCGCAAGCTGACCTATCGAGCCGCCCCAACCCAGCGCGAAACCGGCCTGCTAACCGCCATCGCCCGCGAGATCGTCAACGCAATGAACCGCGCCAGCAAGAGCGCTTCCAAAGCACCCCAAAGCGAGCAGACAGCAGAGCAAGACAGCTAGCAAATACGGGCGCTCACAAATTCACTGTGGTGTATATTCTGGCGGTAAGGTCTCTAAGCTACAAAGACTTTTGGCGCGTCCGCCTACGGCTACCAAATCGGCCGTCCTTCCATTCGGCTGCTTGCTGTCAGCGCAGCGCTGCGTTCATTGCTGAAAGTCAGCGATTGTTTCACCACAGAGAAACGCAAGGCACGGAGACTTTTTGCAAGAGCTGTCATGTTCGAGGGCGAAGCTAGGTTGGCTTCGACAGGCTCAGCCAACGAAAGCTTTCACGACTGAGGCGCGCAAGGCACAGAAACGTTATGCAATAAAAACAGGGCTTATTCCGCACCAGTATGTGGAATAAGCCCTGTATCCAGCCTAGAAAGTAATTAAGCCACCCGTTACATTGATAGCCTGACCCGTCATATAACGCGAATCGGGGCCAGCCAAGAACGAAACAACCGCAGCAACATCATCGGGCGTACCGATCTGACCCATTGGGATACGACCCACTCGCTCGGCGCGGATCTCTTCGGGCGCACGCCCGGTCACGCGCGCAAACTCGCGATCGACCACATCTTGCATGGGCGTCTCGATCACCCCCGGGCAAACACAATTGACGCGAATACCATCTTTGGCGTGCGCCATAGCCAAGGTTTTGGTCATTGCGATCACAGCGGCCTTGCTCACATTGTAGATCGGGTGCTGAATCGTGCTAGCAACTTTGCCCGCCATCGAAGCCAAGTTCACGATTCGCCCCGAGCGCTGCTGAACCATATGGCGCAGCACCAAGGTCGAAAAGAAATAGACCGCCTTGGCATTCACATCCATCACGCTGTCCCAATGCTCTTCGGTTACATCGATCGGCAGCGCGACACGCTGAATGGCCGCGTTGTTCACCAATACATCGAGTCGCCCCAACTGCTTGAGAGTCTGATCAACAACCGTTTCGCGATCGATAGCGCTGCGCACATTGGCGGCGATGCCGAGCGCACGTCGTCCCAAGGCGCGCGCCTCTTGGGCCACACGCTCGGCGGCCTCTTGCGAGAGATCGGCCACCACAAGATCAAAGCCGTCCTGCGCTAGACGCAGCGCAATGCCGCGCCCGATGCCCTGTCCGCCGCCAGTTACGATCGCTACCTGCCCTGTTACTGCTGTTTCCATAGCCTGTCACTCCTCTTTGTGACGTTATCTTCAATGACGCACACATACTACCTCAGAATAGCGCCAGCGCTGCAGACAGCAAAAAAGAGAGATCATACGCTCTGATCTCTCCGCAAGCAAAGAGGCAGCCGATTTAATCGTGCAGGCGATAGGGCACGCTGATCACCACTGTGCCGCGTTGCAACAACAGCATCGCCTTAATTAGCAGGGCAGTCTGGTTGTGAAGCATATACTGCCACCACTTCGACGGCACAAATTCGGGCATAATCACGCTTACAACGTCATCACCATAGCGCGATTCAAGCTCGCTCAGATACTCCTTGATCGGCAACAAAAGCGAGCGATAGGGCGATGGCAAAACCACCAAGGGCACTCCACTGCCCCACTGTTCCCACTTCTGCTTGATCTTGGCCGTCACCTCCGGCTCAAGGTCAACATAGACCGCCGTCACATTGTCGGGCGCGAGCGAGAGGGCGTATTGAATAGCTGGCACCACACCACGATGCACACCGCTCACCAAGACCACAGCCGTGTGGCGACGCACCGCTTGCGGCATAGGCGCGCCCTCTAACGAAAGCTGAGCGGCCACACTGCGATAGTGAGCGTTGATGCGGCGCAATACAAAGACAACAAGCGGAATCAGGAAGATCACAGCCCAAGCGCCATCGAAGAATTTGGTCGTCGCGATCACCAACAAGACCACACCCGTTACACTGGCCCCGATCGTATTGATGATAGCGTTGCGTTGCCAGCCGGGCGTGCGCAGACGCCGCCAGTGCTGCACCATACCCCACTGCGACAGCGTAAACGAGGTGAACACGCCGATCGCGTAGAGTGGTA
>Ga0207874_1002292_pt1 | contig 18556 bp, 12 predicted proteins | sample HigsolmetaAR201D_FD_184833 | JGI IMG/M metagenome (GOLD analysis project Ga0207874, IMG submission 184833) | Ionic liquid and high solid enriched microbial communities from the Joint BioEnergy Institute, USA - AR20-1-D (SPAdes) (version 2) ...
GGAAGCCCGCCCGGTCATACACAAAGAGCTCGCTTACACCTACCTCAAGATCGGTGAGACGGAGTCGGCCCGGGACCATCTGGAAAAGGCGGTTCAACTCGCGCCGGACGACCTGCACACGGCTCTCGAATACGCCTTTCTTTGCTACGAGACGAAAAAGCGGGCAGAAGCCAGGCGCATCTTTGACCGGGTTCGGAAAGAAGCAGAAGGCGAGCTTCGAGCTACGGCGGAGCGGGCGTTCCAGAACGTCGACCGTCCGTTGGCGGAAGGGATTGCCCGCTGGAGCAAGGCTGTCGAGCTGGAGCCGGGCAATTTCAGCGCGCACCGCGAACTCGCCGAACTGGCAGAGGAGCGCGGCGACCTGCCGCTGGCCGAGCGCCACTACGCGGAAGCCTGGCGGCTGCGGCCCGAGAAGCGGAGCCTGCTTGTCGACCTCGGGCGCGTTCGCCTCGCGCTTGGCAAACGTGAGGAAGGCCTCGCTGCCCTGCTCGCTGCTTCGCGAGGCCCCGAGTCGCACAGTGCGGAAGCGGCCCAGGCATTGCTCCCCGCTGACTACCCCTTCGTCTACCAGTTCCGGAACGCCATTGCACTGGATCCCTCAAACATCGGCCTTCGCCGAGAGCTGGCGTACCTTCACCTGGCGATGAACCAGCGCGAGGCCGCCGAGGAGGAGTTCGAACAGATCTTGAAACTGGCTCCAGACGATCTCTGGTCAGCCGCTCAGCTTGGTTTCCTCCGGCTTGCCAGATCGGACCGGGAAAACGCGATGCCTCTCCTCCAGCGAGTTCTGGAAGGGCCGGATGAGGAGCTGGCCGACCGGGTCCGCAAAATGCTCCAGCTGCCGCAAGCCCTGAACCGTCGCCCCGACGTTCCCAGGAAGCAGGTAGCCGAGGAAGCGCGTGACCTGGCAAAGCGCAGTCTCGAGGCTGGATATCTCAAGGACGCGGTGAAATACCTGACCATAGCCCACGAGACCGATCCGCTCGATTTCGACGTCATGCTGAAGCTCGGATGGACCCACAACATCCTGAAAGAGGATAGAAAGGCGCTGCGCTGGTTCAGCCTTGCTGCAAAGAGCCCGGAGCCAGCCATCGCGCAAGAGGCGATCCGGGCGTATAACAATCTCTCCCCCGAATTTGCGCGGGTTCGCTCCACCGTCTGGCTGTTCCCGATGTTCTCCAGCCGCTGGCACAACGTTTTCTCCTACAGCCAGGCCAAGACGGAACTCCGCATCGGCAATTTACCCGTACGGCCCTATTTCTCGACTCGATTCATCGGTGACGTGCGGGGAAGAATCACCAGCCCGAACCAGACCCAGGCGGTAGCTCCGCAGTATCTGTCGGAAAGCTCCATCATCTTTGCACTGGGCCTGAACACTGTTCCCAGACATGGCGTTACGCTTTGGGGGGAAGCGGGAGCAGCCGTCAGCTACCTGGGAAGGCGGCCTGACACCGGCCTGGTGAAGCCGGACTACCGTGCCGGCCTTTCGTTCGCTAAGGGCTTCGGGCAATTGCTCGGCTCAAGCAGAGGCGGGCCCTTTTTTGAAACGAATGAAGATGCCGTCTACATCAGCCGCTTCCAGAACAACCTGCTTTTGTATTCACAGAATCGGGCTGGCTGGACTTTGCCGGATTACGGCGGCTTACAGTTGCAACTCTATTGGAATCAGAACCTGACTGGCGATCGTAACCAGCAATATTGGGCGAACTTCATGGAGATGGGGCCGGGGTTCAAGCTGCGTCTGGAACCAATTTCTTCCTCGATGTTTCTGACTGCCAACCTGCTGTGGGGCCGGCACACGATCAACGAGGGCAATCCGCGGGGAAGGCATTTTACAGACTTGCGGGTGGGGATCTGGTATGCGCGCACTCGTTAGTGTGCTGCTCGTCGCGTTCCCGCTCGCCGCGCAGACGTTTACGTTTCACGTCGCGGGCGACGAGCCCGGTCCGTGGCCCGAGATTCTATCCTCGGTCGGCTTTGTCGCCGGGGTCAGCGGCAGCGCGGGCATTTTCGTCTTTCCAGCAGGCGCGGATGTCGACGCTCAGCTATGGCTTGCGCGAGCCGAACAGGGCGCTTTCCTGATCCTCGAAGGCGATTCGACCATAGCTCGCGCACTCGGCATCCAGCGCCAGGACCGGCAGATACCCACGCGTGGCGTCGTCGATATACATAATCCGCGAATGCCGATTGCCTGGGAGCGCGTTGTCGACACGCCGGTGTTTTCCCTGCCCGAATCCGCTCAACTGTTTTGCTTCGAGCGTTGGAAGAAGACGCCTCTGGTGGCGGGCTTCCGGCGCGGAGCGGGAGGTATTCTTTGGACAGCCATCTCACCCGGATCGAAAGGATACGAGAGGTTTCCCTACCTGCTGCACGCTCTGCGCGATCTCGGGGCTGATGCTCCGGTCCGGTCGTCGCGTCTGTGGGCGTTCTACGATCCCTCTTACCGTTCCCGAGCAGATCTCGATTGGATGGCGCGCCGCTGGCGGAAGACCGGCATTGCCGGCCTCCATGTCGCCGCCTGGCATTTCTTCGAGCCGGACCAGGAGCGCGACGCCCGGCTTCGTCAACTGATCGACGCCTGCCACCGCAACGCGATTTCCGTTTACGCCTGGCTTGAGTTACCGCACGTGAGTGATCAGTTCTGGGAGAAGCACCCCGAGTGGCGTGAGAAAACAGCGCTCGGCCAGGACGCCCACCTCGACTGGCGCCGCCTCATGAACCTTGCCAACCCGGACTGCCGTGCTGCGGTGGCTGCTGGCATTCGCGAGCTCATCAGCCGGTTCGATTGGGACGGGATCAACCTGGCCGAACTCTACTTTGAGTCGCTCCACGGCCACACCAACGCCGCCCGGTTCACTCCGATGAATGAAGACGTGCGGCGGGAGTTCCAGGGGTCGCACGGCTTCGATCCGCTGACACTGTTTCAATCCCCCGCCGACCCGAAAAAGCTACGGCTCTTCCTGGACTGGCGAGCGAATCTTGCAGCCCGGCTCCAGCGAGAGTGGCTCTCAGAGCTGGAAGCCCTGCGCAAGCAGAAGCGCCATCTGGATCTGGTGTTGACCCACGTCGACGACCGGTTCGACAGGTCGATGCGCGATAGTATCGGTGCGGACGCAGCCGCGCTTCTGCCTCACGTCGAGGCTAGCCGAGCGACCTTCCTGATTGAGGATCCCGCTACGGTCTGGCACCTCGGCCCCGAACGCTACACAGAAATCCGGCGACGCTACGAACCGCTCACGACTGCGCCCGGCCGGCTGGCCATCGACATTAATATCGTGGAGCGCTACCAGGACGTCTACCCGACCAAGCAACAAACCGGGACGGAACTCTTCCAACTGGTTCGCCGTGCCTCCGCCGCCTTCCCCCGAGTCGCTTTGTACTTCGAAGCCTCGATCCTGCCTGTTGACGTCCCCTTCCTCCCCTCGGCCGCCGCTGCCTTTCGACGGCTGGAGCGGGTTCGGGAGAAACTGGTGGTGGATTCGCCCCACGGCATCGGAGTTCGCTGGGCTACGCCAGCGCTGGTAAACGGGCGTCTTTGGCCGGTCTGGGATGGCGAGACCGTATGGGCGCCGCCGGGACCCGCCGTGATTGAGCCAGCCGAAACGATGCCGCCCATCCGGATTCTGGATTGCAACGCGGAACTCAAGGGCGCGAGTGTTCTAAAGCAAGGCGCTGAGTTCTTCTACGAAAGTCAAGGGAGAGCTTTTGTTGTGGTAGACACCCCCATCCGGGAGATCGAACTGGACGGTGAGGTTGCCCATCCGACGGTTATGGAACACCCTGGCGGTTACACCCTCGTCCTTCCGCCAGGGCAGCACGTCGTTACACTTCGGGCTGGTTCGGATCTGCCTTAGCGGTCGTACAGACGGACCTCTTCGCCGCTCCGTAAGCCGGCAAGGACCGCGATGTGAGTATTATTCCGGATACCCGTCTCAACCTCGCGCCGCTCGAAACCTTCGCCTTTCCTCACCAGGACGTACTTCTTGCCGTCCTCTTCGCGGATTGCATTGAGAGGGGCGATTACCGCATCGTTCACTTCACTGATAATGATCTCAGCAGACGCGGACAGATCGGGGATCAAGCGAGGATCTTGTCCTTCGATTTGGATGCGGACGGGAACGGTCCGGACGAAGTATTGCTCCCGCCGGCTGCCTGAGACAGCCAGAGCACCGATGCTGTAGACCTTTCCCTTGAGTTCCAACCCCGGGAAAGCATCCAGGAACACTCTGGCTTCCTGTCCAATCCGAAGCAGCGAGCTCTCAGCCTGATTCACGGTCGCTTCCACCTGCATGCTCTTGGGATCGACGATTTTCATCAGCGGCTGCCCGGGTCCGATCTGGTCACCTTCATCGATCTGAACGAGCTCTCCCGAGCGGACAATAGTACTCCTTACGGCGAGACCCGGCATTGGGGATCGAATGGTGAACTTCTCGAAGTCATAGACGTGCCGGTTCAGGTGCCGTACGTGGCGCTCACGCGTGAGGTCAAGGATCCGCAACTCCGCCGCCTGAGCCTTCTGCTTCTCCGCAACGTCGGCTTGCAGCTGCTTGTAGCGCGCTTCCGCCTCTTCGACCATCAGTTTGAGAAGCTCTTGGTCAATCGAAGCGCGGATTTCGGCAGCGCTATAGTCCAGTTTCGCTTTATCCAGTTCCGACTTCGCCACGCGGAGCGATTGCCGGAGGTTCTCCATCTCGAGTTCCTGCTCCGCCTTCCTTTTGCGTATGTCAAGCTCTGACTCGACAACAGTGGCCTTCACGTCGTCAATGTGGTCTTTCAGCGTCGTGGCGTCCAGCATCGCCACAACTTCCTTCGGCTGGACCCAGGCCCCGGCGGCAGCCAGCTTCTCGATGATCATCGGACGATTTGCCTCGGGTCCGCGGGATCTGGGACCCGTGATGTTGGCGAAATTGCGAGCGGCCGTCTGTCCCCCCACACGCAGCGTTGTCGCCAACGGACCCGTGGTGACTTTCGCGGTGCGGATGGCGGCCACCGGCGAGACCTTCGGTCCACTGGCCGGAGATAACAGCTTGTAGGCTGCAATCCCGATGACTGACAGAACCACCAGACCCAGGATCCACTTGCCGCGACTCGACTCCGGCCGCGGGGAAAGAGGGGCCTGCGCTGGCTGTTTGGGAGCCTCAATGGGGGAGGGAACAGGATTCGTGATCGCCGACATGATACTCGCTCGTCAGAAAGTTAACCCGCAACGGATCGCTGGCTGAGCTCGCCGCCTACAACGATTTTAGACGGACCGACGCTAGTAAAGGCGAGAATGTTCTCCTTAAGGTTACTGAAACTGAACACAGCCCTTGTCCTTCTGAGGTTTTTGCCGGCTGCGCTTCACCGCAACCCTAGCCAACCGGCCCAACGGCTCGCCTTTATGACGTATCTTATTACACAAAAGGCATTTCCAGGCACGCAATAACTTACGCGGCGGATGAGTCCGGGGCTGCCTCCCCTGGCAGGTTCCGTGGTTCGGGGGCAACCCCTTTTTGGAGGCGGAAGAGACTACTGTGCGTAACTGGTGCGCAACGAGCCACTTGCTCCGTTCGCCGAATGCACCAGCTGAGCCAGTTCCTGCGACAGCGTGTCGACGAATTTCAGCAATGAGACCAGCCGGAACCGTGACGGGGCTAACTCAATGGTAAGGTGCCCGTAGGTAATGCCTCCGGCCACGATATTCCGGGAGAAGATGGATCGGGGCGCGTTCGAGCCCTTCTTTACCCTCGCTTCCTGTTGAAATTCCTCAACCCGTCCGTTGGACGGATTCCGCAACGTAATGCACAAGCTCACAGCTCCCGTAATTTCAAGAGCCAGTGTCCCAGCCCGCTGCAAGACCTCGGCCAAGGAGCTCCCGGAGGCAGTGAGCTTCTTGATTTTCGACGCCAGCGCCGCCAGCGTCCGATCTGGATCACCGCTTTGGGCAAGCTCCAGGTGATCTATGGAAACACGAGTGGATCGCACCCTGATCTCCTTATGAATTCCAGACTTGAATTGGCAGATAGAGGGATTGGGTTTAGGCCGCCGCTTGGGACCAACAACAAAAGAGGCAGAGACCGGAGAGAAGATTGTGAAGTCCCTGCTTGTACTGCATACGAATTTGAGAATACGGAACGATCTGAAGGCTTGTCAAATGAAATAGCCGGCGGAGAGGGCCCCGCCGGCCGAATTTGTCGCCTATTAAAAGATCAGCTTCAAGGCAAACTGAATCGTCCGGGACCACTGCGATTCTGCAGTGACAGCTCCAAAGGCGCTGGACGTCGGCTCGGTATTCGGAGGCGAGAACTGAGCGTGATTGAAAGCGTTGATGAACTCAGTCCGGAACTGCAGTCTTAAGTTCTCCCGGAGTTGTGTGTTCTTGAACACCGAGAGGTCCCAGTTGTTGATGCCGTCTCCACGGATGCCGCTGAATCGAAGCGGCATGGTTCGCACGTTCGCCCCTAGCTGACGTGCTGGAAGGCGTTCGAACGCGTCCACGTTGAACCACCGGTCCACCGTACGCTCGCTCGCTGGAAGCGGGACGTCCTTGAGGTCGCCGCGGAGAATTGCATTGCCGAACCCCAAGGCCGGGCCACTTTGGTACTGGTAGATCGCCTGCACCTGCCAGCCGCCGAAGGCTGTGGCAGCCGCTCCGGAACTGAGGTACCGCTTTCCCCGGCCGACCGGCAGTTCCCACAAGCCGGTGACAACGACGCGGTGAGTGCGATCCTGATCGGAAATCGCGCGTGCCGGCTGGGTGTCGAACTGGTTCAAGTAACTTGTGGCCTCCATGAACTTGGACCAGGTCCAGGACAGGTTTACGGTGTAGTCGCGTGAGAAACGCTTTTCGACCCTCGTCTGCATCGAGTGGTACCACGAGTATCCGTTGTTGTCCCACATCAGGATCGACGTAAAGTGCGGGAACGGACGCAAGAGCTGAGACCGGGCGACGTTCGCGCCGGACAGATTGGTGCGCGGAAGAAGGGGGTAGAACGGATTCGGAACGTTCGTGCTCAGGAAGTCGATCGCCGCCTGGTCGCGCTCCGGCGATGTGCTGTAGTACTCACGCGGTACAGCGTTCAATTGCCGCTCTGTTCGCAGATTCGTGCCGCGATTTCCAACGTAGCCGACCTCGACAACCACATCCGACCCAATCTGCCGCTGCACGCTCAACTGCCAGCGTTGGACATACGGATTAAACAGCGACTGGTTGAAGAACCGGATGTCCTGGCCCACGAACGTGCTAAGCCCGCCCGCGGCGCCCAAACCGCGATCGATTCCTTGCGGAAACGGGTTGTCGAGGCGGGCAATAAACGTTTGCCCATTATCGGCGGACGGTACGAGAGTGGTCGCCCGGCTGAAACCAGATTGAATCACCTGCTGCCTTGACGTTCCGATCAGCTCGTTGAAGATCCCGTATCCGCCTCGAACGACAGTTTTATCGGTAACCTGATATGCGAAGCCGAAGCGCGGCATGAAGTTGTTCTTGTCGCTCTTCCATAGCTCGCGAGGGTTACCGGCGAAGGTCAGGCCTCCCAGGACTTTGAAATTTTCGGGGGCGATTTGCGGGATGGGATTGAGAGCATAATTTGCTCGCGCCGCGTCTTGAATCGGGTTCGGAGTGGTAGCATCGAACCCCTGCACGGAACGGTTATACCGCTCAGTCGGCGCAGTCTCCAGTTCATACCTCAGGCCGAGCGAGAGCGTCAGTTTACGGTTGACGCGCCAGTCGTCCTGGATGAACAGGGCGTGGCCGAGATTCTGCATCGCGTACGAGTCATTTCGGTCGATGAGACCCGCTGTCGGAAGGCCGAGGAGAAAGCTCGCCAGGGATTGACCGAGCGGTGCTGCAGGAGAGTTGTCGAGCGGACCCCGCGTCCAGTCCGTCCCAAAATCGATCCGTCCCGAGGACTGCCCGAGCGAGCGCGAATTCTCACGCCACACCCTCAAAGCATATCCATAGCGAAGGCTATGCGCGCCGACCAGATGCGTAACGTTGAAAGCCCCTTCGTGAGTGTCCGTTCCGCGGAAGCTCTTCGTGTGACTTCCGAGTTCCCCGTAACCCGCGACCCGAATATTCGGGAGCTTGAGCCCATCCGAGGCGGCCTCTCGAATCGCGCTCACGAAACTGCTCTGAAAACCCAGAGTCGTCAGATCCATGTCCTGATGGACCGGCGTGTTGCCCTCGAGGAAGCGAGTGTACCCGTAGCGAGTGTTCAAGACAATCGCCGAATTCAGAACGTAGACATCATCGAAAACGATTCCGCGATTGCGGCGCTGGAAATTGGAGCCGACTGCTCCGTTGAAGCGGACATCGTATAGCTGCTCCCGATCATTGAGATCGCCGCGCACAAAGATGCGGTGGTTATCCGAAAAGTTGTGGTCTACGCGAAACAGGTGGCTGCCGAACTCGTCCGACTCAGGCCCCGGAGTTGTCCAGTTGTTATTGCCGTCGATCGTACCGGCCTGGTTTGGCTGATCCCAAAACTGCGCGATCCTGCTTGCCACGGGATCGATACGGCTGGCCGGGATGATGTTGTTCGGGAACGGCTGTCGGCTGAACCGCCCGTTCGGCGCCGGGGTAATGGTCGCCGGGTCATAGATCTGATACTGTGGACCGATTGCCAGCAGGGATGAGAAATCTCCCTGCCTCTGAGCGGGAAGCGGAACGGCGGTGGTGTAGGTGCCTCGGGGGTCAGCGCTGTGAATCCCCTCGTAGACATACGTCCAAAACGTTCTGTTTCTCCCGTCGTAGACCTTCGGCAGGTACATGGGTCCCGTCCCGCTGACGCCCCAGCGATTCAGTCGAATCACCGGCTTTTCAAGCCCGGCGCGGTTGGAAAAGAAGCGGTTGGCATTCAGGACAGGATTTTGCAGGAAGTGGTAAGCGGTGCCGTGAAGCTGGTTGGTGCCAGACTTTATGCTCACGTTGATCGAAGCCCCAGTGGCAAAGCCCTGGCCTGCATCAAAGTTTGCCGTGGTGATGCGGAACTCCTGAACGACATCGGCAGGCGGTATATAGGCAACGGCCGTCCGCTGATTATTCGGGGCCCCATCCATGGTGAACTCCGTGTTCCCCGTCCGCGTTCCGTCAGTAGCAATCGACGACGGCGAGCCGACATCGAAAGGACGCGACCACCCGCCTGTTGAAAGATTCATGACGCCTGGCGCCAGCTGTGCCAGCATGATCGGATTGCCGTCCTTGAGAGGCAATTCGGCAATACGCTTCGACTCGATGATGTGCCCCATTGACGCACTCGCGGTCTCAAGCAGCGTCGCGGACGCGGTCACGTTGACCGTTTCGCTCACGGCGCCGAGCTCTAATTGCACGTTCACCGGAATTCTCTCGCTGACACGCAGTTCAATATTGGTACGCTCCACGCGCTTGAAGCCCGGATGCTCGACCCGAACGGTGTAGATACCCGGCAGGAGGAACGGTACGAGATACTCGCCGTTGTCGTTGCTGACAGCGGTGCCCGCGACACCAGAATTGACATTGATGACGCGGATGGTTGCACCCGGTACCCGAGCACCCGCACTGTCTGTGATCGTGCCCAGAATCTGCCCTCGGGTATCTTGACCGTAGACGGACAGGGCCAACGTCAAAAGAGCAATCAATAACCTGACCATTAAGCTTTCCCCCAAACCTCAGCAGGGGAATCTATCACACTGTCAGCGCTCTATCAATTGCTAAATGACATGTTGCCGTTTGAATGTGGTGATCGAACGTTCTTGGAGTGGCAAGTAACGAGAATCTGTTGCGGAGGATCAGTGGCTGCGATGGTGCCCGGGGTGGGACTCGAACCCACACACCCCTTTCGGAGTAAAGGATTTTAAGTCCTTTGCGTCTGCCGGTTTCGCCACCCGGGCTTCTCCCTCATTATAGAGGACGGGCCACTTCGAACCCGGCTGGTGTGTCGGTCACGCCTCGCCGAGCGCCTGCAGCTTGATGAGCTGGATCTGCCCCGCGTGATAAACGGCATGACATGTAATGCCGAGCACGAGGTTAAAGACGTCCTTCTCCGGGAGTGCCGAAACCACTTTCCCTTCCGCAATATCCGCGACGAGGGCAGACAGCTCCTGATACTCGCTGTCGAGCAGGACGAGGATTTGGGGCCAGCTCAGGCCGCCCGTTCCGAGCAATTGAAACCAGTCGTCTCCTTCGAGAGGGAACGGATCAACGGGCTCGGTGATCAGGCGCTCGCGCACCGAGTGCACCTGGTAGGCATGGTGAACTACGATCTCGGCAATGTTGTGACGATCGGGGGATGATCGCCAGAAAGCGAGGTCGGTCGAGACGTCGGAGATTGCGGTCTTCAGATCGGGTCCGTGCCAGGCTCCGGGCCCATATCCCTCGGCGAGGATCCGCGTCAGGATGGCGGAATCTACTTCCTCAGGAGTCGCTGCCCCGGCGTAGTCATCCGCGCTCATCGTAACCTCCTCTCCTGAACCAGCTGAATGTCAGCTACGAATCAAGATGCTGTGCGGGGCAACTGCATTTCAGTCCCAGGGCGTTACGTCTTCCGGTCAGACATTGGCCGCATCTGCTACGGTGAGCCGGCCGCCGGGCAGCCGCTTGCGAAGTCGCAGGTTCCCGTGACTTAAGGCAGCTCCGGTGCGACTTCTTCCGGTTTGGTCACGCCGGGAGGAAGCTCCATGATGCGGATGTTCCGGAAGTGAATCTCAGCGCCTTCGGATTCCAGGCAGAGGTACCCCTTCTTCTGCGTGGACCGGCTGATGCCATTGACGAACTTACCATTGACAGCGAGCTTGATCACGCCATCCACCGCCACCACGTCGTAAGTGTTCCATTGACCGCGACCGAGACAGCGGTTTTCGATCGACATGCTTCTTTGTCCGCGGGGGTTGTCTGGAACCGTCTTGACGCCGCCCACGCCGAAGAGCTCGCCGTGTACATAGGCGAGGGGTGGCATCACGCCGTCCTTCATGTGCAGCTTTGGCCAGTCGAGTTCGAGCATCTGAACTTCCACGCCGTCTGGCAGCCGGGTCTTCGGGTCGGGCCGGGCGCTGCTCCAGACAAAGACGCCGGAATTTCCGCCGGGTTCGATGTGCATCCACTCGATGTGGAGGATGAAGTTCTCGTACTGCTTTTCGCTTCGCATGACGCCGATTGGTTTCCCGCGGCAAATCAACACGCCATCACGCACATACCATGTGTCTTTATCTGTGTTTACGTTGACCCAGCCGGTCAAATCTTTGCCGTTGAACAAACTGCGGAATTCAGGTACGCTCGTATGCGTCTGGCCGCTGCCCGCTGCTGCAAGGCAGAATCCCAGCGTCAGCACCGCAAGTGATCGTCTCATCTTTGCCTCCCTGCTTCAAAGATGATCGTATCTCAGTGCAGCACAATTGCGCGGGCGTGAGGCTCAAATGGGCCGTTACGTGCAGGAATCTCAATTGAACGTGGCGAGCCGAACGGGCACTCCGAGAGGGTGAAGCGGGCCTCCGCCGGTCTGTAGAAACAGAAACCGCCAGATTCACTGCAGGGAGATGGAGCACCTAGTGAGAAGGGTTTGCATACAGCAAGAAGGGCCAGGAGACTGGCGTGATCCCAGCCTCCTCTGCAGGACTCACCGCAATGCGTAATTCAGAGCAAGGCCCGGTTCGTATCCTCCTTGTTGAGGACAACGCTGGTGATGTCTTCCTGCTAAGAGAAGCCCTCGCACGCTCCGACCTGTCGCATGAGCTGACGGTCCTGGAAGACGGAGCCGTGGCAATCGATCTCCTGCGTCAACGCGGCAAATACGCCGGCAAGGAGCTTCCCGATTTGGTTCTGCTTGACCTGAATCTCCCGCGAGTGGATGGCGCCGTAGTCCTGAGCCTGTTTCACGAGATTCCATCGCTGCAAAAGATTCCCGTTGTCATCCTTAGCTCATCTCAATCGCCGCGGGATGCAATGCTTGGCGCCACTCTCCCTCGATCCATGTATCTTCACAAGCCTTCAGACCTGGATGAATTCCTGGATCTCGGTATGGTCATAAAACGCTTCTGGCAGAAGGTGCATCAGCAGTAGGGAGCGTTGTCGCGCTCCCGAGGGCACAGTTACTGCTGATGTGCTTCCAAAAACCAGAGCAGCTTGTCGACTGCGCGCGAGATCTCAGTGAAGAGATCGGCGGTATCGGCGTCATTGAGCTTCGCGGCGTAGTCGATGGACTCACGAACAGTACGTCCAAATGCGGCCAAAGCCGAGGAGAGGGCTTCGACGTGGCCGCTTCCCGTGGTGAGATCGAGCGGATACTCAGGCAAAGTGGAGGCGCGGCCAACAGCCTGAATGGTCCCCTCCGCGATGCCCCCTAACTGCACAACTCTTTCCGCCAGATCGTCGGAAAACGCCGCAATTTCACCTGCGGCCTTATCAAAAAGTTCGTGAAGGCTGAAGAAATTCGGCCCCCTCACGTTCCAGTGCGCCTGCTTTGCCTGCGCGGCGAGATCAATGCTTTGGGCCAGGACGGCGTTGAGGCGCTGGACAAGATTCTGGCGAACCTCATAGGGCAAATCGTTCTTTGTTGTCTGAAGCTTTGCTGCTGTTGGCATTTGTTTTCTCCTCGTACTCGTATATTTTGATGCAGCATCCCCTGCCAAGGGCGCAAGTTCAATCGAGGACCGAATTTCAGACTCAAAAACGAAAAACGCCCGTTTCCGGAGCGGAACCGGGAACGGGCGTTTTTCTGCTTCAGATGCGCACTTGACGCTTCAACTGACTTGCTGCGTCCGATAGCGGTTTATGATTTCCATCATCTGGTCCTTGATGTGCAGCTTCAGCTTCTTCAGACGCTGTTCTTCGAGCTCGTCTTCGGGCGTCACATGCGGCAGACTCTCGATTGCCTGTATCTGCCGTTCATACTCGGAATGTTTTGCAGCCAGCTCACGAAATTCCTGGTTGGTTGCCATCAAGTGCGCCTTCAGCTCTTCGTGGGTATTTAAATCCATAGGGCGGTTCTCCTTGGTGAAGGTTGCCACGCCGAGTCGGTTGATGCGGATAGCAGGCTCGGTGGGTATTGTTTGTTTTTCATTGTGAGGACGACCGGTCACCGAGGCCAGTCGTCACCCAAACATTATCACTTCTGTAACCTCATGACAACCGCAGCCTCGCGCGGGTGATCATAATAGCCGGGGCGGCGTCCTACTTCGCAGAAACCCAGCGATCGATACAGATTCTGCGCTGACATGTTGGATTCCCGCACCTCGAGAAAGAAGTCGCCGGAGTGCTCTCCGAGCTCTCTCTGCATCAGCGCTCGGGCTACGCCTTTGCGTCGATGTTCCGGAGCAACGGCGAGATTCAGAATCTCCCGTTCACCCGGCGCAGTTTGACGGGAAACCACAAAACCCGCCACTTCGCCGTTTCGCACTGCGACCGTGCAGTCATATGCAAGGAAACGGTCTGCTGCCCACTGGGATGACTCCGGACTCTGCTTTTGAATGCGTACGATGCTTTCCAGATCGGCGGGCGTACCCGCTCGAAGCCACACTCTGCCGGGATTCAAGAGCTCGTCGTACAGGTCGTTCTGCCGTCTGCCAAGCGCACGCCAATCGTACTCCGCAACCGCTTTGCGGCGCCCATTGTTCGCGATGGTGCCCCGGAGCTCTTCGTCCTCCAACAACTGTGCGACTCCGTCGATGAATGCCTGTGCCGTGTCCGCGATCCAGACGCTTTTGCCATGCTCGAGCCCTAAACCCGCACAGCCCGACGAAGTGGAAACGATTGCTCTCCCCATCGCCATCGCTTCCAGAACCTTCAGATTGGTCCCGGCCGAAACCGTCGTCGGCACCACAACAACATTCGCTTCCGCATAGAGCGGGCGGACATCCGGCACGAACCCCAACAGGCGCAGGTTGGACAGTTCGGGCAGCGTAAGGCTCCCCGTGTGCTCCCGCCAATAGAGCAAAGGGTCCGGCCCGGCAACCACGGTGAATTGCAGGTCGGGAAAACGCTCGGCGAGAGATGGCAGTATCTGCTCCGTGAAGAATCGGAATGCCAGGATGTTCGGGAAATGACGGAAAGATCCGACGAACAGGAGATTCCGCCCGGGAGTTTCCGGCTGGGGCTGGAACCGGTCAAGGTCCACTCCGTTAGGAATGACAACGGTATTTCCCGTAGCAAGCAAGCCGGCATCCTTTGTTGACATAACGACCACCCTGCGGAACTTCCTGACGGCCTCCGATTCGAAGCGCTTCCAGCGCCACAGATCCCACCAGGAGCGAAGCGACCTCTCCTTCTCGTGGATCTGCGTGTACAAATCGAAGGTGACGTCGTGCTCGACGAGGATGTCTCCGCCGTAGCTTGCCAGCGCGGTGTATTCGACTTGCCGGAGCGGGATCGCGAAGTCCCTGCAGATCTTTTCCCACTTCCTCCGCATCTCCGGGGAATTGAATTCGTTGACCTCCGGCGGGTGAAGGCTGCTCCATCGAGGCTCCCGGTATCGAGGCTGCTGCACGACGGTGACCTTGCAACACAGCTCGCAGAGCGGACTGAGGTCCTCTAGACGCTGAAGATCGTGAAAGGCGAACAGAAAGATGTCGTATTCACGAGCAGCTTCACGCAGAAGGTTGAACATCCGGACCGCGCCGCCGTGTGAGAGCGGCCACGGCAAGTAGGGCGTAAGAATCGCGATGCGAGGGCGTGTTTTCGATAAAGGACGGCCTTCGAATTCGTGCGACAGTGATGGAGCGCTGCTTCGATCCCGCTTCCATGGGAAGAGCCAGTACGGACGCAGGAAAATGCGATCCAAGGGCACGCCTCTCAGAAACAGGAGCGAGGCGATCCAGTTGCGGAGGCGGAGATGATGCCGCTCCAGCCGGGCATTGTAGGCCAGGATCCGGCGGGGAGCGAAAAGCATCGCGGCCAAACGGAGCGGTCGGAAGTTCGGAGTGCCGTCAAACAGTACCGGCGCAATGCCCACACGGTAATGGCGTAGGCGGCGGCGCAACTGGCCGTACAGGCGCCACGTCGAACCCCGTTCAAGCACGATATCTGCCGGGCTAAGAGCTTCCGTCCCGACTGCAATTGTCAGGTGGCGGCGGTCCGGAATCAGCCTTCGTACCTCCGCTGCCATCGCAGCCGCGCGCGACGGTTCTCCGGAAAGGAACGTGACCACGACGGCCTCCGGATCCTTGCCGAGAATACGGAACAAGATGCTCTTGATCGATTTTCGAAAAGTCACGCCTTACGCGCTGCTCCCCTAAGGGTGGCCCATGAGGCCAAAGGCAGTATCGCTACTAACATACACACCGGGGGAAATCCGTGCCGGTCGATGATGGCACCTGCGACGGGTGAAAAAAGCGCCTGCATCAGACCGTATGCGGAGGTAAGCGTGGACACAGCGAAAGCGGCACGCGCGGAGCCAAAAAGGTCGAGCGGCAGCGTGTAGATGTTCACGCTCGCGGCAACGCAGGAAAAATAACTGAAGCAGATCAGGGCGGTCGCCAGAGCCGGCGAAGGCATGAAGGGGATCGCAGCGGTCGATAGCAGCGCCACAGCGCTCAGCAAGATCACGCGCATTCGCGCCGAGAGCACGTCGACACCCCTTCGTATCCACCACAACGCCAGAGCTCCGCCCGAAAGCCCGCCAAGACTTGCCGTGAGATTTGGAATCCAGACGAGCTGCCGGTTCGCCTGCGCTTCTGGCATCTGAAAGACGTTGACAAAGTAGATGGTCGTCCAGTTCGTCCACAGGCTGTATATCGTCATCAGTAGCATGTTGGCAAGGACCAGACGCCAAAGACGCCCGTCCCGAACGAGGACGCGCACTGAGATGGACGGTGGAGGCTGAGGCTCCTTGAACACAGGAACTCGGCGGGCCGTGAGCAGCCACAGAGGAATCCAGAGAAAGCCCAGAGCACCGGTGAGGAAGAAAGCGGATCGCCACCCATAGTGCATCGACGCCCAGCTCGCGATGAGCGGAGCCGACACGGCGCCGATCGTGAGCCCGATCTGGCTTGTCGCTGAGCCGAGCGCCCTTTCCTCCGAAGGCAGATAGACGGCCGTCACTTTGGCCGCCCCCGGTATGCCGCCCGCTTCCGAGAGGCCTAATCCTGCGCGGCAGGCGATAAGCCCCCGGAGACCTGTCGCAAGGCCGGTGGCGATCCCGGCGAAAGACCACAGCGCAATCGTAATGCTCGATCCCAAATTCAAGCCGACGCGGTCAATAAACAGTCCGGCCAGCGGAGCGCCGACGGCGTACGTGAGAGAGAAAGCCGTGATGATAAAGCCGTACTCCGTGTCCGAGAGCTGAAACTCACCCTTGATCGTAGGAGCAAGGGCAGCCAGGATCTGGCGGTCCAGCATGTTCAGGGACGAGGAAAGAACAAAGACGATGACGGCGATCCACCGCACGGGAATCCCAATCATCGAAGAAGACCACGGATGTGAGACGGCTCAAGCCCCATAGCCGCCATTCTACTGGAATTCGATGATCGTCACTTCGCCGATTGGCTTCTTGGGAACGTACTCCAGCTTGACCCGCTTCGCAGGACGCTGCGGACCACAAGCGAGCGTGGTGGGACCGCCCATGACGACAACCTGATTCATCCTCGGGATCAGCAGTTGGACGACCTTGCCTTCCGCACTTTGAAGAGTCAGCCTGGCCTGCGCGCCCCGGCAGTCGACGCGCTGGAGCGTGCCCTCAAGTTTTGACGTCTCCGGGCCGTCCCACCACTGGACGATTTCCCCCTTGGGCATGGACTTCCCTTCATTTGCCTTCGCCTCGGCGGCTCTCACTCGGGCCTCCAGTTCATCCTTGAGCTTCTGAAGCTCGCGCGCTTCCTCTTCCGCGGCGCGGCGGCGCTCCGCCTCTTCGTGCTCGCGGCGCTTCACGTCAATATCCAGCCGCGCCTGACGAATCGCCGCCCGTTCGTTCTCGTCGACCGAGGCCCGCTCGGCAGCAAGCCACGCCCTCCCTGCTTCGGCAAACTGGTTCAAAGGAAGAAGGGATTCCGCGTACGCGCGCCACAGAGCGGCGTCGCGGCGGGCGAGCGAGGCGGCTTGCTTCAGCAGTCCCGCCTTACGGTTCGGGTTCGGTTCCCGCTCCGCCATCAGCCGGTAGGGATCCGGCCAGCGGGGGTTGAGTTTCGCTGCGGCTTCGAACAATTCCTTCGCACGGGCACTGTCCTCCGTGAGCAGAGCCAGTTCCAACCGGGCGCGCGCGCTCCGATTCTCCTCGCTCAGCGATGCCTGCAATTCCTGCCGGGCCGTGGCCATCTCGCCCGCCCTCAATGCGAGCAGTCCCAGGCATTCGTGCGCCTCAGGGCAGGACGCGTTCCTGTTCAGAATCGCCTTGCAGGCTTGTGCAGCCTGGCCGTCTTTGGATGAATCCGCCAGCAGGAGATCTGCGAGGCGAATCGCGGCTTCCTGATCATCCACTTCCCGGGGACGAAATTGACGTTCGGGATCGAGAGGGCGGCCGGAAAACGGAGCTGTCTGGAAATTCCCCGCAGCGAGGTATGCGTCCACTTCCTTGTCCATCTCCGCCGGCGTCTTCTCGAAAGCGTTCTTGTATGCGGGCTCCCGATCCAGCCCTCGCTGGAGATTGGAAAGCAGGACTCTCACCTTTCCGCTGTAATCCGGCAGCGTGGCCATCATGTGCAAACGGGCCCATTCACGGTTTCGTTCAGCAGGCGGCAGAGGAGCGCCGATCGTGACCCGCGTGGCGCGCACCTCGATGGTTGACAGCAAATCCGCCAGCCCCTGCTCGATGCCGTCCGGCATTCGCGCCTCGGCAGCCGATTCGATGATCCAGCGCGTCACTGCCCGGTTCAGTTCCCGAGGAAGAGGCTGTCGGGCCACAGCGGCAGCTACAAGTTCGTCCCTGGCCAAAGCCAGAGGCGGTCCGGCGTAGCGAGCGGCATCCTTGCTGTTCCGAAAAAGAACGATCCGGATCGGCCAGACGGAAGTGGCGTCAGGCTTGCCAAGCAGAGTCCCGACCGTATGTCGCAACTGCTCGAGGTGGGCAAGCACTTCCCGCGCCTCACGGTCTCCCGCATCAGTGACAACGTTGAAGGGACCGGAGCGAAACTCAGTCCAGCCTGCGTGCAGCAGAACCGGAAGGCCCAAAAGGAGGATCAGCCGGCGCATGGCATGGCACCTCACTGTCCGTATCGTAACCCGCAGGCGCGCGCCCACGCATTCCTGGCAAGCCTGATTTTGCGTTCCCGCAGCACGAATGCGCTATGTTCCTCGAAGCGATCCGTATGCTCCATCCGCATGCCGAGTACTGCTATACGGCATGGAACCAGCCACGTGGGCCCCTACGCGCCGCCCGGCGATCTTTTTCATTGAGTTCACCCGGTATCGTCTGCTATACTGAAACAGGATGTTACTATCCCTTCCGCGCTCGCGGACGCCGGTGTTCGTTATCCCACCCAACGTGATTCGTGTACCCCCTGAACTGTCAGTACGCCCAGGAAGCGGGCGTTTGTTGCGTGTGAAGCGCTCCCCGAACAACAGATGAAAGTAAGCGTGCAGACCAGCCGCGGCATCGAGTCCCTTTTCGGGACCCGCGATGAAAATATCCGTCTTCTTGAAGACGGTTTGAAAGTCAAAACTCGCCTGCTCGATGAC
>Ga0207874_1002298_pt1 | contig 18490 bp, 16 predicted proteins | sample HigsolmetaAR201D_FD_184833 | JGI IMG/M metagenome (GOLD analysis project Ga0207874, IMG submission 184833) | Ionic liquid and high solid enriched microbial communities from the Joint BioEnergy Institute, USA - AR20-1-D (SPAdes) (version 2) ...
CTTGGGAATGCCGCCGGCGCCCGGTGAGCCGTCTGGGGCTTCCACACCGTCTGAACAGCCCGGGGCGCCTGCGCCCTTCGGGCCGCCGCTCGCACCCTCCGGAGAGCCCGCGCCTCCCGGAACACCTGGATCTTTCGGGACGTCCGGGGCGGCTCCATGGTCTCCTGCCGGAACGTCTCCCGCGCCGCCGGGCGGCCCGGCCGGACCGTATCCGGGGGCCGCCGGATGGGGACCGGGCGCCGGAGGGTGGCCTCCCGCCGGTCCCGGTGGATGGCAGGGGCCTTACGGCTCCGGGCAGCCCGGTGCCGGGGGAGCCGCTGCCCCCTACGGGGCGGCGACCATCCCGGGCGGCTACGCCGATGCCGCGAAACAGCCCGCCGGACGCGCTAAGACGAAGGTCGCCGTGGCGGGCGCGGCGGCGTTCGCCCTGATCTGCCTGGCCGCCGTGGGGCTGTATGCGGTCTCCTCCGGCTCCGGCGAGGAACCGGCCCCGGTCGCCCGGACGAGCGCGCCGCCGGCCGCTCCCCACAGCGGCGCGGTGAACCCGCCGGCACCCGTCCCTTCGACACAGACGCCGCAGCCTTCGGCGACGCCGCAGGGCCGCAGGAGGGTGGCGGGCCTGCTCGGCCTGTGGGAGGGCACCTACACCTGCACTCAGGGACTGACCGGCATGCGGCTGAGGATCAGGAGGTCCTCCGATAACGGGCTGGAGGCGGTCTTCCGCTTCTTCGCCCATCCGAGCAACCCGGGAGTTCCCTCCGGTGCCTATCTCATGAAGGGCACCTACACCGACGATGGTGTTCTCCGTCTGCAGGGCGAACGCTGGATCAGACGTCCCGCCAACTACCTGATGGTGGACCTGGTCGCCCGGATCCCCGTCAACCGTCCTTCGCGCATCAGCGGCACCATCGAATCCGACGGCTCGTCCTGCACCACCTTCTCCGTCACCCGCCGCTGACCCGCCGGAGAGGGCGCGATCTGGAACGGCCCGTCCCCGCGCCCTCCATCCGGAGCCTCACCGGCCTTTCTGCCATGCCGCCAGAGGGGCGCTCACAGGTGTGGTCGCAGCCGTGATCCGGACGGTATGGCCGGGACGCGGCGCTCCCGGCGGCTGAAATCGTGCGCGGGAAAGCGCGCCGGGCAGGTTGAGGCCGTGCCGACTGCGTGTCTTTGCATCGCCTCTCCGTGTTTCGGGCATTCCGAAATGAGTGTGTTTCTGTCATCCGCAAGTGGGGGCCGTTGATTTTCGGTGCAGGCGGGCGATGGCGCATATCATGCCGTCAGTTCTGGTGATCGCGGAGTGCGCATGCTGAAGCAAAAGTTGCTGCAACGGCGGGTGAAGAAGGAGATATCACAGATCTCCTGGGCCGTGGAATTGCTTCGTTTCGAATATAAGGAGAAAAGTGACGACGAGTCTGTGCACTGGGAGCTGCAAAGGATCAGGCGAGCCATCAGGATCGCCCGTGAAGTAGCGCATGCGAAGGTTCCCTGGAAAAACTACCGGAGCGCTTACACATGGCTGCTGGAGAGTGAGCTGGATAAAGGGGAACGCAAGATGGTGCTTCCCCCCTCACTGGTATCCATACCGGGAGGCATGTGCGCTGAGGTCGCTCTCCGGGACGCCTATAACGCGCTGGCCAGGTTTGAGATCGCCCTGGTGGGAAGATGGGTGAGCAGGCCGCGCCGGCATGGCGGCAAAGATTACACCGTGCCCCCCGAGGCCGTGAGGCTGGACTGGAGCGGCCCGGTCCGTCCGCCGGTGGTCGTGCTCTCCGGTCGGGGCCCGAAGCTTCTGCGGCGGCCTGAGAATCTTCCGCCTTACGTGCTGTACAGAGTCGAGTCCAATGCGGCAGAGCCGATCACGATACGCGGGCGGCGTCGGCGCATGGGCCGCGGCCGGCGCCTCTACCCGGGGGACCGATACCCCTATCTCAGCATTGACGCCCCTCGCGACGCCGACTGGGAGATCTCCTTTTTCGACGCGCAGTCGCTGGAACGCTTCGACAGAGGAATCAGCGGGAAGGGGAGTGGATACTTCGTTTACACCGGCCCGAAGGGGTTCGCGAGGTTCGAGCACGACGGCACCGGCTTTGAAGGACAGGTGCCCCACGCCCTCCTCCTCGGCGAGATCATCGAATTCGGCACGGACATGTGCGCGCTCGGCCGGCTTTCCATGGGAGGGTCGGACTTCGTTCCACTGCCCGGCCCGGCGGTGCTGAAGGTCGAGGCGGCCGGCTCGTGGTCGATCCGGGTGGAGCCCATGACGACCGCGATGATCCCGGTCCGCTCCTCGGCGGGCCTGGTGGAGGGCGGGGGAGGAAGAACCGAGCTGTTCCGCTACACCGGGCCGTCCTGCACCGTCCGCGCCAAGGCCCTCTCCGGTGAGTTCGGCGTCGTCTTCCGGCAGCTCACCGACGACCTGCGCATCGGTCATGAGGTCGGCTTGAACGGGCCGGAAAGCCGGACGTCCGAAAAGCAAGAGGCCACGTTCACGCTGCACCAAAATTCTTTGGTGCAGATTATTTCTGAGGACTCCTCCTGGCGGCTCGAGCACTTTGGGAAAGACCTGGGCGAAGGGGTGAAGATCCCGCTGGCGGTCATCGAAGGGAAGGGCAACAAGGTCGTCCCCATTCCTCCGGAGCTGCCTTATGACTCCATCCTGGAGATCAGGCAGGAAAAGCCCGACGACGTCGCCTGGAGAGTCGGGTTGCGCAAGTTGGGAGAAACCGTGGTCAAGGGGCGCAAGAAGCGCTCCTCCGATAAGGGTTACTTCAAAAGTTACGAACTCCACGGAGAAGAGGGCAGGTTCCACTTTGAGCGGCACAGCTCCCTGAACTACCTGTCCGTCACCTCCGATGCCGTCTGGCACCTGGCCTTCTACGAGACCCACGACGCCGTCCTACTGCACCGGAGCGCCACCGGCAAGGAAAGCGAGGTGCTCCTCTACACCGGGCCGCCGGCGATCGCCAAAGTCGCCAACAGCCGAAAGGGCGTGAGGATCAAGGGCTATGACCTCCGCTGGCGCGAGCTGGGAGTGCTCGCCGACACGGTCGAGGCGACCTTCCCGATCAAGGGGCCCATGATCCTCGTCGTCGACGCTCGGTGGAACTGGTCCATCGAAACCCATGGAGAGAGGCGGTACAACCCCGATCGCGACTGGTTCATCGATGTCACCCCCTTGGGGGAGGGCGATCTGCCGGTGCGCTCCTTCGACACGTTCATCGAGAGCGCCAACGATGAGGTCATCGTGTACACCGGTCCTCGCCGTGAGCTCCGCCTCCGCCGCTTCACCTCGGAGAAGTGGGAGGATCTTCAGGTTCATCTCCTCACCGAGGACCTGACCCGCGGCCCCTGCCTGGCCTCCGTGGGGTGGGATCATCGGGAGGCCTCCTTCGTCCTGGAGCCGGGCTCGCTGCTGCACGTGGTGGCCGGGGGCGACCGCTGGAGCATCGGAGCGTGAGCAAGCCTTTTCAACGCACCGTTTCCGCAGGTCGAGACGAGGCCTCGCAGGCGGGGGCGAAGCTGTGCCCTGCAACGTCACGGCATCGGAGACCCTCGAGGCTCCCACCCCCGGGGCCTTGGGCCACGTGTTGAAAAGGGTTCGGTCTTCGGGCGCGCGGCCGCGGGGTGCGCCGCGCGCCCTTCCACGCGGCCTCAGCCGGAGTCTTCCGGGGTGTCGAGGTCCTTGCCGAGGTGGATGCTGCCCGGGGCGCAGGCGTAGTGCCCGAAGGGCGGGACGTCGCCGTAGCCCGCCGACCGGTACAGCGCCACCGCCTCGGGCTGCTTCTCGCCGGTCTCCAGGATGATGCGGCGGTGCCCGGCCCGGCGGGCGGTGTGCTCGAGTTCGGCCAGCAGGCGCCTGGCGTACCCGTTGCCGCGGGCCTGCGGCACCACGTACATGCGCTTGATCTCGACGGTGCCGTTCCCGTGGGAGCGCCAGCCGCCGCACGCCACCGGCTCCCCGTCCCGGTAGCCGACCAGGAACAGCCCGTTCGGCGGGGAGAACTGGGCGGGTTCGACCGGTGTCTCGTCCGGGCCTCCGTACCGCACGACCATCTCCTGCTGAATGCCGTCGATCAGCCGGGCGGCGTCGGGGTGGTCGTAGCCCACTGTCTTGATCTCCATGGCCATCATGCTCGCCCACCGCGGCCGGTGCCCGGGACCGAGCAGACGGTCGTCCCAGGAAATCTCAGCAAGATTGATTTAACGGTCATCTATCATGGCGACTCGTGCGTCCTGTCCGGTGAGGCGCCCGTTGCGCGTGGGACGCCGCCGGCCCGCAGGGCCGCTCACCGGAGCGGGCGCCGCGCGGCCCCGTCGCCGGGTGTGGAGGGGAGATCCGGCGGCGGGGCCGGTTTCCGTGGCGGCCGGGCGCACCGCTCGTCCGGCCGCCACCGGGCGGGTCAGCCGGTGGACGCGGGGACGGTGACGATCTCGTCGGCCAGCGGCGCCACCAGGTTCATGATCTCCTCGATGAGGTCCGCGGGGACGCCGGCGCCGGCCAGCGCGTCCTTCAGATGCCCGGCCACCGCCGCGAAATGCTCGGGGCCGATGCCCAGCCCGGCGTGCGCCTTGCGCATCGAGGCTCCGGTGTAGGTCATCGGCCCGCCCAGGGCCTGGCCGAAGAACTCCACCTGCCGTCCTTTGAGCCGGGGCATGTTCACCGAGGTGAAAAAGCCCTTCAGCAGGGGGTCGTCGAGGATTCTGCGGTAAAGGTCGTCGACCACCGCGATCAGCGCGTCCTCGCCTCCGATGGCCTCGTAGATGGACTGTCGGGGAGTTTCGCTCATAACGCCGTCCTCTCCGCGATGTGGGCTTGCATGTCAGCCCACTGCATCAGCGAGAGGTTTCTTGTGAATCAGCACCGTGAAAACAGAAAGTCACGATGTTCTCACTCTGCGATACCTTCAATGAGAGGACTGCAGGTCACAGGCGGAGGGCTGTGAGGTTTGTCCGTCATGGTGAATACATGCTCCGTAAGTGCCCATATGGGGGTTGTCACCCATACCGGTCGGCTTCCTTGATCGGAAACCCTGTCATGGCAGATCTGTAGACAGCGAGGAAGGAACGCCTGTGAGCAAAGACATCACCGTCTCAACGACCCCCATCCACGACGGGCGCCGGTACGAGCAGTGATGGCCTTGCTCAGCTTCCCCGCCGCGCTGTTCCCGCCCGCTCCGCCCGGCGCATCGGACGCGGAGGCAGGGCGGGCCGCCTGGGTCATCACGAACGTCCACCCCCCGCGAGGACGCCATGCGAGCACGCGACATCGCCATACAGGTGCCGACCGTGGCCGTCGGAGACTCGGTCACCCGGACGGTGCGGGTCATGGCGTTGGGGCGACTGCCCGGACTCATCGTGGTGGACGAACGCCGCCGTCCCCGCATGGTGGTGCCCGGCACCCAGATTCTCCGGATGCTGGTGCCGCGGTCCTACCAGGAGGACCCGGCGCTGGCCCGGACCGTGGACGAGCCGCACGCCGACCTGTTCTGGCGGGAACTGGGCGAGCTCACCATCGGCGACTTCCTGCACGACCAGGACTTCCGCCCGGTCACCGTGCGGGAGGACGCCACGCTGCTGGAAGCCGCGGCGCTCATGGCCCGCCGGCGCACCCCGCTGGTCGTCGTGGTGGACCGGGGCGGGACGATGACCGGCGCCGTCACCTTGGACCGGCTGCTGGGCAGCCTGGCGCTGAGCGCACCGCAGGAGTGAACGGCGGGGGGCGAGGCCGATGAGCGCGACCCTCGCCCTGGCCATCTTCGTCACCGCCTTCTTCTTCATCGCGACCGAGAAGGCCGACAAGGTCAAGGTCGTGCTCATCGCCGCCGGCGCGATGGCGGCGATGAAGCTCATCCCCGGCGCCGAGGTGTTCTTCTCCGAGCACGAGGGGATCGACTGGAACGTCATCTTCCTGCTGCTCGGCATGATGATCATCGTCGGGATCATCAAGCAGACCGGGGTCTTCGACTATCTGGCGATCTGGGCCGCCAAACGCTCCCGGGGACGTCCCTACCGGCTGATGGTCATGCTCTTGGCCATCACCGCGGTCGCCTCGCCGTTCCTGGACAACGTGACCACCATCATGCTGGTGGCCCCGGTCACCGTGGTGGTCTGCAACCGGCTGCAGATCCCCGTCCAGCCCTACCTGATCGCCGAGGTGCTGGCCTCCAACATCGGCGGCGCGGCCACGCTGATCGGCGACCCGCCCAACATCATCATCGGCAGCCGCGCCGGGCTGAGCTTCAACGACTTCCTGGTGCACCTGACGCCCATCGTCGTGATCATCTGCGTGGCGTTCGTGCTGCTGGCGTGGGTGCTGTTCCGCAAGTCGTTCCACTACAACCCCGACCGGGTGGCCGAGGTGATGGCCCTGCAGGAACGCCGGGCGATCACCGACCCGGCGCTGCTGGCGCGCTGCCTGGTGGTGCTGGCCCTGGTGATGCTGGGCTTCGGGCTGCACTCGGTGCTGCACATAGAGCCCTCGATCGTCGCCCTGCTGGGGGCGGGCGTGATGATCCTGGTCGCCCGCACCGACATCAACGATGTCCTCGGCGAGGTCGAGTGGCCCACCCTGGTGTTCTTCATGGGCCTGTTCGTGATGGTCGGCGGGCTGGTCCACACCGGGGTCATCGAGACCGCCGGCTCCTGGGCGGTGGAGGCGGTCGGCGACAACTTCTTCGGAGCCGCCACGGCCCTGCTGTTCGGCTCGGCGGTGCTGGGGGCGTTCTTCGACAACATCCCCTACACCGCCACCATGGCGCCCATCGTCGAGGGCCTGGCCGCCGAGGCCCCCGACGCGGCTACCGGGCAGGCCCTGTGGTGGGCCTTCGCCCTGGGCGCCGACTTCAGCGGCAACGGCACCGCCGTCGCCGCCAGCGCCAACGTGGTCGCCATCGGCATCGCCGCCCGCAGCGGTCACCGCATCTCGTTCTGGGAGTTCACCCGGTACGGGATCACCGTCACCTTGCTGACCACCTTCATGGCGTGGGTCTACGTCTACCTGCGCTACTTCGCCTGACGGGCCGGACATGACAGCGCCCGCCTCCCGGATCCGGGAGGCGGGCGCTCGCCGTCTTCTCGGGGGTCAGCTGCCGGACTTGGCCGCCGGGGTACCGCCGGAGACCGCCCGCGGCTTGTCCAGCACCACATCGGACATGATGCCGACCGCCAGGCCCAGCACGCCGCTCACCACCGTCACGGCCACGCCCACACCGAACAGCACCCAGTTCGGGCCGATGCACAGGGCGACCCCGCCGATGGTGAAACCGATCAGGCCCAGCGCGACGACCAGCCACGAGCTGGGCCGTCCAGCATGACTTGCGGACATTGAACCTCCTGTCGAAGGGCGCCCCGGGCGCCCGTGGTAACGCCAGATCCTGTCAACGGTACGGGTGCCCGCCCCCGGTCCCCGTGGGGGGATGGCCGCTCGACCCGCCCCGCCTTCCGCGGCCCTAGTGGATGCCCAGCAGGGCCAGCACGATGGCACCGCCCACGTGCACGACCACGACGAGGGTCAGCAGCAGGATGAGGACATAACGCGCGGTGGGATGGTCGATGTACTTGCCGTGCTTGACCGGCTGCCGTTCCTGCTCGGCCTGCCGCTGGGCGAGCTGCTGTTCGAGCGGCTGGAAGCCGAACGGCTTTTTGAAGGCTGGCATCGTGTAAAGCTCCCCCCGGCCGGCGGCCCACCCCGGCTGCAAGGTGCGAATCGGTCAATCCTCCACCATGTATAACCCATGGGATTCTCAGGCCGGTCCCCAGGTCAGCCGCTCGCCGCCGGGGGACGGACGAGCCCCAGCGAACGGGCGGCCTCGGCGGCGGCGGCCCGGGAATCCACCCGCAGCTTGCGCAGGATCGCCGACACATGGTGCTCGACGGTCTTGGGCGTCAGGAACAAGGTCTTGGCGATCTCGGCGTTGGACATCCCGGCGGCCACCAGCTCCAGCACCTCGGCCTGGCGGCGGCTGAGCCCGGCCGGATGGGCGCGCGTGGCCGGACGCGGCCCGCGGGGCACGTTGCGCACCCCCAGCCGCTGCAGGCGGCGGCGCACCAGCCGGGCCGGGGCGGACGCGCCCAGTTCGTCCAAGATCCCCAGCCCGGTCAGCACGGCCTGCGGGTCGGGGGCGTCGCACAACGCCAGCGCCCGCTCATAGGGGGCGCCGATCCGCTCCCAGGCGGCGGCCGCGCCCTCCCAGTCCCCGGCGATGGACAGCGCGTGAGGTTCGGCACAGCGGGGCGGGGCGGCCTGCAGCAGCCCGGCGCGCCACCGCCACACCGCCAGCTCCCCGATGTCCCAGGCGTGGCCGTGCTCCAGGGCGACCGGGTAGACCGCGTCGGTGGCCTCCCGCACGCCGCGCACGTCCCCGACCAGCCAGGCGGCCTCGGCGCGCAACGCCGCCGCGGGCCGCATCCACTGCAGCTCCTCGGTGGGACGGGCCAGCCGCCAGGCCTGCTCGATGAGGGAGTGCGCCTGCCGGCCGCCGCGCCGCAGCTCCACGGCCGCCAGCACCCGCAGCGCCGGCGCCTCCGACACACTCGGCAGCTCGGCGCTCCCCAGCAGCTCCTCCACGGTCGTCACGGCGGCCTGCCAGCGTCCGCAGGCCAGATCGTGTATCGCGCGCAGGATGAGCGTGTCGGCCTCGAACCACCACTGCTCCAGCTTGCGGGCCACCGACAGGGCGTGCTCGATCCGCGGCCGGGCCTCCCGCAGCCGGAAGTGGTCGAAGTCGATGGAGGCGATGTTGTGGAAGGCCCGGCAGGCGATGTGGTCCACATCCTCCTCCAGGTCGCACGCCAGTGCCGTCTCCCCGGCCCGCCGCAGCAGCTCGCGCCCGCCGTCGGGGTCGTGGAACATCCGCGCCGAGCCCACGTTGGTCTGCGCGTCCAGCAGCGTGGCGGTGTCGCCGAGCACCCGCGCCAGCTCCATCGCCTTCTCCCCGACGGTGATGGCCTCGCCGGTGCGCTGGACGAGCATCAGCAGGTTCGACTGGTGGCTGTAGGCCAGCGCCAGTTCCCGGGACGGCCCCAGCCGCCGCAGGAGCTCCACCGCCTGCTCGGCGGTCTCCTCGGCCTCGCGGCGCCGCCCCGTCCACCACTGCAGCCGCGACAGCCGGCACAGGTTCACCCCGACCGCCCGCAGGTCGCCCTGCTCGCGCCGCAGCGCCAGCGCCGACTGCCGGGCGCTCAGCGCCAGGTCGGAGCGGCCGTCGATGTAGGCCTCCTCCGACAGCGCCTCATAAGCCGCGGCGCGTTCGGCCGGTTCCAGCGCCTGCGGGTGCCGCAGCGCCCGTTCGAACAACGCCACCGCCTCGCGGTGGGAACGGCTGCGGGCCGCCCGCCGCCCGGCGGTCATCGCGTGCCGGGCCAGCGCCCGGTGGTCGTGGGCCTGTTCGGCGTGGTGCACCAGGCGGGCCGGGTCCTGCCGGCGCTCCTCCAGCACCCGCAGGATCGCCCGGTTCAGCTCCACCGACCGCAGTGACGGCAGGGAGCGGGCGTAGGCGAGACGGGCCAGCTCATGCCGGTAGTGCAGGGTCTGCCCCTCCACCACCAGCAGCCCGGAGCGCTCGCACTCCTCCACCGCCTCCGCCACCGGCCCCAGCAGCTCCTCCACCAGCCACAGCTCGGCCCGGGCCGGGATCACCGACACCGCCTCCAGCAGCGCCCGCGCCGCCGGGCCCAGCCGCGCCGCCCGTGCCAGCACCGCGTCCCGCACCGTCGGCGGCACCGGCCCGGCCTCGCCCCCGGTGCCGGCCGCCAGCATCTCGGTGACCAGGAACGGGTTGCCCCCGGTGGCCGCATACAGGGCGTCGACGTCGGCGTCCGCCCCGGCCAGCTCGCCCACCGCCGCCCGCGACAGCGGACGCAGCGGCACCCGGACCAGGTCGTCGGGCGGGATGGACCCGATGACCGCCCGCAGCCGGTGGTCGGCGCCCAGCCCTTCGTCGCGGAAGGTCACCAGCAGCACCGCGTGCAGGCCCCGCAGCCGCCGGGCCACGTGCGCCAGCACGTCCAAGGTGGCCTCGTCGGCCCAGTGGCAGTCCTCCAGCACGCACACCCGCGGCACGTCCTCGGCCAGCACGGCCCGCAGCGTCCGGCCGACCTCCCGCGGGTCGCCGCCCTGCACCGCCGGCAGCAGCAGCCCCCCGGTCTGCTCGGCGATCTCCAGCAGCGGCCCCAGCGGCTGCGGCACCGTCAGGTCGTCACAGGCCCCCCACAGCACCCGCACCCCGTCATCGAGCTCGGAGGCGAACCGCCGCACCAGGGTCGTCTTGCCGACCCCGGCCTCCCCGCCGACCACCACGACGCGCCCGGCGCCGCCCGCGGCCTGCTCCGTCGCCTCCCGCAGCCGGCCCAGCGCATCGTCCCGCTCCAGCAAACGCATCCGGCACTCTCCTCGTGATGGCTCTTTCACATGACGGACCGGACGGACGGCGGGGTTCAAAGCGGGAGACGAGGCGGACACCACAAGGCCGCGGCCCTTCCCGCACTCGCCGAGGACCGCAGCGCACCGCTGGTCCCGTCCCAGTAAAGATTCCACGATCGCGACGCGGCGTGGCGTGTCTTCCTTTGCCTCTTGAACGCGGACCGGGCGCGGGGCCGGAGGCCGGGACGCGCCGTCTCCGGTGGTGAGCGAAGCAGTGGCCGGGTGCTTGGCCCTCTCGGCTGCGGCTTTTTGGTGGTGCGCAGGGTGTTCGAGGACGGGTTCGAACTGTCGCAGGCGCCGGTGGGGCATCGTCCTGGCGGCTCACGGCGGGCCCCACAAGGTGAACGCGCACCATGGCGCCTGATCGCGATCGACATCGCAAGACTGGGCGCGTGCCCGCCAACGGAAGCGATCCGGTTTCTGAAGAAGCGCTGATGCGCCGCGCCGACTCACCCGGTGATCGCTTTTCGCGTCGGCGGGCGGGTGCCGGGCCGCCCTGGACGCGGCCATGTGAGCATGCCGTGGGCCTCGGGACACCGGCTTTCGATGTTGAAGCTGCTCAGCGCCCAGACTCTGGGGCGAGCGCACGGTGCCCGCCGCTCTCGGGCGGATGTGAGCGAAGGGCGGTGCCGAGACGTGCGGCGGCGTGCCCTGCGGACTTGCCTCCGAGACAGCGCACAAGATCGCATTCTCTCTGAAGCACGAGAGCAGAAGAATGTAATGGTTTTGGCCTCTTTATCTCACATGCCTGGGTCTGATCATTTGCCGCGACTTTCTGATCAAGGTTTCGGACGTGTGGGCCATCCTTGGTGTTCCCGCCCAAGAGGCCGAAAGGGTGACCGTTATTGGTATTGCGGTCACTTGCGCGAATGATGATTTCTGCATAGAAGTGACATGACTGATTGGTGCGTCGTTCTGGACGGCCCTGAGCGCCAAGGTGCGTCCCAGAGGCGAGCCATAGCCCCGTTGAGCAGCTCAAACAGGAGGCCGGCCGGGGTGCTCGGCATGCGATCCGGGCCGGTTCCCGGCGAACCCGCCGAGCCCGTGCTCCCCGTTCGGGGCGCGTCTTGCGTTGAGCGAAGGTAGGGTTACGGACAGCGACGGCTTTACATATCCGATGAAGTGAGGTGCGATATAGGCTGTGCCAGGCCTGCGGTCTGACGCGGGGCGTCAAAGACCGCCGCGGTGTGCAGGGGACCGAGTCTTCGTTGCGTTCACCGAACGGGATTTTCCAGACCCGTGCATCTCTCCTGCCTTGTGCAGGACGCCGGCCACCGGCCCGTCATCGGGAGGGGAGGGGACTCCCGATGGCGGGCCGTTCCTTTCGGGCCTGCTCGGCCGGCAGCCGCCTCGCCTGGTCCACGCGGAGGCGGGGAGGGGCGGAGGCTTCGCAGAGATGACCTGCTCGCTGGGCTCGCTCGATGCCCGGAGCACAGGAGGCGGTTTGCGATCCGCCTGCCGTGCTTGTTCTCGAGAGGCCGCATGGCCGGTCGGGGCGGGAGAGAGGCGGTCAGGCCGTCAGTTCGCCGTGTTTGATGCGGGTCAGGAGGGTGGCGAAGGCTCCGGGGGAGATGGTGAGGTGTCCGGCGTCGGGGTTCTTGGAGTCGCGCAGTCCGATGACGGTCTTCAGCCGGGCGACTTCGACGCAGTCGCCGTTGCCGCCGCTGTGACTGCTCTTGCACCAAGTGGCAGTGTTCATTCGGGCAACTTCGACACAGGCGCCATTTCCGCCGCTGTGGGTGCTCTTGCGCCAAGCGGTAGGAGCGATTCGGGCGGCCTCTACACAGCCGCCTCCGGTGTTGCCGCTATAGCTGCTCTTACGCCAGGTAGTGAGAAGGTCCATGGTGTTCTTCCTTGGACGCAGCGGCTGGAGTGTTCGTCACATCCAGTGTGAAGGGAAGCAGAGGAGTCGTCACCCCTCAGCTCGCGAATATGGCTTGAGGGATGGGGCTGGTGAGGCGGCTTAGCGCTTGGGGCCGCAGGCCGATCATTTAGGACGAGCGGAGGGGCGGTCCTGCGGCCCGCTTGCTGTGCTTGTTCTCGGAGGTTGCGTCACCGGCTGGCTGGTGACGTGAGGGTCAGATGGTCGGCTCGTCGTGTTTGATGCGGGTCAGGAGGGTGGCGAAGGCTTCGGGGGAGATGGTGAGGTGTCCGGCGTCGGGGTTCTTGGAGTCGCGCAGTCCGATGGCGGTCTCCAGTCGGGCGGCCTCGACGCAGGCGCCATTGCCGCTACTGCGGCTGCTCTTACGCCATTTGGCTTGGGAGGGGTTGAGCGTGTGCATTGGGTACCTCTCAATCAGATGTTTCGGATCAGAGATGACAAAACCTCGCGCGAAGCTGACGGGCTGGACGCGATGGCACGCAGGTACTCAAAGGCCGTGGCATACCGCTTGATACTTGAATCATCGTCTGCAAATAGGTCGCCAGCAAGGCCATCGATGTAGACGATGTCTGGCGCAGGTGGATCCTCGAACTTGAGGATGATGAACTCTCCCAGCATCGCTGGGTGAGGGCCTGCCTCGAAGGGAAGTACCTGGAGTGTGATCTCTGGGCGCTCCGAAGACTCCAGCAGGTGCTTGATCTGCGTGCGCATGACCTGAGGGCCGCCGATCTGGCGTCGGAGTGCGGCCTCGTCCACGACCAGCCAGAGCCGCAACGGGTTTTCTTTGCTCAGGGCGGCTTACCGATCCATCCGGGCTATGACTCGCCGCTCCACCTCTTCAGAGGAGAGTTCCGGGAGCATGCCCCTGATGACGGCGCGGGCGTAGTCCTCAGTTTGAAGCAGTCCGGGAATGAGTATCGCGCTGTACGTCAGCAGCGTCTGGGCTTCGGCTTCCGATACCGGGCGCCCCTCCGGCCCGGCACGACCGGCGGGAAGGACCGGACGATCGTCACCGATGTGATCCTCGACGGGTTCGCCCCGGGCCGATGGCACGTCCGGTCGTGGAAGACGGACGGGTTCATGGGGCCGTGCCCGCTGTCCAGCGGCGAGTTCTCACTGGGGCCTGCTCGGTGAGACCGCATAGTCCGATGAGCGGGAACCCGGCGACCCGGGCGCCGGCCGAAGCGCCACCCTGCTGCCGGGCGGGCCGGTGTTCGCCGGAGCCCGTCCCGCGCATCATCAGGAACGGAGGCGCTCGTTGGAGATCATTGCCTCGTGCCCGCCCCGCCTGCCGCTGAGCGAGGTCGGACGGTACGCCCAGCGGATCGAGAGCCTGGGCTATGACGTGCTGCACGTCCCCGAGACCATCCACGACGCCTTCACCGTCGCGGCCCTGGCCATCACCCACACCTCGCGGTTGGTGATCCGCACCAGCATGGTCGTCGCGTTCCCGCGCAGCCCGATGCTGACCGCCTACGCCGCATGGGACCTGGCGAAACTGTCGGCGGGACGGTTCCAGCTCGGCATCGCCTCCCAGGTCCGCGGCAACATCGTCGGGCGGTTCTCCACCTCGTGGTCCGATCCCGTCGCGCGGCTGGGCGACTACGTCGCCTCGCTGCGCGCGATCTTCCACTCCTTCCAGACCGGCGAGCCCTTGGAGCACACCGGCAGCCACTACCGGTTCGAGCGGCTCCAGCCGTACTTCAACCCCGGCCCCATCGACCATCCCGCCCCGCAGATCTGGACCGGCGGCGTGAACGCCGAAATGTGCGCCCTGGCCGGGCGGGTCTCCGACGGCTTCGTCTGCCATCCGACCAGCTCCCACCCCCGGATGCTCGAGCGCAGAATCCTTCCCGCCCTCGCCCGCGGGGCACGGGAGGCCGGACGTGACGACAACGGCCCCGCGGTCGTCGTCGGGCCGTATCCGCTGATCGCGAAAGATTCCCGTGAACTCGCCCGGGTCAGGCGGGAACGCCGTGCAGAGCTGGCGTTCCTCTACAGCACCCCCGCCTACCGCAGGCAACTGGAGGAGTTCGGCCTCGGCGACCTCGGTGCGGCGCTGTCGGACATGGCCCGCTGCAAGGACTGGGCGAACCTCGCCGATCTCATGAGCGACGACGTCATCGCGATGCTCGTCCCCCAGGGAACCTTCGAGGAGATGCCCGGCATCCTCGGCGACTGGTATGCCGGGCGCTGCTCCGGGATCGTGATCAACGTCCCGGACGACTCTGAGCACGACGACCTCTACCGGCTGCTGGTGGATCAGTGCCGCGGGATTCCCGCCGCTCCCGCCTGACGGCAGCCGATGAACAGCCGTCTCCACGAGTTCCCTGAAGCAGGCTTGGAGCTTCCTGCGGCCGCGGCGGTGGGGCGTCGGGCATGGCCGAGACCGGCGTCCGCTGATGCGTTCGGCCCCGCCGGTCTGATCGTCCGAGAACCGTCCCATCGGCGGGCAGGCGACGGCCATGGACGCTGGGCCTTTTCCACATGCCGTTCCTGCAGGTCGCATGCGGGGCGTCACAGTCGAGGACGATGCGGTGACCTGCAACGTCACGGTCTCGAACACCATCCGGGCCCCGAAGACCACGTGTTGGACAAGGCTCACCGGGCCTGGCCCATGAACCTTTTTCAGCACGTGGCCCAAGGTGTCGGGGACGGGAGCCCGGGTGGCCTCCGGTACTGCGGCGTGCCGGGTCACCGCATCGTCTCTGACAGCGACGTCTCCGTCCCGACCTGCGGAGACGTTGCGTTGAAAGGGGCTCATTCCGGCGCTGGCCTGGGCGGATATCGCCACGATGATCGCCCGGCTCCGCTGAAGAGGACCGGCGGCTTTCCGCCCGGCGCCGCGCCACAGGCCGGGTGTCTGCGGTCTGCCTTCCGGCCCGCACCGCCTTCCGCAGCGGGTGCGCCGGAGGAAGGCGGTGCTCCCAGAGAGCGAGTCAGCAGCAGTCCGCGCCCACCGCGGCCCCGGCGGAACCGGAGTCCCGGGGCGTGCAGCAGGCGGAGTCGTCGGCTTTGGCAAGGGTGTCTGCGTCGCCTTTGACCACATACACCTCCCAGGGTTCGCCGCCGGGGCCGGTGACCCACACCTTGTCCTGGACGGCGTAGCAGCAGGCGGTGTCGTTCTCCTCCACGGTGGCCAGCCCGGACTCCTTCAGCCGCCGGGCGGCGTGGCCGACCTGGGCGGAGTCCTCGACCTCCACGCCCAGGTGGTCCAGCCGGGTGGCGTCCTCGCCGGCGCCTTCGATGAGGACGAGCTTGAGCGGAGGCTCGGCGATGGCGAAGTTGGCGTAGCCGGGCCGGACCTTGGCGGGCCCGGTGCCGAACAGCTTGCTGTAGAAGCCGATCGAGGCTTCCAGGTCGGGCACACGCAGGGCGAGCTGGACGCGGGACATGGGCTTCCTCCTGAGCGCCGAAGATCCACGCTGATTCGATGAACGTCTAATCAGCGCCTGAACCTCAGCTTGCGCCTCCATCTAGACGGATGTCAAATTAGAAGAGTGTCGAATCAAGAACTGCCGGTCGTGACGTCCCCAGATGCGGACGCGTGCTGCTCGCCGCTGGTGTGCGCACCGCTGAGCGAGGAGGAGGCCGCCGAGCTGGCACCGCTGTTCAAGGCGATCGCCGACCCGGTGCGGCTGCGGCTGCTGTCACTGATCGCCTGCCGCAAGGGCGGTGAGGTGTGCGTGTGCGAGCTGACCGGCGCCTTCGACGTGACCGCCCCGACGATCAGCCACCACCTGAAGGTGCTCAAACAGGCCGGCCTGGTCGTCTCCGAGCGACGCGGAACCTGGGTGTACTACCGGGTGAACCCGCACCTGCTGGAACGCCTCTCGTCGCTCTTGGACCCTCGCCCGCTCACGGCGACGTCCCGCTGAACCCGTGAGCCTCTGGGCACGGGGCACAGGAGCTGCGGTGAGACTTTCTCAACGAAGCCGGCAGCCGCCTTACAACGTGGCGCTTCCTGACAAGGCCGCAGGCGGGGCCCCACTCGTGAACCGGCAAATCCCACAGCCTGCTCGGTGAGGCTCCATCTGCGCCCTCACGAGGCATCTTCGCCCTGCCCCCGGCGCGTGGCCGCGTCTTCAGAACGCCAGATCGTGGAGAAAACCTCAGTGCTCCGGTGGCGGGAGCGATTCGATCAACGCCCACTGCTCGTCGGCCAGATCGAACGGAGAGGGGCGCTTGCGCATCCCCGCCCTGCTCCAAGCCCTCCCCACCCCCGTTCACGGCGTGTCCCGGCAACTTCGGCTCCCGCGGCAACGCCCCGGCCCTCCTCCGCTCACGGCGTGTCCGAAACGCCGGGGACGGTCACGGGCCGGAGGAGGTGGACTGCCTGAGGGCGAAGCGGCGCCAGGCGGTGGTCCAGCGTTGCAGGTCCTCGGCGGTGCCGCCCAACACTCGCACGAAGGTCTCCAACGTGGCCAGCTGGGTGGGCACGGTGGTGCCGGCCAGCATGTTGCGGAACGTGGAGTAGGAGATCTGCCCGCCGCAGCGGTCCTGCATCTGGCGCAGGCTGGGGTTGCCGGCCCAGATCCGGTAGGCCCGCATGGCCGCCACGAATTCGGCTTCGGTGGTGGCCTGCAGCGGGTCGGGGCGCTGGTCATGGCCGTGCAGGTCCGGAATCGCCGGGGTTTGCCATGACGAGGCGGGCCGTGTCTCGGGGGCCTCGCTCTCTGCGGGGGCGGGTGCCTCCTGCTTGCCGTCGGCCTCGGCCGGCCGCGGCACCGGTGCCTTGCCGCCGTCGCCCTCATCGGGGTGGCGTCCGGTGCCGGCGGGGTAGAGCTGGGCGGCGCGGCGCCGGCGCAGCAGCTCGGCGGCCCGCTGGGTCAGGATGCCCACCTCCTTGTCCAGGCGGGCGATCTGCACGAACAGCTCCTGGGCCTGCAGTACTTTCTCGGGCTCCTGGGAGGGCCGGCACAGCATCAGCACGCGCTCGATCCGGCGCCACCAGATCGGGGAGGTGCGGTACTCCCCGGCCAGGATCCGCCACACCTCCTCCGGCGCCATCCCGGCGGCCGCGGCGATCACCTCCACGCCGTCGTCGCCGATGCGGTCGAGCTCGAACTGGACCGCCCCGGTGATCAGCAGATTCAGCCGGGCCCGCAGCCCGGTCAGCTTCTGCTGCTTGCTCTCGCGCAGCCGCCGTACCTCGCGGACGTCCATGCCGGCCACGTCGAACGAGACCGGCTCGACCAGTTCCGCCAGCAGCCGGCCGGTCGCCCCCAGCTCTCCGGCCACCGTCACCATGCCCTCTCCAGACCGCCGGGCCCGGTCGGCCGGAACAGGGTGGACGACCGCCGGAGTCGCAATGATCGGCTGCGACCGGCGGGTCTTACGAGAGAGTGATCGCGGAGAAGGCCGCTCCCGGAAAAGGGCAGGCCGATAAGACCGGTCGATGACATCTTTGTCCTCTTTGCGGTTTTTGCTATGAAACCGCCGTGCCACGGGCGGAATTTTGATCTTGGCCGGTGCGTGAGGGTGGAGCGCCCCCGCCGGCTGGTGGCCTCCGATGTTAATGGTGACGTAGCACAAATGTCATGCGCATGTAGATTTTGAGGATTCCTTGATACCGATTGGTATTCGGCCTCCGAATGCACGTGCATGCCGGTGTCGTGCATGATCGTGCAGCAGCGTTGAGGAGCGTTGAAGACCGGTGAGAAGCGGTGCCGCCGGTCGCCCCGCGCGGGGAAAGTGGGATGTAATCGAGGCCTGCGAACGCAAGAACGCGGCAGGAAGTTCCCGGCGCCTTGTTCTCAGTGCCACGGGCGGGCGTGAAAAGGGACGAGCAGAAACGGCCTGGTGGAGTGGGCCGAAACGCCGGCGAGGGGACCATGGCACCACCGGTCCCCTCGCTGCCGCCCTGTACGGCGGCACAAGCCGGTTCGCCGCCGGTGTGCGCACCGTTGAGCGAGGGGAGGCCACCGACCCGGCGACGCTGTTCAAGGCGATCGCCGGACCGTCACCGCCGAAACCGCGCGGCGCAATGAGGCTGAACCAACACCTCAGGTCCCCGACACTCAGGGATGCGGAGCCGACCAAGGTGATTGCAGGCTCCACACCCGCACGATCCCGTCGTCCCCACCGGATATCGCGATGAGAGCGCCGCCGATCTCTCCGAACGCCACCGACCGGATCTCCTGGATGCGGCCGGTGAGAGGTCGGCCGAGCGGCTGCCGGCTGGG
>Ga0207874_1002305_pt1 | contig 18424 bp, 21 predicted proteins | sample HigsolmetaAR201D_FD_184833 | JGI IMG/M metagenome (GOLD analysis project Ga0207874, IMG submission 184833) | Ionic liquid and high solid enriched microbial communities from the Joint BioEnergy Institute, USA - AR20-1-D (SPAdes) (version 2) ...
GGCGCATTTTCGTGGCGCCTCGCGCGCCGCCGTCCGGCGTCCCAGTCGCCACAGAAAGCCGGGGGCAGCGCACTGCGGCCTGCTGCCACTTCGGTTGAGGCCAGGCTACGCCTCGCGGGGCGGCAAGTCAAACCCGCCGCGGCCGGCGCGGGAGGCGCTCAGACGAACGGGGCGCCGCGCGCGACCAGGTTCGCGTAGAGCCGCTCCTGGATCGTCTCGCGGACGCGCTCGGAGATGTCGAAGACCAGCCCGCGGTCGTGGGCGGCCTCGGGCCCGTGCTCGCTGAGGTCGATCGGCTCGCAGAACTCGATCCGCCACTTCGAGGGCAGGGGGATCAAGCCGAGCGCGCCGAGCCAGGGGAACGTCGGCGTGACCGGGACGAAGGGCGCCCCCGTGAGGCGCGCGGCGACGTCCAGCTCGCCGACCTTCGGGTAGATCTCCTCCGACCCCACGACGGCGACCGGCACGATCGGCGCGCCGGTCCGCAGCGCGACCTCCACGAAGCCGCCGCGGCCGAAGCGCTGCAGCCGGTAGCGCTCGGAAAACGGTTTCCTGGTGCCCTTGACGCCCTCGGGGAAGACCATGACGAGCTCGTCCTCGGCGAGCAGCGCGAGCGCGTTCTGCGGGGCGGCCGGCACGCCGCCGACCCGCCGCATGAAGGTCGAGACGAACGGCAGGGAGAAGGCCCAGTCGAGCACCATGAAGCGCGGCCAGCGCGGCAGCGGGTGCTCCTTCATCAGGGCCATGGTCATCATCGACGCGTCGAACGGGAAGATCGAGCCGGCGTGGTTGGCCACGAGCAGCGCGCGCCCGTGGGCCGGGACGTTGCGGACGCCGACCGCGTCCACGCGCCACCAGACCTCGTAGAGGAACTCGAACAGCGGGAAGGCCGCCTCGGCGAAGTCCTCGTCGAAGCCCCACTTGTCCTCGCGGTACTCGCCGCGCCAGCGGCGGGCGAGCGCCTCGACGGCGTTGCGCAGGCGGGCGGGGAGCCTTGGGATCGCGCCGCGCGCCGCGGCGACCGGGTCGAGCCCGGCCTCGATCCCGGCGCGCACCTCGCGCAAAAAATCGGCGAGCGCGGCCGCGGTGGGCGCACCGCCCTGGGGCCCGCTCACCGGACCACCCCCGCGAGCCGGCGGAACAGCCCGCCGAGGTCGGGCGAGACGCGCCTCGAGTCCGCTTTCTCGAAGAAGTCGGCGACCGCGGCCTCGGCGTCGAAGCGCGGCCGGTAGCCGACCTCCTCGACAAGGCGCCGGTTCGAGATCCCGCGCCCGTAGCGCAACAGCCGCACGGCGTCGGCCACGAGCGGGCCGGCGCCGAGCTCCACCCCGAGGCGGCCCAGCGCGGGCTCGAACAGGGGGTGCGGCACGGGCAGGCTGAGCCGCCCGGCGCTGCGCAGGATCCTGCTCAGCGAGAGCGCGCCCGAGGGCGCGACGTTGACGGGGCCGCGGACGTCCGCGCGGAGGGCGGCGAGCAGGGCCCCGGTGGCGTCCTCGGCGTGCAGGAGCTGCAGGCGCGGGTCGAAGCCGAGCTGGGTGGGGACGACCGGGAGGCGTAGGTATCTAGTGAGGGGGGCGTCGAGGTCCGGGCCGATCTCCGGCTGGAAGCGCAGCATCGTGCACCTGACCTGCGGGCGGCGGCGCGCGAAGTCCTCGAAGTAGCCCTCGAGCTCGGCGACGTCGCGCTGGAAGCGCGTGCGCAGCGGGGCCCGGCCGGCGAGCTCCTCGGTGTGGAAGAGCGGCGCGGCGGGCTCGCAGCCGTAGATCGCCGCCGAACCGCGGACGACGATGCGCTCGAGCGGCGGCGTGCGCTCGCAGGCGGCGAGCAGCTGGAGCGTGCCGATCACGTTGATCTCGTGGAGCGCGCGGGCAGGCTTGCCGGGCGCCGGGTACCAGAGGATCCCGCAGTGGACCACCGTGTCGGGCTCGGTCGCCGGGAGCAGCCGGGCGAGCACCGGGTTGCGGATGTCCGCGTGCAGGAACTCGGTGCGCTCCAGGTCGGCGGCCGGCTCGCGGTCGTCGATGCCCGCGACGTACTCGACCTGCGGGTCGCGCTCCAGGCGGCGCGCCAGCTCGGCCCCCCAGTGCGTCGCGACGCCGACGATCACGACCCTGCGCGCCACTTCGCCCTCTTTCCGGGCTTATCTAACCCTCAGGTGGAGAGTTAGATGATGGCCCGTTTTCCCCTTGTTCATCGGGTTTCCCGGCCCGTTCCTGGCGGATCGCCTCCTCCAGCGACGCGAGGCGCCGCTCGAGGGCCTCGAGGCGCCGGGCGACCTCCGCACCGGCGTCCTGGCCGAGCTTCGAGAGCTCCGAGCGCGCGTCCTGGCCGCGCCGGCTGATCCCCTCCCCCGCCTCCTGGGCGCGCCGGGCGAGCTCGGCGCTCGCCTCACGGCCCCGCCGCGCGAGCTCATCGACGAGCCCGGCCGCGCGCTCACGGGTCTGCGCGGCGGCGGGAGCGGTCGCGGCGAGCGTGCGCTCGATCGCCTTGCGCAGCGCGTCGGTGACGGAGCGGTCCTGGTCCTCGGGAGGAGGTTCCATCGGGTTCAGCTTATTCCCCGAGGCGGGTTGGGGGAGCGGGGCACGGGCGGCCGGTTCGGCGCCGACCGCGCGGTTCTGTCGGTTGATCCGACACAACTGCGCGCTCGCTGCGGCGCCCCGCGCGACCGCGCAGTTCGTTCCTTGATCCAACGAAACCGCGAGTTCGCGAACTGCGGCCGCCCGCCCAGTACAGTCGCCCACCCGTGGCCAGGTACCTCAAGCCCACAGCCCCCATCGCGCCAGCCGCCGTTCTGACCGGCGACCCGAAGCGCGCCATGGAGCTCGCCACCGATCTCTTCGAGCGGCCGCTCATGAGCAACCTCCAGCGGGGCCTGTGGGGATATTGGGGCGAGCTCGACGGGGGTCTGGGGCTCACCGTCCAGTCGACCGGCATCGGCGGGCCGAGCGCGGTGGCGGTCCTGCACGAGCTCGCCGGGCACGGGGTACGGCACGCGATCCGCGTCGGCGCCTGTCTAAGCCTCGACCAGAGCTTTAGCCTGGGCGAGATCGTGGTCGTCGAGGAGGCGCTGGCCACCGACGGGGCCTCCCGGGCGCTCGACGCGCCCCCGGCGGTCGCGCCCGACAGGGCCCTCACGGCGGCGCTGGCGGCGCGCACGGGCGCGCGGCCGGCCCAGGTGGCGACCACCGACGCCCTCCACGACGCCACGACGGCCGCGGAGCGCCACCGGGACGCGGGCGCGCCCGCGGTCGACGGCTGCACGGCGCCGCTCGCCGCGCTCGCGAGCCACCTGGGCGTCGCGTTCGCGTGCGCGCTCGTCGTCGCGGAGGACGGGCGCGAGGCGCTCTCCTACGAGGAGCTCGACCGCGCGCTGCTCGAGGTCGGGCGCTCGGCGGCCGCCGCCCTCGCGGAGGCTCAGCCCGCCTCTGAGCCGGACTCGCCGCCCGCGGCGGCGGCCCGCTGAGCGAGCGCCGCGTTCAGCGCGGCGATCTCGTCGGCGAGCGCATCGACCGCGTCCTCGAGCTCCTCGACACGCGCCGACAGCTTGCGCAGGCGCCCCTCCAGGCGCTCCAGCTCGTCGCGGGAGGCGAGGTTCGCGGCCCGCAGAGCCGAGCGCTGGGCCGCGGCCGCCTTCTCGCCGGCGCCCAGCGCCTGCCCCACCGCGCGGCTGAACAAGGGGTTTTCGAGCAGGGCCTGCGCGAGCTCGCTCAGCGCCTCCTCGCCGCGCGCCCTGAATCCGCTCTGGTCCTGCTCGCTCATCGCGCCTCCTCGCGGGTCGAGCTCGTCGGTCCGGGGGGAGCCTAACCGCGGCGCGCGCGGGCGGCGCCTCTTATCCGATCTTTAAGGGCGCGTGCTGGCATGCCGATGGGAGAAAGCGACGTGTCACGGACTTCCCAACTGCGCCACGGGCCCGAGCCCTCCGGTACCCTCGCGTGGGAGGGTTGGTCGTTGCATTGCGCTGATCGAACAAGTAGCGTGTCCAGCGCACGGGTGCAGGCTCCGGAGAGGCGGGAACAGCCCTGCTGCGCGCCCAGGGTGAGAGAGGGATGAGAAGGCAGCTTCAACTGGTCGTTGCGCTGGGCGTGCTGGGCGCCGTCCTGGTCGCTGCAACCGCAGGTGCCGGCGGGATCAAGATCGGCCTCGGCAAGAGCACGATCTCCATCAACCTGCCGGGCAACCAGACCATCGAGCCCCTCGGCAGCCTTCCCGCCTGCGCGAACCTGAAGGACGACGACGGCGACGGTCGCACCGACCTCAACGACCCCGGCTGCTCGGGCCCGCTCGACAACGACGAGACCGACCCGGCGCCGCCGTCCACGACGCCGACCGTCCCGACCACGCCCGGCACGACGACGCCGACCGTGCCGTCCGATCCGGGCACCACGACGCCCAACGAGCCTCCAGTTACACCTGAGGTTCCGGGTGGCGGCGACAAGGGCGGCGACAAGGGCAAGGGCTCGAAGGGCGGCGTGAGCGGCCCCAAGGGCGGCCGCGGCAAGGGCAAGGTCGCCGAGGACAAGGGCAAGGGCGGCGAGTCCGAGACCAAGCCGAACGACCCGCCCCCCACCCGCGAGCCCGACGGCCGGCCGACCGACACCAACCCGACCGTGACGATCGCCGACTACGGGCCCGCCCCGATCGGCGTCCCGAACTTCATCATCGACAGCTTCTCGATCCCGCCGTTCCTGCTCCCGATCTACCAGGCCTGCGGGACCGAGTACGGGATCCCGTGGGAGGTCCTCGCCTCGATCAACCGGATCGAGACCGCGTTCGGCACGAACCTCAACGTCTCCTCCGCCGGCGCCGTGGGCTGGATGCAGTTCATGCCGGCGACCTGGAAGGCCTACGGGGTCGACGCCAACGAGGACGGCCGCAAGGACCCCTACAACCCGGTCGACGCGATCTGCGCCGCCGCGCGCTACCTGAAGGCCGCGGGCGGCCAGGAGGACTTGCGCCGCGCGATCTTCGCGTACAACCACGCCGACTGGTACGTGGACGAGGTCCTCCTCTACGCGCGCCAGTACGGCCGCATCCCCGACGACCTGATCGGGTCGCTCACCGGCCTCACGGAGGGCGCCCGCTTCCCGGTCGCCGCCAACGCCCGGTACGCGGACGACATCTCCGAGCGCAAGCTGCTCGAGCGCTCGAAGGCGGCGCGCAAGCAGGCGGGCAACGTCGCCCAGGTCATCCACAGCTCGCCCACGCGCCGCGGGATCAACATCTACACCCGCAAGAACGCCCCGGTCGTCGCGGTCAACGACGGGATCATCAAGCGCATCGGCAAGAACAAGAAGCTGGGCCGCTACATCGTCCTGCAGGACTCCTACGGCAACCGCTTCACCTACGCGCACCTGGGCCGCATCGCCGAGGTCTACCCGGCGCCGAAGCGCAGGACGCTGACCGCCAAGGACTTCCGCATCATCCGCCCGGACGACGACGCCGCGCCGACGCGCGCCGCGAGCCGGACCACCGAGCCCGCCCCGGAGAACGCCGCCAAGCGCGAGGAGCGGCGGGCCGACGGCCCGGTCAACACCGAGGACGCGCGCGAGCGCCTCTACGCCTTCCCCGAGCGCAAGGCGAACCTGAGCCGCGCCGACCTCACCGGCCAGCTCGACCGCCTGCTCGCCAAGCGCTTCCCGGGCTACGAGGCGTTCAAGGCCTACGTCGGCGGCATCCTGCGCTTCAACCGCAAGACGATGGAGATGCGGCCGCTGCGCGAGGGCTCGCGCGTCGTGGCCGGCACGGTCCTCGGCCGCGTCGGCAAGACCACCGAGCTCGCGCCGCACCTGCACTTCGCGATCAAGCCGGTGGGCCGCGGCGCCCCCTCGATCGACCCGAAGCCGATCCTGGACGGCTGGAAGCTGCTCGAGGCGACCGCGATCTACCGCGCCGCCGGCGACAACCCGTTCACGAAGTCGAGCGCCTCGGTCGGCCAGATCCTGCTGATGTCGAAGGAGCAGCTCATCAAGCGCGTGCTCAACGACCCGCGCCTCGAGATCTACTCCTGCGGCCGCCAGGACATCCGCACCGGCCAGATCGACCGCCGGGTGCTGGCGCTGCTCTCCTACCTGAGCCAGCGCGGCTACCGCCTGACGATCACCTCGCTGAAGTGCGGCCACTCCGTCTACACGTCGTCGGGCAACATCTCGCACCACTCGCTCGGCGGCGCCGTCGACATCGCGATGATCAACGGCATGCCGGTGCTCGGCAACCAGGGCCCCGGCTCGATCACCGAGTCGCTCGTGCGCGACATCCTGCGGCTGCAGGGCACGCTGACGCCCGACCAGGTGATCTCGCTCATGGACTTCGGCGGGCCGAGCTTCGCGATGGCCGACCACAACGACCACGTCCACGTGGGCTACGGCGCACGCTCCAGCCGCGGCGACAAGGGGGTCATCGAAGTCCTCAAGCCCGGCCAGTGGACGCGCCTGATCGAGCGCATCGCCGGCATCGAGAACCCCGAGGTCCCGACCACGCCGTCGCGCTGGGCGATCCCCACCAAGAAGGGCAAGAAGGCCGGCGGCAAGAAGGGCAAGGGCCACCGGGCCTCGCCCGCCCACGTCGGCGAGTAACGCTGGCCGAGCGGCCCTTCGGATTCGTCCAGGTCGAGCTCCCCGGTGAGCTCCCGGTCGACGACGGCCGCTACCCCGTGCGCGCGCCCGGCGCGGGCGCAGGCGAGGTCGACGCCGTCCTGATCGTGGCGACCGCGGGCCGCGCGCCCGGGCCGCGCAGGCGCCTGCGTAGGCCGCGCCCCACCCCCGCCGAGCCGGCCGCCGCAGCGCCGCTCACCGCGCTCACGGTCGTCGACCCGGAGCCGCTCGCCGAGGACCCGGAGGCCTGGCTCGCCGCCCTGCGCCGCGACGAGGAGGCCCGCGAGACCTACGTCGGGCGCGCCCTCGCCGTGGTGCGCCGCGCCCTGGGGGCGGCGCGCGTGGCCGCCGCCGACGCGAGCGTCGGCGAGCTGCCCGCGGACGCGGCCGTCCGCATCGGCTTCGCGACCGGCGAGCAGCTCGTGGCCGGGCGCTGGGGAGGTGCGCTCGCCCTGCCGCGCGACGCGGGCAGGCGCTCGCGCGCGGACGCCCTGCGCCCCGGCGAGCGGTTCGCCGCGATCCTGGGCGGCCGGGCCGAGCCGCTCGCGTGCGAGGAGCTCGTCCTGCGCGCCGCAGCGGACGTCGAGGCGGGGCGCTGGGAGGCCGCGGCCCTGCAGGCGCGCGCTGCCGTCGATGCCCTGCTCGCGGCGCGCGCGGCGCTCGGCGACGGCCACGAGGGCGACCTGGAGCGCCTCGAGGCCGCCCGGGACGAGCTCGAGCGCGCCGCCCGTGCCGCGCTGGACCCCTCCCCCGCCCCGTCGGAGGCGGTCAGGGAGGCCGTGAGGGCCGCCCAGCGCGTGCTCAGGCGCCGTGCGGCCGGCCGCGCCTAGGGCCTCAGCCGAGCGCCGCGAGCACCCCCTCGAGCTCCTCGACCACGTCGCCCGAGAGCTTCACGGCGGCATCGGAGTCGTACGGCGTCGGCCCCTTGGTGACGAGGGCGACCCGGCCGCCGCGCGCGAGCGTCGCCGCGGGCAGCGCGGCGACCGGGTGGACCTCCAGCGAGGAGCCGACGCACAGCAACAGGTCCGCGTTCGCGCAGAGCTCCTCCGCCTCGGCGAGCGCCCGCTCGGGCAAGAGCTCGCCGAACAGCACGACGTCGGGCCGCACGTGCCCGCCGCACTCGCGGCAGATCGCGACCCCCTCCTCGTCGAAGAGCTCGTCGACCTCCTCGAGCCGGTAGGAGGCCGCGCACTCGTAGCACGAGGAGGTCTCGATCGAACCGTGCACCTCGATCACCCGCCGCGAGCCCGCCCGCCGGTGGAGCCGGTCGATGTTCTGGGTGATCACCGCCTCGAGCAGGCCGCGGCGCTCGAGCTCGGCGAGCGCGCGGTGGGCTGGGTTCGGCTCCTTCGGGCCGAGCATGGCGAAGCGCGGCCGGTAGAAGCTCCAGAAGCGCGCCGGGTCGGAGCGGAACGCGTCGATGTGGGCGACCTCGAACGGGTCGACCTTCTCCCAGAGCCCCTCGCCGGGCGTGCGGAAGTCGGGGATCCCCGACGGCACGGAGATCCCCGCCCCCGTGAGCGCCACGGCCGAGCGCGCGGAGAGGATGAGCTCGGCGAGGCGCTCGGGATCGCTGCTCGGGCCCGAACCCATGTCAGCGAGCCTCGCCCCGAGCGCCCGCGGCCGCTACGCGCCCTTCCAGTTCGGCTTGCGCTTGCCGAGGAAGGCGCTGATCCCCTCCTTGGCGTCGGCCGTGGCGAACGCCTTCGCGAAGGCCGCCTTCTCGGCCTCGATCCCCTCGTCGAGGTCGCCGCGGTTGGAGACCAGCTTGATCTGCTCGGCGGCGAGCGGCGCCTGCGCGGCGAGCCTGCGCGCCCACGCGAGCGCGGTGTCGAAGAGCTCGTGGTCGGGCACGACGCGGTTGACGAGCCCGTAGTCGAGCGCCTCGCCCGCGCTGATCGCGTCGCCGAGGAGGTTCATCTCGAGCGCCTTGAGCGGCCCGACGAGCCTCGGCAGCCGCTGGGTGCCCCCGAAGCCCGGGATGATCCCGAGCTTGATCTCGGGCTGCCCGAAGATCGCCGACTCGGCCGCGATGCGGAAGTCGCACGCCATCGCGAGCTCGCAGCCGCCGCCGAACGCGATCGAGTTCACCGCCGCGATCGTCGCGACGCGGGTCGAGCCGAGCGACCGCAGGGTCGCGTGCCCGGTGTCGATGAGCTCCTTGCCCGCGGCCTCGTCCATCGTCGTGAACGCCTTGATGTCCGCGCCCGCGGAGAACACCACCGGCACCGCGGAGGCGATCACCAGCGCGCCGACGTCGCCGCGCTCGTTCACGCGCTCCCAGACCGTGGTGAGGTCCTTGATCACCTGCGGCGAGATCGCGTTCATCGGCGGGTTGGAGAGCCACGCGATCGCTACGTCCCCGCGCGTCTCGAGCTTCACGGTCTCGGTCTGCTCGCCCTCGTCCGGCCGCGGGTAGGCGTAGAAGCCCTGGCCCGATTTCGCGCCCAGGCGGCCCTGGGCGACGAGCCGGCGCAGGATGACCGGCGGCTCGAACCGCTCGCCGTGCTTCTCCGCGAGCGCCTCGAGCTTCTCGAGGACGACGTCGAGGCCGAGGGCGTCCGCGCGCATGAACGGCGGCATCAGGCCCCGCCGCGGGTCCATGCCCGCGCCGGCCATCATGCCGAGGTCGATCTCGCGGACGGTGCAGACGCCCTCCTCGAGGATCAGGCAGGCCTCGACGAGCGCCTTGAGCGCCATGAGCTCGGCGATCTCCTCCGGGTCCGGCTCATTCTCACCCTCAAGCTGAGGTTCACCGTTCTCGTAGGTGCCCGAGCCGCCCGTCTTCGCGCCGAGCTTGCCCTCCTCGACCAGCTTCTTGATGCCCTTGTGGACGTAGAAGCTGTCGCCGTAGGACTCGTTGAGGTGCTCGGCGACGTGCAGGACGGTGTCCAGGCCGAGCAGGTCGACCAGGAAGAACGGCCCCATCGGCGAGACCTTGGCCTCGGTGACCGCCTCGTCGAGCTTGCGGATCGAGAGCCCGCGCTCCTCCTGCGCGCGCCAGATCTCGGCGAGCGACGACATCAGGATCCGGTTGACGACGAAGCCGGGGACCTCCGCGCAGGTGATCGGCTGCTTGCGAATCGCCTGGGCGAAGTTGACGGCGGCCGACATCGTCTCCTCGTCCGTCTCGTCGCCGGCGATGATCTCGACGAGCGGCATCACGGACGCCGGGAAGAAGAAGTGGAACCCGACGACCTTGTTCGGCCGCAGGGTGACGTCGCCCATCTCCGTGATCGAGAGCGACGACGTGTTCGACGCGAGGATCGCGTGCCCGGGCGTGACCGCGTCGAGCTCGGCGAAGACCTGCTGCTTGATCTCCATGCGCTCGGGCGCGGCCTCGATCACGAAGTCGACGTCGCCGAACTCGTCGTAGGTGGTCGTGCCGGTGATCAGGCCCATCACCTGCTCGAGGCGCGCGTCGGCCTGCTCCTGCGTCAGCTTCTCCTTCTGGACGAGCCGGTCGAGCTGGCCCTTCGTCACTTCACGGGCCTTCGCGAGCCCGGCGTCCACGAACTCCTGCTTGATGTCCTTGAGGACGACCGGGATGTCGGCGGCGGCGATCGCCTGCGCGATCTCACCGCCCATCGTTCCGGCGCCCACCACGGCGGCTTTCGAGACGAACATTGCCCTCCGTTCCGAGCGGTCGTTTGCGCTGCGGACGATAACGGTGCTGAGGCCGCCGCACCGCACTTTCCGTCCCCCATCCGTCCACTCAGGGCGGGATTGTCAGGGATCCCGGTGAGGTGCCGACACCCACTGTGTAAGGGGGATCGCTGAGGCGGTCTCCGGGGTAGACACCAACCACGAAGGAGGCATTCACCCGAATGCAGCGACTTCGCACCCTCTCGCCTGCGGCCATCGCGCTGGCGGTGATCGCGATGGTCCTCGCCGTCGCGGGCAGCGCGACCGCCGCGAAGCTCATCGGCAGCAAGCAGATCCGCAACAACTCGATCCGCAGCATCGACGTCAAGGACAACTCGCTGACGGGCCGGGACATCAAGAACGGCTCGATCAAGGTGGCCGACCTCGCGCCCGAGGCCCGGCCGCAGGAGCCGCCGGCCGTGCCGGAGACCAACCCCCACTGGGGCGTGATCGCGCGCAACACGATCGGCTCGCCCGTCACCGAGCTGCGCACCGGCCCGTTCGTCGCGAGCGCCGGCGGCGACGTCGTCGCTCCGCCCTACGGGGACGGCAGCCTCGGCATCGAGGTGATGGCCGGCGAGGCGCTTGCGAGCAAGGAGAAGGCCGCCTACGGCAACGAGGTCGATTTCGCCGGGGAGAACTTCCTCGAGCTGACCGACGTCGGCTTCCACGTGTTCACGACGGGCGAGAACTTCTCCCGGGGCGAGCCGATGCCGGTGATCAACATCGAGATCGACCCGAATCTCGACCACCCGAGCGCGGACGACTACACGACCGCGACCTGGGTCCCGGACGACGTCGCCGAGGAGTACAGGAACACCTGGAGCCCGTACATCGACGCCACGGCGAACGGCGAGTGGTTCCTGAGCGGCGGCGAGGGCATCGCGACCGGCTGCGCCGACGGCTGCTCCTGGGACGAGCTGATCGAGAAGCTCGACGACGGCGACGAGGCGCCCACGATCCTCACCGTCGCGGTCGGCAAGGGCCGCGACACGGGCTTCGTCGGCGCGGTCGACGGCCTGCGCCTGGGCGACACGATCTACGACTTCGAGCCCTTCGGGGTCGTGGAGCGTCCCGCCCAGGGCTAGCGCCCGCGGCGGAACGCACTCCGGGCACGGGGCCGGCCACGCGCCGGCCCCGTGCCTTTTCCTGGGGCTTGAGAAGGCTCAGCCGTAGAGCTCGCGCTTGAGCAGGGTGACCGAGCGGATCACCTCGTCGAAGAACGGCTCGAGCTCACCGCTCAGGCGTTCACGCTCGCGCCTGCCTGCCTCCGTGATCGCGTAGAAGCGGCGCGTGCGGCGGTCCGGGTGCTCCCACTCGCCCTTGATCAGGCCGCGCGCCTCGAGCTCGCGCAGGAGCGGGTAGATCGTGTTCGGGTTGACCGAGATCGCGCCCTCGGTGATGCGCTCGATCTCCTCGATCAGCCGGTTGCCGTAGGCCGGCTCGCGCTCGATCAGGTGCAGGACGAGCAGCGGGAAGACGTCGCGGCGTCGCAGCTCCCCGCCGAAGACGTCCATCGAGCGCCCCGAGGCGCGCCGGGACGGGCGCTGCGCCCGGGCGCGCGCGACCGCCTCAGCGACGGGCTTGGAGAGCTCCTCGGTCACCGCCCTGAGTCTAGGCGGGCGCCGGGCCCGGCCCGCCTGTGCGGGCAAAGCGAAGGGGCCCCCGAGGGAGCCCCTTCCGCAACGAGCTTGGCCCTCCCGGCCGAGGGCCGCTCTCCCCTTTAAACCGATGCGCTCGCCGTCTCGGACTCCTTCGCAGCGGCCTCGTTCTGGCGCGCGGCGGACTCGGGCAGCGGCTCGTCGACGTTGCGCCCCATGAGCACCTCCTTGGCGATCACGAGGCGCTGGATCTGCGAGGTGCCCTCATAGAGCTGCATGATCTTGGCGTCGCGCATGAGCTTCTCGACCGGGTACTCCTTGATGAACCCGTAGCCGCCAAAGACCTGCACGGCGTCGACCGTGATCTCCATGGCGGAGTCGGCCGCGAAGCGCTTGGCGTGCGAGCAGGCCAGCGTGTTGCGGACGCCCTGGTCGAGTAGCCGGGCGGCCTTCCAGGTCAGCAGGCGGGCCGCCTCGACCTTGGTCGCCATGTCGGCGATCATGAACGAGACCGCCTGGTGCATCGCGATCGGCACGCCGAACTGGACGCGCTCCTTCGAGTACTCGGCGGCGAACTCCATCGCGGCGCGGCCGATGCCGACTGCCATCGCGGCGACGCCCGGGCGGGTGCGGTCGAGCGTCATCATCGCGAGCTTGAAGCCCTTGTTCTCCTCGCCGAGCAGGTGGTCAGCGGGGACCTCGGTCTCGTTGAAGGTGACGGTCGCGGTGTTCGACGCCCGCTGACCCATCTTGTCTTCCTTCTTGTCGATCGTGATCGTGTCGTCGCGCGGGACGACGAAGGCCGAGATGCCGCGGTGGCCGGCGTCCGGGTCGGTCTTGGCGTAAACCGTGTACCAGTCGGCGTAGCTCCCGTTGGTGATGAAGCACTTGGAGCCGTTGATCACGTACTTGTCGCCGACCTTCTTGGCCGTGGTCTTCATGCCCGAGACGTCGGAGCCGGCGTCGGGCTCGGTGAGGCAGAAGGAGGCGAGCTTCGGCTCCTCGGTGAGCATCCCGAGGTACTTCTTCTTGATCTCGTGGGAGCCGCCGAGCAGGACCGGCGTCATCGCCAGGCCGTTGGCGGCGAGGGAGGTGCCGATCCCCGAGCAGCCCCAGCCGAACTCCTCCTCGATCAGCGCGCCGGAGACGAAGTCGAGCCCGGGGCCGCCGTACTCCTCCGGCACGTGGATGTTCATCAGCCCGACCTCCCAGGCCTTCTCGATGATCTCCTGCGGCCACGTGCCGTCGCGGTCGTACTCCCATGCGACCGGCCGGATCTCCTTCTCGGCGAAGTTGTGCGCGAGCTCGCGCAGGTCCTTCTGCTCGTCGGTAAGGGTGAAGTCGACCACTGCTCGAAAGCTCCTTTTGGTGTGTCGTGAACGAGGACGGAGAACCCGGCGCGCGTGCCGGATGCCTCGATTGACTGGTCAGTCAACCACCGTGGCGCGAAGAATAGCGCAAGGAGGCGTACCCTCCGACGGGTGGAGGCGCTCGCGATCTCAAGCGGCGAAACGATCCTGATCGTCTCCCTGCTCGCCGTGCCCGTCGCCGCCGCGAGCTTCGCGGTCGGCGCGCGCAACGCGCTCCGGCAGATCGGCCGCGGCCCGCTCTCGATCGACGAGGACCCGCCTGCCCGCCCCGACCCCGCGGGCGCCGAGGGGCAGCGCGTCCGGGAGGCCGAGCTGCGCCAGCTCCTGGAGGGCAAGGCCTACCGGCAGGCGCGCCGCGGCGAGCCCGCGCTCGACGTGGACGCGGAGCTCGAGCGCCTCGTCGGCGGCGGCGCGGGGCGGCCGCGCGTCCGCACCGACGACGCCCTGCGCGCCGAGGTGCGCGCGCTCGTGATTGCCCGCAACGAGCGCCGGGTACGGATGGGCAGGGAGCCGCTCGACGTCGAGGCGGAGGTCGAGCGCCAGCTCGATGAGCTGCTCTGAGCGCCCCCCGCCCACAAACCACAGAGAGGTCCGAGGTGAGAGATGGCAGAGCCCGATCGTGAGGAGATCGTGGAGCTCGACGAGCTGCTCGTGCGGCCCGGCGTCTACTTCAACCCGCAGACGGAGGTCGTGGTCATCGTCGACGACTCGCTGTCCATCGACCGGGAGATCTTCAACATGGAGGCCTACGAGGGGGTCGACTGGGTCCGGATCTCCGAGGAGGTCCCGATCGACGAGGACGCCCTGGACGTGGCCTTCGAGACCTTCCAGACCCACTACCACCCCGGCTTTCGCGGCTCGGTTTCCGCGACCGCGCTCGAGCAGGGCGACGACGAGGAGGACGAAGGCGAGGACGGGCAGGAGCCCGGCCGCGAGGACTAGCTACTGGCTGTCGCGGCGCGCCGCGTCGATGAGCTTCGCCGCGGCCTGGAAGAGGCGCTCGCCGGCCTCGGTCTCGGCCGGGTAGGAGGCGCCCCGGCAGCCGGGCGCGTACACGCGCGCCGACGGCTTGCGGGTCAGGCGCCGCCGCCGCAGGTACGCGGCGGCCTCGTCGGCGTAGCCGGCCACGCGGTCGATCACGAAGCGGTGCGGCTTCTGCATCAGGCCGCCTCCCGGACCGCGGGCGCCGCGCGCAGCTCGCGCAGGGTGGCCCGCATGTCGGCCAGCACGAGCGAGGCGAGCGTGAACCGGTCGGCCACGGCCACCATCTCGAGCCCGTCGGCGCGCAGCATGAACGCCTCGCCGCTCTCGGTGGCGACGTGCGCTTCCGCCGCGGACTCGCCGGCCGCAGCGTCGGCGGCCGCGATCAGCTCGCGCGCGGCCGCCTCCCAAGCGGAGGCGTCGCCGGTCGCCGCGAGCACCCTCCCGGAGGCCAGCACCGCGCCGCCCCGGATGTCGCGCGAGAGCCCGGTGAAGCGCTCGAGCGCCGCCCGGGCCGCGGCGGACGGCGGCGCACCCTCGGGCGCCGATCGTTGGTTCGCCGTCACGTCGGCAAACATATAGGCCGTGACGCTGGCCAAAGCCTCGTGGATCACTGTGGTCGTGGTGTGCGCGATCGCCGCCCTGCTGCTCGCGATCAACGGTTACACCGGCTACTCGATCACGGCGATCGCGGTCGGCCTGGCGGCCGCCGTCAACCTGACCTAGGACCGGTCGCCCGTCCCCCAGGAGCGCCCGGGCTGGTCGCTCCAGCGCAGCGGGCTGTCGTCCATCGCGCGCAGGGAGGACTCGGGCTCCAGGTGGACGAGGACGTCCGCGCCGCCCAGCTCGGCGGCGATCGCGTCGCGCAGCTCGTGCGCGGCCTCGTGGGCGCGCTCCAGCGAGGTGCCGTCGCGGAACTGGACGTGCAGGTCGACGTGCTTGCGGCCCGCGCCTCCCCGGGCGCGGAGCTTGTGGTAGCCCACGACCTCGGGGATCGCGGCCCGGGCGATCGTCTCCTCGATGCGGTCGAGCTCCTCGTCCGGGAGGGTCTCGTCGACCAGGACCGCCCCCGAGCGCCAGAGGATGCGCACGCCGGCGCCCACGATCGCGGCGGCGACGACCAGGGCGGCGATCGCGTCGAAGGCGGGCTTGCCGGTCGCCTCGACCAGCACGAGCCCGGCCAGCACCCCGAACGAGGTGAGCGCGTCGGTGCGCAGATGCGCCGCGTCGCCCTCGAGCGCTGGCGAGTCCAGCGCCCGCGCGCGGCGGCTCAAGAACGTCGAGACGATCACGTTCGCGACCATCGAGAACGCGATCACGCCGATGCCGATGCCCAGGCTCTCGACCTCGGACCCGGTCACCAGGCGCCGCGTCGCCTCGTACACGATGATCCCAGCGCCGACGAGGATCAGCATCCCCTCGATCGCCGCCGCCAGGTTCTCGACCTTGGCGTGCCCGTAGGGGTGCTCCCGGTCGGGCGGCTGGTCGGCGCGCCGCACCGACACGAACGCCACGACCGAGGCGATCAGGTCGATCCCCGAGTGGATCGCCTCGGTGAGGATCGCGATCGAGCCGGTGACCGCGCCGGCGGCCAGCTTCAGCGTGATCAGCAGGGAGTTGGAGACGATCGAGAGCCCGGCCGCCCCCGCCTTCGTGCGGATCACGGCCGCAGCTCCAGGGCCCGCACGAGCTCGCGCGCCGCGCGCCCGCGGTGGCTGATGGCGTGCTTCTCGTCGGGGCTGAGCTCGGCCATGGTGCGCTCGTCCTCGGGGCCCGTGTCAGCGGGCACGAAGGCCGGGTCGTACCCGAAGCCGCCGTCGCCGCGCGGCTCGTCGATCAGCGTGCCCTCGCAGCGGCCGTGCACGACGAGCTCGCGGCCGCCGGGGTCGATGTAGGCGAGCGCGCATACGTAGGCGACGGCGCGGTCCTCGTGGCCGCGCAGCTCGTCGATCAGCTTGCGCAGGTTCTCCTCGTCGCTCGCGCCCTCCCCCGCGTAGCGCGCCGAGCGCACCCCTGGACGGCCGCCGAGCGCGCGCGCCTCGATGCCGGAGTCGTCGGCGAGCGCCGGCAGCCCGGTGGCGGCGCGCGCGGCGCGCGCCTTGATCAGCGCGTTGTCCGCGAACGTCGCCCCGTTCTCCGGCGGCAGCTCGACCGACTCGGGGAGCGGCACCAGCTCGAAGCCGGTGAGGATCTCGCCGAGCTCGCGGAGCTTGTGCTCGTTGCGCGTGGAGAGGACGACCCGCATGGACAAATCGTGGCGCGATCCGTGCCGCGGCGCCAGGCCCGCCTACGAGCAGGCCTCGAGCTGCGCCGCGCGCAGCTTCGCGATCGCCGGCTCGGCGAGCTCGAGCAGGGTGTCGAGCGAGGCGCGGGAGGCCACCGTGCGCTCCGCGGTCGCCTGGAACTCGACCAGGCCGCCGTCGCCCGTCATCACGATGTTCGCGTCGACCTCGGCGCGCGAGTCCTCGCTGTAGTCCAGGTCGCAGAGGGCCTCGCCGTCGACGAACCCGCAGGAGATCGCGGCGACGCTCCCGGTGAGCGGGTCGCGCTCGATGACGCCCTCCTCCAGCAGCTTGCGGGTGGCGAGCCGCAGCGCCACCCAGCCTCCGGTGATCGACGCGCAGCGCGTGCCGCCGTCCGCCTGCAGGACGTCGCAGTCCACGTAGATCGAGATCTCCGGCAGCGCCTCGAGGTCCACGACCCCGCGCAGCGAGCGGCCGATGAGCCGCTGGATCTCAGTCGAGCGGCCGTCGGGGCGCCCGCGCTTGGAGTCGCGCTCCTTGCGCTCGCCGGTCGACGCGGGCAGCATCGCGTACTCGGCGGTCACCCAGCCGCGCCCGGTGCCCTCGAGCCAGCGCGGCACCGAGGTCGAGGCGGACGCCGTGCAGATCACGCGCGTCTCACCCTGCTCGTAGAGGCACGAGCCGGTGGCCGTGCGCACGAAGCCCGGCTCGATGTTCACGGGGCGCAGATCGCCGGGGCCGCGGTCATAGCTTCTCGACGCCATCGGCCCGCCAGTGTGGCAGACCGACTGGACCCGCCGCCGTCGCCCCGGGGGCTGGGCGGCGGGCCCGGCGCCTGTCACTTGAACGAGATCGCGTTGACCGCCGACTTGATCTTCTTGACGATCACCTCGGCGATCTCCAACCCCTCCTGGCCCTGGAACCCCTTCATCGCGGCGACCATGCCCACCATGAGCAGCGAGACGAGGAGGATGAGGCCCACGTACTCGACCGTGCCCTGACCCCGCTCGCTCGCGGGCGAAGCGGCGAGCAGGCGGGCGTGGGCGCGTGTTGCGAGGCTGCGCACTGACGCTCCTTTCTCTCGGGTTGCCTCGTGATCGTCGGCGACTCGGGCGCGCGCAACAACGCGCGAAAGTGGCAACTTGCGCGCGTCCGCCGCGCGCAACCCTCACTACACGGCGCACGCTCCGCCGCAGGGACTAAAGTGCGCGGCCGTGGGACGACGGCTATTCAGCCTGCGCCGCCGCAAGGACGACGGCGATCAGCCTGCACGGGAGGAAAGGAACGAGGCTCCGGCGAGCGCGTCGGGCGAGCGTCCGGCTGCCGCCCAGGAACCGAGCGGCTCGGTGCCGCCGCCCTCCGCCTCGACTCCGCCGCCCAGCGCATCGAGCGAGCCGCCGACCGAGGTGCAGATGAAGCCCTCGGAGGGATCGGTCGAACCGGCTGCGGACGAGCAGGCAGAGGAGGAGCAGGGAAAGGACTTGAAGGAGCAGGAGGGCCAGCGGCGCCCCTCGACTTCCGAGTGGCGCATCGACGACGCCGTCCCCTCGGCGCCAGCCCAGGGCGACGAGCCCGGGAGGCAGCCCAAGCGGCCGTCGGCGGACGAGTGGGCGGCCGACGCCGCGAAGCCGGCGGGCGACGAGCAGGCCGACGCGCCCGCGAGCTGGGCGCCGCCGGGCAGCCAGTCGGCCCCGAAGCCCGGCCACGCGCCGTCCGCCTGGGCGCAGCCCGCCGCCGAGGAGGAGCAGACGCAGCTTCTGCCCGCGGTCGAGAAGGGCGAGAAGCAGCCGGCGTCCGCGCAGGAGGCGGAGAAGGGCGCCGGCGACGCCGTGGAGGGCGACGCCGAGGCGTCCGCCCCCGCTGAGACGAAGGACGGCGACGCGGACACCGAGCGGGCCGCGGAGGGCAAGACCGCCGAGTGGGCGCCGCCCGCTCCGCAGGAGCCGGCCGCGCAGGAGCCCGCCGCGGAGGAACCGGTCGCCGACGAGCCGGCC
>Ga0207874_1002314_pt1 | contig 18357 bp, 16 predicted proteins | sample HigsolmetaAR201D_FD_184833 | JGI IMG/M metagenome (GOLD analysis project Ga0207874, IMG submission 184833) | Ionic liquid and high solid enriched microbial communities from the Joint BioEnergy Institute, USA - AR20-1-D (SPAdes) (version 2) ...
GCGGGAGACCGGGTTCGAACCGGCGACGTGCACTTCGGGCCGGCTTCGCCGTCCCTCCGTGGACCTCACTGGACTTCGTCCACTCCGTGGACTCCGTCCACTTCGGTTCAGCTTGGTCTTGCTCTGTTCCTGAAGTCCTTTCTCGAGCGGGAGACCGGGTTCGAACCGGCGACGTGCACTTCGGGCCGGCTTCGCCGTCCCTCCGTGGACCTCACTGGACTTCGTCCACTCCGTGGACTCCGTCCACTTCGGTTCAGCTTGGTCTTGCTCTGTCCTGAAGTCCTTTCTCGAGCGGGAGACCGGGTTCGAACCGGCGACGTTCAGCTTGGAAGGCTGACGCTCTACCAACTGAGCTACTCCCGCAGGTGTTCCGAGATCCTCGTTCGTTGGTGGAAGTGCTGGGGTGAGAAGGAAGTCAGAGGAAGAAGGGGAAGAGGATCGACGGCTGCCGATCCGGTGGAGGGTGTTGGATTCGAACCAACGTAGGCATAGCCGGCAGATTTACAGTCTGCTCCCTTTGGCCACTCGGGCAACCCTCCGGGATTGTTCGTGAAAGCTAACTCAAGCAGGAGGCCTACGCGTCGTCCTCCGAGCTAGCGAGGGGACTTGAACCCCTAACTGCCGGTTTACAAAACCGGTGCTCTACCGATTGAGCTACGCCAGCGCGACCGATCGACTCGGCACCGGGAGGACCCCCCGGCCCGATCCGACGGGGCGCGGACGTTAGCCCATGGACGAGTGCCGCGCAAGCAAGTCAAGAGCCAAGGAAGACATAGCTTTGTTGCTCGCCCGGCGCGAGCCGGCGAGCAAAGGAGCAAAGGCCGCCGCTCGTTCGCACTGACGCGACCGGGAGTCAAGCGGGGGCTCTCAGGTGCGCGCTCGGGAGGGATCGCCCGCGGCTCTGCGATGCGGCGGAGCAGGACAGCGCGCGCGTCGACGGCGACACCGGCCTCGGGCGCGACAGCGCCCACGTTCTCAGTCGTCGTCGTCGTCGTCGTCGTCCGAGCTCCGACACGTACAGGTGGTCGCCGCGTAGCTCAGCTCGTCGAAGGTCGACGTGCAGGTCGAGCAGTAGACCCGTTGCGGCTCACTCACTTCGCAAGTCTCGCCGCTCGGAGGCAGCCCGTCCCTGCATCCTGCATCCTTTCGGTGATTCTCGCAGGCGGGTCTCTCGGCGAAGGTGCCGGGCACGCGCGGCAGGCCGCACGCCCACTTTCCCTTCCGCCCTCGTCCTCCCCCGTCGCCCGCCTCGCGCTCTTCGCTGCCGTCGTCCACGAGCGGCCCGACGACGTCGATGGCAGCATCGTCGCCGGCCGTCCCTCCGTCTTCCGTGACGGGTACCGGCCCGCCACCCGGACCGTCCTCACCGTGGTCCTCGATGTCGAGGACCGTCCCGCACGCAGCGACGATCCCGAGCGTGGCGGCGACCAGCAGACGGCGCATGATCTCAGTATAGACGGTCGAGCTCCACGCGCGACCGTCACGGCTTCTTGGCCGTCGCTTTCGCTGCCTCCTCGGCTGCTTTCTTCTTCATGAGCTCGAGGGTCTTCTCGAGCGTCTCCTCGGAGAACGGGAAGCGCTTGATCGTCTCCTTCTCCTCCTCGAGCGCGCGCTCCATCTCTTGCTTCGCGGACTCGGCGCGCTTCATCCACGCGGAGGCCACACCCGTGCGCTCACCGAGCGCGAGCGTGCGCTTCATCATCTCGATGCCCTTCTCGAGGAGCGCGCGGTAGCGCACGTGCATGATCCCGTAGAAGAGCTGTCTGTCGCTCTCCGTCTTCGCCTTCTCCGGCGGAGGGATCATCATGAGGTGCTGGTGCAGCGTGCGGTACATCTCGCCGACGCGATAGCCGCTCATCGCCGCCCAGTGCGGATCGACCGAACGGATCGCGTCCGCGTACGACGACTGCGCGTCGAGAAGGAGCTGGCAGCGCATCTCGAGCTTCTGCACGAAGTCGGGCGGCGGAGGGTTGAGTGAGATCTTCTCGGAGCGCGCCTTGCGGATCTCGCCCTGCGCGAACTTCAGCATCGCGGCGGCGACGGGGAGCTGCCCCGTCGCGCCGAAGCGCGTCTCCTCGACGAGGTCGAGCCCGTCGTTGACGTCGCGCGACGCGCCCGTCTCGTCGCCGGCGATGATCCGCGCGAGGCCGCGCGCACCGAGCCCGAGCATCTTGTCGGCGACCTCCACGTCCTTCTGCGCGAGGATCCGTTCGCCGACCTCTCCGAGCGCCGCCCAGTCCTCGAGATACGCGTCGAGCGAGACCTCGCGCGCGATCGCGCTGCGCGCGTTCGGATCGTCGGGGAACCGCCGCGAGACCTCGCGGTAGCGCTCGCGCGCCTTCTCGTACTCGCCGAGGCTCTCGTAGGCGAGCGCGAGGTCGTAGATGATCCGCGGGTTCTTCGCGGCCTCGGGATCGCCCGCGAGCAGCGCCTCGAACGCGTCGACGGCCTCGCGCCAGTTCTGCGCGAGGATCGCGTGCTCGCCTCGCGCCTGGAGCTCCTTCGCCGTGCCTTCCACGCGCGTGCCGATGATCTGGTTCGAAGCATCGATCGTGCGTGGCGGAGCCTTCGGCTCCCCCTGCGATGCACCGCCGCAGGCGACGAGCGGTGAGCCGAGGGCGAGGACCAGGATCGGAAGGAGCCGGCGCATGTTCATCACAGGATAGGACCACGCGAAAGCGAGATGGTTCCGTCGTGCCCGCAGCCGTTCAGCCCCATCGTTCGTCGGAGCGAGAACGTGCGGAGACGTCGCAGACTTCGACGCGACGTCGAGCGACGGGTAGCGACGGTAGCGACGGTGAAGAGACGGGCCTGACTCTGGCGGGAATGAACCAGGGTGTTAGGACGTAGGCGCTTCGTGCGAACGCGCGAAGGACGGGGGGCGAGACGACGGAGAATGCCCTCCGTCCATGCGCGTCGTAGCTCGTGCGTGGTTACGGAGGACTCATGAACCTGTCACGTCTCAGTGCCCGTGATCTCGAAGCTCAGGCGCGCGCGGTGGAGGCGCAGATCAAGAAGCTCGATCACCGGCCGCGTCCGACACCCTCCGAGCGGATGCTCTCCGCGAAGCTCAAGAAGCTGCGCCTGACGCTGAAGGATCGACTCGAGGCCGTGTCGAAGTAGCACGCGCTCGGCGACGGGCTCGCCGAGCAGGGCACGAGGAGAACCCCGCACGTCAAGGAGCGGGCTCGATCGCGTCGTCCTTCTCCGGCGAGCTCGTCTCGCCGCCATCACGCTCCGAACCCTTCGAATCGGACGAAGAGCTCCGCCCCTTCGGCTCCGAGCCGAGCTGGAACTCACCATCCGTACGCGCCGTCGGCAGCGCGCTCGCGCCCGCGGTGTAGACGACCTCGTTGAGCTCTTCGAGGGCCTCGTTCGTCCGAACCTTCCACTCCGCCGGCAACAGCCCGGGCGACAGCTCTTCGTGCGCTTTGGCGATCGCGAGCCAGTGGCGCGCGTCGGCCTTGTAGCCGATGCGATAGTCCGTCATCCCGCGGAGGTACGCGTACTGGGCCTGCTCGGGCAGCGTGAGGCGCCTGACGTCGGGCTCGAGATCCCGAAGTATGGCGAGCGTGCGATCGTGCTCGTTGAGCTCGAACGCGCGCTGCCCGCGCGCGAGCTGATCCCGGTACGTCGTGCAGGACACCGCCACGAAGGCCAGGAGGACCGCGGCGGCGCGTCTCGAGACGTGCATGCTCCGAGTATCGGGCCAGCGCTGGTCGTTGCCAACAGCCGCGTCTCGCCCGTCCTCAGACCGAGGCCGTTCGGCGCCGTAGCGCGGCCACGAGCACACCCGCCGCCAGCGCGACGAGCTCCACGCCGGGGAACGTCCCGCGCCGGCCGACCGCGTCGCAAGAGCACCGCGAGGTCGACGTCGGCGCGACGTCCACGGGCCCGCTCGCCGAGCGTCCGGACACCGCGGACGACGACACCTCGGCGTTCGCGCCCTCGTCGCAGTCCCAGCCGATGTCTTTCACGAGCGAGCAGCGCTCGATCGTCGAGCCGTCCGAGCGCTGGGCGATGACCTGGAGCGACACGCGGCTCACGGCGACCTCGACGAAGTGGCGTACGGGCTCGACCTTCCTCGACTCCGGGATCGGGGCTTTGACCTTGTAGACCGGAGCGCCTCCGCCGCCGGACACGATGTACCCGATGCCGTCGGCCCAACCGCGTTCGTAGATGTGGTCGTGGCCCGAGATGACCATGTCGACCTTGTGCGCCTTGAACAGCGCGGGGATCCCCGCGTCGTGCAGGCGCTTGTTGTTGCCGTGCGGGCCGCTCGACCACGGTCCGTGGTGGACGACGACGATGCGCCAGCGGAGGCCCGGCTCCGCGTCGGCCGCCGAAAGCGCGTTCTCGAGCCACGCCCGGTCCGGGGTGCCGTCGAAGCTCACCATCCCGTTGAGGAGGAAGAAGCGCGTGTTGCCCCAGCGGAAGGTGCCGTTCAGGTGCTCGGGCTTCTTCGCCGTCGGCTCTCCGGTCGGCGGATCGGTCGGACCGAAGTAGCGTGCGTACTGGATGCCTGCGCCGTCCGTGAGCTCGTGGTTGCCGACACACGAGAAGAGGCACCGCGTGGTCAGGAGCGGAGCCTCGATCTCGAAGAACTTCTGCCATTGGGCAGTCGACGCGCCGTTCTCGACGAAGTCGCCCGTGTGGACGATGAACTCGGACGCGACCGGCACCATCGCACGGACGACGGCCGCATGCGCCGCGTCGTCGGAGCGGTTGTCGCCGTAGACGAGGAAGCGGAAGGGCGTGTCGCTGTCGTCGCGAGGGGCCGTGATGAAGGCCGCGAGCTTCGACGACGAGCCCACGCGGACGGAATACGAGTAGCGCGTCCCGGGCGTCAGGTCCGTGAGCGTGATCGCGTGGAGCGACTTCGGCTCCGCGCTCTCGAAGACGCGGCGGTCCGCGTCGCTGCCCCCGAACAGGCCGAGCTCGACGGTGACCGGCGCGGGGGGATCGACCTCGACGCGGACCACGGCCGAGCTCGAAGTGACCCGCTGCACCCACGGCCCTTTCACGATCGGCCTCGCCGCGTGCGCGCGGCTCGGGATCGCGAGCGCCGCGAGCAGACCGACAACGGGCGCGGCGACGAGCACCCCTCGGCGGCAACGGAGACCTGACAGCGTCATCGTGCGACGGAAGGGATACACCACCTTACCCGGGACGTCGCCCACGAGCGAGTCTCACGGTTTGACCGACCTTTCTCCCCAGACTAGGTATTTGCCCAGGATGTCACGGGAGCCCTTGCCCCCACCGCCGCCGGCGGTCGGACCCGACGGGGGCGGGGTGGTTCGCGACCACGGAGTATCGGGGAGCGGCCAGGACGACGAGACGGCCGGCTTGCCGGCACGTTTCGGCAAGTACACCCTGATCCGCCGGCTCGCGCGGGGAGGAATGGCCGAGCTCTTCCTCGCGATCCAGAAGAGCGTCGCCGGCTTCGAGAAGCTCCTCGTCATCAAGCGCATCCTGCCGTCGATGAACCAGGATCGCGCGTTCATCGAGATGCTCCTCCACGAGGGCCGCATCGCCGCGACGCTCTCGCATCCGAACATCGTCCAGGTCTTCGACGTCGGCCAGGCCGACGGGCAGTACTTCATCGCGATGGAGCACGTCCACGGCGAGGACCTGCGCTCCGTCGTCCGCCAGATGAGACAGAAGGGGGTCCTGGAGTTCCCCCTCGAGCACGCGATCGCCATCGTGATGGGCATCTGCGCCGGGCTCGCGTACGCGCACGACAAGCGCGACCTCGACGGGACGCCCCTCGGCATCGTCCATCGGGACATCTCGCCCCAGAACGTCGTCGTCACCTTCACCGGCGACGTGAAGATCGTCGATTTCGGGGTCGCGAAGAGCGACGCACGCGGAGTCTCCGAGCAGACGAAGAGCGGGAAGCTGAAAGGCAAGGTCCCGTACATGTCTCCGGAGCAGGCGCGCGGCGAGCCGATCGACGCGCGGAGCGATCTCTTCGCGACCGGCATCCTCCTCTTCGAGCTCACGACGGGTCGGCGCCTGTTCAAGGGGCAGAGCGAGTACGAGACGCTGAAGCTGATCTGCGAGCGCGAGTACCCGCGTCCGAGCGAGATCATCTCGGACTACCCGATCGAGCTCGAAGAGATCGTGATGCGGGCGCTCGCGAAGGATCCGTCGCTCCGCTACCAGAGCGCGCGCGAGATGCTGGCCGACCTCGAGTCGTTCGTCCGCCGGAACCAGATCGCGGTCTCGAGCCTCGCGCTCGGCCACTTCATGAGCTCGCTGTTCGAGGAGAAGCTCGCCCGGCACAGTCAGGCGCTCCTCCACGGCAAGCAGCTCGCCGATTTCATCGAGCTCCAACAGGCGGGTGAAGCGGACGTCGCCGCGACGAGCCAGCGGCAGGGAACGCACAGCACGCCGGCCGCCGCGCGCACCGTCACGGACGTCAGCGCGAGCCGGCTTCGCCGGAGCCCGGCGCGCGTGGTCGCGATCGCGGCCGGCGCCGTGGTCGTCGTGGGCGCCGGCATCGGGACGATCGGCTGGCTCGTGTCGAAGGGCGAAGCGCAGACGAGCGCGACCATCGGCTCCTCGACCGCGAGAGGCACCCTCGTCGTGAAGAGCGACCCTCCGGGCGCTTCCATCTGGATCAACGGCGACCTCCGCCCGGAGGTCACGCCCGCGACGATCGAGAAGCTGCCCGTCGGGGTTCCCCTCGACGTGAAGCTGACGATGGACGGCTTCGAGCAGTCCCGGCAGCGCATCACGCTCGAGGAAGGGAGGCCCCACGATCTCTCGCTCGGCCTGAAGAAGGCCTCGGTCGTCGTCGACGTGAAGGTCGAGCCCGACGGCGTCTCCGGCGTCACGTTCGCGATCGACGGCACGCCGGTCTCCGGTCCCCGCATCGAGGGCGTGACGCCCGGCGTCGCGCACACGCTCACCGTGTCCGCCCCCGGGTGGTCGGAAACGTCGGTCACGTTCACCGGGGCACCGCTCGAGACGAAGCACCTCGTCGTCACGCTCGAGAAGGCGACGACGCAAGCCGGACGGGCTCCGGCGCCACGTCCCGTCGTCGCCGCGGCCGCCGTCGCCGCGCCCGCCGGAACCGGGAAGCTGAACGTCGGCGCATCGAACGGGTGGTGCAACGTCACCGTCGACGGCGTCGCGCGCGGAGCCACTCCCGTCGCGGGCCTCGAGCTCCCCGCGGGCCCGCACAGGGTCACGTGCACGACGCCGGACGGCAAGACGCACGGCGCGACGGTGAACGTCGTGGCAGGCGACACGACGCGTTACAAGTTCGCGCTCTGACGCACGCGAAGGCGCCGCTCGACACGGAAGCAACGAGGAGGCCGGAAGGCTCCTTCGCCGTTCCATTCGTCGTTCCGAGGTCCCTGGCCCCTCGAAAGATCGGGCCATCGTGCGCCGCATCTGAAACACTGTGACCATGGACCTCGTCACCATCGCGCGGCGGCTCGGGACCCCGTTCGTCTTCCGTGAAGGAGACGATCCGGCGAAGCTGCCCATCGCGGCACGGGCGATGATCGGAAACGGCCAGACGGCGGCGCTCGTCGCCGTCGACGGCGCCATCGATTGGCTGTGCATGCCTCGCTTCGACAGCCCGAGCGTCTTCGCGCGCGTGCTCGACGCGAAGCGCGGCGGAGCGATGGCCGTACGCCCGGTGCGCCGTCCGTTCGAGAGCCTCCAGCGCTACGACTCGGACACGAACGTCCTCGAGACGCTCTTCACGTTCGACGGAGGCGCGCTGCGCGTCGTGGACTTCATGCCGTGGAGCGACGATCCGCGCGCGGCGATCCACGAGATCCACCGGCGCATCGATTGCCCCTCCGGCTCCGCGCCGCTCGAGATCGTCTTCGATCCGCGTTTCGACTACGCGCGCGACGTGCCGCGCATCCACGTCACGGAAGCGGGCGCGATGGCGGAGGGCAAGAAGCGGGAGCGGCTCGCCCTGTCGCTCTCGCGACCGCTCGACTTCGTCCAACTGCCCGACGGCGGGATTCGTGCGACGATGACACTCCGCCCGGGCGAGCACCTGTGGTGCGTTCTCGCGTGGGACGGTCAGGGCATCGAGCCCGCGGCGAGCCACCGGCCGTACGAGCACCTGCGCGTCACGCGCCGCCGGTGGCGCGAGTGGTCGTCGAAGCTCACGTACGACGGACCGTGGCGCCATCACGTGCTCCGCTCGGCCCTCGCGCTCAAGCTCCTCATCTACGGCCCGACCGGAGCGGTCGTCGCGGCGCCGACGACGTCGCTGCCCGAGTGGCCCGGCGGACCGCGCAACTGGGACTACCGCTTCACGTGGGCGCGCGATGCGGCGATGACGATCCGCGCCGCGAACCTGATCGGGTACGGCGCAGAGGCCCGCGACTTCTACCACTTCATCCGCGACACCGTGGACGCGGACGTCGGCCTCGAGCTGATGTACACGGTCGACGGCAAGCCCGTGCCCGAAGAAGAGGAGCTGTCCCACCTCGAAGGGTGCCTCGGGTCGCGCCCCGTGCGCATCGGGAACGGCGCCAAGCACCAGACGCAGCTCGACACGACCGGCGCGATCGTCGACAGCGCCCACCTCTTCGAGCGGTTCGGCGGCACGCTCACGCTGAGCGCGTGGCGCAAGCTCGCGAACATCATCTCGAGGGCGGAGGAGCAGTGGAAGCTCCCGGACCACGGCATCTGGGAGCCTCGCCACGGCGTGCGTCACAACGTGCACTCGAAGCTGATGAACTGGCTCGCGATGGACCGCGGCTCGCACCTCGCCGTGGTGTTCGGGAGGCAGGATCTCGCCAAGCGATGGGCCGAATGCGCGCGCCTGATCCACGCGGACATCTGCGTCAACGGGATGGACTCGAAGAAGCGCCACTTCGTGAGCGTGTACGGGGAAGACCGCCCCGACGCCGCGCTGTTGCTCCTGTCCACGCAGGGTTTCTTGCCCGACGACGATCCGCGCCTCGCGGCGACCGTCGACTGGGTCTGGAAAGAGCTCGGCACGGGCCCGTTCCTCCACCGCTACCGCGACGAGGACGGCGTCGGCGGACCGGAGGGCGCCTTCATCCTGTGCGGCTTCTGGCTCGCGGAGTCGCTCGCGCTCCTCGGGCGGTTGGACGAGGCCCGTGAGGTGTTCGTCGCCCACGCGGAGGCGTCGAACCACGTCGGCCTCCTCGCGGAGGAGATCGACCCGAGCGACCAGACTCTCCTCGGCAACTTCCCGCAGGCGTTCAGCCACCTCGGGCTCATCAACGCCGCCCTGCGCATCGATCTCGCCCTCCGCCTACGGGACGAGGGCTCGACGCGCGGGCCTCACCTCGTCGGACCGATGCCCCGAAAGGCGTGAACGGCGTGTGCCGCCGCACGGTCTTATCGAAGTGATCTCGATGCTCGTCGCGCGTTGGGCCAAGTAGCCGGCCGGTCGATACGCTTTTGTCGTCGGACGATCCGCCCCGTGGAGCCGTCCGCTGTCAGGAGAGCCATGCGGTTCGTCCCCCCTCTCGCGCTCGTCACTGGTTCGCTCTTCTTCTCGTCGATCGTCGCCGCCCAAGAGCAGAAAGGCTTCGCGCTCGATCGCTTCGACCCGGCGGATCGCGGCAGCGAGTGGTTCGTGAACGACTCGCTCGATCTTCGAGGCCACCTGCGACCCGCCGTCGGCGTCGTCGGAGCGTGGGCGTACAAGCCCCTCGTCGTCTACGACGCCAACCGGGTCGAGCGGGCCACGCTCGTCGAGCATCAGCTCTTCATCCATCCCGGCGCGTCGGTGGTGCTCTGGGACCGCGTGCGGGCGGCGTTCAGCCTGCCGATCGCCGCCTACCAGACCGGCGACGCCGTCACCGTGCGCGGGAAGAGCTATTTCCCGCCCGAGAGCTCCCTCGGCGATCTCAGGCTGACGACCGACGTGCGCGTCTTCGGCCGTCACCGCGACCCGATCACGGGCGCGCTCGGCGTCGCCGCGTACTTCCCGACCGGATCGCGTGACGAGTACACGAGCGACGGGACCTTCCGCGTCACGCCGCGCGCGAGCCTCTCGGGAGACATCTTCGTCTTCACCTGGGCGGCACGCCTCGGGTTCGCGTATCGCCCGCTCGACGAGCGATTCGAGCGCAACCCGCTCGGCAGCGAGATCGTCGGAAGCGCCGCCGCGGGCTTGCGCGTCGCAGACGGCAAGCTCGTCGTCGGGCCGGAGGTCTTCGCGAGCACGATCGTCGACAAGCGCTCCTTCCTCAAGCGCCGCGGCACTCCCGCCGAGTGGATCCTCGGGGCGCACTACACCCTCTCCGAGGTCCGCTTCGGCGGCGGCGTGGGGACGGGCATCGGCCGCGGCTGGGGTACGCCGGCGCTCCGCGCGTTCTTGAGCCTCGAGTGGACGCCCGGCGTCGTCGAGGACGACGACCGAGACGGGATCCGCAACGGCGAGGACGCCTGCCCGACGATCCCCGGCGTCCGGACGAACGATCCGCGCACCAACGGCTGCCCGGCGGAGGCGCCGCCGCCCCCGGCGGACCGCGACGGCGACGGGATCCTCGACGCCGAGGACGCGTGCCCGGACGTCGCGGGCCAGCGGAGCGACGATCGATCGAAGAACGGCTGCCCGCCCGATCGCGACGGCGACGGCGTCCACGACACGCTCGACGCATGCCCCGACGTGCCCGGGCCGCGGAGCGACGATCCGGCCAAGAACGGCTGCCCCCCCGATCGCGATCGCGACGGTGTGCCCGACGACAAGGACGCGTGCCCGGACGTCGCCGGCGTGGCGGACTCCGATCCCCTCAAGAACGGCTGCCCGCCCGACCGCGACGGCGACGGCGTCGCCGACGACGAGGACGCCTGCCCCGACGCCCCCGGCCCGGCCGATCCGGATCCGAAGCACAACGGCTGCCCCCTCGCGCGCATCGAGGACAACCAGATCAAGATCGTCGAGCAGGTGAAGTTCAGGAGCGGCAGCGCCGAGATCCTCCGCGACAGCGACCCGACGCTGCTCGCCGTGGCGACGACGCTCAAGGACCATCCGGAGATCACGAAGGTCCGCGTCGAAGGCCACACGGACGATCGCGGCCCCGCGCACGTGAACGACCGGCTCAGCCTCGAGCGCGCGCAGGCCGTGATCAAGTGGCTGACGAGCTACGGTCTCGACAAGAACCGGTTCGAGGCGAAGGGGCACGGCTCCCGCCGCCCCATCGACACGAACGACACCGAGCAAGGGCGGCAGAACAACCGCCGCGTCGAGTTCCACATCGTCGGCACGAGCGCGCCCACGGCGAAGCCCGACGCCTCGGCCCCCGCGCAGAAGCCCTGACCTACCCTTCTTCGCCGCTGCCCGGCTCGTTCCCGACGCAGATCCCCTCTTCCGTGCGGAACTGGATGGTGAAGCGGAACAGCGCTCGCACGAAGTCGCCGAGCGAGCCGCGGCGCGTGCCGTCCGGGAGCTGATAGAAGCCGTAGAAGATCCTCGAGAGCGGGTAGTCGTCGAGCTCGGCCATCGTCACGACGCCGTCGCGATCGCCCGACTCGTCCGCTTCGAAGAAGGGACGGACGCGGAGGTCGGCGCTCGTCGAGATCGCATCGCGGAACAGGTTCTCCGCCGCGAAGCGGACGGTGACCGCGTCGCGTGCGTTGGGCAGGACGCGCACGCCACGCGCGGCGGCGCGGCATCCCGCGAACCGCGTCGCGGTGCGCTCGCTGTCGAAGCGCAGCTTGATCGCGAGCGTTCGCGGTCGCGTGCCCGCCGACGACTGGAGCATCCACGTCGCGGTGGCTTCGACGATCGCGTGGGCGGGGCGTCCCGTCGCGAGCTCGACGAGATCCGACGACGACACGCCTTCGCCGAGGGTCGTCCGCGCGCCCGGCGGACCGAAGATGATCCCGACGTCCGGACAGTCCGCGGGCTGGATGCCGTTGAACGACTGCACGAGGCCCTTGCGCGGATCGAAGACGACGTCGGAGGCGGCGCCGCGGCCGCGGTAGGCGCAGAGGTCCGGCTCGCCGATCTTGCCGATCGTCATCGTCTTGAAGCCGAGCACGACGCGCTCGAAGTCGACGGCGATCCGCTCCTCCGTGTCGTCGAAGCTGATGCCCTCGCGCGTGCGCGCGCTCGCCTCGAACGTGAACTCGATGGAGCCCGTCTCCTCCGCCTCGTCCGGAGGCACGCACGCGGGCGCTCCGACGAGCGAGACGAAGAAGCACGCGGCGCGCATGGATCGAGTCTTCATCAGGACCCTCCCTCCACACCGAGGCTCGGGACGCTCACGGGGCCGATGACGCGCTCCGTACAGGTCGGCGTGGTCACGGGCCGGTCGGGGAGGCGCAGCTCGGTCCCGCACTCGTACCCGGTCACCTCGCGCGACAGCGTCGTGTTCAAGCCTTCGAGGACGACCGCGATCCAGCCCGTCTCGCCGATGCGCCACCGCTTCTCGAGCCGTGCGTCGAGGCGGTGGAACGCGGGCGTACGCTCCGGAGGCACGCCGACGATCTGCTCGGGGAACGCCGGGGTCGCGGGGCTCATCGGGATGCCGCTGTAGCCGACGTATCTCGCTCCCGCGCGCCATCCCCTCCCGAGATCGACCGAGACGGCGGCGTTGAGGACGTGAGGGCGGTCGTACGACGAGACGAACCTGCGCCCCCCGACGGTGCGCATCGAGCGCGAGAGCGTGTACGAGAGGATGCCTGCGACACGGCGCGTGAGCTTCCGGCGGATCCCGAACTCGAGCCCGTAGGCCGAGCCGCGGCTCTTGTCGAGCAGCGAGTCGCTGCGCTCGACGTCGATGATCTCGATGCGCGCATTGCCGAGCGCGTCATTGAGGCCGTAGAACGCGTTGTGGAAGACGCCGACGCTCGCCGTGAAGTCCTCCGGCAGATCCGCCTCGACGCCGGCGCTCGTCTGCACCGCGCGCTGCAGGCCGCCGCGGAGTCCCGCGATCGTGATCCCGGGCAGGGTGATCGGCAACGACGGCGGCTGGCTCGCGAGGCCGTACGCATGCACGATGCGCACGCGATCCGTCACCGAGAAGCGTGCGGCGAGCCGTGGATCGACGGCGAACGCCCGTGCGTCCTGCGATCCGTAGACGTCGAACCGGATGCCCGGCACGACCTCCGTCCGCGGGAGCAGCGCGAGGACGGCGTCGACGCGTGCGCCCGTCGCGAAGTCGAGGCGATCGACGAAGATGGCGCGCTGTCGGCGGACCACGTCGTCGTCGTCCGCGAACGGCCCGAGCGCGTCACCGCCGTAATGATCGAGGACGACGTCGGCGCCGCCGCGGACCGTCACCTCGGGGGAGAGCGGCTGGACGATCTCGAGGCGTGCCGCCGTCATCACGTCGGATCCGGCGCGGCGCGCCTCCACGCGCGTGCGGTCGAAGCCGAACGTCGCCGCCGCACGGAGCCGACCCCCGCGCGGCAGGGTCCGATCCCAGCGCAGATCGGCGCGGTGGAACTCCGAGGCGAAGAGGACGCGGTCGACCGTGTACGGCGACGTCCCGCGGGGATCGAGGCCCACGGGGCGTGTGCTCGGATCGATCGTCTGGCGCTGCGAGGCGAAATCGTACGCGCCGAAGCCGAGGAGCGAGATCGTGTCGCGATCGCTCAACGACCAGGCGACACGCATCTGATAGTCGCGGTAGTCGAGCGTCACGTCCGACGAGAGCAGGGAGAAGAGGGCGGCCGTGTAGCTGTACCGGGCCGCCGCGAGGGCGGAGCCGCGCCCCTCCGCGAACGGCGCCTCGACCAGCGCTCCGGCATCGAACACCCTGAGCTGGGCCTCGCCGTGCAGCCGCTCGGCCGGAGGCATCGCGGTCGCTTCGACGACGCCGCCGGCCCAACGCCCGAGGGCGGCCGGATATCCGCCGCGGTAGAGGTCCGTCTTCGCGATGAGCGCGGGATGGACGACCGCAGGGCCGAGCGCGAAGTGGAACAGGTACGGGACCCGCACGCCGTCGAAGACGTAACCGACGTTCCCTGGCGGCGCGCCGCGGACGTAGAAGTAGGGCAGCCCGGTGAGCACGGGCGTCATGCCGGGCATCGCCTCGACGGCGCGGAACGGATCACCGAAGGCGCCGGGGAGCTGGCGAACCTCGGTGCGCGCGAGCGAGTCGGACGGAGCCGCGCCGGCCGCGGAGCGTTCGCCGCGAATGACGACGTCCTCGACGGGCGGCGGCGGAGGCTCGGCCCCTGCGGGCTCGGTCGCGGGCTGCGCGCGAACGGCCGGCGACGAGAGCAGAAGCGCGATGGCGAGCCGCGCGCACGCTGGGGTCGTCCTCACGGGCGCGACTCTACTCCACGGCGGAGCTTTCGAGGCGCAGCGACGACGCTCCCCACGAGGACGGACGTCGGACGCGCGCGAGCACGGGACGCTCGGGGTAGCAATGCACCCGTGAGGCAGAAGGCAGCGTCGAGCGGACCGCACCTCTGCGCTCGACGTCGCGTCTCGCCCTTTCTGCATCGGTTCGTCTCATGGCCGCGCAGGCCTGGAGCTTGCACGGACGCTCGCCGCGGCCGCTGACGTTCGAGGCGCTTCCTTGGCCGCACCGAAGGAGTTCCCCGATGGAGACGACAGAGGCGAAGAACGGGATCACCGAGGCGGCAAACAAGGCGGCGGACCGGGCCGAGCAGAAGATCGACGAGGCCGGGATGGCGCTCAAGGAGCGGATCGAGCACGCGCGCGACCTCGTCGAGGACCTCCGTGACCGCGCCGAGATGGCGTTCCACGAGCGACCGTATCTCCTCCCCGTGGCCACGGGTGTCCTCGGCCTCGGCATCGGGATCCTCATCGGGTCCAGGCTCTCGAGGCTGATCATGCTCGCCGCTGCCGGTGCCCTCTTCAGCGACACCGTGCGCAGCCAAATCGCGCGTGCGTCGCGTCAGTTCCTGCAGGAGCTCGGGCAGAACGTCGAGCGCGAAGAAGAAGAGGAAGGGACCGAGAAGCCCCGCGGGACGGAGGAGCCTTCGAAGGTTCCGACCTGAACGGAATCGGCGTCAGGTCGGCAGCTCCAGATCGACGATCAGCGGCAAGTGGTCCGAGGCGCGGCGGGCGCGCGCGTCCATGGGCACGTGCACGCCACGTACGCGGAGCTCGTCCGAGACGAAGACGTGATCGAGCCGCAAGAACGGGAGCACGCTCGGAAAGGTCGGCTTCGGGCGGTGTCCTGCGAGGTGGCGCTGCGCGTCGCGCAGTCGTCGCGCGATTCGGCGGTACGTCGTCGCGTTCGGAATGGCGTTGAGGTCGCCGCACAGGATCCGGAAGCGCCCCATGTCGGGGCTGCCGAGCCACGAGCTGCCGACGAGCTCGCGTGATTGGTGTTGGCGCTCGGGCCGAGCGACGCCGAGGTGGGTGCTCACGACGTCGACGGTGTGCTCGCCGAAGCGGGTTCGCGCCCATATCGCGCCGCGTGGCTCGGAGTGTCCCCTGCCCCGGTAGTCCGCGAAGGTCGTGACGCGCACGAGCTCGAGCGGCGCGCGGCTCAACAGGGCGTGTCCGTAGTATCCGACGCCACGCCGGAACGTACGGCAGAAGAGGAGCGTCATCCCGAGGGCGCTCGCGAGATCGCGCGCGTGGTGCGCGCCTTCGGCGTCGTCCGTCTCCGGTGCGTCGAGCTCCTGGAGCGCGATGAGATCGGGGTCGGCCTCCGCGCAGACCTCCGTGATGTCGTCGATCGAGTCCACGCCGCCGCGCCCGATGCAGCGGTGGACGTTGTACGTCATGACCCTGAAGCGCGACATCGCGCCGGAAGCTAGGTAATCGCGACGCTCTCGTCGAGCGTACGGAACACGCGTTGCAGCGAGCACCGCAGTGATCGAGCCGAGCAGTTCGACGGTCGAGCATGCGCGGCGGAGCTTCGGCCGCCTGCGCGACCACGTCCGCTTCCTCGGCGAGCTCTTCGTCGAAGCCGCCGGACGTTTCTCGGACAACGAGGGGTTCCGGCTCGTCGCCGCCTTCTCCTACTACCTGACCTTCTCCATCTTCCCGCTGCTCCTGCTCGCGATAACCATCGTCGGTTTCGTCCTCGGCGACAGCGACGCAGCTCGAGCGCGACTCCTCGACGCGATCGCGAGCGAGGGCACGCCCGTCCACGAGGTCCTCGACCGATCGCTGGGAGCGCTGCAACAGAGCCGAGGCGTGCGCGGCCTGTCGGCGAGCGTCGGGCTCGTCACGCTCCTGTTCAGCGCGAGCGGTGCGTTCGTGGAGTTCGACGCGTCCATGAACCGCATCTGGGGCGTGCCGCGCGAGAACACGAACGGCGTCGTCGAGTCGCTCCGCCAGTTCGTGCGCGAGCGGCTCGTCGGCTTCGCGATCGTGGCCGCGCTCGGGCTCACGCTGCTCGTCTCGCTCGTCGCGAGCTCGCTCTTGACCGCCTTCGTGGCGCGCGCGCGATCGGAGATCGATCTGGCGTTCTGGCCGGGGATCGTCCGCGCCGCGACGCTCGTGCTCACGATCGTCATTCTCGCCGCGCTCTTCACCGCCGCCTTCCACCTCGTCCCGCGCACGCGACCGCCCATCCGCGCCGTCGTGGGCGGCGCCGTCCTCACGTCCGTGCTTCTCACCGCGCTTCGCGAGCTGTTCGCTTCGTACCTCTCGAACCTCGCGAGCTACTCGGCATACGGAGTCGCGGGCGGCGTGCTGGCGCTCGCGACGTACATCTACATGTCGAGCGTCGTCATCTTCTTCGGCGCGCAGCTCACGCGCGTCCACGCCGAGAAGCTCGGGGCCGTCGCTCGGCGCTCGTGCGACGAGGACTGACTCCGAGCGCGCTCCGTCAGCTCCGGTCCGGCTGCGCGACCGCGTTGGCGAAGAGGATGCCCGCCCGGTACCCCGAGCGCGCGTAGCGGATCTCCGATCGCTTCACTCCGTCCGCGCCGTAGGTACGGAGGACGTTCTCCGCGGGAGCTTTGCCGGCGGGCGGCGTCCCGAACCCGCCGGGCTGGGGCGCCGTCTCCGTCGCGGTGGTCGCGCGCCAGCGGATCGTGCCGTCGGAAGAGACGCACGCGACGCAGGGCTTCTCGGCGCCGGAGGTCGTCCCGTCCGCGAGCACGAGATCGGTCCCGCACACGAGGCCGGCGTCGGGGGTGAAGCCCAGCGTCACCGTCCCGACGTGTCGTCCGGTCGCGAGGTCGACGCACACGACCGACTCCCCGCACGTCGCGAGCACACGGTTGCCGACGCGGAACATCCGCTGGATGGCCGCCTCCGCGACGAAGTGCCACCGGATCGCGCCGCTCGCGTGATCGAACGCGACGAGCGCTCGGCCCATGCACACGACGACGGGTTCGGCGAACGCTTGCGCCTGCGGCGCCGGAGGCGGGTAATTCATGTGCTCGATCTACCGCATCCTCGCTCCGGCTCACCAGGGGGAGCGTCCGGAGGCGGCCCTCAGCGCGCCACGGCTCGTGTCGCGATCCCGGCGGCGTGCGGGACGCCCTCCTCCCGCCTCGCGGGCTCCGGCTTCTCGACGCGAGCCTCGAGCTTCACGGTCAGGCGCACCTCGCTGTCGGTGACCGTCACGTCCCCATCGATCGCGGCGATCTCGAACAGCCGCGCCGGCCCGATTCGCGCGGGCAGCGGGAGCCGCTTCGAGAGGGTGCGCGAGAAGTCCCAGGCGAGCTTGCGCCGGTTCTGGGCGATGCCGTCGCGCAGGACGTCCGCGATCTTCTCGTCGAGGAACCCGGGCACGAGCTTCATCTCGAGCGCCTCCACGATTGGGTCGAACGCGAGCACACGCGCACGACCGCGAGCGGCGATCCGCGGCACGAGCATCATCTGCCACGTCGGCAGCTTGATCGTGATGCCCACGCCCGCGACGTCCCACGCGATCCGCGCGTCGCCTCGCACGCGCAAGCCGTGACCGGGCACGAGCGTCACGAACCGAGGGCGGCCGAGCGTCACGGCGCGACCGCGGCGCTCGTCGATGGCGATGCGCAGCGGTGTGATGGCATCGATGAGGGCGACGAGCTCGTCCTTCGTGACGACGGCGGAGAGGAGCATGGAGTCGAGCGCTCGAGGATCACGTAGCGGGCGCGCGACGCCCGAAGATCAGCGAGAGCGCGCCGAGCACGAGGAAGACGAAGAACAGGATCTTCGCGATCCCGGCGGCGCTCGAGGCGATCCCGCCGAAGCCGAGGATGGCAGCGACGAGGGCGATGACGAAGAAGACGGCGGCCCAGTAGAGCATGGTGGATGGCCCTTCGCAGGTGGGTTCGGGGTGGGGCCGTTGCGAGGAGCATGCCCGCGCGCGGCGGCGCTGAGCGCCGCCGCAGTCCTCAGACCTCAGTCCTCAGTCCTCAGCGAATGACCTCGTCGGTTCCTGCGACGTGGAGCTCGGACTGCGCCGGTCATCGCCACCGGCCAGCGCCTGTTCGGGAACGGGAACGGGAACGGGGGTGCGGCGGACG
>Ga0207874_1002315_pt1 | contig 18347 bp, 18 predicted proteins | sample HigsolmetaAR201D_FD_184833 | JGI IMG/M metagenome (GOLD analysis project Ga0207874, IMG submission 184833) | Ionic liquid and high solid enriched microbial communities from the Joint BioEnergy Institute, USA - AR20-1-D (SPAdes) (version 2) ...
GGCGGAAGTGTGCGCGGGTTGTCTAGGGTAGACGCATGTGGGTCTGGTGCCGGTGCGGCCGGCGACACTACGGTCCCTACGGCGCGGCCGGGCTGGTCCTCATCAACGACCTGGGACAGGTGCTGCTCGCGCACCGCTCCGAGTTCGTGCACTTCGCCGGCACCTGGTCGTTTCCCGGCGGCGCGCTGGAGGAGGGGGAGACACCCGCCGACGCCGCCCTGCGGGAGTTGCACGAGGAGATCGGGGTGCCCCCGACCGTCGTCTCCGTGGTCACCACCGTCGCGGGCATGGACCACGAGGTATGGCGCTACACCTATGTGCTGGCCCGGCTGAACGCTCAGTGGACCGACGTGCCGTTCGCCCCGAACTGGGAGACCGAGGCGGTCGCCTGGCTCACCCCCGACGCCTTCGACAGCGTGCCGCTGCACCCGGACCTGGCCGCCGACCTGCCCACGCTGCGCCCCGCCCTGGCCACCGTGATCGGCGCGCCCCCGCGTCCGGCGACGCCCGCGGAGCGGACAACGGAGACACTGCTGGACCGGCAGCCGTAGGCCCGCGCCGGCCGGGCTCCGGTGGGACTACAGCACGACCAGCGCGCGATCCGTACGGTTGAGCCGCTCGGCTCCGTCCACTGTGCACACGACGATGTCCTCGATGCGAGCCCCATGGCGGCCGGGCAGGTAGATGCCGGGCTCGATGGAGAAGGCCATGCCGGGTTCGAGAGCCAGGTCGGAGCCGGCCACGATGTACGGCTCCTCGTGCACATCCAGCCCGATGCCGTGCCCGGTGCGGTGCACGAAGTACTCGCCGTACCCGGCCGCGGCGATCATGTCCCGACCGATGGCGTCGAGCTCTGAGGCCGGCAGCCCGGGCCGTACGGCCGCCACCTGCGCCTGCTGGGCCGAGCGCAGGACCTCGTAGTACGCCGCGAACTCCGCCGGCGGCTCGCCGACCGCTTCACCCCGACGACGATCGCCAGCACGACGGCCCCGGCCACGGCCACGACGCCGACGACGACGCCGGTGACGATGGGTCGGGTGACGATCGCGCCGAAGCCCCGGCCGACCGCGACGCGCGAGAACCGGCTGTCGGGGCTGGTCGCCGAGACGTGGTACACGCCCGGCTCGTCCGCGTGGAAGCTGTAGACCGCGCGCCCCTCGTGCCCGGCGACGTCGTAGGTCACCTCGGACGAGTACTCGCGCACCGCGACGAGGCTGCCGGAGGGGTCGGTCACCTCGACCACCAGCTCCGGCGGCGCCACCGGGTCGCTGGTGTCGGCGCCCGAGTACTCGTGGTAGATCGTGTAGCCGCCGGGGTCCTCGATGTGCACGTCGAGCTCGGCGGGGACGCGCGCCCGCTCGAAGTCCTGGACGGCGTCCGTGTAGCGGATCGCCGCCTGCACGAGGAACACGACGGCCGCGACGACGCCGATGGCGGCGATGGCACCGGCGACCGCGAACCACCACCTCGACGGTCGGACGAGCTGGTCGCTCACCACCGGCGGGGGTGGTGGCGCCGGGCGGTGGGAGACGGGCTGCATGCGCTCATGCTGTCCCACCGCCCGGGGCGCCCGCATCGGGGACATCCCCCACCGGCGCGGGCGCGGCGGCGAGCCGCTGGGCCACGAGGGCGAGCTGGTCGTCCGGCTGCACGACCGCGATGCGGACGTGCCCCGCCCCGGCCTCGCCGTAGAACTCGCCGGGCGACACGACGGCGCCGGCCGTCCGGGCGAGCCACCGGGCCAGCGCCCAGGCGTCGCCGCCCGGCGCCGGCACCCACAGGTAGAACGTGCCGGCCGGCGCCGGGCACTCGACGCCGGCCTCCACCAGCGCGGCCCGCAGCAGGTCGAGCCGCCGGCGGTACCGCTCGCGCTGGAGCTCGACGTGCTCGTCGTCGTCCAGTGCCACCACGGCGGCCGCCTGGACCGGGCCCGGCACCATGAAGCCGGCGTGCTTGCGCACCTCGGACAGGTAGCGCACGAGCTCGGGGTCGCCGGCGTAGAAGCCGACGCGGGCCCCGGCCAGGTTCGACCGCTTCGAGAGCGAGTGGACGGCGAGGACCCCCTCCGTGCCCTCGGCCAGGATCGTGCGGCCCGGCCCCTGCCAGGTGAACTCGATGTAGCACTCGTCCGAGAGCACCGGCACGCCGTGGTCCCGCCCCCACGCCGCCGCGGCGGCGAGGTCGGCGAGCTCGCCGGTCGGGTTGGCGGGCGAGTTCACCCACAGGCACAGCGCCCGGGCGGCGTCGCCGGCGTCGATCTCGTCCAGCGACCGGTAGGGCACGGCCCGGCACCCGGCCAGCGTCGCGCCCATCGCGTAGGTCGGGTAGCTCGTCGCCGGGTAGAGGACGGTGTCGCGGCTGGGGGTGCGCAGCCGCAGCCAGTGGGGCACGCCGGCCACCAGCTCCTTGGTGCCCACGCACGCGGCGACGTGGGCCGGGTCGACCTCGGCCCCGAACCGCCGGGCCAGCCACCGGGCCGCCGCCTCCCGGAGCGCCGCCGTCCCGACCGACGGCGGGTAGCCACGCTCGGCGCCGGAGATCCCGAGCGCCCGCACGACGGCCGGCGGCGGCGGGTCGCAGGGCGTGCCGATCGACAGGTCCACGGCGCCGCCCGGGAGCGCGGCCGCCACCCGGCGCAGGTCGTCGAGGCGGTCGTAGGGGTACGGCGGCGGGCGGAAGCCGGGCGCCGCCCGGGGATCGGTCGCGGTCACGTCGACACCACGTACTCGCGGAAGCGGCCGGCCGTGGCGTCGTCGAACCGACCCCGGAGGTGCATGCCGCCCTCGCCGGGCTCCTCGTGCAGCACCTCGCCCGCCCGGTGGGCGGCGGCGAGCAGGTCGCCCCGGTCGAACGGGATGACGAGGTCGAGCACCGTCGTCATCGCCCGGAGGCGGTCACCGATCGTCGCCAGCAGGCGGTCGACGCCCTGGCCGGTGACGGCGCTGAGCGCCACCGACCCCTCGTGCTCCTCGCGCAGCCGCTCGGCGGCCTCCGGCGCGAGGTCGGCCTTGTTGAACGCCAGCAGCTCGGGCACCCGGTCGGCGCCGATCTCGCAGAGCACCGTGCGCACGGCCCGTATGTTGCCCTCCACGTCGGGGGCGCTGGCGTCGACGACGTGGACCAGCAGGTCGGCGTCGACCGCCACGTCGAGCGTCGAGCGGAAGGCCTCGACGAGCTGGTGCGGCAGCTTGCGGATGAAGCCGACGGTGTCGGTGAGCAGCACGGTCTCGCCGCCGGGCAGCGACAGCCGCCGGGTCGTGGCGTCGAGCGTGGCGAACAGGCGGTCCTCGACGAGGACGCCGGCGTCGGTCAGCCGGTTGAGCAGCGTCGACTTGCCGGCGTTCGTGTAGCCGACGATCACGACCTTGGCGAGCTGCCCGCGGCGGCGGGCCTTGCGCTGCGTCCGGCGGTGGCGCTCGATGTCCCGCAGGTCGGCCTCGAGCTTGTGGATGCGCCGGACGATGCGGCGCCGGTCGACCTCGAGCTGGGTCTCGCCGGGGCCGCGGGTGCCGATGCGGGCGGCACCGCCGGCCGCCGACATGCCGCCGGCCTGCTGCGACAGGGCGCCGGCCTGCCGGCGGAGCCGGGGCAGCCGGTAGCGCAGCTGGGCCAGCTCGACCTGGGCCTTGCCCTCCTGGCTGTGGGCGTTCTGGGCGAAGATGTCGAGGATGACCGCGGTGCGGTCGATGGCCGTCCGGCCCAGGAGCTTCTCGAGGTTGTACTGCTGCGCCGGGGTCAGCTCGTTGTCGAACACCACCGTGTCGCAGTCGGTGGCGAGGGCGACCTCCCGCAGCTCCTCGGCCTTGCCGCGGCCGACGTAGGTCGGCGGGTCGGGCGCCGTCCGGCGCTGCTGGACCCGGGCGACCACGTCGGCGCCCGCCGTGTCGATGAGCAGCTCGAGCTCGTCGAGCGAGGCCTCGGTCTCCTCGACGGTCTCGGGCGGGATGGTCACGCCCACGACGACGATCTTCTCGCGGAAGCTGCGATCGATCAGCGCCACGGCGACACCCCCAGCACGACCTCGGCGACGTAGGTGGCCGGCCCCCGGAGGCGCACGGGGTCGTCCTCGCCCGGGCCGAGCGCCACCTCCACCCGACCGCCGGGCATGGCCACCGGGACCCGGTCGCCGGCCAGGCCCCAGCGGCGGGCCGCGGCGGCCGAGGCGCAGGCCCCGGTGCCGCAGGCCCGGGTCGGGCCGACGCCGCGCTCGTAGGGCCGGATGACGACCGTGTCGCCCTCGGTGGTGAGCAGGTGCACGTTGGCGCCCCCTGGGATCTTGGCGTTGACCGACTCCCCCACCGCCACGAGGTCGACCTCGGCGGCGGCCTCGGCCGGGGCCGCCGACAGGTCGAGGACGAGGTGGGGGTTGCCGACGTCGACGAGCAGCGCCCGCCCGATGGCCCCGCCGGTCCACTCGGGGGCCTCGCCCGTGATGCGGGCGGTGCCCATGTCGACCGACAGGTCGAGCGTGACCTCGTCGAGACGCCCGTGGACGGCGACGGTGCGGAGGCCGGCGTCGGTGGCGACGGCGATCTCGTCGCCGTCCGCGCCCGGCCAGCCGCCGAGCCGGAGCGCCTGCGCGAAGCACCGGATCCCGTTGCCGCTCATCTCGGCCCGGGAGCCGTCGGCGTTGCGCAGCTCCATGCGGGCGACGGCGGCCTCGCCGGGGGCCGCCGGCACGGCGCGCATCACGCCGTCGGCGCCGACCCCCGTGTGCCGGTCGCAGAGCTGCCGGGCGATCTCGGCATCGAGCGGGTGCGTGGCCTCGGGGTCGAGCAGGACGAGGAAGTCGTTGCCGAGGCCGTGGTGCTTCGTCAGGCGCATGTCACCGACCAGTGTGCCCGACGCCCGGCGCCGGGCGGCGCGGATTCCCGCCCGCCCGCTCGACCTCGGCCTCGAGCGCCGGCAGGAGGGCGGCAGGGTCCTCGTCGGCGTCGAGCCACCGGATGCGGGGGTCGCGCCGGAACCACGACGCCTGCCGGCGGGCGAAGCGGCGGGTGCGGCGGACCGCCAGCTCGAGGGCCTCGTCGAGCGACGCCTCGCCCTCCAGGTGCGCGATCAGCTCCCGGTACCCGAGCGCCTGGCGGGCCGTGCGGGACATGCCCCGGGGGTGGGCGAGCAGGCGGCGGACCTCGTCGAGGAAGCCGGCGGCCATCTGCTGCTCGTAGCGCGCCGCGATGCGCCGGGCCACGACCTCGTGGGGCAGGCGCACGCCGACCAGGTGGAAGCGGCTGGGCGGGTAGACGTCGAGGCCGGGGCCGTACGACGAGAACGGGCGCCCGCTCCCGAGCGTGACCTCGAGGGCCCGGATGACGCGCCGGCGGTTGGTCGGCTCCATGCGGCCGGCCGCCACCGGGTCGAGCTCGCGCAGGCGCCGGTGGAGCCCGACGGTGTCGGGATCGGCCTCGAGCGCCGCCCGCACCTCGGGGTAGCGGCCGGGCACCTGCAGGTCGTCGACGACCGCCCGCAGGTACAGGCCCGTGCCCCCCACGAGCAGGGCCCGGTGCCCCCGGGCGGTGATCTCGGCCACCGCCCGCCGGGCCTCCCGGGCGAACCAGGCGACGGTGAAGTCCTCCCAGGGGTCGACGACGTCGATCAGGTGGTGGGGCACCTCGGCCCGCTCCGCCGGGGTCGGCTTGGCGGTGCCGATGTCCATCCCCCGGTAGACCTGCATGGAGTCGACCGAGACGATCTCGATCGACGGGTCGCGGCGCGCGAGCTCGAGGGCGAGCGCGGACTTGCCCGACGCCGTCGTGCCCACGATCGCCACGTGCGGTCCGGGAGGGGTCTGCGACATCGCGCCGGACGGTACCGCCGCCGACCCGGGATCGGCGCCAGGACCAGGACTCCGGTGGGGGCGATGCGGGTAGCCACGTCCCCGTCGGACGACGTGAGGAGGTGGCCCCATGGAGGTACACGTCGGTGACCGGGTGGTCGTCGAGGGCGCGAAGGTGGGGCAGCCGCCCCGTCGGGGCGAGGTCGTCGAGATCGTCCGGGGCGCCGCCGGCGACCGGCTGCGCGTCCGCTGGGAGGGCACGGACCACGACACGCTCCTCGCGCCGGGCACGGACGTCCGCATCGAGCCCCGCCAGGAGCGGCGGCCGGACCGCATCGGCCTGCGCGTCGACATCTCGCTGACCGAGGACGCCGACCACACCGACGCCGTCGCCCGCCTGCGGCTGGGCGACCGCGAGTTCTCGGGCTGGGGTCGGGCCCGGCGGCACCCCACCGACCCCGAGATGCCGGTGGTCGGCGAGGAGCTGGCGATCGCCCGGGCCCTGTCGGACGTCTCACACCAGCTCGTCGGCGCCGCCGCGGGCGCGCTGGAGCAGGCGCTCGGCAAGCCCGTCGCGCTCCACGTCTGACGCCCCGCCCGCGGGTGGCGTCAGGCCGGGCGGAGGTCCTTGGCGAAGAAGAGCGACAGGAGGTCGGTCTCGTAGCGCCCGTAGCCGGCGATGCGGTGGTAGCCGGCCGACTTGTAGAGGCGGACCGCCTCGGGCTGGCGGACGCCGGTCTCGAGGCGGACCCGCCGGTAGCCGAGCGCGACCGCCTCGGCCTCCAGCGCCGCCAGCAGCGCCCGGCTGATCCCCCGCCCGCGGGCCTCGGGCACCACGTACATGCGCTTGATCTCGGCCAGCCCGGGGCGGCCGTCGCGGTCGGGCCGCAGCGCGCCGCAGCCCACGGGCCGGCCGTCCAGGCGGGCGACCAGGAAGACGCCGTGGGGCGGCGACACCTGGTCGGCGGTCACGAGCTGCTCGCCGCTCAGCTCGGGGTTCCCCTCGCCGGGCTCGACGTCCGCGGCGTAGCGGACCTCGAGGTCGGCCATCAGCTCGTCGATCAGGTGCCGGGAGTCGGGTGCGTCGAACGGCTCGGCGGCGATGGTGAGCGCACCGTCCCCGGCCGCGCCGACCGCGCCGCCACCACCCGGGCGTGCCCGGTCGCCCGGCGGGGCGAGCCCGCCCTCGGGCAGGGCGCTCATACGGCGGCGACGGGGATGCGGGTGCGGTGCCGTGCCGGCGCCGTCACCTCGACCAGCTCGCCGACGAGGTGGTGCGGCGCCGCGTCGGTGACCCGCACGGTCGCGTAGGTGCCCGGCCGCAGGCGCTCCGGCGTGCGGAAGTGCACGAGCTTGTTGTGCTCCGTGCGGCCGGTGGTGACCGACGGGTCCTTGCGGGAGGGGCCCTCGACCAGGACCTCCTCGACCTGGCCGATCCGGGCCCGGTGGCGGGCCAGCGCCGACCGCTCGACGACGACCCGCAGCCGCTCGAAGCGCTCGCGGCACACCTCGGCGGGCACGAACTCGTCGACCCGCTCGGCCGCCTCGGTGCCGGGCCGGGGGCTGAAGATGAACGTGTAGGCGCTGTCGTAGCCGGCCTCGGCCACGACCTCGAGCGTGCGCTCGAAGTCGTCGTCGGTCTCGCCGGGGAAGCCGACGATGATGTCGGTGGTCACCGCCAGGTCGGGCATGGCGGCCCGGGCGGCGGCCAGCCGCTCGAGGTAGCGCTCGGCCGTGTAGCCCCGGTGCATGGCGGCCAGCACCCGGTCGCTGCCCGACTGGAGGGGCAGGTGGAGGTGGCGGCACACCTCGGGCACCTCGGCCATGGCGGCGATGGTCTCGGGCCGGAGGTCCTTGGGGTGGGGGCTCGTGAAGCGGACCCGCCGGATGCCGTCGACCGCGCCCACCGCCCGGAGCAGGTCGGCGAACAGCGGCCGCACCCGCACGTCCTCGCCGGCCCGCCGGCGGGCCAGGGTGAGGTCGCGGCCGTAGCTGTTGACGTTCTGCCCGAGCAGCGTGACCTCGGTGACGCCCTCGGCGGCGAGGGTCCGCACCTCGTCGACGACGTCGTCGAAGGGACGGCTGATCTCGCGGCCCCGCACCGCGGGGACGATGCAGAAGGCGCAGTTGTTGTCGCAGCCGATCTGGATGGTGACCCAGGCGGCGTACGGGACCTCGCGCCGGGCGGGCAGCGCGGAGGGGAACGCCTCGTGGTCGTCGGCGACGGTCTCCTCGAGGATCTCGACGATCGAGCGGCCGGCGGCCCGCTGCTCGGCCACCAGCTCGGCGGCCCGCCCGACGTTGTGGGTGCCGAACACGACGTCGACGTGCGGCGCCCGCTCGAGGATGCCCTCGCGGTCCTTCTGGGCCAGGCAGCCGCCGACGACGATCTGCATGTCCGGCCGCCGGGCCTTCAGCGCCTTGAGCTGCCCGAGGTGGCCGTAGAGCTTGTTGTCGGCGTTCTCGCGGATGCAGCAGGTGTTGAGCACCACGACGTCGGCCGACTCGACCGAGTCGGCCGGACGCATGCCGTCGGCCTCGAGGAGGCCGGCGATGCGCTCGGAGTCGTGCTCGTTCATCTGGCACCCGAAGGTGCGCACGAAGTAGGTCTTCTCGCTCATCACCTGCAGCCGGGGCGTGTGGCACCGCCGTGGCACGCGACGGAGGACGGACCCCGTCAGGCTACGCGACCGCCCCCGGCGGCCCCACACCGTGTCCGGGGTGGTGGCGCGGTGCGAGGGCCGACCGCCGCAACGACCCCCGCACCGGCGACCCGGTCAGTCGTCGAGCGTGATGGGCAGGTTGTCGGCGCCCTCGTCGTCGGTGCCGCCCGCCGGGCTGCCGATGCCCAGCTGCGAGCGGATCCGCTCGGAGATCTCGACCATGACCTCGGGGTGGTCGAGCAGGAACTGCTTGGCGTTCTCCCGGCCCTGCCCCAGCTGCTCGCCCTCGTAGGTGTACCAGGCCCCCGACTTCTTCACGAGGCCGAGGTCGACGCCGATGTCGAGCAGGGAGCCCTCGCGGCTGATGCCCTTGCCGTACATGATGTCGAACTCGGCCTGCTTGAACGGCGGGGCGCACTTGTTCTTGACGACCTTGACCCGGGTGCGGTTGCCCACGATCTCGACGCCGTCCTTGATCGACTCGATGCGGCGGATGTCGAGCCGCACGGAGGCGTAGAACTTCAGCGCCCGCCCGCCCGGCGTCGTCTCGGGCGACCCGAACATGACGCCGATCTTCTCGCGGAGCTGGTTGATGAAGATGGCGATGGTGCGGGACTTGTTGAGGTTGCTGGTCAGCTTCCGCAGCGCCTGCGACATGAGCCGGGCCTGGAGGCCGACGTGCGAGTCGCCCATCTCGCCCTCGATCTCGGCCCGGGGGGTGAGCGCCGCCACCGAGTCGACGACGACGACGTCGATGGCGCCGGAGCGCACCAGCATGTCGGCGATCTCGAGCGCCTGCTCCCCGGTGTCGGGCTGGGAGATGAGCAGCTCGTCGATGTCGACGCCGATGGCCTGGGCGTAGACCGGGTCGAGCGCGTGCTCGGCGTCGATGTAGGCGCAGATGCCGCCGTTGCGCTGCGCCTCGGCCACGACGTGGAGGGCGAGGGTGGACTTGCCCGACGACTCGGGGCCGTAGATCTCGGTGATGCGCCCCCGGGGCAGGCCGCCGATGCCGAGGGCCAGGTCGAGCGAGAGCGCGCCGGTCGAGATGGCCTCGATGGCCATGGCGCCCTTCTCGCCCATCCTCATGACCGAGCCCTTGCCGAACTGCTTCTCGATCTGGCTGAGGGCCATCTCGAGGTTCTTCTGTCGATCCACCGGTGTGGTCCTTTCTGCGGTGGGCGGTCCGTGGCACGTGGCCCGCACGTCGGGCGGGCCGGAGCGATCTCGACCGGCAGGTGACCCTGCCGGCACACCGACCCTAGGGACCGGGTGTGACACCTTCGGGGTGGCACCGGACCGGGGCCCGGCGTCTGGCGAGGACGACACGACTGTAGTTTCGAACGCCTGTTCGTTCAAGCACCCGCCGAGGGCGCCGGGTCGAGCCCGCGGACGTGCAGCACCTCGTAGCGGGCCGGGCCCGCCCCCAGGTGGCTGCGCACGAGGGCCACCTCGCGCACGGCGAAGGTCCGGTCGAGCTCCTCGCCGAGCAGGCCGCGGGCCGAGCCGCCCCGCCGGACCCGGGCCAGGGTCAGGTGGCCGCGGAACGGCCTGTCCCCCACCGGCTCGCCGATCCCGGCCGTCGCCGCCACGACCGCGGCCGCCAGCCCGTCGAGCCCGGCGACCGGCAGCATGACGACGCCCCGGCCCAGCAGGCCGACCCGGGGCCCGATGCGGGCCTCGGCCGCGGGCAGCACCGCCCGGTCGAGGGCGGCCACGACGGGCGCCGGGTCGTCGACCTCGCCGAGGAAGCGCAGCGTGACGTGCCACTGCTCGCGCGTCGTCCAGCGCACGCCCGGGCGCGCCGGGCGCCGCAGGCGGGCGACGGCGTCGAGCACGGTGTCGGGCGGGGTGACCGCCACGAACAGGCGCACGACCGCAGTCTCGCAGAGCCGGCCCGGGCCCGGTCGCACCCGCGATCCGGCGTCGCCGACCAGCTCATCGGCACATGAGGGACGCCAGAACCGGCGGACCGCGCCCGGTCGACCTCTCCACCGACGATCCGGCGTCCCTCATCCGCACATCCCCACCCGAGGGACGCCGGAACAGGGGGACCACGCCGGGACGGAGGACCGCGCCCGCTCGTCGCGTCGGCCGCCGACCGCCGGGGGTGACTGGCGCCGCCACCCCGCGCCGCGGCACGCTCCCGGCATGCCGATGGGGCGCGAGGAGCGCGGGGCCGACGGCCCGCCGGCCGGGGACGGACCGCGTCGCGCCCGCTGGCGGGCCCTGCTCGCCACCCCGCGCCGGCGGCGCGTGGCGGCCGGGATCGCCGCCGTGGCCGTGCTCGCGACGGCCGCCGCCGTCGTCGCCGTCACCGGCGAGGAGGACGCGGCACCGGAGCCGACCACCACCACCACGACGACCACGACCACGACGACCACCACGCCGCCGACGACGCAGCCGGCGCCCGTCTACCCGCTCACCGGCCTGCCGGTCACCGACCCGGCGGTCGCCGCCCGCCCGACGCTCGCGGTGAAGATCGACAACGTCGAGCCCAGGTCCCGGCCCCAGTACGGGCTGAACCAGGCCGACGTCGTCTACGAGGAGCGGGTCGAGGGGGCCGTCACCCGCTTCCTCGCCCTGTTCCACTCCCACGACGCCATGGCCGTCGGGCCGGTGCGGTCGGCCCGCACGACCGACATCGGGCTCTACCAGCCCATGGGCACGCCGCTGTTCGCGTGGTCGGGGGCCAACGCCCACTTCGCCCGGCGCGTGCGCGAGACGCGCATCGTCGACATCGGCTACGACGCCCAGCCCGGCCTCTACAGCCGGGTCGGCGACCGCCCCGCGCCCCACAACCTGATGCTCCACGCGACGAGCGACGTCTGGGCCCGCGACTGGCCGGGCGCGACGCCGCCGAACTCGCAGCTGTTCAGCTACCGGACGCCCGGCGAGCACGCCCGGGGCGGCACGCCGACCCGGGGCGTGCGCATCGTCTTCGCCACCGGCGCCGGCTCGGCGCCCGTCGAGTACGTGTGGAACGGCTCCGGCTGGGCCCGCTACCAGGCCGGCACGCCGCACCTCGACGCCGAGGGGGTGCAGGTCGCGCCCGAGAACGTGATCGTCCGCTACACCGCCTACGGCAGCAGCGGCGTCAACGACCAGTTCGGCGTGCCCATCCGCGAGGCCCAGCTCGTCGGCGAGGGGCAGGCCCTGGTGCTGACCGACGGGCAGGCCTTCAACGCCCGGTGGGTGAAGCCCTCCCTCGAGATGCCGACCCAGTACTTCCACGAGTCGGGCGGCGAGATGCCGCTGACCCCCGGCCGCACCTGGGTGGCGATCGCCGAGCCCGGCACCACCACCTTCCTGCCCTGGTGACCCGCGGGCCCGCTCGGGCCGGTCGCGCCGGCGGCGGGTCGGCCGCTCCCCCGGTCGCCGGTCAGCGGCTGCCGAACGTCGTGGCGGTCGCCCCCGTCAGCAGGCGGCGCAGCAGGTCGAGGAGCGAGATGCAGGAGAACTCGCGCACCCGGTCCCGGTCACCGGGCAGGCGCACGAGCGTCGTGACCGGCTCCCGGTCGCCGACGACCGCCCCGAGCCACACCGTGCCGGGCGGGTGGCCCTCGAGGCTGTCGGGCCCGGCCACGCCGGTGACGCCCAGCCCGACGTCGGCCCCGAGCAGGTCGCGCACGCCGGTCGCCATGGCCGCGGCCGTCTCGCTCGTGACGACCGGGCCCTCCGGCACCTTCAGCACGTCGAACTTCACCTCGGGCGCGTAGGAGACGACGCCGCCCCGGAACCAGTCGCTGGCCCCGGGCACGGCCACGAGCCGCGACGCCACCAGGCCGCCGGTCAGCGACTCGGCGACGGCCAGGGTCAGCCCCCGCGCCACGAGCAGCGAGGCCACGGCGTGCTCCATGGTCTCGCCGTCGACGCCGAAGACCAGGTCGCCGAGCAGCTCGCGGACGACCGCCTCCTCGGCCGCCAGCCGGCGCTCCGCCGCCTCCTCGTCGTCGGCCTTGACCGTGATGCGGACCTTCAGCCCCTCGATGCCGCTGGCCTGGAACGCCAGGGTCGGGGCGTCCGGACCGGCGTCGTCGAGCTCGGCCATGTGGTCGGCCAGCCGCTCGGCCAGGCCCGACTCGGACTCGCCCCAGGTCCGCAGCGTGCGCGACCGGATGACCGCCCCCTTGCCCGCCCGGCGGGCCAGGTCGGGCAGGACCGCCTCCCGCACGATCTGGCGCATCTCGTAGGGGACGCCGGGCACGGCGTAGATCACCTTGTCCCCCACCGGGCAGACGAGGCCCGGGGCGGTGCCGGGCTGCGGGTCGGCGATGGCCGTGGCGCCCCGGGGGACGAGGGCCTGGCGCATGTTGTTGGCCGGCATGCGCCGGCCCCGGGCGGCGAAGCGCTCGAGGATGCGGTCGGCCACCTCGTCGTCGTGCTCGAGGGGGACGCCCATGACCCGGGCGATGGCGTCGCGGGTGATGTCGTCCTGGGTCGGCCCGAGCCCACCGCAGACGATCACCGCGTCGGCGCGGGACAGCGCGAGCTCGAGGGCGCCGACGATGCGCTCGAGGTTGTCGCCCACGACCTGGCCGTGGGTGTGGTCGATGCCGGCCAGGGCCAGCTGCTCGCCGATCCAGGCCGAGTTGGTGTCGACGATCTCGCCGAGCAGCAGCTCGGTGCCGACCGCCACGACCTCACAGCGCACCGTGGGACCTCCTCGTCGACCTCCGCGGGCTCGCGCCCGACCGGCCGGTCACCGCCGGACCCCCGCCGCGGTCGTGACCCGGCTGCCCGCGACCAGGTACTGGGCGCCGCTGACGAGCGTGAGCACCACCGCGACCCACAGCGCGGCCGCCGGCAGCCACGCGTGGTCCTCCAGCGCCGGCACCAGCGCCAGGGCGACGGCCAGCGACTGCACCACCGTCTTCACCTTGGCCAGGAACGTGGCCGGCACGGCCAGCCCCCGCCGCCCCCAGTACGACCGGAAGGCGGAGATGGCCGCCTCGCGCAGCGTGATCAGCGCGACGGGCAGCCACCAGAAGCCGTCCGAGGCCACGATGGCCCACATCGCGCCGATGACCAGCGCCTTGTCGGCCAGCGGGTCGAGGAACGCGCCCGAGCGCGTCGTCCCGTGGCGGCGGGCCAGGAAGCCGTCGAGGCCGTCGGTGGCGGCGAGCACGCACCACAGCAGCAGGACGGCGTACGAGCGCTCGGAGGCGGCGATCACCACCCACAGCGGCGGGGCCAGCAGCAGGCGCCCCACCGTCACGGCGTTGGCCGGGGTGACCAGGGCCGACGGGCCGAACGAGCTCGCCACGGCCGTCAAACGGGTACGGCCTCGAGATCGGGGCCCGCCGCGCCCTCGATCCGCACCTTCACCAGCTCGCCGACCGCCAGGGTCGGCGGAACGGCCACGATGCCGTCGATCTCCGGGGCCTCCCGGTGGCTCCGGGCCACGCCGGGGGCGTCGACCAGGACCTCGGTCACGGTCCCGATCAGCGCGTCGCGCCGCCGGGCGGTGATGCCGTCCTGCAGCTCGCGCAGCTCGGCGAGACGGTCGTCGACGAGCTCGGGGTCGACCTCGCCGTCGAGGCCGGCCGCGTAGGTGCCCTCCTCGCGGCTGTAGGCGAAGAAGCCCGCCCAGTCGAGCTCGGCCTCGGCGAGGAAGCGCAGCAGCTCGTCGTGGTCGTCCTCGGTCTCGCCGGGGTAGCCGACGATGAAGCTCGACCGCAGCGCCGCCTCCGGCGCCCGCTCCCGGATCTCGGCGATGCGGCGCAGGAAGCGCTCGCCGTCGCCCCACCGGCGCATGCGGCGCAGCAGGCGGCCCGACGCGTGCTGCAGCGACAGGTCGAAGTAGGGCACCCCCGTGGCGCAGACCGCCTCGACCAGCGCCGGCGTGACGTCGGACGGGTAGAGGTACAGGAGCCGCACCCGGTCGACGCGGCGGGCGACCTCCTCGACCAGCGACACGATCCGCCGCTCCCCCCGGCCCTGGTCGCGCCCGTAGGCGGCGAGGTCCTGCGCGACGAGCACGACCTCGCGCACGCCGCCGGCCGCCAGGGACTCCACCTCGGCGAGCACGGCGTCCATCGGCCGGCTGCGCTGGCGCCCCCGGAACGACGGGATGGCGCAGAAGCCGCAGGCCCGGTCGCAGCCCTCGGCGACCTTGACGTAGGCCCACGGGGCCCGGGCCGGCGGGCGTGGCAGCTCGAGCAGGTCCATCCTCGGCACCGGGCCGCGCCGGGTCGGCCCGAGCGTGACCGGCACGCCGAAGCCGGCCACGGCGTCGACCTCCGGCAGCGCCTCGGCGAGCTCGTCGCCGTAGCGCTCGGCCATGCACCCGGTGACGACCAGCCGCGCCCCGGGGCGGGTGCGCTCGGCGAGGTCGAGGACGGTGTCGATCGACTCCTGCCGGGCCTCCTCGATGAAGGCGCACGTGTTGACGACGACGAGGTCGGCGTCCTCGGGGGCGTCGGCCGGGGCCATCCCCTCCGCCAACATCGTGCCGGTCAGCTTGTCCGAGTCGACCTGGTTCTTCGGACAGCCGAGCGTCTCGACCCAGAAGGAGCGGGGCATCGCCGGCCAGGGTACTGGCCCCCGGCGGCCCGGCCCCATCCCGTCGCCCGGCGCGGTCAGGGCACGAACCAGCTCGTGCGCACCCGGTCCTCGCCCCCGGTGACCAGGCACAGGGGGCGACGGGGGAGGTCGTCGAAGTGGAACCGCCCATCCGCCCCGGCGGCGGCGGTGGCGCTGCCCTCCGGCCAGTGCGCCGCCACCTCGGCGGCGCCCGCCGGGTCGAGCTGCCCGACCAGGCGCACGACCTCGCCGTCGACGTCGACGGTCACCGCGACGGCCCGGCCACCCGCGGCGAAGCGCAGCTCGCGCCGCCCCGGCGCCCGCACGCCGAGCGCGTCCGGCTCGGCCTCGAAGACCAGCCGGGCGCGCGGGAGGTCGCCACCCGCCCACCGGGCCGCGACGCGCGCCGCGCGCCGCCACGACCGGGGGACGGGGTCCGCGGCGGCCACCACCCGCCGCAGCTCGTCGAGGAGCGCGGCGGGGCCACCGCCCGCCGGCCCTGCCGGTGCCGGCCCGGTCACCGCCCGCCCACCCCGCTCATCCCAACCGGCGCTCCAGCTCCCCGAGGCAGGCGTCGCGCGCGCCGGCGACCTCACCGGCCGGCAGGTCGAGGGCGGCGGCGACCTCGCCGTCGGTCACGTCGGGCGCGGCGACCACCCGCAGCAGCCGCCGGCAGTCGGGCGCCAACCGGGCGAAGGCCGCCACCACCGCCTGTGCGCGCGCACCGGTGAGCAGGCCGGCGTCGAGCCCCGCCGGGGCCGCCGCCTCGCCTCGGCGCCGCTGCCACCGGAGGCACTCCCGTCGCGCCGCGGCGGCGATCCAGGGTCCGACCAGGTCCGGGGACCGCAGGTCGCGCAGGTGGTCGGCCAAGCGCAGCCAGACGACCTCGTTGACGCCCGCCGCGGCCACGTCGTCGAGGCCGTGGCCGCGGCAGGTCGCGTGGACCAGCCCGACGTACCGCCCGACCAGCTCCTCCCACGCCTCCTCGTCGCCCTCACGGATCCGCTCGACCAGGTCGGCGACCGGCACCGTCTCCACGGGCGCGCATCCTACGCCGCGCCCGGTGCCGGCCCGCCTACTCGGTGCTCACGGCGTCGAGGACGTCCATGCGGCTGGCCCGCCAGGCCGGCAGCCAGGCGGAGACGAGCCCGAGCACCGCGGCCAGCACCGCCAGCACGGCCAGCGTCGCCACCGGGACCGAGAACTCGGTGAAGCCGTCGTCCCGGAGCACCCGGACGACGCCCCACCCGCCGAACAGGCCGAAGGCCAGCCCGAGGACGGTGCCGTAGAGGGCGATGATGATCGCCTCCCAGCGGATCGCGGCGCGCAGCTGGCGGCGGCGCATGCCCACCGCCCGCAGCAGGCCCAGCTCCCGGGTGCGTTCGAGGATCGACATGGCGATCGTGTTGGCGATGCCGAGCATGGCGATCACGATCGCCAGGACGAGCAGGCCGATGACGAGGTTGAGCAGGATGTCGAGCTGGGACCCGAGCGTCTCCTTGTACTCCTCGACGCTCTGCACCTCGGCCGTCGCGTAGGGCTCGACCAGCTCCTCGATCACCGGCTCGGCCTCGGCCACCGACACGCCGTCGGCGAGCTGCACGAACACCTGGATGTCGCTGGCGTTGGGGAGCGCCGCGGACCAGTCGTCGAGGCTGACCACGACGCTGCCGATGCCCCCGGCGGCACGGGTGTCGTCGTAGATGCCGGCGACCCGCGCCACCCGGGCCTCCTCGGGCCGGCGATCGTCGAGGAACGAGACCCGCACCTCGTCGCCCAGGCCCAGCCCGTGGTCCTCGGCGGTGTCGACGTTGACGACGACCTCGCCCGGCCCGAGATCCGCGTCGCCCTCGACGACGAGGAGGTCGAGCAGCTCGAACGCGCCGGCGGTCGCCCCCGCCACGCCGGTGTCGTCGCCGAGGTCGCCCTCGTCGCCCTCCCCGGGCGCGAAGTCGACGAACGCGGGCGACCACCGCACCGGCGCCACCACCTCGACCTCGGGGAGCTCGGCGACCTCGTCCGCGATCTGGGGCGGCAGGCCGACGACGCCGAAGGTGCCGGAGTCGATGACGAAGTCGCCGGTGAAGCTCTCCTCCAGCGTCCGGTCGATGGACAACCGGATCGACGAGTTGATGACGAAGACGAACGACACCAGGCCGACGCCGATCATCAGCGCCTGCGCCGTGGCCGACGTGCGCTTCGGGTTGCGGCCGGCGTTGACCTGGGCCAGGCGACCGGTGGCGCCGGCCAGTCGGGCCAGCGGCGCGCCGAGCACCCGGCTGACCGGGCGGGCCAGGCCCGGGCTGACGAACAGCAGGCCGAGGAACACGACCGCGACCCCGATGCCCACCGTCGGCAGGTCGCCGCCGACGGCGCCGACGACCACCGCCGTCACGCCGACCACGACCCCCACCAGGCCGATGGCCAGGCGGATGCGGGACTCACCCGCGGTGTCCACCGACACGTCGCGCATCGCCGCGACCGGGCGGACCCGGGACGCCCGCCACGCCGGCACCGCCGCCGAGGCGACGGTGACGACCACGCCGGTGATCAGCGCGGTGGCGACCGAGGTGGGCAGGACGGCCAGCGACCCGGGTGGCAGGTCGAAGAAGTCGCCGAGGAAGGTCGCCAGCCCCAGGCCGCCCAGGAACCCGACGACGGCCCCGACGAGGCCGATCAGCAGCGCCTCGACGACGACGGCCCGCCGCACCTGCCGGCGTCGGGCACCGATCGCCCGCAGCAGGGCGAGCTCGCGGGTGCGCTGGGCGACGATGATCGCGAACGAGTTGTAGATGACGAAGGTGCCGACGAAGACGGCGATGAAGGCGAAGACCAGAAGGAAGGTCGTGAGGAACCCGAGCGACTCCTTGATCTCGGTCTGGGTCTCCTCGGTGATCTCCTCACCGGTCAGGACCTCGACCCGCTCGGCGCCGGCGTCCGCGAGTGCGGCCTCGATGCGCTCGGCCAGCTCCGCCTGGGACAGGCCGTCCTCGGCCACCGCCGCGACCGCGGCCACCCGGTCGGGCTCACCCACCAGGCGCTGCGCCTCGTCGATCGTCCACAGGACGTAGGTGGTGCCGCCCGGGCTGTCGGCGGTGCCGAACGCGGCGATCCCGACGACCTCGAACTCCTCGGCCGCCGCCTGGGTCTGCACGGTCACCCGGTCGCCGACCTCGTAGCCGGCGTCCTTGGCCGTGCCCCGGTCGATGACGATCTCGCCGGGCGCCTCGGGCGGTCGCCCGTCGACGATGTCGAAGGGGTTGAGCTCGTCGATGTCGGTCCAGTTCCCGCCGAAGGTCGGCGCCCCCATGGCGGGGTTGCCCACCGGGTCGCCGTCCTTGTCGACCACCTGGGCGTACCCCTCGATCGACGGGTCGGCCGCG